>Ga0208849_1000629_pt1 | contig 31092 bp, 24 predicted proteins | sample NGESurdeep072012_10_FD_184470 | JGI IMG/M metagenome (GOLD analysis project Ga0208849, IMG submission 184470) | Arctic peat soil microbial communities from Barrow, Alaska - NGEE Surface sample 53-3 deep-072012 (SPAdes) | ecosystem: Environmental > Terrestrial > Soil > Wetlands > Peat ... | reverse complement strand
CATCGTCAGGTAAGACGCTCCCATCGTTCCATCCATTGCTGGCACGGCCATGCCGCTCGCCGCAGCGAGCTACCGCGCGAGCGGTTTAGTCCGTTGACACTTTTCGGACATGGCGTGTTGTCCGAGTTGAGTCCGTTATGCGCAGCAAAGCGGACATACCACGAAGCAATTCAGCAAGGTTTTTACCCCGAGGATAGCCGTCCGCTTACGCGGCCGATCGGCGCGCGCAAGCTGGCGCTGTCAATGCGATTGCGGGAATTCTGTCGTGGTGGTTGACGGAAAATTGCGCGAAGGGACAACCGTTTCTTGCGGCTGCTTTAGAAGTGAGATGCCGTATGTTCTGCAAGGTGGGTGAAACCTCAATTCTTGTTTGGTTGATAGCGCACGCTGCGCGGCGTCGCCATGATCTCTGAAACTTGCTGCACCAGCGCTATTGCCATCTCATCGTCAATTAGAAACTGCATCGTCGCAGGATCAAGACGAAATTCCAAAAGTACATCGCCACTTTCACCGATGCCTACCTGAACCGAAGGGCGCCCCTGCAACAAAGGGCGGTCTGCTTCTTGGAGAAGCTCACCTTCAAGATCAGGGAGGAGAGCTAGTTCTTGTACCGCCAGAAGGATCAACGTTGTCGTTAAGCGGCGGTCGAGGCGGAACCGCGATAGCTCGCCGTTGCCGTCCTCTATTTGAAACTCAACGGCTTTGCCAGAAGCATGAGCCTCTATCCCTGACATTTTCCGGTCTCCATCGTTGACTTGTCACCTCGGCGCGCTGGTGAGCGCAGCACAAATCAACTAATAATGCTAGATGCCCGACTCATTCGACGAATGGATTGACAACGTCTGCGATTCTGCCCCGTTGCCGTCTGATCTTGATATTGATGATGACGATGACGGCCCGGTCGGTCCGCCGCTGGCGACGGGAGAAATCCAAGCCGCCAGCACGCGCCTCGCCCGCTGGCAAAGTGCGACGGCGTTCAGCGCTGATACCAAGGCACTCTGCAATCGGTGCGTATCAGCCGATTATTTCCTTCAACCGCGTCTAAAGTTTCTTCACGACGCGTATGTGCTCGCCAAATTTGCGAGACTGCAAGGTACGGTCGCGGCGCTCACCTTGTCGCCCATCTGCGGGGCCGTGGCGACGTCGCATTGAGCACCGATGCCGTCATGGCGCTGACGCGCGACGATTGAGTGACCGCCGTATTAGTTGACGCCAACGTCCTTCTCGATGTCATGACGGAAGATGCGCGCTGGCTTGCGTGGTCAGCGGAGGCCATCGAGCGTGCCGCCGACCGCTATCGCCTCGTCATCAATCCGATCATTTATGCCGAGGTCTCGATTCGGTATTCGCGGATCGAGGAACTCGAGGTCGCGCTTCCGAAGACCATGTTCAACCGGGAAGCAATTCCGTACGAAGCCGCCTTTCTCGCGGGGAAGTCGTTGCTGGCCTATCGACAGCGGGGCGGAGCAAATCGATCGCCGCTGCCGGATTTTTTTATCGGAGCCCACGCCGCTGTCGCTGGATATCGCCTGATGACGCGCGATGCGGCGCGCTATCTTACTTATTTTCCCAAACTGCCCCTGATTGCCCCAGACTGACGTCCCTTCAAGATAGGGCTTTGGCGTAGACATAGTGCTCATCGCCGCGGCGCTGGAGACACGTTCGACCATCGCCATTCCGCATCTTCACGCAAACAAGGGAGCAAAATCATGGCCAGCAGCACCTTTACCACCAAGGACGGCACCGAGATCTTCTACAAGGATTGGGGCAAGGGGCAGCCAGTCGTATTCCACCACGGCTGGCCGCTAAGCGCAGACGACTGGGACAGCCAAATGCTGTTCTTCCTGGCCCAAGGGTACCGGGTCATCGCGCATGATCGTCGCGGCCACGGGCGCTCGAGCCAGACCGATCTGGGCAATGACATGGACACCTACGCCGCCGACAGCGCCGCGCTGGTGGACCATCTCGACCTCAAGAACGCCATCCACGTCGGCCATTCCACGGGGGGCGGCGAAGTCATCCGGTATGTCGCCCGATATGGCGGCAACGGCCGCGTCGCCAAGGCAGCGATCATCAGTGCCATTCCACCCGTCATGGTGAAGTCGGCCACGAACCCGGGTGGAACGCCGATCGAGGTGTTCGATGGCTTCCGCACCGGCATGGCTAATCGCGCCCAATTTTATCGCGATATCCCTGAAGGCCCATTTTACGGTTTCAACCGGCCCGGTGCGAAAGTCTCGCAGGGTATCATCGACAATTGGTGGCGTCAGGGAATGATGGGCGGAACCAAGGCCCATTACGATTGCATCAAAGTCTTCTCGGAGACCGACCACACCGAGGATCTGAAGAAGATCACCGTGCCGGTGCTGGTGATGCATAGCGAGGACGACCAGATTGTGCCCTTCGCCGACGCAGGTCCGCTGGCCGCCAAGCTTCTCCGGAACGGCACGTTGAAGGTGTACAAGGACCTGCCGCACGGCATGCCAACGACCCATGCGGAGATCATTAACGCGGACCTGCTGGCCTTCCTCAAGGCCTGAAGCGGGCAAAACGGGCTTGAACGTACGGTAGGTTCCCGGCAATGACGTAGAAGGTCGCGGCGACAGCGTACGAACGCCGATCTGATAATTTGCAAGCCGTTCACACCAATTCGACTAACGCGTGATGGCCGGGCGCGGCGGCAAGACGCTGATCGCGCGTGAGCAACGGAGCGTCGAGCGCTTCCGCAAGGGCCACGTAGACCGCATCGTAAGCCGAGAGATTGTTCCGCAAATCCCAGACCCGCGGCAAAAGGAAATCGTGCGAATATCGGCGCAAGGGAAAATCCGCGAGGTCGGCAAGAGCCGCACGGCCGCGTTCGCTATCGATCTCGCCCTTTGCCGTATATCGCCGGATCACCTGCGCGACTTCGACATCGAGCAAATGAGGCACGTGCAGCGTCTGTCGTGGGTCGAATAGCCGTCTTTCCACTGCTTCTGCTGCCGGCGTGCGAAGGAGCGATTCGAGCAGGGCCGAAGCGTCAACGACGATCATTGGCGACCGCGTTCAGCCCGGACCATCTGGGCTGGCGCAACGGAAGGGGTCATTCCCGAACGGCGTTCCAAACGCGCTCGCAGCTCCCCTAGTGTCGGTCGCTCGGCCACCTCGCGGATTTCACTGAGCAGGTAATCGGAAAGCGACATCCCCGCCAGCGCCGCACGCGATTTGAGCCGCCTGTGCAGCGTATCCGGCACGTTACGGATTTGGATCATGGCTGACATGTTACAAACATGCACGCATGTGCGTAACATGTCAAGGGCAAAGCTCCCTTCACGTTCGTGCGGGGGCTTGACGCTGAAAGGCCAGAGTCTTCCACGCGGCGTCAAGTACGAGACGCCCGTCCGGTCTCAGGTGGACAAGCTGATGTCGCGAAGGTCGACGAATTCAGTCCGATATTCGATCTCGTTGTCACGTCGGTGGCGTTGGCGAGCAGCCGCGGGAGCAGCGCAGGTCAAGCGAAGAGCGTTTTCAATTTGGTGACGAAGTCCGGCGCGATCGGTGTCAGGCCGGGAACAGCCCACCGACAGCCCAATCAAGGCGCTGCCCGCTGCGGCCGGATTCAAACCGATTGAAGCTACCGCGTTGGCCGCGACGGGCTCGTTTTCGCTGAATGCCAACAGTTGAGAACCGAGTTCACGGAAGATGCACTGCGCTTGTCTCGCGTTTCTCATGGCCTGGTCATAGGCGTGGATCTCTCGAGAGCTGACCGCCGTTTCCCGGGGGTTTGGCAGCGAGATGTTTCCAAGAACGAGCATTTGTTCGAGAACGCTGCGCCGGAGGTCAAGCAACGCCCGGATCGGTCGGCCTAGTAGTTCAAGCGCGACCCAACCGAGAACGGCGGTGGCCGAGATCGTCATCAGGTCTACATACCAGAGCATGATGCTGGCGAATCCTACCTGCGTTCCGCGGCGGCACAGTGCCGTCTGTCAGGGTTAGAACAGGTGTCGCCAAGCAGAACTGTTGTTCGGATGCCTGGAGCGTCAGCTGCTGCAGGCTCCGGAATCGGAGCGGATGCGACCTTCACAGCGAATAAAGCACCGAGGAGGGCAAGGCCAAAGCTTGCGAGCCAGACTGTTCTGATCAAGTCTCGAACCCCACTTCGAGCACCTCGGGCTGCCAGGGTCGCCATCTTCGCAACCGCGGCCCGCAGGCTCAATCAACCTTAATGGGGCGTTACTCACAAGGTTTATTCGATGCCTGCTACCTAACCTCTGGAATTGTAGTTAACGCATGCGATGCGGAAGAAAGTCGGATGCCGGCCATCGGGGCCAAGGGCGGGGAGGATGGACCAATGGAAATCAACGGTGTTGCCCACACGTTCATCACGGCTGGAAATTTCGCAGCCGCGCGCGCCTTCTATGGACAATTGCTGCCGTTCCTGGGCCTTACGGTTGTGGCTGACAGTGTAAACTCCTTCTATTGTGTCGGAGGTCGTACCGGCTTTGGCATCCATGCCGCAGCTCCTGAACATGCTGGCCAACGATTTCGTCAGGGTTCGGTGGGGTTGCATCATCACTGTTTTCGCGCACGTGAGCGCGGCGACGTCGATGAGGCGTATGACTTCCTCGTCAAAATCGGCGCCAAAATTGTTCATGAACCACGCGAGGACAGCTTCGCCCCTGGCTACTATTCTGTGCTGTTTGAGGATCCCGACGGTACAAGGCTGGAGATCAATCATGTACCGGGCAAAGGCCTGCTCGCACCCGGCATGCAGATCGGCGGCGGCTACGCCGATGGTACGCAGAACGGCTGAGAACTGACACGCAGCCAAATCAGGAGCGTTTTCAGCCGTCATGATCATGCTATAACGAGAGCAGAATTAGGGGGTGCAAGCGCGATGCTCGACTTGCACCTTTCCGGAGTCGGTATTCAATTTCTTTCGGCAGCTTCGAACCGGAGGCGGTAATGCAGTGGAGATCTTTCTCGCGGTCCATTGCGATCGGCGGCATCTGTCTGATGACAACTTTGGCGACAAGCGCGGTTGTCGCGCCGGCTCATGCGCAGGCGCAGTCGGTCACTGGCTTTAACCCGTTTGACCCACAATGGGCGGCGCTCGCCAACCCTTACACCCCGTTTGGATTCAACGCCGGTCTCAACATGGCTCCCGGAACCAATCAACAGGCCTACACAGCGAAGTTGGGGTCCGGAACTGTGGGATTGTTTGTGGAATCCGGCGGAATCTCCGGCAATTCTTTCGGGCCTCAGTTCGTTTTCCCAACGTCCGAGCGGCAGGACTGGTTCACGAATGCGGGGGATCCCGCGTGGAGAACGTCAGTCGTCGGCAGTTACAAGTCGAACCCCAACGCTGCGCTGCTCGGCGGTCTTTATGCGACGGCGAGTTTTGGCGTCACAAGCATCAGAACGAACCCGTCGGGACTCCCTGGCCTGACGAATTTCTATGCTGGCAACGATGCGGTCGGTGTGACAGCGAGTGCCGGCCTTGGCCTTCAATTGACGCCGCAGATCAGCGTCGAAGGCAGCTTCGGCTATACTCAAGTGCCGGCATCGACATTCAGATGATCGGTGACGATTTTTTACATTGGATCGGCGGCAGTATTCTTATCGAAGCTCGTTCGCAAATGAAAAACCGGACCATCATGCAGCCGCCGCGTGCATAAAGGTCCGGCCTGAGTTGCGCGGATGGCAAAAGCTGTCGCTTCAGCCGCCATTGCGAGGAGCGCAAGCGCCCGTTGGCCCGCCATGACCGGTCTTTGACTGAAGATGGATGCCCGGCACGACCCCGCGCGGTTTTCGTCGAACGGTTACTTCTTTCTCTTCTTGGCTGTCTTCTTTGCTTTCTTTGCCTTCTTCGCTTTCTTGGCCATGTTCCCCTCCGTGGTCCCTAAAGTTGGGTCAATGCAGGTCGACACTCGACATGCATAAATTCAGAATACACCACAATTGCAAATTTGATACGGCAAGATCGAAAGAGGGTAAACGACCGTCGTTGAGCTCGCGTGATGCGCGGTCCTCATTTAGAGGCAAGGCGGACCTGGTGGCGTTGTCGCTGAACGCCGTTGTCGAACGATGACCGAACATGCCAACCACCATCACGAACGCCTGGGTTCTCCTGGCTAAAGCGCTTTCCGGTTCACTCGAATCCTTGTTGTTTCTCCCGAGGCCTCGTGGTTCGAGACGCCGCGCAAGGCGCGGCGCCTCACCATGAGGGTCTAAAAATGAGTCCTCGTCCTGAGGAGCATCGCGAAGCGATGCGTCTCGAAGGATGAAGCCATTGATGTCGAAAATGCGCTGGCTAGCAGCGAACCACAGTCACGGTTTGGTCTTTGCCGTCAGCCCCGGGAACCGTTACGATCTGCGCGGGGCAACCGGGCGTATAGGACACCGGTGGAGCAAGCGGGGCAGGGGGGCTGCCAAAAAAGCCGGGCGGATATCGGTGGGCCCAATCCCAGGGGACATCGTATTTGTAGGTGTAATTGATATCGCCCGATACCGGGCCGGATACCGGTGGCGCGATCCCTTCACCGGGTTCGCTATCCCAGAAGAAGCCTCCCGTTGCCGGAAAGAAATTCCCTTCGTTGCGTCTGTGGAGATGATTCGGCAATCGAGCGACCGATGGACGGACCGTCGAATGCGTAGAAGCGGAAACGACGCCATGGGCTGCCCGCGGGCCGCCGAACGCGTGGCTCGTGGCCATCGTTGCACCGAGCGACAATATGAGGACCGCATACGCTTTATACATCATGGCACGCCTACCGGTTTCGCAACATCCGAACCCATACTAGGTCGTCTTTCGCGCCCACCAACGCTTTAGTTAATAGTTGGTTAAGGCTTAATCTTAATCGCGGCGGGCCGGTCGCCGCCCCGCCCGGCATTGTTCGCGGAGGGCGTCGAGCGCCGGCGCGCGGCCCATCCTGCCGGATTTCCAGTTTCCTGGCTGATGTTGCCGAAACGCGACAGTCGCCATTCGCCGGCGTGGTACCCTTGGCACTGCTCTAACCGAACGGATCGTGCGATTCTCGGGGTTCGTGCCGGTCGGTTCGCGGGGGACCACGGAATGAATCAGCCCTTCTGGCCGCTGACTTGTTTCTTCACGCTGGTGACGTTCGTCGCGCTTTCGAGCGATGCGAGCGCGCTGTCCCGCCACAAGCCAGTTCACCACGCCAGCAAGGCAGAGGCGGCGAAACAGCACCTGCATCCGCGTAAAACCGTGCTCAAGAGCGACAAGCGCGAGCGAGGCAAGCGTGGCGCGCATGTCGCGGCGGCGCGGCGCAAGGTGGCACCGCCCGCCAGGATGCCTGCCCAGGAGACAACGACCCCTCCGCTGTCGGGTGACCTCCTGGCGGTGAGGCAGGCGGTCGATCTGGTGCGCGGCGGCAAGAGCCGCGAAGCGACCGTCGCAGAAAAGGCGATCGGCGATCCCACGGCTCAGAAGCTCGTCGAGTGGTACATCCTGCGACACCAGGATTCGGAAGCCAATTTCAGCAGATATGCGGCGTTCCTCGCCGATAACCAGGACTGGCCGAGCGCAGGGCTGATGCTCCGGCGGGCGGAAGCACGGTTGTGGCAGGAGCGCAGCGACGCCACCACGGTTCACAATTTTACCCACGATCGGCCCGCCAGTGCCATGGGTCGCTTTGCGCTCGCGCGGGTCCTTCTTGCCGAAGGAAATCTCGACGGCGCCGGACGTCAGGTTCGGGAGGCGTGGCGGTCGGCGGAATTGTCGGAGCGCAATGAGGCCGAAGCGTTCGAGCTGTTCCAGCATCTGCTCACCCCCGAGGACCATCGGGCGCGCATGGACAAGCGTATCGGGGCCAGGGATTTCTCGGGAGCGCTGCGCGCTGCGCATCACCTTGGCAGCGACGATCTTTCGATTGTGAAGGCCTGCGCCGCGGTTGCAGGGAATGCGACCAAGGCGCTCGAACTGCTCGACGCGGTTGCGACCGAGGCCCGCCATGACCTCGGCTATACCCTGTGTCGTATTGACTGGACGTTGCGTCACGATCGGGTTGCCGAGGCAACCCGGCTAATGCTGGGCGCATCGCCAGCAACAATGGCGCTTCAAGATACCGACGAGTGGTGGCGCGCGCGCCGCGTTCTCGTGCGCAGGCTGATTGATGGGGGCGAGTTCCGAACAGCCTACCAGGTCGCGCGTGACGCCGCCCTGCCGGCAAACGAAAACTATCGGGCCGAATTCCATTTCCTGACTGGCTGGGTCGCGTTGCGGTACCTTCACGATCCCGAGACGGCGCGGGCGCATTTCGCGCATATCGACGACGGTTCGGTCAATCCGATCGTGCTGGCTCGGGCAAACTACTGGCGAGGCCGTGCCGCCGAGGCCATCGGCGACAAGGCCGGGATGTCGGCCAGTTATGAAAGGGCCGCCCGATACACCACCGCCTATTACGGCCAGCTCGCGCGCGCGAAGCTCGGCCTTGACAAGGGTGAACTGCGAACACCGCAGCCGGCCGATCCGGTCCCCGCTCCGGCCCATTCAAACGAGCTCATCCACGCCGCTGACATGCTCTACGCCGTTGGCGAGCGCGACCTCGTATTGAATTTTGTGACCGACCTCGCGGAGCAGAGCGTGGACGCCGCGGCACTGGCCGAGCTTGCCGAGCTGGCCGGGCGCCGCAACGATGCCTGCGCCATGCTGCAGATCGGAAAGCTCGCCCTCAGCCGTGGATTGGCGCTGGATCTTTACGCTTTTCCCACCATCGGGGTTCCGCAGCACAGCCCGATCGGTCCTGCAATCGACCGCAGCGTGATCTATTCGGTAGCACGCACCGAAAGTGCATTCGACCAGCGCGACCGCTCGCCGGCAAACGCGGTCGGCCTGATGCAGGTAACCCCGGAAGCCGGGCGCGACACCGCGAAAAGGTTCGGCGTCGCCTATGATTGGGAGCGGATGGTCTCTGATCCCGTCTACAACGCACAGATGGGCGCGGCCGAGCTCAGCGCGCTGTTGCGGGAGTATCACGGCTCTCACATCCTGACTTTCGCCGCCTATAACGCCGGCCGCGGCCGTGTTCAGCAATGGGTGAAGCAATATGGCGATCCTCGCGCCGCCAACGTGGATGCGGTTGATTGGGTGGAACGCATTCCGTTTGCCGAAACGCGCAACTATGTCCAGCGCGTCATGGAGAACTTGCAGGTCTATCGTGTCCGATTTGGCCCGAGCGCCCCGGTAATGCCGGAGTTCGATGCGCACCACGCCGCGCCCGAGGTAAATTCGGCCTCCAACCTGTCGACGCCGACATCGGTCTCCGAGCGGTAGAAAATGCCCGCTGGGGATCGGCACTGCCTTGATCCTCGCCAGCACCGGGTCTGTGCTGGCGGTCCGGTAGGCCGAATGCCCATCTCATGAATGTCGATGGCCGGCATTTTTGCGCGGCGGTCTGGCCTTCCTCTTGTTCGTTTCCGTCGGTATCATGACGAGGCGGCCATATCGAACCCCGCGCTCCGCAATGATGTGGTCGGCAAAATGCTGTACCTCGGCGCCGCTTCCTTTCAGCACCGTCACCTCCATGCAATTGTCATCGTCGAGGTGAACGTGAAGCGTCGCCACCGAGAGATCATGATGTCCGTGATAGTTCTCCACCAGGCGTCGCGATAAATCGCGTTCGGCGTGGTCGTAGACATAGACCAGCGCGCCGACGCAGTCGGCGGATTTGCCCATCTTCTGTGTGGCCTGCTGCATGCCGGCGCGGGTGAAGTCACGGATTGCCTCCGATCGGCCCTGGTAACCCTGCTCGACGATCATCTGGTCGAGTTCATCCATCAAATCGTCGTCGAGCGTGATTGTAATGCGCTGCATTTTCTTGCCTTTCGTGACCTAGTATGATGAATATCAATTTACTTCATACTGAGCGGCCAGTATGGCTTCACCATTCGATGAACGCACGATACGTATATGCCTGGACCGCGATTGTGAACCTGGCTTCGACCAACGCGGATTGATGCCTGGCGTTTCGCCTCTGTCGATGCGGTGCGGTGGGGTCGTGGCGTGGCGAAGGGTTCGCGTAGGCTGGCTTTGATTGCGTTCTTGGTGCCGGTGCTCGAGCCGTCGGCGTCGGCCCAACCGCAATCCACCGTGGTGGCCGCGGCTCCAGCCCTCGCCGAGCCCGGCGATTCCTCGGCAGATCCCGCGGCGCTGCCTGCGGTTACGGTGCAGGCGCCGCACCGGTCGGTAAAGCCGACGCCGCCGCTCAACCGCCGCCCCCGCCGCCTGGCGTCTTCGCAGCCCCGGCCCAATTCAATTCGCTCGACGCAGCCGGCCGCGACGTCGTCGGGTGCTCCCAATGTGGCCAGCGGGCCTGTCGGGCAGCCGAATATGGCGAGCCAGATGACGGTGACAGGTGAAGAACTCAACGAACGGCCGGTCACCCGGCCCGGGGAAATACTCGAGGCGGTCCCCGGCCTGATCGTGACCCAACACAGCGGTGAGGGCAAAGCCAACCAGTATTTCTTGCGCGGCTACAACCTCGATCACGGTACCGACATGGCGATCTGGGTCGATGATGTCCCGATCAATATGCGCACCCATGCGCATGGGCAGGGATATGCGGATCTGAACTGGCTGATGCCTGAAACGGTCAACTCGCTCGAGATTCGCAAGGGGCCGTATTTTGCCGACGAAGGCGACTTCGCGTCGGCCGGCAATCTGCACCTCAGTCTGATCGACAGCGTCAACAGGAACATCGCCGAAATGACCGTCGGCGGCTTCGGCTATCAACGGATCTTCGGCATGGGTTCGGTCAAACTCGGCGACGGCACGCTGCTCTATGCCGGCGAGACCAGCGCGTATAATGGACCGTGGGTCAATCCCGACGACATGCGCAAGATCAACGGTCTGCTGCGCTACACGGAGGGCACGGCGTCGGACGGAATCTCGATCACCGGAATGGCCTACTCCAACAAGTGGAATTCAACCGACCAGATCCCGCAACGCGCCATCGGTTTGGGCCAGATCGGCCTTTACGGCGAGGAGGATCCGACCGACGGCGGCAACACCGACCGCTTTGCGCTCTCGGCGCGCGCGGCCGGAACCGACGATGCCGGATCATGGAAGGCCAATGCCTATGTCGTCAAAAGCGACCTCGATCTGTTCAACGACTTCACCTACTTCCTGACCAATCCGATCCAGGGCGACCAGTTCCATCAGCATGACAGCCGCGTGATGAGCGGCGGGAGCGCGTCGCGGATGCTCAACGGATCGTTCGCCGGGCGGCCGGTGGAAACCACCTTCGGCCTGCAGATCCGATACGACGCCATCGACCTCGGTTTGACCGACACCTATCAGCGTTCCTTCCTGTCGAACGTCCGCAGTGACAAAGTGGGGGAAGCGAGCGTTGCGGTCTATGCCAGCAGCACCGTTCACTGGACCGACTGGTTGAGGACCACCCTGGGCTGGCGCGGTGACTACTATGCCGCGAGGGTCGATTCCCTGTTCGATGCCAATAACTCCGGCAACGTGAATGCTGCGATCGGCAGCCCCAAATTCACCGCGGTCGTCGGTCCCTTCAACAAGACCGAACTTTTCTTCGGAGCAGGTTACGGCATGCACAGTAACGATGCGCGCGGAGCGACGATCACGGAGGATCCGGTCGACAGGATCCAGAACCCGACCGCAGCGTCGTCCCCAATTGGCGCATCGCCGTTACTGGTGCAGACCAAGGGCGCGGAGGTCGGCGCACGCAGCAAGATCGTTCCGGGACTCGATTCCTCGCTCAGCGTTTTCATCCTCGACCAGGCATCCGAGATCGTCTTCAACGGCGATGCCGGCGACACCTCCGCGAGCCGGCCCAGCCGGCGCTACGGCATCGAATGGACCAACAAATACAGCCCGGCTTCCTGGCTGACGCTGGACGGCGATCTCGCGCTGTCGCACGCGCGGTTTGTCGGGTTCGACAGCGAGCAGGCCGAACTTTATGCGTCGCTGACGGGCTTTCCGCAGGCGCAGATCGGCAACGCGCCCGGCAACTACATCCCCAACGCGCCGGCGATGGTGGCCTCCGCCGGTATCACCATCGGCGAGAAGACCGGCTGGTTCGGAACGCTGCGCTGGCGCTATCTCGGCGCAAGCCCGCTCACGGAGGACAATGCGTTCCGGTCATCCCCCATCAGCATCTTCAACGGCCGGATCGGCTATCGGCTTGAAAACGGCTGGCGGATACATTTCGATGCGCTTAATTTGCTCAATAGCAGGGCCGATCAGATCACCTATGCCTATGGATCGCTGCTCAAGACCGACAGCCTGTATAATCTCTGCTACCCGGTCCAGACCGCGCCCGCGGCCGCTTGCCAGAATGGCGTCATGGATTACGTCCTGCATCCGATCGAGCCGCTGACGGTCCGGCTGACGCTCGCGGGTCAGTTTTAGAGCTGTTCCAGTTCACTCGAATCATAGTTGCTTCTCCCGAGGCCTCGTGGTTCGAGACGCCGTGGCGTTGCCACGCTCCTCATCATGAGGGTCGAAGACCTCATCCTGAGGAGCATCGCGAAGCGATGCGTCTCGAAGGATGCGGCCATTGAAGTCGAAATTGCTCTAGAGGGTTGATCCTCAGGTGAGGAGCGCGTCAGGCCGCAGCCGCCTTCACCAGCGCGACCAGATCATCGCCGTAATGTTCAAGCTTCTTGTCGCCGATGCCGGGGATGGCGCGCAGCGCGGTAAGCGTGGTCGGACGCAACGTGGCGATGCCGTCGATCGTCGAATCGTGCAGCACGACATAGGCCGGTACGCCACGCTTGCGCGCGGTCTCCGAGCGCCACGCGCGCAGCGCGCCCAGCAGACCCGAATGAGCGGCCTGATCTTGTCCGCTTGATTCCGGAGCCGTAACTCCGCGCCCGGATTTGCTCCTGCCGGCGCGCCCCCGCGGAGCTGCAGCCTGCTCGCGCAGCAGCACCTCGGTCTCGCCTTTGAGCACGCCGCGTGCCGAATCCGTCAGCTTCAATGCGCCAAAGGCTTCGCTGTCGGGGATCAAATGTCCCATCGCCACCAGTTGCCGAAGCGTGGCGCGCCATTGCTTATCGTTGAGCTCACGGCCTATTCCGAACACCGAGAGCCTGTCATGCCTGAATTGCCTGACGCGGTCCGTCATGCGGCCGACCAGAACATCGATCAGGTGCATGGCGCCAAACCGCTGCCCGGTGCGATAGGCGCATGACAGCAGCTTTTGCGCGGCGATCCGGCCGTCGCGAACGCTTGGCGGCGACAGGCAGTTGTCGCAATTGCCGCATTTGGCCGCCGCGAGGCTTTCGCCGAAATATTGCAGCAGGCGGGCGCGGCGGCAGCCCGCGGTCTCGGCCAGGCCGACCAGCGCGTCGAGCTTGCCGATCGACACCCGCTTGAACGCATCGGTGCCGCTCGATTCGTCGATCATTCGCCGTTGCTGCACGATGTCCGACAGGCCGTACGCCATCCAGGCGCTGGAGGGCTTGCCGTCGCGCCCGGCGCGCCCGGTCTCCTGATAATAGGCTTCGATGCTTTTCGGCAGATCGAGATGCGCGACAAAGCGCACGTCGGGCTTGTCGATCCCCATCCCGAATGCGACCGTGGCGACGATCACGACGCCATCCTCGTTGATGAAGCGATCCTGGTTTCGGGCGCGCAGGCCGGCGTCGAGGCCAGCGTGATAGGGCAGCGCCGATATGCCGGCCTTGCTCAGCGCCGCCGCGGTGTCCTCGACCCTGGCCCGCGACAGGCAATAGACGATGCCGGCATCGCCGGCATGACGCTCGTCGATGAAGGCCTTGAGCTGCGTTTGCGCGTTTTGCTTGTCGACGATCTCATACCGGATGTTCGGGCGGTCGAAGCTCGCGACAAAGCTCGGCGCGCCGACGAGCCCGAGACGATCGATGATCTCGCGGCGGGTCAGCTCGTCCGCGGTGGCGGTGAGCGCGATGCGCGGTACCGCGGGAAATCGTTCGGCGATGACCGACAGGCCGATATATTCCGGGCGGAAATCGTGCCCCCATTGCGACACGCAATGGGCCTCGTCGATCGCAAACAGGGCGATCGGCGCACGGCCGAGCAGGGCGAGACAGCGTGGCGTCAGCAGCCGCTCCGGGGCGATATAGAGCAGATCGAGATCACCGGCGAGCAGGCGCTGCTCGACCGCGGCGGCCTCGTCCCATGACAGGGTGGAATTCAGCACCGCTGCCTTGACCCCGGCCTCGAGCAGCCCGGCGACCTGGTCGCGCATCAGCGCGATCAGCGGCGAGACCACGATGCCGCTGCCCTGGCGCAACAGCGCCGGCAATTGATAGCACAGCGACTTGCCACCACCCGTGGGCATCAGCACCAGGCAATTGCCGCCGTCCACGACATGGTTGATGATCGCTTCCTGCGTGCCGCGAAAGGCGGGCAGGCCGAACACGGAATTCAGCACGGAGAGCGCGTTGGGAGCAAAGCCGGACACCCCGCAGGTCTATCCCTGATTCGCCCGGTCGCGCCTATTCGCTTTCGGATGGGTTCCGCGCGAAAACGCGTTCCACCGGCGGTCGAAGTCCCGGCGAGCCAGCCAATCAGGGCTGGCGCCCGCCGGCTTTGGTCTCGCGCTTGCCGGCGGAAAGATCGTCAAGCCAATTGCCAAAGATCGCCGACGCCGCGGTGCCCGCCGCGATATCCGGGCGAAGGGTGAGCTTCGGCAGCTCGGCGCTCAGCGGAAGCTTGCGTTCAACCCTCGCCAGCTTCTGGAAGTTCATGAGCCTGTGCTCGGTTTCGGGGGTGAAGTAGTTCCGCGGGAAGGCGGGATAGCCATCCCGCTGACCGGCAAGAAACCGGGTGATGTCGCGCAGATATTCGCGCTGCAGCGACAGCGCTTCGTATTCAGGGTGGCCCTGAAAGAAGATGAATTGACTGCGCAGCCGCTTGGCAAAGATATCGACGCCGGCTTCCGGCGATTCAGTCAAAACCCGATAGCCACGCGCGGTCAGATCGCTGCTGCGCAGGGCGTTGAAGCGCGAATGCGATATCTTGAGCGGCGATGTGACATTCTTCAGCAGCCCGTCATCCGCCGCCCTGGAACAGTCGAAAATACCCGAGCATTTCGCATCGAGGCGCTGTCGCTCGACGCCGTCAAGATGCAGTACCGCGGCATGCGCGGCAAGACACGACCAGATCGTCGAACGCGTGTTGGCCTCTGCCCAGTCGATCACCGCCGTAAGCTCCCGCCAGAACGGCTCCTCAGGAAGGGTCGCGGCGTTCGGTTCGGCGCCGGTTACGATCAGCGCGTCGATGTGCAGGCGATCGAGGTCGGCGATATCGGCGTAGTGCCCGTCGATGATCTGCTTCGCGATCTGCGAGCGCTTGATCGACGGCAGCGAAAAACAGTGAAAATGGATGCGGCGCTTGCCCGCGGCCGTCTTCAGAAGCTGGGTAAACTGCCGTTCGGTCGCCTGCAGCGCCGAGTCCGGCATGTTGTTGATGAGGCCGATCGTGAGCACGTCGTCGACGGCTTTGCGGCCGGGTTCGAATCGATCGGCGTCGCGCCGCGCGGCAGCGACAGGCGCAGGTCTGACGATTTGCCGATGTTTGTCGAACAGCAGGGCCATGCCGGGTTCGGGCGGTCTATTCCGCTGCCTCCTGGTTCGGGTGTTGCGAACAGGCCTGCGCCAGCGCCTGGTCGATATCTTCGATGATGTCGCTGATGTGCTCGATGCCGATCGAGAGGCGGATGGTCTCCGGCAGCGCGCCGGCCTTGCGCTGCTGTTCCGCAGACATCTGGCGGTGCGTGGTCGACGCCGGATGGCAGGCGAGCGATTTGGCGTCGCCGATATTGACCAGCCGCGTGATCAGCTTCAGCGAGTCATAGAAGGCCTTGCCGGCTTCGAGGCCGCCCTTGATGCCGAATGTGAACAGCGATGACGCGCGGCCATCGAGGTATTTCTGGACCAGCGCATAATACGGGCTGTCGGGAAAGCCGGCGTAGTTGACCCAGGCGACGCGCGGATCGCCATGCAGGAATTCGGCGACCTTGCGGGCGTTCTCGACGTGCCGCTCGATCCGCAGTGCCACCGTTTCGATGCCCTGCAGGAGCAGGAAGGCATTGAACGGCGAAAGCACGGATCCCATGGTGCGCTGATAGACGCTGCGCGCCCGCTGGATATAGGCGCTGGGGCCGAATTGCCTTGTGTAGATCAGGCCGTGATAGGACTGATCGGGTTCATTGAAGGCCGGGAAGCGGCCCGCATGCTCCGCCCATGGAAAACGGCCGCTGTCCACGATGGCACCGCCGAGCGTGGTGCCGTGGCCACCGAGAAATTTGGTCAGTGAATGGATGGCGATATCGGCGCCATAATCGAACGGCTTGAGCAGGATCGGGGTGGCGACGGTATTGTCGACCACGAGCGGGACGCCATGGCGATGCGCGATGCCGGCAAAAGCTTCGATATCGCAGACATTCCCGGCCGGATTGCCGATGGTTTCGCAAAACACCGCCTTGGTGTTTTCGTCGATCAGCTTCTCGATCGCATCCGGTTGATCGCTGTCGGCGAAGCGGGTGGTGATGCCCTGGCGCGGCAGGATGTGCGAAAGCAAGGTGTGCGTCGTGCCATACAATTGCGGAACGGTGACGATGTTGCCGCCAGTGTCGGCCAGGTTGATCAGCGAAAAATGCAGCGCCGACTGACCGGTGGCGACCGCGAGCGATCCGACACCGCCTTCGAGCTCGGTGACACGCTGTTCGAGCACGGCGGTGGTTGGATTGGCAATCCGGCTGTAGCGGTAACCTTCCGCCTCGAGATTGAACAGGGCGGCACCGTGGTCGGCGCTATCGAAGGCATAGGCGGCGGTCTGGTAGATCGGAACCGCGACGGATTTGGTCGTTGGATCAGGTTCGTAGCCGGCGTGAATTGCAATGGTTTCCTTGCGCATTGTTCACCTCTACGTCCGGACACCGCATTTCGGATGCGTTTTGTCTGCCCGCATCGTTTCTAGAAGGGAGGCGTCGCCCGGGCAATAATTCGCGCAAAGATTGACGAACTAACCCTAATGGGGTGGCATCAATTGATTAAAATTTGAATCAATTGATGCTGATGCGTGACGTCATCGTCGGTGCTTCAGCCCACCGCGCGCCTGACCTGGTCGCCGATCTGGATCAGAACGCGCCGGCCTTGCGGAAGAACGGCGCCCATGGCGTGGAAGTTGTGGATCATGCCGTCATGACAGTGATGCTCGACCGCGACGCCGGCCGCAACGAGCCTTTCCGCGTAGGCGTTGCCTTCATCGCGCATCGGATCGAACTCGGCGGTATGGATAAGGGCGGCTGGAAGCCCCGCCAGATCGGCCGCGCGCAGTGGCGATACCCTGGGATCGGCGGGGTCGGCGCCATCAGGCAGATAGTCGGCGAGATCCGCCGCGAGCAGGGTCCGGTCGAGCAGATAATTTTCTGCGAACGCATCGCGCGATGGCGATGTTCCGCCGAAATCAAGCACCGGACAGATCAGGCATTGCAGCAGGATCGCAGGCCCGTCATTCCGTGCGGCATCCTGGCAAACCGCGGCGGCAAGCGTGGCGCCGGCGGAATCGCCGCCTGCCACGAGTTTCCCGGCGTCGATGCCGAGCGTTGCGGCATGCTGGGAGACCCATTTGGCGGCCGTGATCGCATCGTCGACCGCCGCCGGGAACTTGTGCTCGGGCGCAAGCCGATAGCCGACCGATATCAGGCGACAGCCGGTCGCTCCCGCAAGGCCCGCACAAAGCGTGTCGTGCGTGTCGATACTGCCGGCGACCATGCCGCCGCCGTGAAAGAACAGGAAGCCCGGCAGCAATCCGTCGCGATCATGGCTGGGGATGTAGAGTCGATAGGGGATATCGCCGGCCGGCCCCGGCAGGACGCCGTCGATCCTGGCAATCTCCGCGGCTTCGCCGCGCGCGAGTTCCATGATTTTTGCAAGGGACTGGCGGCGATCATGCACGCTGATCGGCGATCGCTCGCGCGGCGAAGCGGCCGCCATCATGGCAAGAAAGCGCTTGGCGAGGGGATCGAGCGGCATATCGGCTCCAGTATCGGAAGGCGGCCACCATTGTGGTCACCCAATCGCTAATCCATTGCAATGCCGGTCCGGCTGCGGCAAGGAAATCCTTTAGCAATTCCTGCAATATTGGCGCTACTATCCCGCGACATCGCGCCCCCGCAACAGCTTGGATGAAGGATGGCCCAGACAGCAACCCCCGTCAGTTTTTCCCAAACCTGGACCTTTTTCGAAGGAGCCTGGCATGAAGGCAATGTGCCGATCATGGGCGCCCGCACCCATGCCGCGTGGCTTGGCTCGACCGTCTTCGACGGCGCGCGCGCGTTCGAAGGCGTCGCACCCGATCTCGATCGGCACTGCGCCCGGGTCAATCAATCTGCGGCCAATTTCAAGCTCAAGCCGGTGGTCGATACCGAAACCTGGCTCGGCCTCGCCCGTGAGGGAATCGCCCGTTTCGGTGCCAATGCGGAGCTCTACATCCGGCCGATGTACTGGGCCCAGAACGGCAGTGGCGGCGGGGTCTTGTTCGATCCCGAAACCACCAACTGGTGCCTGTGCATCTATGTGGCGCCGATGCCGGCGCCGAGCGGCTCGGCCATCACGCTGTCACCGTTCCGCCGGCCAACGATGGAGAACGCCCCGGTGGATTGCAAGGCGGCCTGTCTCTATCCGAACAACTCGCGGGCGCTGATCGAAGCGCAGGCGCGGGGTTTCACCAATTGCCTGCTGCTTGACATGCTCGGCAATGTCGCCGAATTCGGCAATTCGAACGTGTTCATGGCGCGGGACGGCGTTGTCTACACGCCGGCGCCGAACGGAACGTTTCTCAACGGCATCACGCGGCAGCGGGTGATCGATCTGCTGCGCGGCGACGGTGTCGCGGTCGTCGAGTCGACCTTGAGGTATGAGGATTTTCTGCGCGCCGACGAAATCTTTTCAAGCGGCAATTTCGCCAAGGTGGCACCCGTGATCCGGATCGACGACCGGTCGCTGCAGCCGGGACCGTTCTACCAGCGGGCCCGCAAGCTGTATTGGGACTTTGCCCACGCCTGACCCGGCATCAGGGGCCGTACAGCACGAGTTCGGTGTCGGTCAGATCGGCGAGACGGGGCCGGTGCGGGCCCTTGAAGTATTTGCGGCCACGCGCCCTGGAAAAGATGCCGGTCAGCCCCGGCACCGGTCCGTTCGAATCCAGAATGACGGAAATCTTGCCGTGGCGGAGCAGCCGCCGGCCGATGGCGCCGGCACATTGGACATAGTCGGCGATGTCGCGGCAATAGATCAGCTGCATCGCCGGCGGTGCGATCAAGCCGCGGCGAATCCGCATCGGCAGCAGGATAAACGGCATCGCTTCACCGGCGGCCGTGCGGCATACGAGGCTGAGGCAGCCATATCGCGCGTGCCGCGTCAGCAGTTCGACGTCGGTTTTGGTGAGGCCTTCGACCGCGCGCGTGTCGGGCGGGATGGTCTCGACCGTCATGCCCGGCCTGGTGCGGGACAGCGCCGGTATCGAGAACAACAATCCGCTGCAATAGGAGCTGAAACCCTGGGTCTCGATAATGGGCCAGGTCCATGTCGCGGGACTGATATTGAGGTAGGTGACTTCCTTGTTCTTCTGCGCGATCTTGGTCAGTAGCGGCGCGTAGTTCCGGAACGCTGGATCGACATACCAGCTGGACAGGTTGCAATGGACCGTTGCCTCCGTGCCGCTGCCCCTCTCCGTATACAGAAGCAGCAGAACGCCGACCGGCGTACCGTCATGGTCGATCATATAGCCAAACCGCGGATAGCCCGGGGGGACCTCGCGTGCCGCCTGCCGCCGCAATCCCTGCATCCAGTATTCGCGCGATCGGCCGAAGGATCCGCGCGTCAGCAGATCCGCCACCGCGTCGATGTCGGCCACGGAGATCTCGCGGCAGCGGATGTGTTGCCTGGCCAATTGTGTCTGTCCGTCAGTCCCCAAGGTTCGTCACGACGCAAATCCGAGCATCTTGCGCGGGCCGGCCGGCCACTTCGCGACGTCGATGCCGTGGGTATGAAACATGGCCACCGCGAGGCGGTCCATGCCGAAGGCCACGCAGCCGGTATGCGCCGGCTCGCCTGAGGCATCGGCAATGTTCCAGGTCGTGCCGAAATGATCGCGGTGATAGTTGAAGCTCATGCAGGCTGTCGGCTGCAGTTCGGAGCGCAATGGCACCAGCAGTTCGAATTTCAGCGATTGCTGCATCTGGCTGACAGCCTTCATCTGGCCGACGCGGCCAAAGAACGGATCGCTGGCAAAATCGACCCTGAACGTCAGGCCGAGATCGCGAGCGATGGCTTGGGCGCGCACCATCCAGCGTTCGCGGAAGTCGGACACGTCGTCCGGACTGCCGATGCAGACATATTCACGCATCCGGAACGATTGCAGCCGATCGAGATGGCGGGACGGTTCGCGGCGGAAGCAGTCGGCCGCGACGTCGAAGCGCAAGCCGCCCGACGGCAGCGGACCTCGGCTCGCGGCGATCGGGTAGACCGGATAACAGGCGGCCGGCGACAGCACGAGGTCGGCGGGCGACAGCGACGTCGTCCAGTCACCGCCGGCGTCAAAGCGGCTGACCGCGGAGTGGATTTCGCGCTCGGTTCCGTGCAGCCCGCAGACGCAACCCAGCAGATTGGGAAAACTCTTGAGGTAGCCGGACTTCTCCAGTTGTCCGCGATTCATCACCGGCGGAAACCGCATCACCTCGGTATCGGGCTCGCGATGCCGGGTGATCAGCGCGGCAAGCCGTTCGACCATGTCCTCGTATAGAGCGGTCCGGGCGTAAACGCCGTCGCTGCCCATCTTGTGGAACAGGGCGTCGGCGAGGTGATCCAGCGGATCGGCGGGTTGCGATACGATCTCCGACGAGGCCGTTCGGATGGCTACATTCATGTTCGGGCTTCCAGGTTCGAGGCGGCTTGCTGCTCAGTCGCGCAAGGTCGGTGGCACGGCGCTCATGAGGCTGGCGGTAGCGATGTTGGTGAGGATGCGGTCGTTGTTGATCATCAGGGGTGCGGAAAGGACGTCGCGGAGCTGGCGGCCGACGCTGAAGTCGCCGTCATTGCGGAACCCGGACAGGCCGCAGGCCCGCATCGCGCTCATCACGGTTGCGACCGCAAGCTCGGAGGCTTCGACCTTCAACAGGTTGATCGACGACTGGAACCCGAGTGAACTCAGCGCGAGTTCGTCGTGCTCGTGAGTCGTGTAGGTATCGAGCGTCGAAATGATCACGGCGCGCAATTTCGTCAGCGTCATCTTGGCCGCGGTGAAGTGGGCGGCGCCGGGCGGCATCTGGCCGCCGGCCCCGCGCGCCGCCTTGCGGATGAACAGCTGCGCGCGGTCGACTGCGGCGGCGGCAATTCCGGCCCAGACCGACGACCAGCAAAGATGCGCGACCGGCGTCATGGTCTGCGCGTGGATTTTTTCATAGGCCTCCGGGAACACCTGCTCGGCCGAAGCGGTCGCCTTCAGCTCGAAGCCGGCGCTGCAGGTTCCGCGCATGCCGAGCGTTTCCCATTCGAGGCTGCGCTCGAGCGTGTAATTGTCCCTGGTCAGCGCCAGCAGCACCTGATCGGACGCCGCCGCATCGTTGGCGCGGCGGGCGATGGTGACGATGCCGTCGGCCTGCGCGCCGTAGGAAATCACGGTAGCGTTGCGCACCAGAGAAATCTCCGCTCCGGCCCGCTCCACGGCTGCGGCGCTCGAACGGATGTTGCCGCCGTTCTGCCCCTCGGTGGTCGACGATGCGAGCAGCAATTGTTCGGCAGCGACACGGCGCATCAGCGTCTCATGCCAGCGGCTTCCGGTGCCGTGCCGGACCAGGCATGCCACCTTGGTCTGGTGCATGGCAAAGATCATGGCGGTCGACGAGCAGGCGCGGCCGAGCGCGTAGCACATGTCGGTGAGTTCGGCGATCGAGGCGCCATATCCGCCGAACCGGACCGGGATCTGCGCGCCCAAAAGCTTCTGCTGGCGCGCCGCATCGATCGCGGCCTTGGGAAATCGGGCGTTGCGGTCGACGTCGTCCGCCTCTACGGCGGCAACCGCGGCGACCGCCGCCGTCCGCTGCGCGAAGGCACCGTTGCCGTCGAGAAACAATCGCTCGCCGGGTTCGGCTGCGGAAGATGCACGGAGCGCGGGATCTTGAATATTCATGGCCGATACGATCTCCAGGGTTGATCGGTGGGAAAGGTCGGCGCGCATCGCGGCAGATGTCGCATCGATAGCCAGCGGCACTCGATCTGAGATTCTAAGGCCTAAGGATTTAATTCAAATGCGTCGATGAAATTCAAGGTAAACGAATTTGCTTTCGGGGCTGACGGTTAATCGGCCGTATTTCGATCGCCATCGGTTTCTGCGATCGCATCAACCCCTGCGTAATCGTCATTAGCGTTAAGAACAGAATGAGGACTTGCATCAAACGAGATTCACTGTCTTTCAAATGTTGCCGCAGCTAGTGTGCGGCGGCAACCGGCCTTGTCCGCCGGAACGACGACAGAATGGAAAGTTGCGATGCAAACCCTCGACATCGACGTTCAGAGCCGGACCGTTGCGCTGGTCAAGGCAATCCTTGAGCAGAATTCGATTGTGGTGGCGTTCGATCCGGATACGCGCCTCGCGGAAATCGGACTGACGTCGATGGACATGGTCAATCTGATGCTCGGGGTCGAAGCCGAATTTGACTTTACGATCCCGCAATCCGAAATCACGCCCGAGAATTTCAAGTCGATCGGAACGCTGCAGCAGATGATCGTCCGCCGGCTGCAGGCTGACAAGGCCGCCTGATCGAGCGCGTCAAGCTGTTTGCCTATTGATACGTCGCCACGATATCCGACACCGCCCGCTCGAGCTGTTGGGCGGTGGCGCACTGCCGCACCACGGTGCAGAACGTCGCATAGCGCGGCATTTCGGAATCGCCCCAGCCCCAGGCCACGCGGCCCTCGGGGTTGAGCCACACCAGCCGCTTCGACCGCTGCGCGATCCGGCGCAGGATATCGGCGCGGGGGTCGAGGTTGTTTGATCTCGCATCGCCGAGCACGATCACGGTGGTCTGTTGCGTCACCACACTCATCCATTGCTTTTCGAAATCGGCGAGCGAATTGCCGTAGTCGGACGAGCCGAACCCGACCTTGGACATGATGTCCTGCATGGCAGCTTCCGGCGTTCTGGATTCGAGGACATCGCTGACCTCGATCAGGTGTCCGGAAAAGGCGAACGAGCGGACGTCGGACACGACCTCGTGCAGGCTGTGGATCAACAGCAGGAAGAAATCGGAGACCCGCGCCACCGAGCCGCTGACGTCGCAAAGCGCGACGATCTTCGGCCGGTCACGCCGCCTTCGTTTCCACGCCGTGAGGAACGGCACGCCGCCCCATGCGGCATTGCGGCGGATGGTTCGCCGCACGTCGAGATGGCCGCGGCGCTGCCGCTTGCGCGGCTTGCTGTAGCGCTCGCGCAGCCGGCGCGCGATCTGGCGGATCAAGAAGCGCATCTGCTCGACCTGGCGCGGCTCGATCCGCGACAGCGGCGCGTTGCGCAGGATCTCGTGGCGCAGGTTTTCGGCTTCCTCGCGCCCGTAGAGCAGGAGCGCCTGCGAAACCGTGTCACGCACGTTTTCGCGCAACGCTTCCAGTGCGGCGGTCAGCCGTTCCGCCAGCGCCGGATTGGTTGCGGACAGTTCGTCGAGATCGTCGCGAAGGCGCGCAATCCCCATCTGGTCGAGAATGCGGCCTGAAAAGATTCCGCGCTGGGTGAAGTACCGGATATCGGACAGCGCGGCGGCATTCGAGGCGTTGGCGATCGTCGCAGCCATTTCCGACCGGTCCTGCGACAGCAGCATCTTGGCCAGCGGGCCGATCGCACCGGTCGATTGGCCGCCGGCGGTCTCGGCCGGCTGAGCCGGTGTCGCCTCGTTCGCCTCGCTGGTGGCGTCCTCGGATGCGGCCTGCCGCGGCTCCGGATAATCGAAAAACAGATCGAAGCAGTCGCCAAGCGCCTTCTTCTCGTCCTCGGTCTTGGCGAGCGTCAGCAGGAAGGTGTCGCGCAGGATGGCGCGGTCGGAAAAACCGACATCGGCGACGGCGCGCATGGCATCGATGCTTTCGGCCGGCGAGACCCGGACTCCCGCTCCCCGCGCCGCGCGAAAGAAGCGATGGAGGTTCTCGCGCATCGGGTTCAGCCGAAAACGTTGTGGCGCGAAGCCTTGGCGACGAAGGTGGTGACCTGCGGCAGCGTCGCCTCGATATCGGCCTCGTATTTCAACAGCACGTTGAGGGTATCCCTGACCATTTCGTGGCCAAGCTCCGATGCCTGCAGCAGCACCAGCACGCGCGCCCAGTCGATGGTTTCGCTCACCGACGGCAGCTTCTTGAGATCGAGGGTGCGGACCTCGTGGATGAATCCGACCATCTGCTTGCGCAGCGATTGCGAAATTCCGGGCACCCGGCTTTCGACGATGCGCTCCTCCAGCTTCTGTTCGGGGAAGCCGATGTGAAGGTGCAGGCAGCGCCGCTTCAGCGCATCGCCGAGATCGCGCTCGCCGTTCGAGGTCAGGATCACCGTCGGCGGCACGGCGGCGGCGACCGTCCCCAGTTCGGGAATGCTGACCTGGAAATCACTGAGGATTTCGAGCAGCAGCGATTCGAATTCGGCGTCAGACTTGTCGACTTCGTCGATCAGCAGGACGCAGCCGGCCGGCTGCTCCAGCGCCTGCAACAACGGCCGCGGCTCGACGAATTCCTTGGAGAAGAAGACGTCGCCGAAATCGTGCAATTGGGCCAGCGCCGCATCGAGCGTCTCGGCGCCGCCGAGCACTTCGCCGAGTTTGTCCTTCAGGATCTGCGTATATAGAAGCTGCTTGGCGTATTTCCATTCGTAGAGCGCCCTGGCCTCGTCGAGCCCTTCATAGCATTGCAGGCGGATCATCTTCAGCCCGCGCCAGGCGGCGATCGCCTTGGCCAGCTCGGTCTTGCCGACGCCGGCCGGACCCTCGACCAGGATCGGTTTCTCGATCTGCTGCGCGAGATAGACCGCGGTGGCGATCTGCCGGCTCGCAATATAGCCCTGCGCGGCAAGGCCGCTTTCGACCGCCTCGATCGAGGCCGAAGGCCGATGTTCCGCCACCCGATTCAACTCCGATTTTTGCAAAACCGGGAGAGTTCTGCCTGTGTTCCGGGCAAAGGACAAGCCTCGTTTGCTGCTCGGAAGACTTCGTCTTGGCAGCCCTGGCCGTCCCTTGGCGGCCGGCTGGATCGGGGTTATTGCTGCCGCGATGAAAATCTCGCCCGCAATGATCGCGGCTGTCGTGTTGCTGCTGGCCGGTCCCGCCGATGCGATCGTCGGCGGCGCCGCGCCCGCCGCCGAGGGCATCGGCCGCTCCGTCGTCACCATCGTCGGCTCGCGTGGCACCTTCTGCAGCGGCGCCCTGATTGCCCCCGATCTGGTCTTGACGGCGGCGCATTGCCTGCAACCCGGTGCGACCTACAAGATCGTCGAATATGGCGCGGACCGCCCGCCGCAATTGCGCGACACCAGCCACGTGGCCTTTCATCCCTCCTTCAGCCTGCAGACGATGACGGCGCATCGCGCCACCGCCGATGTCGGACTGCTGCAGCTCGAAGCGGTGCCGAAGGGGAAGGCGGCATCGGCGATCGGCGCGCCGCAAACGCCGCTTGCCGCCGGCAGCCGGTTCACCATCGCCGGCGTCGGCGTCACGGTTCGCGGCGAAGGCAAGAGCGGAGGCACCGTTCGCAGCGCCGAACTCGTCGCGACCGGACGGCCGGGGACGCTACAGATCCGCCTGGTCGATCCGGCCGGCCAGGGCGTGCGCTCCGGGCTCGGAGCGTGCACCGGCGATTCCGGCGGACCGGTTGTCGAGGATCAGGAGGGCCGGCCCGTGATCGTCGGCGTCGTGAGCTGGTCGACGGGACCGAACGCCAGCGGCGGCTGCGGTGGCCTGACCGGCGTCACCCCGCTGACGCTCTATCGCGACTGGATCGTCGGCACCGCGCGGCAATGGGGCGTGGCGCTGACGATGTAAGGTCTCAGACCCTCATGGTGAGGAGCGTGGCAACGCCACGCGTCTCGAACCACGAGGCCACGGACGCGCGGTCATGAATAGACGCGCGAGAAAATGCTCGGGGCTCGATTGCCTACCAGGCCGGTCGCGGGCGCGACGGCGAGGCGATACAAGCACCGCTCTCGCCGTCATTCCGGGGCGCGCCTCTCGGCGCAAACCCCTCCTCCGTCATTCCGGGATGCGCTCTTGGCGCAGGCCCGGAATCCATAACCACGAAGGTCGATGTGGCGCGAAACCGGGGCCGCCGTGCCGTTGACAACAGGCATCGGTGGTTATGGATTCCGGGTTCGCGCTGATGCGCGCCCCGGAATGACGAGGGTGTAGTGATTTTTGCCCGACGGGCAAATCAGCAAAAAGCTGTCCAGCCCAGGTTGCAAAAATATTCAACTTCACCTTTCACCCAAATCACTTCTATAAGCGCGGCCGTCTCGCGCTCTCCCAGAGGGGCGGCTCATGATCGTCACGAGCGTTGGCGCGGGATGCGATGGACGCGGGTGGTGTCGAACGACGAACGACACCAACGCGGACGGCAAAGCCGTGTGGTCCTGGCGCCCCGACGCTGGCGTCAAGTGGCGTGGAGTTCATCCACGAGGCGACGGTGGCAAACAAGCCCGGTCACCGGGGAGAGCGCGGAATAAGCCGTAAACCATTGTGCAGGGAAAGCCGGATTGTTGCGGTGAACCTGTGGTGACTGGCTCGTGTGCTTCTCTATCATTCGCACGCGAGACTGCGGGTGCATCGCGCACCCGGCTTTCCCTGCGCCCTCTGTTATCGGAGGGACACGTTTCGTAGCAAAACTCGGGCGCATCAACGCCGCGGGAATGCGACCGGCCGTCATTGCGAGGAGCGACAGCGACGAAGCAATCCATGCCCCCGCTTGCTGCGTCATGGATTGCTTCGCTTGCGCTCGCAATGACGTCGAGGCGAGCGCCGGCCGCAGCGCGAGCCCGGAATCCATACTCCCGATGGTGGTTATGGATTCCGGGCCTGCGCCAAGCGGCGCATCCCGGAATGACGAAGGCGATGGATTGCTTCGCTTTGCTCTTGCAACGACGAAGATACCGTAGCCCGGATGGAGCGGAGCGAAATCCGGGGCCATCCCATCCGCATCGCGAATCCCGGATTGCGCTGCGCTCCATCCGGGCTACGAACGGCACTCGGAAGGTTCAGCCGCCGACCTCGGCGAGTGGAGCCGGCAGGCAGGCTTACGAGGCGGCTTTGACGGTGTCGGCGGGAGCGGGCGGAATGAACGTCTTGCGGAGCGTCGGCTTGTGGATCTTGCCGGTCGCGTTGCGCGGCAGGGCGTCGACGAAATGGATCTGGCGCGGGCACTTGAATCGCGCCAGATTGGCCGCGCAATGCGCATGAATCTCCGCCGCGGCAACGGTGTGGCCGGCTTTCAAGGCAACGATGGCGACACCGACTTCGCCCCATTGTTGATCGGGGACGCCGATCACCGCGGCCTCGGCGACGGCGGCAAGCTGGTGCAGCACGTTTTCGACCTCGGCCGGATAGACGTTCTCGCCGCCCGAAATGTACATGTCCTTCCAGCGATCGACGATGTAGTAGAAGCCTTCCTCGTCGACCCGCGCCGCGTCGCCGGTATGCAGCCAGCCGTCGGTGAAGGAAGATTGATTGGCGTCCGGCTTGTTCCAGTAGCCGGGGGTGATGTTGGGGCCCTTGACCCAGAGCTCGCCGAGTTCGCCGACCCCGGCCTCGACGCCATCGGGGCGAACGATCCGCACCTCGGTGTGCAGCACGGGCTTGCCGGAGGAACCTGCCTTGCGCGCGGCGTCCTCGCGATCCAGCGCCAACACCGCCGGGCTGGTCTCGGTCATTCCGTAACCCTGCTGCAGCGCGACCCCGCGCGCCTCCCATACCTTCAGAAGCGGCACCGGCATTGGCGCGCCGCCGACGCCGCCGATCACGAGCCGGCTGAAATCGGAATCGGCGAAGGCGGGATGCTGGGCCATGAACTGATAGATCGAGGGCACGCCGAAAAACACGTTGATGCCGCGCTGCGGGTCGCCGATCAGCGCCAGCGTGAGGGCGGGATCGAAGGCGCGCATGATCAGCACCGTGCCGCCCGCGTGCAGCACCGGATTGGTGTAGCAATTGAGGCCACCGGTGTGGAACAGCGGCAGCACGGTCAGCAGCACCGACGATGGCGAGATATAGGCGGGACCGCCGAGATTGACGCAATTCCAGAACGTCATGCCATGGGTGATGATGGCGCCCTTGGGCTGGCCCGTGGTGCCCGAGGTGTACATGATGGTCGAGATGTCATCGAGCGTCATCTCCTCCGCCCGGTCAAGCGGCCTGGCCGCCGCGATCGCCGCCTCATAGGAGCCGTTCGCCCCCAGCCGAAGCGCCGCCGGGACCTGGCACAATCGGCCGACTTCGCCGGCGACATCCGCGAGTTCGGCGTCGTGGATCATCAGCTTCGGCCCGGCGTCGCCGACGATGAACTGCAGCTCGGGGACGGTCAGGCGCGTATTCAGCGGCAGGAACACCGCACCGATACGGCCGCAGGCAAACTGCACCTCCAGCGTATCGGTGGTGTTCATCGCCAGCACCGCGACGCGGTCGCCGCGGGCGATTGCCAGTTCTTCGCGCAAATGCGCGGCGAGACGCGAAATGCGCGCGTCGAATTGCGCGTAGGAGAAACGCCGATCGCTGGCGAGGTCGACAGCCGCCAGTTTGCCCGGCGTGCGCCGGGCGAAATGGGCGATCCAGTCGTAATAACGAACCGGCAAAATCTCCTCCGCGGTCAGCGGTCTTGCGCCGCCCGATGCTATCCATGGCCGTGTGGCGCCCCAACATGCCCAACTCCGGCCGAATTGGCCAGCGGCCGTTTGGGGGACGGGGCCGCGGGCAACCAGTTCAGATGGCGGTATCGGGAGCCTGTCTTGCGTTATGTGGCTGGCCTGTGGCCTGATCGGCCGTCCCCACCACTCGACGCAAGTGAGGTGCGGGGTTTTAGGGTCATCGTGCGTCGCACAAGAGGCAACGGAGCGCAGCGGATGGGCAGCCCATTCTATACCGCCGAGCATGAGGCCTATCGCGAGGTGGTGCGCCGCTTTGTCGAAAAGGAGATCGAGCCCTACGCCCATCAATGGGACGAGGCCGGCGAATTTCCGCGCCAGCTCTACCAGAAGGCGGCCGCCATCGGCCTGTTGGGCCTCGGATTTCCTGAGGCCTATGGCGGCACCGAAGTCGACCGCTTCATGTGGATCGTTGCGGTCCAGGAACTGGCGCGGGCCGGTGCGGGCGGCGTCAGCGCCAGCCTGAAGAGCAACTCGATCGGTGCGCCGCCGATTGCGCGGGCCGGCACCGACGAATTCAAGGCGCGGGTGCTGCCGGAAATCCTGTCGGGCAACAAGATTTCGGCGCTGGCAATCACCGAGCCGAGCGGCGGATCCGACGTCGCCAATCTGCGCACCAGCGCGCGCCGCGACGGCGATTTCTACGTGGTGAACGGCGAAAAGACGTTCATCACCTCCGGCATGCGCGCCGACTACATCACGACCGCGGTGCGGACCGGCGGTCCGGGTCCCGGCGGCGTCAGCCTCTTGGTGATCGAGGGCGATACGCCGGGTCTGGCGCGCACGCCGCTGAAGAAGATGGGCTGGTGGGCGTCGGATACCGCGACGCTGCATTTCGACAATTGCCGGGTCCCGGCCGGCAACCTGCTCGGTGAGGAGGGCATGGGCTTCCGTATCATCATGCAGAATTTCAACGGCGAGCGGCTGACCATGGCGGCCGGCTGTATTGCGGCGGCGCGAGTCTGCCTCGACGATGCCACCAACTATGCCAAACAGCGCCACACCTTTGGCAAGCCGCTTTCGCATCATCAGGTGATCCGCCACAAGCTGGTCGACATGGCGCAGCGGGTGGCGGCGTCGCAGGCGATGCTGGAAATGCTGGCGTGGCGGCTCGACCAGGGCGAAAATCCGGTCGCCGAGATCTGCATGTTGAAGAATCAGGCGACCCAGACCATGGCGTTCTGCGCCTCCGAGGCGGTACAGATCTTCGGCGGCGCCGGCTACATTCGCGGCATCAAGGTCGAACGCATCTACCGCGAGGTCAAGGTCAATGCGATCGGCGGCGGCAGCGAGGAGATCATGAAGGATCTGGCCAGCCGGCAGATGGGATTGTGAAGTTCGCTTTTCGTCAGGTCCGGCCTGTGCCGGAGGCGCCTCGCCATGACATGCAACCGGAACAAGGGTGAAACGACATGATCACGCTGTATCACTGCCACGCCGCCCGCTCGTTCCGCCCGTTGTGGATGCTGGAGGAGCTCGGGCTCGCCTACGATCTCAAGATGCTGCCATTCCCGCCGCGGGTGCTGGCCAAGGAATATCTCGCGCTCAACCCGCTCGGCACGATTCCACTTCTGATCGATGGCGACACACGGATGACCGAGTCTTCCGGAATCTGTCACTATCTCGGCACCCGCTATGGGCCGACGCAGCTGATGATCGGCGCCGGTGAGCCGGCCTTCGGCGCGTTTTTGAACTGGATGTATTTCAGCGACGCCACCCTGACCTTTCCGCAAACCCTGGTGCTGCGCTACACCCAGCTCGAACCGGAGGAACGGCGCAATCCGCAGGTGGCGGGCGACTATGCCAAATGGTTCTTCGGCCGGCTGCGCGCCGTCGAAACCGCGACCGCGACGGCGGAGACGCTGTGCGCCGGCCGCTTTACCGCGGCCGATATCGTGATCGGCTATGCGCTGCGGCTCGCCGACAATATCGGGCTTGCCGGCAATTTCGGGCCTAACGTCGCCGCCTACTGGCAACGCCTGCAGGCGCGCGACGGATTCAAGCGGGCGGTCGCGGCCGAAACCCTGGCGGGCGATCAGCAGAAGGTGGCGCGGCGGTCCTGAGTAGCCTGACTCAAAATGCAGCCAACAGAACCGAGCACTTTCGGCTTAGCTCGTCATGCCCGGCTTGTGCCGGGCATCCACGTCTTTGGTCCAATCGGGCAAGAAAGACGTGGATGGCCGGGACAAGCCCGG
>Ga0208849_1000628_pt1 | contig 31124 bp, 54 predicted proteins | sample NGESurdeep072012_10_FD_184470 | JGI IMG/M metagenome (GOLD analysis project Ga0208849, IMG submission 184470) | Arctic peat soil microbial communities from Barrow, Alaska - NGEE Surface sample 53-3 deep-072012 (SPAdes) | ecosystem: Environmental > Terrestrial > Soil > Wetlands > Peat ... | reverse complement strand
GTGCCGTCATCACCACGAGCACTTGCGTAGACCCGTGCTTCACAGTAAAGGTCGTCTCTTTCATCTCGGTCCTCCCCCGTTGCAGCCGCAGGTCCGCCGCCCGCCGTTCCAAGTGCGGTACATTATTACGCAGCACGTCACCGGATAGTGCGCCCCATGCCCGCAGTCCGGGCAGACTGGCGAAACGACCACGCTCCGCTCGCCCATCCCGCCATCAAACTCGCCTATCCCGTCAGATGCGAAATAATCACTCACCGCTGCTCACCCATGATCGGGAGCCTCGCTCGCGGCGGGGAGAATGTGCGCCGTTGACCGCGTGAGATGGTAGTATCCGCACGCGTTCCGTTTGTCGTAATTCTTGCCGCGCCGAAGGCGAACGCGGCCGAGAATCCAGCAGGGCGACCAGCGCCACGGGTTCTTCTGCGCGCGCCAAAGCGGAGGGTCGGCGACGAGGACGCGAGCGAGACCGCACCGATACGGCGTTAGGATGAATCCGTCGCTCTTGCCGAGCGCCCAAAGCGCCCACGCGCAGAACCACGCGCCATCCAAGGAAAAGTACGCGGCTTTTGATTTAGCACGAAGCCTGCACGGCCAGTATCCGTCTGAGCCGACGATAACCGAACCGACAAACCCCGCCATCACGGCTTCTCCGAGGATGCGGGGGCGGCGGGGTTGGGGGGTGTGATTTGTTTCGGTGACGCCGAGCCACATGAGGTACGCGCCACCGAGTACCGTGTAGAGCAGTTCGGCGTTTTCGTAGTCGCGCGTCTGCGCCCATTTCCGAAGCTCGGCCACCAAGGCTTCGCGGGCCGCTGGATCGCTCATCGCGGCGACCACCAGGCGCGGATGATGATGCACCACGCATCGCGCGCGCCTTCCACCACTTGCGCGGGCAAAGAACATAACAGAGCGGGAAAGAAGCCGAACCCGACAAGGACGATTAGTCCGGTAAGGGCGTGGAGGCTCATCGCAGGTCCGGCTTCTGCGCGACGTATGCACGCCACGCCTCGGAGAACGTCGAACCAAAGCCTCCCTTCAACCGTGAAAGAGCGGCCACCGATTCCTCAGGCGACGAGTATGTGCCTTGATCGTCATCACCAACGGTCCACCGCGTGACGCGCTTGTAGTAGTTAGGTTTCACCTCGACAAACTCGACGGACCGTTTGACGATGATGCTCGTGAACGTCTCGTGTCCGATGACGGTGTCGTAGGAAATTGGTGGAAGAAACCGCACGGTCGGCGATGGGGTAGGCGACGGTTGCGACTGTCGCGCCACGCACGCCGAGAGCGCCATGATGGCGAGCGCAAGGACGTATTTCCGCGGCTTGGCGGGCTTGGCTTCGGGTGACGCGGCGGCGAGACGGTTCCGCGCGATCCGAGCGGCATATGTCAGCCCGACGATGGTGTTCCGCCGCTCGTCGTCGTACCCGAACGCCTCATTCGCGATCTTGCAGGCCGCGTCGAGCATTTCGTCGGTGATCGTGTGCTCGGCCAGGAACACCTCGACCTGACGCTGCGCTCGTTCTTCAGGCATCGGCTCCGGCTGCGTCCCGGTAGATGGGGTGGGCTGGTTCATGGCTGCCCCTCCGGCTCGGTCGCGATCCGTTCGTCATGGCGCGCGAGGAGGATCTCGGCGACGTCGGCGCGATGCGGAAACGCCGACGACCACGGGCCGTAGTGCTCGGCGTTCGCGCGACGGAGTTCCTGAGCGCGCACGAGCGGCGCACGGCTGGAGTCGAGCTTCACGTCGATCATGCGGGCACAGCCTCCGCCGGGTACGCGGTGACGCGCTTCTTCGGCCCCAGCCGCCCGCGCCACCGGCCGCGCAGGTCGCCGACCTCGGAGCGCGTGAGCGGCCGGCGATCGTCGACCACGTAGCCCTCGGGCCGCTGCGAGGCGCGATCAAGCGGAGACGCGTGGCGCAGGCACTCGTCGCACAGGGTCGGCCAGAACAGGAAACGCGAGGCCGGGCGGGTGACGCGGAACACGGCGTCGTTCGTGGCGCAGACGATTTCGCGTTGCTCGAGGTCGGTCATGGCTTCTCCGGCAAAGAAAAGCGCAGCGAGGCAACGACGGAGCTTCCGCCTAACCCCAGTTTGGCCGACGACGCGAACAGCTTGGAGCCAGGCAGGGCCTGGTATATCGCAAGAAGGCTCGCGAGCCCCTGTAAGTGATCCGAATCCGAACCCACGACCGCGTCCAGTTGAATCTCGATCACGTCGCGCCGTTCCGCTCGCGCTTGGACAGAAGCTCGCGCAGCTTGGCGATGGCGTAGCGGGCGGCGAGGGTGCGTTGCGGCTCGATGAACTCGCCGACGATCGTGACCCACTTGTCCACGCCGTTGGCGAGACTCGCGTCGAGCACCGGCTTCTCCGGCTTCGCGACCAGCCCCAACTCGATCAGCTTCGCCTTCGCGGATTCGGCGTCGTGCAGGCCGTATCGGTCGCTATTGAGCGGATCGGCGCGCTTCTCGACGTTTTCGAGCCCGCCGTGATGGAAGTCGGTCAACAGGTTCGCCACCTCGACGTGGGTCCACGTCGCGCGCGGCTTGCGCGCCGGTTTCGGCGCGGCGGTCGTTTTCGGGTCAGGCATCGGTGGATTCGCTTTCTGAGACGCGCCCGCGAATTACAGACGCGACGAACATGGCGCCGAAGAATATGGCGAGCGCCACTTCCGTGAGGGCGACCATTAGGACCAGCGCGGCCGTGCGAACAGCCACGTCCAACGAGACGCTATCCACGCGGGCTGGTCCTTTCGGGCGAGAGGTGTGCGTTGACGCGATGGGCGATCAGCGCCGCGACGGTCGGGCCGACTGCGGCCTCGATCTGCCGCTGGATGACGGTTGCGGCCACCCGTGAGCCGACGACGAAGCCGACGAGCGCGCAGGCCGCGCCGACCTCTGCGAGCGTTAGCACGATTTCGTGCCGCTTTGAACAGCCCAGGCCATCCCCATGACGACGAGGAGGAATCCAGCCGCCATAAATGCGCCGCGATAGGCGTCGCCAGCCGTCGCCGGCAACTCGGGATGCGGCGCTCCAGCGGCCCACAGCGTGAGGCCGAAAACAACCGCTCCCATCATAATGCAGATGAGACCGGCGATCATAGCGCGACCGTTTCGTCGTAGAGCGGATCGGGGTCCACGATCGCGGCTGAGCGCGCTACCCGCCGCCGTTCGGCGCTCGGGTCGTAGCCCTGGTTGTACGCGGCGTCCAGCCAGCGGCCGACGTGGTAGGTGACGAACAGCAGCGCGGCAAGGCCCGCGAGCGCGATGGCGACGATGAGGCGTGGGTCCTCTATTGGAGGCGTCATTTCGTCACCTCCGGCTGCGTCTCGGCTAAGAGGGAGTCCGCCGGGATGACCGTGGCGAAAGGCTTGTAGAGCACGGCGAATTGCTCCAGCGAGAGCTTGTCGCGCGCGACAAGCGCGAGCGCGGCGGCCCAGGCGGCGGCCCTGGCGGCGGCCCTGGCGGCGTCCCCGGCGGCGTCCCCGGCGGCGGCCCTGGCGGCGGCCCAGGCGGCGGCCCCGGCGGCGGCCCCGGCGGCGGCCCTGGCGGCGGCCCTGGCGGCGTCCCCGGACGCTCGCTGACGCTCGCGTATGACGACCGTCCAGTCGTCTTCCGTCGTGGTCTTCAGGCGCTCGATAAACGCCACGACCTGCGCGCCGTTCGGACCGAGCGCGCGGTGCGCTTCGATCTCCCGCTCGATGGTCAGCGACAGAAAGCCACCTTTGTGCGTATGCTCGCCGTCGAATCCGGCGACCGGCGTGCCGGTGACCTCGAACAGCCGGCACGGCCACGATCCGCCGATGAGCGTTTCGCCCGCGGCGTTGGATGCGTGTAGGTAGCCGGGGCCGCAGATGCGCGGCGCTCCGCTCGTCTCGCGTTGCGGCGCCGGGACGACCGTCACACCGACCTCGTAGAGCACCTTCGGGCTGCCCTGGAAGGAATAGCCGTCAATTTGGACAGCTTTGAAGTACACCTTCGCACCGGGCGCGCGGGCATCGAGTGAGGCGGGCGTCATCAGTCGTAGCACCCGCAGTAGAACGAGTCGAACGGCATCGCGCCGAGCGGCTGGAACACGCCACCGCAGCGTTCGAGCGCCCGCGCGACGTGCGGCTTCTGGCGCAGTTCGGCGTCCTCGTGGACGCTACGGGACCGGCCGCAGACGCAGGTGTCGGTCGCGTTGCGCGAGGTCGGGCCCAGGTCCTCAAACATGCCCTGCTTGCGGACGAGTTCGGTCGGCACGGTCTTGCCGCAGGAGCATTTCGCGAACCGCGTCGGCCGCGAGAACCGGATGATCCCGGTCCCACCGCTGCCCGTGATCGTCGCGGGCGGGGAGCCACCGAGGACCAATCGGCACGCGTAGGCGACGGTTTTGCCGATGTACGGCGCGGCGCCGAACAGCTTGCTCGCCGCCAGCAGCGCGCCGACCGTGGTCGTCCACGCATCGGTTCCGAGCGGGGCGTCGACGGTGTCGGGCTCGTCGGCCAGGATGACAGCGGCGAGCTCGGCGGGGGTGAAGGTTGGGGCGGCGCTGACGGTCATCGGGCGGCCACGCGGTTCTGCATGAGGAGCAGGGCGCCTAGCATGTCGCGGACGGTCCCCTTGGCGGTCACGTCGGCGAGGACGTCGGTGCGCCCGTTGGTCGCGGAGGCAACGAAGGCGCGGAGGCGGTCGCAACCGGCGCCGTGCCGGGAGGCGAACCATTCGCCGATCGCGGCCTTAGCCGCAAGGGCCGAGGCATATCCGGCCGGGTTGATCTGGAAGTTTTGGGCGGTGGCTTTGGTCACGTTGGCGTCCTCTCGCAGAAGGTTCTCCCACTATAATCCCACGACAAACGCTTGTCAACGGGGCGACAATAGATTATCATGCGGGCATGGCAGATGCGATCCCGACGCTCCTGGACCCCTTCCGCACCGGCGAACTGGCCGAGCACGTCGGCGCGAACCGCGTGACCGTCTCGGCCTGGAAGAACGGCCGAGCGCTGCCCGGAGCGGGGTTCCACCATCCGCTCGCCCTCGCCCTGGCCGCGCTGCGCGGCGGATCGACGGACGACGCCGTGGCGATCGCGAAGGCCCGAATGGAGGTCGATGCCGCCTACCGGGCCGACCTGGCCGACCGAAGCCGGGCCGCGCGCACCGCCCCCTGAAACGCGAACGAGACCGAGGTTGCCCTTCGGTCCCGCTCGATTCCCTTCTGCAAAGGAACGCCCGTGAACGATACGCCCTCTGAGCCCGTGACCCTTCCCAGCGCGTCGTTCCAAGTCGGCGACAAGGTTCGATGGACGGACCCCTACTCGGGAAAAGTCGACGATCGGTTCGGCATCGTTACGGATGTCGCACCGCCGGATGCGATGGTGACGTACTCCTGCCTTAACCAGGTCGCCTCCGTCTGCTGCGAATTGCGGAACCTCTCGCTCTTCGCGCGGGCCGTCTACCTCGACGCCGAGGACGTTGCCGAACTGGAACGCATCCGCGACGCGCTCGCGGACGAATGCGACGACGACAACCCGTACACCGAAGCCCCTTCCGTCATTGGCCGCGCGTACGACAGTATCGCCACGCTCATCGCCCGCTCGAAAGGCTCCGCATGAAAACCGACGACGAGCTATTCAACGCGATGGCCCGTGACCCGCTGAACCGCGCCGCGTGGTGGATTGTCCGCCACCTGCCCGAGCGAGTCGTTCGCTTCATGGCGGAGCAGTTAACCGGCGCGGTTTCCGATGAGACGTGGGGCGAAGTCTGGAACGCAATAAGGAGCGCACGATGAAAACCGCCAAGCCCGAAAACGCCAGACAGGCAACGGAGAATGAGGCTCACGTCGTCGTACCGATTCGCGGCGCTGGCCTTCCGGTCGGGCCGGTCGCGGGGTACATCGCCGATGCGCTTGCGGGCGCAGAGCGCGTCATCGAAAACGAGATGAACGACCGGGTGACGTACGTTAACGGCTCGACGGTCCGGCGCATGAAACCCGAGGACGTAGCGCTCCGCATGATGATCCTCGCACGCGACTACCTGGACGGGTGGATTCAGTCGCTGCGCGATCGTAAACGGGGATACCCGCGCTTCGGTCGATGCTCCGTTCCCTTCAATCTCGAAACCGGAGAACCGCTGTGAACGCCGGTATACGATGAACCCCGACCTCGCCATGAAAGCCGCTCGCCTGTGCGTCTTTGCGCGCGCCGACGGCTCCTACCAAGTCGCCGGCGATTCCGGGACCTACGACGTCCGGCGCGCTCCTTTCCTGAACGACTATTCCTGCTCGTGCCGCGCTGGGCGCGGTTGCTCCCACATCCTCTCCGTCCGCTTCCATCTGGAACGACAGAAAGCAGAAACCTGATATGCCTCCCTTCGGAGATTATGACGCCAACGCCACCCCGGTCGTCGAGCCCGGCATGTACTTCGCGATGATCAAGTCCGCCGATATCGTGACCGATAACGGCGTCCCCAAGGTCAACGACAACGGCAAGAACCTCGTCGACGTGCTGTTCATCGTGGGCGAGTACACGCTCAAGCGCCGGTACACGATTTCGTTCGGCCAGAACACGCAGAACAAGCAGTGGTCCGCATTCGCCAAGATGCTCGAAGCGACGACCGGCGTTCGGTGCGGCGACCCGGCGCAGAAAAGCCTCGACGAAGAGGAACTGCGCGGCCGGGAGTGCCGCGTGGTGGTCGATACGAACGACCGCGGGTACTCCGACATCACCAACGTCCTCCCGGCCGCCAAGAAAGAGCCGGCCGCGGCTGCGAAGGACCAGCCCGCCGCGAAACCCGCTACCGCCACCAAGCCGCCGCAGCGGGCCGCGGTGCATCACGACGACGCAGCCGCGCTCGAAGACGGCAGCGACGACTCCTGGCCGGAGAGCCCGTAGCGATGGTCGTCGCCGGGCTCCTCGCGGTCGAACGCCTGTCGGCGGACGAGCTCAACGCGCTCGCCGCACACGAACAGGCGCACGCGCTCAACGAGATCATGGCCGAGATGGCGCGGGTCGGGAACGAGGCGATCAAGGCCCGCAACCGGCTCGCGCGTGCGCGGCAGTCGCTCGTGCTGGCCGACCGCGAGGACCCGGCTTCCAAGGACCTGCGCAAGAGCGAAGTGATCGCGGCGCAGGCGGTACTGGACAACTTGCGCGAGCGATCGCGAACGCTCCGGGAATTGAAATCGATCCTGCAAACGCTGCTCCGGAGTCTCAGCCCGTGAAGGAACGCGGCAATGGGTGACATTATCGACTCGCGCCTGCACGAACCGAGCGTCGAGGAACGCGAGGCTGGCTATCACATGGCCCGGTTTGCCGACGCCGTGGCGAAAGAGAAGCCGCAGGTTCGCGAGCGGTGCCACGACTGCGTTTTCCGGTTCGGGACCGTCGCGAATACCTCGGGCGTGACCGTCCTTAACGCAACGAAGTGTGCGCTCGAACGTGAGCCATTCTATTGCGTACACGAACCGAAGGTGAACGGCGAGGAGCCGGTCTGTGCGGGCTGGGCTCTTCTCGTTGACGCAGGCGCTGCCCCGATTCCGGTGCCGTGGGATTTCATTCCCGAACCCGATCCGCCCGAGAAGGAGCGCGGCGGGCCAGCGCCGTAGACCGGCCTCGCGAGCTGATTGGGGTAGCTCCCCGACGACGCTCGACAGTGATGGGTGCTGAGAAGCATCCGACCATCACCGGATCACTCAGCGCCATCACGGTCAGCTCGAAGAGAGAGCCCGCGTCTGGCGCATACCCAGACGAGGGTTTCTTCATATGGCGAGCCAGCGCGCGTCCAAAACGGTCCGCATCGACTGGACATATCGCGCCCGGTGCGAAGAATGCGGCGCCGACCTGGGCGACCACGAGAAGCTCCAGGACGCGCGCCGCGCGGGCCGCGAGCACGCCGCCGAGTGCCCGGCTGAACTGGCGAAGGCGTCGTGAAGCGACCTCGTATTTGCCGGCCCATCGCTGACCAGCGACGTCCGGGCCCGGGCGCTGGATCGAACACCGAGCCGACGATGCTTATCTGTTCCTGCGGCGCCGCGCGCGCATATGCGCTTCAGGGGAATGGCGCGGTCCGCGTCCCGCTATCGGACTGTTCTTGCGGGACTAATCCATGAGCCCTAATCCGGTCGTCGCCGCAGCCGTCGCGCTGCTCGAAGCGCTCGGCGAGAAACCGTCGATCCGCACGGTTGCCGCCGTGATAGCGGCGGGATCAAAAAAGGGGCGCGCGGTCCGCTGGACCGAGATCGCCGCCACGCTCAAAGTGTTGCCGGGCAACACCTCGGGCAACAGTCCGGCACACCCCGGCAACTATTCTGAGCACGCCGGGCAACACCCCGGCAACACCCCGGCACGGCTACGCGAGCGCCCGCGGATCACAAAGGAGTCGTCTAAGCCGTTGCCTATCGTTCTACCTGGGTTTCAAGAGACTTCGTCTCTTGGCGATGAATCGCCGAAAGCAAAGAACGAACGGAAGCCTAATCCACCCTACGACCTCGCCGTTTGGTTCCGATCCGAGGCGGTCGAACGCGGGTTGATTCCGGTTCACGAACGCGGCGAGAAGGCGACCGCGAGCGCCATGCGCGCCGATCTCGAGAAGGCCAAGATTCTGCTCGACAGCTACCCGCCCGCGGAGGTCAAGGCGAGGGCAATCCGCTTTCTCGATGCCGTCCAAGCCGGGACGTTCGAGCGCGCGGCAACCGTTCGGAGCTTCGCGCTGGCCTGGGAGTGGAAGGGCGTCGGCGACCGGCCCGCATTGCGGGTCGTCCAGAGCGCAGCGCAAGATGGGCCCCGGGCCTATGACGACAACTTCACCCGCAGCCCGCTCGCCAAAGGCCCGATCGCTTGGGGCGAGCCCGTGAACCGGCCGCTGCGATGAACGGACGTCCTCGGCTGCTCGACCTGTTTTGCGGCGGCGGTGCGGCTATGGGCTACCACCGCGCCGAGGTCAACGAGGCGATCCCGCCCGCCTACACCGAGTGGATCGGAGCCCAACTGCTCGCCGCGCTGGGCTGGGTCCCCGCATGACCACTCACGGCCACGACCGCATCCCGCCGCACGACCTCGAAGCCGAAATGGCCCTGCTCGGTGCCGTCATGGTCAACCCCGCGATGTTCGAGGTCGCGCTCGAGTACGTGTACCCGGGCGACTTCTACGCCTCCCTGCACGAGACGATCTTTCTGTCGCTCTCGCGGCTGTACGCCCGCAGCGAACCGCTCGACAAGGTCGCACTGGCCGGGGAGTTGCGCGCCTGCGGGATGCTCGACAAAGTCGGCGGCATGGCGTACCTGAACGACCTGATGAACGCGGTCCCGTCGGCGGCGTCGACGGCGTACTACGCCGACGTGGTCTGCAAGAAGGCGATGTCCCGGGCGATGATTCACGCCGGCGCCGAGATTACCGAGCTCGGCTACCAGGACGACATCGCGGCCACGATGCTCGACGCCGAGCAAGCCCTCTCGGCGGTCACGCAACGCGGGATCGGCGCGCTCCGGCTGGACGAGCCCGACGAGCGAGTCGGCCGGCTGGCGGCCGGGATCGCGAATCGCGAGCGCCAGACGGTCATCCTGTCGCCCTGGGCGGGTGTGAACCGGCGGGTGGGTGGGTTTGCCCCAGGCGAGCTTGTCGTCGTCCCAGCGGCTCCGATGACCGGCAAAACGGGCCTTGGGATCACCCTGGCCGACTTCATCGCGGACACCTACGGCCCGGTGCTGTTCGCGTCGATCGAAATGGGCGCAGAGGCGATCGACCGGCGCAGGCTGGCGCAGCGGTCGACGGCCTCGGCCCGTGCGCAGCGGCTGGCGGAGCTGACGAGCGAGCAGCGCCAGCGGGTGGCGATCGCCAGCCGCGAACTCTCACCGCTCGCCGTGTACGTGACCGGCCAGAAAGAGCGGTCGATCGCCATGCTGTATCGCAACGCCCGGGAGATCGTACGGCGGCGCGGATCGCTCGCCGCGGTCGTGATCGACCACGTGCTGTTCTTGGACGAGGCCAAGCCGCGCGGGCGCCAAACGAAGCATGAGGCCCTCGACGAGACGTACCAGCGGCTCCTGGCGTTCGGCGCCGAGTTTCGCTGCCCGGTGTTCGCGTTGATCCACCTCAACCGCACGGCCACCGGGCGGCCGTCGTTCACCTCGCTCCAGCAGATCCGCGACGGCGGGAACGTCGAAGGGCACGCGCACACGGCGATCTTCCCGTACCGCGAGGATCCGATGCAGAAGCCGACGATCGGCGAGCTGGTGGTGGTGAAGTCGCGTGACGGCGACACCGGCTACGTGCCGATGTACTTCGACGGCGCTCGCGCCTTGTGGTGCGAGGCCAAAGACGACGGGTTCCCCGTCACCCCCTGGTTTGAGCGCAACCGGCCCGAGGCCGCGCGCACTATCGGGATGGACTTCCAACCCAGCGACGACCCCGCAGACCTGTTCCCAACACCGGGAACGGTCGCCCAATGAAAGGCTCCGAAATGCCAGCAACCGCCGAGCGCGTGTACGTCACCTGCGATAGCTGCGACAACCGCATCGCCGATCCGAACGTCGATCACGACAAGAACTGCGGTGCGCCGCTGGCGTACCGAAATAAGCTCGCCAAAGAGTTGCAGGCCAAAAAGATCAAGGCCGCAGCTGGAAGCGAGCCGATTCTCACCGAGGGCGGCGCCGTGCTGCTCACCGAGGACGGGCATCCGCTCATGACCGAAGCGCCGAAGGCGACGCGCAAGCGCCGCGGCGAAGTCGACGGCCGCGAAGCGAACATTCACCACGATCCGCCCGCGCGCGAAGAGGAGCCGCCAGCGCGCGACTATTCCGCGTTGTGGCGCGATCCGCACGTCGACGTCGCGTGGGTGTTTGCCTTGCAGGCGAAGATCGACGCGGCCGAGATCGAGATCGGCGGGATTAGCGCCGGGAAGGCGTGCATCGGGAAGATGACCGCGGACGACGACGGGAGCCCCGTTGAGGTCGACTGCACCCACGCTACCGTGCTGCGGCACATTCGCAAGAATACGTGCAACCTGGATCATCAGCATTCGGAGACGCTCGCGCAGGTCTGCTTGATCCACGCGATCACATCGTGGGGCGGCGGGATTGCACCGGCTGGGAATGGCCCGCTGTTTGCGGGCGGGGACGACGAATGAGCACGCTAACTTATTCCGTCACGCTGACGACGAAAGCGTGCCCCGTCTGCGCGGTCGCCTACGCCCTGCCACAGATTCTTCTCGACCGCGCGGAAGAAGACGACAGCCGTCAATGGTTCTGCCCGAACGGGCACAGTCTGCACTTCCCGAAGGGCGGCCGGGAGATCGACAAGCTGCGCGCGGGGCTACTAACGGCCGAATCGGAACGCGACTTTGCCCGCCGCGAACGTGACGCCGCCGAGAGGCTAGCCGAGCGCGAACGGCGCGAGGCGAAGCGTATCCTGAAGCGCGCAAACGCGGGCGTCTGCCAGGATTGTCACCGCTCGTTCGCCGACGTGGCGAAGCACCGCGCTACGAAGCACGGCGACGAGGCCGCGCGCAAAATGACGGCCGGGTCGAAGGCGAAGAAGCGCGCGACCGCCCCCGACGCGCTGTTCCCGACGGGGCCGGTGCGGTGAGCGTCACCTCCATCGAGTGGGCCGACCGTACGTTAAACCCGTGGACCGGCTGCGAGAAGGTATCGCCCGGCTGCGACCACTGCTACGCCGAGACGTTCGCCGAGCGGTGGCGCGGCGTTCCCGGTCACGCCTTCGAGCACGGCTTCGATCTCACGATGCACATGGACCGACTAGACGCGCTGCTGCGAGTTCGCAAGCCGTCGCGCTTCTTCGTGAACAGCATGAGCGACGTATTCTTGCGCGGCGTTCCCGACAAGGAGATCGAGTTGCTGTATCTCGCGATGCTCGGCGCACCGAAGCACGAGTTCCTCGTTCTCACGAAGCGCCCCGAGCGGATGCGGCGCGTCGTAGCTTCGTTGCTGCGCTTCTACAAGCGGGCCGAAAACGTCTGGTGGGGCGTCAGCATCGAATCGAACGCCTACGCCTGGCGCGCGGACATGCTGCGCGAAACGCCCGCTGCGGTGCGCTGGATCAGCGCGGAGCCGCTGCTGGGACCGCTCGACGCCGTTGACCTGACCGGGATCGACTGGCTCGTCTGCGGCGGCGAATCCGGCCACGGCGCGCGACCGATGGAACCGGCCTGGGCGCGCGACCTGCGCGACCGTTGCGTTGCGGCCGGCATCCCGTTCTTCCTGAAGCAACTCGGCGGCCCGCGCGACAAGCGCGGTGGTGAGGCTGCGGTTCTGGATGGGCGGCGCTGGCTGGAATATCCTCGCTCGGCCGGTGCGCGCTGATGGCGATCATCAGCAGCGACGAGGCACGACGGGCGGGGCTGATCGGCGGGCCGGTTCCGGTACCCGCGCAGCCGTGGCCGGAGCGCGACGAGGACCTGGCGTGCCTCGACCGCGCGATCGCCGACGCGGAGAGCGATTCTCTAGTCACCTCGCCTTCGTGGCGACAACGCGACGACGACAACCTGTACGATAACCACATCCGCGCGGCGGCCCGCATCGAGGCAATGGACCGCGCTCGCCGCCTGCGCCGGATTCGGGCGGCGCTCGGGTGAGCCATATCGAGCACACCTGCGGCGGCTCCGTTCATGGCGCGAAGGAGTGCCTTGGCTGCGCTGCGGCTGTCGAAGAACGCCGGGCGGCGCGCGATCTGCCGAGTTCACACTTCCCGCGTAGCGTCGACCGCTACGGCTATGCGATCCGCGATCAGCACGGGACGTCGCTCAAGCCGTACACCGACGACGCCGATCGCGACTCGCGAGGGTTGAAGCCATGACCGTCTTCGGAATCGACCCCTCCCTCACGGCCACGGGACTCTCCGACGGCACCGATCACGCGCTGGCCTTCGCGCCGCTCACCCAGGACGGCGAAGAACGCGCGCTGTCGACGCGCCGCCGGACGTGGGCGCTCGCCCGCACGATCGCTGATTGGTGCAACGCACGCGGCGCGCAGGCGGACGACACGTTCATCTACATCGAAGCGCCAATGCTCTACTCCGCGGCTGGCGCAGGCCACCTCTACGAACTCGGCTGGATGATGTCGCGGCTGTACGACCAGCTCTACGCCGACGGCTGGCTGAACATCATCGAGGTCGACACCGCCAAGGTTCGCAAGCTGATCGGCCTGCCTGGCAACGCGAAGAAGACGCTGATCCCGCTCGCGCTCTACAAGAAGTTCGGAGTCGAGTTCTTCAAGGACCCGGGCGCAGACAAGGCGTTTGCGTACCTGCTGCACCGCTACGGGCTCGCGCACCAGGCTGGCGAGATCGAACACGTCGCGGCGCCAGCGCGCGGGCAGGGGAAACGGGCGCGGGGCTCGGTGCGCAAGTCTGCCGCGGGGCGCGCTGGATGAACGCGGATAAGCCCACCATCGAGGATCACCTCGTCACCAATGCTGATCGGCTCGTCGCTCTCGCGAAGAAGCGCGTCGAGCAAGCCGCGCGAGAGTTACAGCACGCCGAGGATCACGCCGCCCGGATGCGCGAACGTCGGGCCGCGCGCCACGCAGCCAGCGAGGAACCCGCATGACCGTCGCCCGCCGCTCCCCCAAGCGCGTGTCGTGGCCGGGCCTGGCGGGCGGCTGACCAGGTAAAGCGAAACCGCCCCGGTGTGTGGCCGAGGCGGCTTCTGGTCTCCGAAGGGTCCGCGCGGTCAGGTTACGCTCGCGCGGCCGGGCGCTCCTTCAGCCGCCGAGGTTGCGCGCCTCGTCCTTCGCCATCGCGGTCAGCCACGCGACGACCTCGGCCGGCGGGTACTTCGCGAGCACCTGCGTGACGTAGGAGACGAGGCCGCCCTCGATCGCCGGGAGCACCATGCCCAGGATGCCGCTGGCCTTGGGGCTGTTCTTGATCGCGTTCGCGATGAGCGCGGGGACCTGCGCTTCGCCGCTGGTGACGAGCGTGGTGAGATACGCCTGCGCTGCGGGGCTGTCCATCGCGGCGACGAGTCCGTCGGCGATTTCGCCTTGTATGGTCATCGGTGTTCCTTCCGTCGCTGCAGCGACGACTTGGATAGGTGCTGAATCGGGGGCGACGACGGGGATTCCGGCCGCCTGCGCTTCGCGAGCGATGAGCGGATCGGACGTTTCGATCGCGGACGTCTCCGCGACGACGGGCGGATCGGTGAGGGTCGGCGCGATGTCGAACGAGGCTGGAAACTCCGGCGTCTTGGCGATGAGTTCGGCGGCGAGGCCCGCGGCGCCCGCGGCGAGCAGTTCGGGTTCGTTCATGGCGGGCCCGCATCGGTGACCGATTCGACCGCGACGATCTTTGCCGGTGGCGGCGGCTTCGGAACCGACACGGCGGCCGATGTCTCGACGGTCTGGGTCGAGGCGAGTCTTCCCTGGCGCGCGCGGTACGCCGCGGCGATAGCTATGAACGCGGCGCCGACGAACGCTGGGCTCGTGAGCAGGTGGAAGAATCCGCCCCACGTCTGCCCGTGCAGCTCGGAGTTGAAGAAATAGGCGGTGAACGCGGTCGAAATGGCGGTGCCCAGACCGAACGCGGCCGACACGGCAAACGAGCGGATCGGTTCGCGGATCGGCGCCGGGATCGCGAGCCAGCGGGCGTACAGCGCGAGGATCATTCGGGCTGCGTCCAGCCGACTTCGCCGGCCAGCGCCTCCTCCAACTGGTCGATGACCAGCGAAGCGTCTTTGGGCGGCATCCGGCCGTGTTTCACAGCCTCGAGATACTCCCAGCCGTCGAGCAGCGCTGAGTCGACCTGTTCGGGCGTCATCCTGGCGTCAGGAACAGCGCGCGTTCCGCCGCGCGCCGGCGCACGAGCCCCTCGAGCACCTGGCCGTCAGCGGTCGTCCAGTCGCCGAACTGATCGGCCGCGGCCTGTGTGTCGCCCGCATTGAGGAGGCGCAGCAGCGTCGACCCTTCGAGCGCGCCGAGGCCCTCGTTGTACGCGAACGACACCAGTGCGGCGAACTGATTGGGCGTCAGGTCGTGCGAGACTTTCTTGTTGACGCCTTCCTCAAACTTCTCGAGGTCGGTGGCGAGCAGGTCATCGGCGGTGGTCTGCGTGATCGTCATGCCGAGCGCGACGGGCTTGCCGTTCACCGAGCCGGTATGGCCCCAACCAACCGTCAGGACTCCGGTTCCGTCATCGTACGCAGTTAACCGACAACCTTCAAAGTTCTTTATCAACTGCAAGCCGGGGGCGTTAACTTGTGGCACGCTGCCTCCAGTAATAGATGGTCTTACGAGCGACGCCGTACCGCTCCGAGAGCGCCAGGGCATCGTCATCGCAACCTTGGATGTCTCGAACATCTTGGTCTGAGAGCTTCGACATTCCATGTCGCTGGCCGGTGAGGTTGACGTTCCGGCCTTTCGCGTCACGATCCAGCATGTTTTCCAGGTGACTGCCCATGAATAGGTGCGAAGGGCGGACGCACCCTCGATTGTCGCAGTGGTGGCAGACATCGAGGCGCGGGTCAACGCGGCCAACGGCAAAACCATACGCGAGACGGTGGGCGTAAAATACTCGACCCGGCCGTCCCCCTCGTCGAACCTTGCCGTATCCCTTGCGCTTCGCGCCCAGCCACTCCCAGCAGCCCGTCGGATGCCGGGCAACGCGACTCCAAAACCGCTCCTCCGAAGACATCATGGCGCGAAGCCGATCGTGAAGGGCTGGCCGCCGGTTCCGGGATCCGGATACGCTTCGAGCCTACAGCCCTCGAAGTTTCGGATGAGCGAGAGGCCGGCGGCGTTTATCTGTGGCACAGAGGTTCCTTTCCGAAGCGGGAGAGATTCACGGCAGGCCGGGGTACTTCGCCAGGCCGACGAGCGTCCGCAACTCGTCGAGGTGGGCGTACAGGTCGTCCCCGCAGCAGGCGGTCGAATATAGACCCGGGTCGAGGCCGCGCTTCTCCATGATCGTCGCGACGTCGCGGTGTGCGCAGAGGTATCGCAGGTTCGGGCACTTCTTCTTGACCGCCGCGACCTGGGCCGCGATCACCGGCAGCACGGCCGGATCGTAGGGCGTCAGGAACGGTGCGCCGCCCGGCTGATAGTTGCCGCCGACCGCGATCGCGTAGCCCTCGGTGTTCATCCCGTACTGTGCCGCCGGGATGACGTTCAGCGGACGCGCCTGCTGCACGACCCAGCCGCCCGGCGTCGACTTCACGTACGCGTTGTAGCCGATGGCGAGGAACCCGCCCCGGCCGCGGTCGACCGCGTCGACTTCGGTGACATCGGCCGTGGGGACCATGACGGTGTGGTGGATGAACAACGTCGTGATCTGAGAGGCGTTGCGGCGTCCGAACGCGTTGAGGATCGCCGAGGGGAAGTTCACGACAGGTGGCCGAGGCCGACCATCGGAGCGAACCGCTCGAACAGGATGACGAGCGCGATCAGCGCGACGATCGCGAGCGCGACGTTGAGGAACGGGGCCGGAACGAGTAGCCGCACGATGTAGACGATGATCGAGAAGACGATCAAGAAGAAGAGCAGGAAGACGAGGATCGCGAGCAATGGGTTACCTCACTTGTGGACGGCGATGAAGTAGGTTACCACGGCAACGCCGATGCCGACGAGCAGCGTGATGAGCCACTGGCTATTGTCCCGGCCTTCCGTCTTGGCCGCAGCCTGGCCTTGCTGGGCGTACTGCGCCGCGCGCAGGTCCTCGATGCTCTTGGTGATCGGCTGGAGGGCGGTCGCGAGCGCCGTCGCCGCCGCGATGGCCGCCGCGTTCACCTGGCCGCGCAGCGTCTCAGCCGACGTGGTGACCTGCGCCGCAAGCGTGCTGGCCTGCGCCGCGGCTACCTCGGCCGCCCGCGATACCGCGCCCACGTCGACGGCTCGGATCGCGTCGATGCGCGCGCTCTCGGCGACCCGTAGCTTCTCCTCGTAGGCGGCCCGTAGCGCGCCAATCTCTCGAAGATGCGTGGCTTCGAGCTCGCGCAGGTCGTCTTGCCGACGCATTCCCGCATCGACGAGAGCCTGTACGTTTTTGGTAGGATCTTCCACGGGGCGGTTTCCCGCGTCCGTGGACGGCCCCTTACCGTGCGTGTCGCCGTCGTCGCCCATGTTTCACCCGCTTCGCAGCGAGGCGTTGCCGGGCCTAGTGGTACGCGGTGATGAGCCAGATACCGTCCGCGGTGCTCGTTCCGCCGCTGCCGGTAAGGGCGAAGGTGAGCGTCTGACCGGCCGCCGCCGCGACGGTGCAGTAGGCCAGCGTCCGCAGCGTCCCGGAGTTGAACCCGGAGCCCTGCACCGTCTGGAAGCCGCTCGTCCCGCCGCCCGAAGGCGTTCCGATGTAGAGCGAATCGCCGACACAGTACGCGGACCAATCGACGACGATCGTGTAGGCCCGGCCGTCATCCGGCAGCGTGATCGTGGCGTTCGTCGGGCCACGCCCAGAGGACGTTCCGGCCGACGGGAACACCGAGTGCCCCGGAGTGACCGAGATCGTAGCCGTAGCGCCGTCGGTGGGGCCGGAGTCGGTGACCGTGATGCTGCCGTCGCTGTTCGCCACCGACGCGACGTAGGGCACGGAAAGGGCCGCTGCGGTCCCGGCCGTCGTCGCGGTGGTCGCCGATCCGGCGGTCGTCGCGCTCCCCGCCGTCGTGGCCGTGTCGGCGTTCCCGTGAAGAGCCCCGGTGACTCCGCCCGAAAAGGTGATCGGGCCGGTCTTCGTCTGCGGCGTCGAGCTCGTATCGAGGAACGCTGCACCCACCGGTGGGCCGCCGGAGAAGTTGCCGAGCTGCGCCGCCGTGACCGCGCCATACGCGTAGTCGCCGACGAGCCAGGTCTGCGCGGCCGTCCCCTCCTGGCCGCGGATGACCGTGCAGACCGCCCCGGTGCGCGCCGTGCAGTAGACGATCTCGAAAACAGATTGGGTGGCAGCGTCGTTCAACGTGATCGCGAACGTCTCGCCCGCGGTGATCGTCGGCAGGTTCGCGGCCGACGCCAGCGTGATCGTCGTTTGGCTCGTCGTGGTGACAGCCGCGGCCAAAGTGCTGTTACAGTTGTTCGACCAGACGTTCGGCATTAGGCCACCACAATCGTAGCGTTGAGCTGGAACGGGAACGCCAGCAGACCCTGCTCAAATGCCTGCTGGAAGATAGACGAGGCCGTCCCGCCGGGGATCGTCACGAGAAAGTTGCCCGGCGTGTTCGTCTCGTCCTGGGTCGGCAGCGGGAGCCCAGCGATCAGCCCGCTCGTCGGCTCGAGCCAATTCGTGCCGATCGGGATGGGCGTCGTGTTCTGGCGGGTCGGCGGCGCGACACCGCGCTTGTTCGTCCCGTTCACCGGCGCCGCGTTGACTGGCCCGCTGTTGAGCCCCGCGATGAATTTGCCGGGGTTCGTCGACAGGATGCCGACGTAGGCGTTCCAGGTGGTCGCGCCGTTCGCCGCCGGTGGGCTCGCCACGCCCAGTCGGTAGTTGAACGGTACGGTCAGCGCGGCCGCCGCGCCCGCCAGTCCCTCGCCCAACGGCGTGACGTACGAGGCCCGCGCGCCATACGTCCGCGCTGCGATCGCGCCCCCGGCCATCGTATCGGACAGCACCGGCGGCCCCGGCGGCGTCACCGATTCCGGCTGGACGTGCACGCTCTGCGCTTGGTCAAGCGTCACGTCGGTGCCGTTCACACCGTACAGAAACCGCGCGACCTTCAGCCGCAGGAGCGTGGCGTTGAAGCGGCGCGACGTCCCGGTGTAGAGCCACCAGGTCATGACGCGCTTGTAGTAGTCGTCCGTCGCGATCGTCGCGGTACCGCTCTGTAGGAACAGGTGGCCGTTGACCGCGCGCGCGTTGAGCGGCCCCGAGTTGAGCCCCGCGATGTACTGCGTCGTCTGCGACGAGAACACCGGCCGCGCGATTCCGTAGATGCCCTGCGCGATCCAATCGAGCAGCGGGCCCGCGATGTTCGGGTTCGTGTAGACCGCTAGCGGCGTCGCATTGAACCAGTCGAGGTACGTCTGCGCGATTGCGTTGAACGATGCGACGAACGCGTTGAGGTCGGAGTCGTCGTTGAACTGCTCGTACAAAAACGACAAAATCGTAGTCTGGAGTGGGAGATATGGCGCACCCTCAAGGAGTATCTGCTCGCCGGTTTCCGTGAGCAGCGACTGGCCTGTTTCGGTAGTGAGCCAGCCCATTCGTCAGCCTTGCACGGACGTAGCCGCTGAGGCCGAGATGAAGAAGTACGCCTCTGGATCTGACGGGATGATCGACGTTCCCGCCGTCGGCTGCGTCGGGACACTGTTGATCTTCACGGTGAATTGCAGTGTGGTGAGGTTGATCGGCGCGAGCACGGACGAGATCGCGGCCTGAATCTGCTCGCTCAACACAAGCAGGTTGATCGGTTGACCGACGACGATCCCGTTGATGTACGCCTGCGTCGCGCCGATGATGTACTGATTCACCGCAGCCCCGGCCGAGAAATTGGGCAGTGTGGTATTCCATGTGACCGCTACGCCGACCGTCTGCACCGGCGGGTTCACGAACACGACCGTATAATCGTCGGGCGCATCGTAGATCGTGACCTTGACGTTCCGCAGCGACGACGTCTGCGATCCGACTAGCCCGCCGACGTTACTGACACCCGCGTAGATCGCGCCCGCAACCTGGTACGGATCGCCGCCGCCGCAGATGACCTCCCAGGCCGCGCCCACTTGCAGCACGCGCACGAGCCTCACGTTGACGCCGGGAACCGCCCACAGCAGCGTCTTGAGGTACGTCGGCGTCCCGGTCGTGGCGACCTGACCGGCCGCCAGGATGCGGCTGCGGTAGCTCTCGGTCGTCTCGGGCGCGAGTGCCGCCGTGCCAGCGAGCGGGTTGGTCACGGTGAGCGCGTACGGGCTGGGGACCGACGTGCCGATGGCCGTGACGGTGTTCGCTGGAATCGCAAACGAGCCCGGGGTGGACGCGACTGCGAAGAGGGGCTGCGAACTCCCGCCGCTCGCGATCGTGCCGCCGTCCTGGATGACGTAGCTGTTCGTGCCGTCCGAGACGACGAAGCCGGGCGGGATGACGTACCCGGCCGACCCGGAGAACACGACGTAGACGCTCGCGTTCGCCGCCAGCCCCTGCGGAACGCCCGTCTGCCGGCCGAACTGCGCGAGCACGTACGGGTTCATCGCGTACGGCGAGACGTTGTTCACGGCGTCGACGCGGGCTTGGTCGATCGTGACCATTGACCCGACTTGGGTCGAACTCAGGTCCTCGATTAAGCTGCCCGGCAAGTTCGCGGTATATCCCGGATTAGTAGCAGCGACCGCGGCGATCAGCGCCTGCTGGAGCGTCGCCGGGGGAGTAGCTACTGGCCCGGCTGCGGTGAACAGGAGTGGGGTTCCGCTCATGCCGCCTTACCGTTCTTTCGAGCATGATATCCAGCCAGCGCCCTGGCCCGCACCCTATCGCCATGCTTAGCCATGTACGTCTTGTGATGAACGGCCTTGCACGGCCGACATTCACGCTTTGGTGCGCGCCCGCGAAGTGAGGCCGGGCGGTAGGTATTTTCTTCGTCGAATCGATGCCCGCGCTTGCAGTGTGTCTTTCGTGCATTGCGCGCCGGAACGCTCATTCCACGGGCGCCCTTTTCCCGACGTGACACGAAGGCGATATGCTCGGGCCTCACGCAAGCGTGATTCCCGCAAATCAGGTCGACGTCGAGTGGAGGGCACGGCCCGGCGCATATCTGGTAGGCGGCTCTGGGCGCGATATTTGAATAGCCATGGATTCGCAGATTGAGCTTCCCGTAACCGTCCTCATTCAAGTGCCCGGTCCACGGCCAACAGTTTGTATCCATGCCTGGCATTGTAGGGCCTGACTTATTGACGTGCGCCCAGAATCGCTCTTGCGGCGTTGACTTGGCGCGCTTCGTCGCGCTGATCTTATCCCTGGTAGCCGCCGATTTCTTGACGCCGGACATTCCTTCACCGCCGGTCGTCGCGTTCACCAAGATTCCGCCGTTCCCGGCGCGGCCGAACTCGGCGATCAGCGCGATCTCTAGTTCATGCGCTTCGCTTTCCGGCAGATATTCGGCGAACTTGATCGACGTAAGTCTGCCACCGGCCTTGTCGATGATGCGCTGAAGGTGTGTGTTGTGGGGGCGGTCCATGCGCTTATATCGGCCACCCTTACCTTTCCCGACGTAGCATGGCTCGCCGCTAGGACGGAACAGCATGTAGACGTAGTACGCTCCCCGGTAACTCACGTCGCCACCACGGTCGTCAAGATCGCACCGGAGTTACAGAGCGCGCGGACGTTATATTGAGGCGGGAATGAGCCTTGCACGCGGATGATCGTGAGCGATGCGAAGAAGGGAGCGAACTGCGTCTGCGTTGCCGAGGCGTAAAAATCTGGGAAGACCTGAGTTATAACCGATGGATACGCCGGGATGCCGTAGTTCGACCAGAACGGGCTCTCCAGAAGATTGAGTCGCAGCACCTGGACGAGCGCGGTCAGATAGACGTTTGAATTATCGCCGTTGACGTCCGTTTGGACTAGCGTCCAGGTCCCGCCCTGGCCGCCAATTTGACCGACACGCCCCCACGTTCTCATGCAATCGGCTCCCCGGTATCGGCATCGACGGCCGTGACGTTGTGGACATGAGATTCGACGACGATTCCCGTTGGCAGCGTCAGGCCCGTCGCGTCGAAGGTCCAGGTGTTCGATCCAGCCACGATGGTCACCAGGTTCTCCGCGACCGTCACGGATGCCGTTTGCGCCGTGTCGGAGAGGACCGCCCCGTCAGGGCCGTTCACCCAGGCCGAGTTCGGATCCGGGGCCGCCGGGAAGCTCGTGGCCGCGACCGGCACGAACACCAGCGTCGACAGGTTGCCGTAGTCGGTCCCGAGGTCCGCGACCCCGGTCCCCAGGCCGCTGATGCCGCCCAGGAACGTGTCGGCTGGGACGGTCATCCCGAAATCCCCGACCTGCGTCGGCGCGCGCAGCCATTGGCTCTCGGCCTTCGGCAGGATCAGCGGCGGGAGCGTGTAGCTGGCCGCCGTCCCATCCGGCTTCGTGTACGGCACAGTGAGCTCGAATTGGACCTGAACGAACCCGTAGCCGAGAGGGTCGCCGGTCCCGGGGTCGCTGGGGTTGACCGCGATGACCCGACACGGGAGGGCGCGGCCGGTCTGCTGGATCGCTGCCGCCGCGCGCGTGGCTGCGATCGCCGGGAGGTTCTGCTGGACCCAGAGCTTGTCGTCGTTAGCCACCGAAGCCCACCGGCAGGGCGCCCGTGGGAGAAGTGCCGCTGACCGCCGATCGCGGCGCGCACTTGAAGATCGTCACCCAGTCGGCTCCTGCCTGGCTGCGGAAGTTGCCGACATGCCGGATGGCCTGCACGTTGAACTGCCCCTGAAACGCGGATTGGAAGTCGAGTTGCGTGGTCCCCGAAACGGCGGACGCGGCGATCGTAACGGTCCCGGGCGCGCTCAATAGTCCCTTCGGCATCTTGATGAAGTCGCCGATCTGAATGTCGCCTCGCATGACCGTTGTGACGATCATCGTCGCCTTGTCGATCCATGTCGGCTGGCCGACCATATCGTCGAAGTTCAGCGTCTTCGGGTTCTGCTGCGTTAGGCCGTCCGAGACGATGATCGTGTTATTGATCGGGGTCGATACCTGCACACCGGGAAACGTCGCCGTCTTCGTGGTCGACGCGATCAGCGCCGCCAGTCCCGCGAGGGTGTAGTGCGTGTGACCGACGTGCCGGGTCAGGATGTACGGCTTCGAGAGAGAGAAGACGATCCCGAGGTCCGGGTACGCGACCCCCAGCGTCTTCTTGAGCGCGATCTGAATATCGTCGCCCTGCTTCCAGTCGAGCACGAAGTTGCCGGGCTTATCGTATGTGTACGTCGATGCGTAGACCAGGAAGTTGAGGTCCATCTGCGTGCCGACCCAATTCGCCCACGACTGAAGTATCTCGCCGTTGAGGATCAGCCCCTGTTGCGAGGGATCGGCGAGCGGCAGGCCCTTCGACATCCCGGCCTTGACCGCGATGTTCATGCCGGCGAACTGGGACGCTTGCGTGATGTCGGTCAGCGGCACGCCGTGGATCGTGATGGTCGAGCCGTCGTTGCCGACGCTGGCGTTCGCGAACGAGAGGAAGTCGAGTTCGATGTCGAGCGCGCCCGGGTCGTTCTGGCCGTTGACGAGCGAGGTCCAATGCCGGAAGGCGGCCGGGCTCTGGCTCGCGGGCGTCTGCGCTGGAGTCACCGAAATGTCGTAGAAGCGCATCTAGGGATTCTGCTCGAACTGCTGCGTCGAGACACGGAACAGCAGCGTGGACGTCACGAAGATTCCCGGCGCGAGTAGAATATCCGCATCCGGCGGCGACCCGATCAGCGGCTGATTGACGATGAGGTTGCCGCTCTGGTCGGTGAGCTTCACGTACCACCACTTGCGGTACAGATTCCACATCGTGACGAGGCTGTAGCTGTTGCCGTCGAGCGTAACGAGCGCCGAGAAGGGCGGCGCGTTCTGGCTGTTCGGGGCAAACGCAATCGTGGTCATACCTTGCCGCCGAACTCCGCGAGCGCCGCGAGAATGGCAGGCAGGCCGGGCGACAGCGCCTGCTGCTGGTTCGGCGTCCACGCGGGCGTTCCGACGATCTGCCCCCCGCCCGTCACGGCCGCCATGAGGTTGTTTTGCGCTGCCGCCGCCGCTGCGAGCGTGAGCAGCGGCGCGATGAAGTCGAGCTGCCATTCGATCTGCTGCTGGGCGTCATCGCTGGGCAGGCTCTCCATGCCGGTCATAATCAGGTTCGTGTAGACGAACGCGGGCGTCGCGACCACGTACGTCCCGCCCGACGCGTTGTGGAGTTGTAGCGAGCCCTGGAGCGCTGTGAACGTCGCCAGCTTCGTGAGGTAGCCGCCCTGCTGGTTGACCGGTGCGATCATCTTCATCGAGAGCGTAAGCGGCTGCTGGATGACCGCGTTCGCGGCGATCGTCTGGTTCGCGAACGGATACATACCGACCGTATTCGAGATCAGCGTGGAGCCCGGCAGCGGCAGATACTGCGCGAAGAAGTCGTTGACCGATGCGGACGGCGCGAGATTCCCGACTTGCCCGTACAACTGGATGATCGGGATGAGGCCGCCCTTCGCGATCCCGTCCTGAAGGATGATCGGCGACACCTGGAAGGCGAGGTTGTACTGCGCCATGTAGGCGTCGGCTGAATTACTCACCAGCGCGCTCCGTTAATCACGACCGACGTGCGCCCGGCGGTGTTGTCCTGGACCGTGACGTGAACCTTCGGCTTGACGGGACGCCGATCGCGCAGCGCCCGCAGGAGCGCAGGGTGCGGCTTCGCGCTCGTCCCGTCGGGATAGGAACTCGCGTGGATATGCGATGTCGTTTCATCGAAGATGATCCCGCCGTGCTTAGCCATTTCAGCGCGAATCTTAGCCATCGTTCCGGGCTGGCTACGCATCCAGGGGTCGAGCCCGAGGGTGCGCGTTCCGCGGTAACCAGCGAGTGCAAGCGCAGCCTGTTTCCCGGCCCACGAATCGACGCTCTGCTTGTTGATGAGGTCAATATCGGCCGCGTATCCACCGGCATGGAGAAGCGGGCCGTCGTCGTGGTGACCGGTCTTCACCCAGCCGACCCCGGGAACCAGCCCGCGCTGCTTGAGCCCGTAGAGCAACGCGATGAGGCTGTTGTGCGCGATGGCTGGGTTCGCCAGATCCGAGCCCGCCGCACCGGAGCCGCCAGCCCAAGCTAGCGTCGCGACCGCCTTGCGCATCACCTGAAACGCTAACCCCGGCCCCGAGCCTACGAGGGCCTTCTTCACGGCCTCCGAGGCGGGGCCGAAGTACCATTTCGCCCCCTCGACCAGCGCTTGCCCGGCGCCTTTGAGGTGCGAATTGATCCACTGGTCCGTGGCGAGGATATGCGGCTCGGTGGGATCGCCACCGGGCTTGCCGCTCGGCTTCGGCAGGAGCCACTTGAACTTGTCCGCGATCACGCCGATCTCGGACGCGATCATGCCGACGTTCGTGCCGAAGGTTTCGAGGTTGGCCTCGAAGGCGTTAAAGTCGGTCTTCGCCTTCGGCGAATTGAGGTATGCGCCGAGCCACTTGAGGCCCTCTGTCGCCTTGTCGATCCCCTCCTTGAACAGCGGACCGTTAACAAATGACGCGATGAAGTCGACGACCTCATGCGAGAGCGTCGCTAGCGGTCCGGCGAGTCCGTGCAGACCCCTGATGAAGACCGTTTCGATCTGGATGCCCGCCGAATCCATCGCCTTCTTGAGCACGACCATGTCTGCGACGACATCGCGCGGTAGATCGTATCTCCTGGCGTCGTGATGCGTATCCCGCCGCACCTTCGCGATGTCGCGCGCAAACGTCGGGTCCATCACCGCCGCGCGCACGTCGTCGGGGTTGAAGCCGAGGCCCCTGAACGCTTGCATCTCCGGCGTCGCCATTGGCATCTCGGGATGCCGCTTCCACGCAGCCCGAGCCGATATCAGCGCGTCGAAGTAGACGTCAGACGCCGCTTCCTTGTTCGCCTTGCGATAGTCCATGTGAAGGTTGGCGAACATCCCCGACTTCTGGATGTCGATCTGAGCGGCTGCCGCGGCCCGCAATTCGCCCACGTCGCCGAACTGCTGCGCGTTGATCTGGAAACTCGCGAGCTGCCCCGGGTTCAGGCCGAGCTGATTCGCCGACCGCTGCCGGTTGAGCGCCGCCGAGGCCAGCGCCCCGAACCCGAAACCGGAACCGATCGCCCCCAGCCCCAGCGCCGCGATCCCGATTCCGGTCACCCACTTGCCGATCCCGAACAGCGTCGAGCCCAGGCCCTTAGCGGTCGTCGCGAGCCCCTTCATGCCCTTGTGCGAGCGCTCCGTCTCGCGGCCGAACTCCGACTGCCCCTTGGTCGCGTTCTTCAGTTCTTCGACGATCAGGATGGCCTGTGCACCGGCTAGCGCGAGCGCGTCCTTGGCGCTCATCGCGCCGCTCTTGAGCGCCTCAGCGCCGCCGCCCATCGCGGCGTTGAGCTTCTGCCACGCCGCGGGCTGCTCTTCGAGCTTGGCCGAATAGTCGTTGAAGAGCGCCGTAAACCGTTCGAACTGAGCAGAGTCGACATCGATCGTTACGATCGGCTTTACGGCCAAATCACACCGCCTTAGCCGTTGCCGAGATCACGCAGCGCCCGCACGACGTAGCGCTCGCGATACTCTCGCGCCGATTCAAACCGATCTCCCCCGTACCGCTCGAACGTCTCATGGAATCCCTCACCGGAGATCCAGTCTAAGACGGCAGCGACGATGCTGGGGCTGGCTCGGAAGTCTCGCCCTCGGTCGACTTCGGCAAAGAAGCGACCCACTCCAAAGGCGCCAAGGATGTAGTCGATCCCCGCAGGATCAACGCCAAGGCCGTTGCCTTGTTCTCGCGAAGCCGCCGGGGCGTCATCGCATATCCGCAGGTAAAAAAAACGACTCCGGACTCTGCCTCCGACCAGTCCTCGTCGTCGATCACCTTGCGCGCTACCGCGACCTCGGCCGGGATGAGTTCGTAGCCGATGGCGCCCGGCGCGAGCACCATCGTGAGGCGCTTCAGTTCGGCCAGCAGCGGCCTCGCGCCGTCGCCCTCCACGCCGCTCTCGAGCGCGTCCTGGCGCGCGGCGTCCTGGAGCGCGAGCGACGCGATGGTCGGCGCGATCTCGGCCGCGTAGCCGAGCCCCTTCGAGAACAGCGCCGCCTTGGTCGCCGCGATCACCCGGTAGTTCGCGTCGAACACCTCGCGCGAAAGCGGCGTGTGATACGCCCAGATCAGCGGTTTGGCGTCGTCACTCCAGCGGATCGGGAACGCGAGCTTGAGGTCTGCATTGATCGTCACGAAGCCTCGTTAGGCGCTCGGCGCCCACATGCTCGAATTGGTGTAGAAAACTCCCTTGATCGTGACCTTCGTCGTCGGATCGACGCCGTCGAACGCGCCGGGGTCGACCTCGGTGATCGAGCAGTTCGCCAGCGTGACCGACGGGAAGTTCGCCGAATCCGAATACGCCACGACGTTGCCGAGGGTGCTATCGGACTGGGCTTGCGCGATCCAGAGCGCCGCGAGCGCCTGCGAACGCAAGAGCGACAGCACGATCTGCGCCATGACGTACGGCTGCGGCGAGTTCACGATCCCGGTCGCCGTCTCGGGCTGCTGCACGAACGGCCCCTCGAACGTGAGGACGGCCTGCGATTTGCCCATGTAGGCGGCAGTTGCGTTCAGCGACGTGTTTCCCGGCACGACGATGTGCGTCCGGACGCGGTTAAGCAAACCTTGGGCGGTGAGGGGCGCGAATGCACTCATGTTTGCGCGCTCCCTACGCGAACGTCACGGCGTCAAGAAAAAAAGTTATCGCTTCAAATCCAAGCTGCGGCGTGACCGACCCCGAGAAGCCGTTGTAGATACCGGCCGCGTAGTTCGACGGGTTCGCCGCCGTGTACGTCGCGAACGATGTCGCGGCGAACGTCGCATTGAGGAACAGCCCGAACGACGTACCGGCCGCTCCCATCGCGTCGAGAATCGCGAGCAGCGTGTTAATCCCGGCCTGATTGTAGTACAGCGGCGGGTTCGAGTTCGAGCCGTTGATGATCGCGTTCGCGAGTTGCTGCTTCGACTGAATCAGCGCCCAGTCGACGCCGTACCAGAACATCATCTGGTTGCCGTCCATCGTCGTGCCGTTGCGGAGCGTAGCGGTGGAGACACCGCCTTCCGCGCCCGACAGGATGATGTTCCCGAACGCCGTGAGGATCGTCGAGATCGTCGTGCCGTTCCCGTTGAGCACCCAGGGCGTGACGCCGTAGACGTACCGGAAGGCCATCGGCGGAACGGGCGATGCGATCGCCGGCAAGTTCGCGAGCCACTGGTAGAAGAACGCCGCGGCCTGAAACTCGCTCGACGCAGCGGTCGGGCTCGGTACGATCGCGACGATCGCCTTCGTGGTCGCGAGGTATGCCGAGATCGTCCCTGAGGTCGTGGTGACGAAGAAGTACGTCTTGCCGGTCGGGCTCGAGTAGTTCGCCGCCATCGTGTTGAGCGCCGCACCCGAAGCGTCCCACGTCGCGGGCGTCAGGTAGGCGTAGAAGTTGCCGGGGTTGGCGACGATCCAGGTGTTGAGCGCCGTGATCCCGGCCGGGGCTGAGGCCACGACACCGAGCTCGAGCACGTAGACGCCGACCGCGTTCCCCTGCGCGAAGAACGTCGTCGCCATGTGGGTGACTTCGAGGTAGTTCCCGGCCGAGGACAGCGCGGCGACGAGCGCCGTCAGCGTTGAGTAGTACGCGTAGGTGCCGGTGGTCTGCGTGGTGCCGCCGACGGAGACGATCGCGCCGGACTGCTGAAGCGTCGAGGGCGACGGGGCCGAGGTTACGGTTGCGTCAACAGTGACGATTTGGGACGTGATCGCCATCTAGCTCACCACCAGGGTTTTGACCTGAAAGGCTCCGCCGATGTTGGGCATGCTGGACGAGCCGCAGGTCGTGAACGTGACCGGGTACCAAGTCGGCTGCGGAACGTACGTCCAGCACTGGTGAGCCTGGCCGTTCGGCACGTGCGTACCGCATGAGGAGCAGCGATAGAACCCCGGCGGAATCGGCGGCGAGACGACGATGATCGCGCCACCGCCCAGGCAAGAGCCGTCATCGCAGCGATGCGACGTGACGCCCGGCGCGTTACAGACGCCGCAAGCCGGGCACTTCCACGGGTTATCCATCGGCTACCCTTTCACGAGAACGCGAAGCTCGCGACCTGAGACGTGCCGGGAACGTACGTGATCCCGGTCGCGCACGGCCAGTTCAGCGCGTAGATGCCGACGACTGCCGGAACGACCGCGATCAGGTTCGCCACGGTGTTGCCGGTCGAGGTCGAGTCGTTGTCGTACAGCGCGCCCGCGGCACCCGCGACCACGACGCAGACGGTCACGATCGTTCCGGCCGTCGACTTGATGACCGTCGCGGCCGAGACGTTGCGCGTCGTTTTGTTCCCGCCGGGGATCGGGCCGAGTCCGCCCATTCAAGCAGCGCTCGCGATCTCTTCGGCTAGGCGCCGCTTGTAGAGCGCTATCCGGCCGCAGTGAGTATCTGTCAACCGATGGCAGGGCCTGCAAAGGGTTCGGCCGTTGTCCACATCGGGCCGAAGGTCCGGGAACAGGCTGTAGGGCTTGATGTGATCCGCTTCGAGCCGCCCGCCGCGCTGGCCGCAATCCTGGCAGGTGAAGTTGTCCCGGGCAAAGACCGCCTCGCGCCAAAGGCGGTAGTCGAGGCGACCCATTTCGGCGACGCGCGCGCTGGAGCGCTCCGCGGCCTTGCCGTCCACGTAGTGGTTGTGCTTCTCGGGATTGCTGCGGTAGTAGTCCGAAAGCTTGCGGCGGAACGCCTCGTCGCGCTTGCACCCGAGGGCATATTGCTTGCCTCTCCGCGCGAGCGACATATCCAGCCTACGGGCTTCGGAATAGGTTCGCCCGCGTAGCGCGGCCGCGGTTTTTTCGATAGCCTCGGGCGAACGCTTCCGCCCACGATTGAACGCAGCGCGTTTCTCGATATGCTCGGGCGTTTGCTTATATCCGGCGCGCATCATGCGTCAGGGGCTCACTTCTTCCCAGAGGTAGGACCCGAAGAACGAGCTCGCGACGCTGGCGCCAGACGAGACGAACAGGCAGTAGGAGCCCGGCGTCAGTTCGATCGCGCCGGCGACGTCGGATGCGGCCGGACCGCCGTTCGGGGCAACCGTGATCGCGCCCGTGTCGACGGTCGTGAGAATCTTCGCCAGGACCGGCGCCGCCGGGAGCGTGATCGTCGCCGAGGAGTAGAGCTTGCCTGAGGGCGTCTTGGTCGAGCCGACCAAGGCGTTGACCGGCGTGATCGCCGTCAGCGTGCCGGTGGGAGCCGTCGCGGCCGATCCGACTGCGAGGCCGATGACCCCGGCCGCCGTCTGCGCGACGATGAACCCGAACGCCGCCTCGAGGATCGACAGGTTCACCGTGCTGGTCAGCGGGTTGTAGAGGATCAGCCCGCCGGTCGACGCCGTCGTGAGCCCGGTCTGGAGCGCCGTGGCAACGACGGCCTGATTCCCGCCGCGAAAGAGGGAACCGCGTCGGGCGGCGTAGCGCAACGGGCCGAACTGCTGGTTGACGGTCCCGTATCCGGGCTGCGGTCCTACGCCTGCCATACTTGTCTCCTGCCGAGATAGCCGAGTTGGTAGCCGGGGAAGGCGTTCGGCGCTTGGGTGCCCGGCCCTTTACGCTATCGGCGGTTGAATGCCGGGCAGTCGGCTAGAAAGTCCGGTATCCCCGCGCCGGACGGCACGACGCGACTCGCCGACGTGGGAGCGAACGGCGGCGGCGCGCGAACGACCCGCTCGCGATCGGGCGGCGTGTCCATGTGCATCTGCTTCGAGACGCGCAGAACGGACGCTCGCACCTGGACGGCTGGGCGCGACCGGCCGGGTAGGCGCAAGACCGCGCGATCGGCCCAGCGCGAGCCAATCGCATCGCCCCGAGCGACCTCCTCGCGGATCACGGCGTCCTCGGCGGGCGACCAGGACGCGCCCTTCATCGCGACTTCTTGCGGATCGCCTTTTTCGCCGGCGCCTTCTTGGCGGGCGCTCTTTTCCTCGGCGGCGGGGCCTCCGGGATCGGCTCCTCGATCGACATGAGCGGTTCGTCTTGCGCGGCCGGTGGCGCGCTCTTGCGGCCTCCCCAGAAGCCGCGGATGATGTCGCCCCAGGTCATGTTACCCCTCCAACTTCGGTCCAGGACCCGACGGACGCCTCCAGGATCAGCCGCCGCGCGATCGCGTCTGCCGTCCATTGCAGGTACCAGGCCGAGATATGGATCGACTTTTTCTGCGCGATAGTCGCTATCTCGGCCTGGGTGCGCTTCTCGTCCCGGATCACTGGGTTGTTCGCGAAACCGAACGCATCGGTCCAGGAGTAGTCGATGAGCGACTGGCGGTACTGAATCGCCGTCGCGTTCGTGAAGCCGTAGAGTATGAGGTCCACCTCGTCGCGGCAGAGCTGCGTCGAGGGCAGGTCGTGGAGCGGCGACGCGCCCGAATCCGGTTCAGTCGTGCCCGGCCAGGTGAGCATCGGGAAGCCGCCGGGCGCTTCCGTTCCGCTCGGCTCGACGTGCGCGACGATGTACGGCGGCACGATGTTTTCCGGG
>Ga0208849_1000627_pt1 | contig 31220 bp, 22 predicted proteins | sample NGESurdeep072012_10_FD_184470 | JGI IMG/M metagenome (GOLD analysis project Ga0208849, IMG submission 184470) | Arctic peat soil microbial communities from Barrow, Alaska - NGEE Surface sample 53-3 deep-072012 (SPAdes) | ecosystem: Environmental > Terrestrial > Soil > Wetlands > Peat ... | reverse complement strand
GTGCGCGTTTGTGGAAGCGAAGTTTTGCGCTTCCAGAACGAGAACCTAGTTGAACGCTCATGGTTTGAGTATGCGCTGTTGGGAGAAATAATCGGCAAACTTCGGGCGGAGAGAATTTGGCGTGGAATCAGGGAGATGCGGGAGTTCGGGCGGCCTGGCGCACTTGACAGCACTGAGGGTGCGCGGGGGCGGGTGATACCCGCAACGGCGTTTAAGGTTTTACTTTGGGGGTTGGTCGAACGTATGCCGAAACCCTGAAAGACAGTTGTCGGTGGAGGGTTGCCGAGGTGGGGCCGGCTTCGGGGCGAGGCGTATTGCGGCCGTGTATTGCGGCGGCGTTTTTTGAACTTTCATCGTCCCAGCGAGGACGGCTCGCTGGGCCGTACTTTGTATTCGAGATTTTTGTGGGTGGGTTTATGTACGGGCTGAAGCCCGTACCCTTCAGTGGATGGGCTGATGTACTCGATTACGTCTGCGACGAATGGATGGGTTAAAACCCATCCCTACCAGCCCCGTACCCTTCAGTGGATGGGCTGATGTACTCGATTACGTCTGCGACGAATGGATGGGTTAAAACCCATCCCTACCAGCCCGTACCCTTCAGTGGATGGGTTTATGTACCCGATTGCGTCTGCGACGAATGGATGGGTTAAAACCCATCCCTACCAGCCCGTACCTTTCGATTGAGGTTCTGTCGCCAAGATTCTGTCGCCCCTACGGGGCTGAGGTGGTTTTTGGGGCCTTTCCCAGGATTCCGCGCGCGGGGCGCGCTCCATCCTGGGCTAACATCTTTCGCTCCCTCCGGGAGCTCGAAGATCAGTGATCAGTGATCAGTGATCAGGGATCAGGGATCAGGGATCAGGGATCAGGGGTCAGGGGTCAGGGGTCAGAGAACAGAGAGCAGGGAATAGGAACCAGTGAGCAGGGAACGGGGAACAGGGAACGGGGAGCAGGGAACGGGGAACAGGGAACGGGGAACAGGGAGCAGGGAGCAGGGTTCGGCGGCGCGGGCTCGTGGTCTCCCCGGTCCCCGAATGCTAGGGACCGGGGGCACCCGCAGGCGAGATAGGAGGTTGGAGTATTGAGGATCGGGCGGCGCGAGTTTGTGCAATCCCCGGTTTGTTTTGCGGCGGTGTTTTTTGAACTTTCATCGTCCCAGCGAGGTTGGCTCGCTGGGCCGTGTTTTGTTTTGCGGATTTTTGTGGGTGGGTTTGTGCGGGGTTGAGACCCGCGCTTCTTGCCCCAGGGACGAAGACCTGTCCGACGGGATCCCGCATCCCTCCGTTTTTCGGAGGGGGTGAACGGGCTGTCGACAAGGTCGCGAAGGAAAGAAAACCTTGCCTCAGCGGCTAAAGCCGGTCTCAATTTGCTGCATTTACGGCACGGCTGAAGCCGTGCCCTTTCAAATCGGCCTTCATGTAACCGGTTCTGGGTAGCCCTCAGGTTGACGGGCCTTACTCGGATCGCGGTTCATGCAACCGGCTCAATTATGCAAAGCGGTGCTAGGCAGCCCTTAGGTCCACGGCGCTTACTTTGAAGCGCTTCATTGAGATTGCCAGAGTACGCTCAATTTTGCGCAGGTCGCCGCGCTCGGCTGGAATTGCGAACGTGGATGCAATACCTTTCGCAGACGCTCGACCGGTGCGGCCTACGCGGTGCACGAAATCTTCCGCCAGCTTGGGCATGTCAAAGTTGATGACGTGCGCCACGTTGGCGACATCGATGCCGCGTGCTGCCACATCGGTGGCGACCAGCACACGGTGACGGCCCTCGGAAAAGCTCTTGAGCGCCTGGTTGCGCTGGGCCTGCGAACGGTCGCCGTGAATCTGCGTGGCCGACCAGCCGGAGCGGCTGAGGCGGCGCGCAACGCGATCGGCGCCGTGCTTGGTGCGCACGAAGACGAGGAAGCTGCCCTGCTCGGCGTCGAGCAGGTGCTCAAGGAGTTCCTGCTTTTTGTCCGGATCCACTTCAAAGGTGCGCAGCTCGACATTTTCGGCGGGCTTGAGCACGGAGCCGATTTCGATCCGCACAGGATTCTTGAGATAGTTGCGGGCCACATCTCTGACCGCGCCTTCGAGCGTGGCGGAGTAGCAGAGCGTTTGCCGCTCCTTGGGCAACATGCCGGCAATGCGCGCAATCACGGGCTGAAAGCCCATATCCAACATGCGGTCGACTTCGTCGAGCACGAGGATCTTGACCTGGTCGAGGCGCACCAGCTTGCGCTTGAGAAAGTCTTCCAAACGCCCCGGAGTGGCGACAATGAGGCGCGCTCCGCGATGGATGGCGTCGAGCTGCGTGTGCTCGGACAAGCCGCCTACGACGACAGCTGCCGTTGGGCCATTATTCCCGCGTAGCGCGCGAAACGCGGCTTCAACCTGCATGGCCAGCTCGCGCGTGGGCAGCAGAATGAGCGCGTGCGCGCCGCGGCCTTGGGTCTTCTCGAGCATCTCCATGATGGGTATGAGGAAGCTGAGGGTTTTGCCGGTTCCGGTTTGCGCGGTGGCGAGCACGTCGCGGCCTTCAAGAGCCGGCGGAATTGCCGCGGCCTGCACCGGCGTGGGAATTTGAAACTTGTTGGCATTGAGGCGCGCCATGAGCGCAGCGGAAAGTGAAAACTGTGAGAATTGAGTTGTCAAAATATTTGTCTTTTCCTGGGGTCCCGGAGCCCTTGTTTCCCGAGGGCCTGCAAACGGAACCTGACTGGAGGCACGCGCACAAACACACGCACACGCCTGCACTAAATTATGCGTAAGAGAGAACCAATTTCGTCCCTGGGACTGGCTGACATGCATGTTTGGTGCTTGCCGGCCCGGAGCTTACCCACGCTGCTGTATTACGCCTGCCGGCTCACTGCCGAGAGGCTACCCACTCCAAAATTGCCCGGTGTGTTGCGCTTGATTAGGACTCGAGCGCTTTGCTTATTCGCTAACCGTTACACGGTTACGAATATAGTCGCCGGGAAGGAGACCGATGGGTACACGCTGTAGGGGCTTGGGGGAAATTATTGCCAGATTGACCGGCCCTGTTACGGGCTAGATCGTCACTCGCGTCCAAATCACTGAGCGTAAATCAATTATAGCGCAGATTGTGGAAATCAGAGCGATGCGCTCCGTCCCGGTGAGTCCGGGACGGAGTGTTTAGGGGGGATTGCTTTGGCTGGCGTGCGCTTGGCTTAGTTCACGGTGACGGTGAAGGTTGCGGTTGGGGCTGGGGTGATCGCTGGATTGCCCGAACTGGTTACGGTGAAAGTGTAGGTACCGGCGGTGGTTCCCGGGTTGCCGCCGCCACCACCGCTACCCCCGCCGCAACTGGACAGAGTGCCAATTACGGCCATCGCGACCAGGATGCCGAGCATGGATCGCCAGCTACGGCGACGCGACGGGATTCCAAAGAAGATGAGGACCGCGAGAACCGCGCCGGAACCTGCGCCGAGCCAGCCTTTACCTTTGCCAACTTTTGGATAGATCAGATCGGCGGTGGCGGCTGTGGTGCTGACGGAGAGCGTGGCGTTTCCGGAAGTGGCCGAGGTGCTCAGCGTGATGGTTCCGCTGGGCGAGCAGGAGGGCAGGTTAGTGGCTCCGGTCGGCTCAGTCATGATCGCGCAGCTCAGAGTGACGATGCCTGCGTAGCCGTTGCTGCTGGAGACGCTTGCTGTTGCGCTCGCAGTTCCACCTGGCGCGACGGCCGCGGGTGAAGTAATGGCTGCAAGCGTAAATGTTCCGGTGGGTGAGGTTGTTCCTGAGACCGTGATCGTGGTGCTCGTGCCGGCGACGGCATAGTTGGAGTCACCGCTATATGTGACCGTCAAAGTGACGGTGCCGGCAGAGGTGAAGATGTTGGCAGGAATTGTGAAGGTTGTGGCGCCACCGGAAAGAGTTTGCGTGGAGTCGTAGTCGTTCTCATTGGCCTGCAGAATGACACTGCCGGTGGGCGTGGCGACGTGGCCGGAAACGGTGACGGAGACGGTTAAGCTCTGGCTCTCGGTAATGGAAGTCACGCCGCCAAGGCCAATCGCCACTGCGGCGATGTTGGCTCCGGTAGTGACGCCGGAAGCTGCGGTCCAGCCGTTGACGACGTTGGCGATATTCAGCGAGCCGAGACCGCTGGCTTGGTTGTAACCGGCGGCGGCGTTAAAGCCGGTGAGGGTGCCAATCACATCGCCGCTGCTGACGATGCTGCAGTTCGGCGAGGCAAGCGCGGCCTCTGTCTGGCCCGGTTCCCACTCTCCGGTTTCGTAATCGTAGATTGCGCCACCCTCAAGGTCGAGTGCCGAAACGGCGCAGGGCTGGGCGTTGGTGCCCTGATCGATGCTGTTGAAGTAGCAGCCGGCGCCCGGAGGGCCCTCGGCGCTGCACTCGGAGTAGGTCTGCTTGGTCGCGAGCGCGTAGAGTTCCGCGTTGGGATTGCCTTGCGCCGCGCCCGCCTTCTGGTTGATGAGGGCCATGACGCCGGCCATTTCCGGTGTTGCAACGGAGGTGCCGCCGACTTCTTCGGCTCCGCCGGACGCATTGGTGGTGGTCGCGCTGATGTTGGTGCAGGTTGCGCCGTCGTTGGAGACGCAGATCAGCGTGGCGCTTTCGAGGGCGCCGTTGCCGGCGAAGAAGCTGACGTCGGGCAGGTCGCGCACCCCGTCGGCAGGAATGCCGGTGATGCCAGTCTGCCAGCTTGGCTTGGGCCAGCCATTGTTCACCAAGGTGAGGTTGTCGTAGGCCGATCCGGTGCTGTTGGCGCCCGCGGTGCATGCGGGGCTGTCAGAAGTGTCGGCGTTATTGACGACGCAGTTGCTGGCGCCGCCGGAGCCGCCGACTGTGTCTACGTATTCCACCAGCGGATCGACCTGGTACTCCTCGTTGAGATTCACGAGCGCCGTCACGTTGTCGTAAATGAAGTTGCACGATTCCTCAGGCGTTGAACCTACGCTCGTGGCGCCGTAGTAGATTGCAGCGCTTGCGACGTACGCGGCGTTGAGCGGATTTTCGCAGGTATCGTTCCATGGCGTCTCAGGCACGTAGGTTTTGGCCGACCCCTGCTGGCTGCCGTTGCTGGTGTTCCAGTAGGGGGTTGCGTTAGAGCTGGAGCAGCCCTGGATATACCCGGCGTTGGAGCCGGACTGGATAACGGTGGGCTGGCACCAACTGAAATCGGTGCCGCCGACGGCCGTGTCGTAGGGTGAGGACGCAAAACCACTGACGGACAGGCCATACTGCGCTTCATAGGGATTGCCATATATCGTGTCTTCGTCCTGGTCGCAGGTGGCCGAGCCGGAGTCGCCGGTGGCGACGAAGACGGCGATGCCCGCGGCCGCGGCGGTCTGCCACAGATTGTTATAGGCGACGTTAGAAGCGGTGCCGTTGAAGAGCTCGCACTCTCCGTAACTGAGGCTGAGGATGCGCGAACCGTAGACGGCCGTGCCGGAGACGGAGACATTGTCAATCGCCCACTGGGCACCGTCAAAGAGGGGATCGTTGGTGGGAGTGGTGTTGCTGTCGTAGGCATCGGTGACGAGGACGATCTGCGCACCGGGAGCCACGGCGCCGGACCACTCGACATCGAGCGAGTTCTCGTCGAGGTCGCCGCTATTGCAGGGATTGGTACCGCCGGTGCAGATGCTAGGGTCGCCGTCGGGTCCGTGCGCGATCACAGGGGTCAGGCCGGCAGGCAGACCAAAGGCAGTTTTGAAGCTGGAGATGTCGGTAAGTTCGATGTCGCTGGTCCCAATGATGGTAACGATCTGGCCGGAGCCGTTGGCGCTGGTGGGCCATCCGGAAGGCAGGTTGTAGATTTTGGCGAAGTCAAAGGGCGCCACGTCCTCTTCGACAACGCCGTTGCTGTTGGGGAAGGGGTAGTAGAAGTTGGGATGGGACGAGGACGTGGAATTGACTGAGGCGGCGGGAGCCTGCGCCCTGAGGGCTCCGCGGGCGAGGCCGGCGCCGGACGTGGCCTTCTGACCGGTGGCGGGCCATGTCTGCTGTTTGACCCAGCCGTGGGCATCGGGGCTGAACTGGACCTTGCTGCCAAGGCGATGCAGCGGATGGGGCAGGAAGTTGTGCAGGCCTTTGACGCCGATGACGACTGGCGCAAGAGCAGCCGGAATCTGCGGGTCGCTCATGTTGGCGATGTGCATTTTGCCATTGACCGACAGGTTGTGTATCTGGGTATGAAACGCGGCTTCCGCGTGCCCGGCGGTGCCGCTGAAGCCGATGGACATGCCGTCAGGCGAAACGCTCTTGACGGCGAAGCCCTGGCTTGTGAGCCAGCCGGAGATGGCCGCGATGTCGGCCGACGCGGGACCATATTGCGCGCCAATCTGTTGCGGCGCGAGCCACTGATGGAAATTGGGCGAGCTGGGGTCATACTGGCTGGCCACGAACGCGTCGAACGCGGCCTGCTGGTCGGCGCTGCGGCTGAGCACGAGGGTGAGGCCGGTCATGGGAAGATCGGCGCTGACCTGGCCGCGATCGTTTTGAGCATTGGCGAGGGGGCTGACGTTGCCCGACAGCGAGACGAGCTGGGATTCGTCAATGGCGTTGACGATGCGGACAGCGGGTGCGACGCGCTGTGCTACTGAGGCTATGGAACAGAGGAAGACACTGGCCAACACGCACAGGGGGAGCGAGCGTGAATTCACTATTTTGGTCATATGGGTCTTGATCGTATTGTTCTTGATCGCATAGTTCATAGGGGGGATGGTCCTGGACCTTTCTTGAGAGAGACCCTCGAAATCCGGAAGAGTTGCTGCAGATGGTGGAAAAAGAGCGACTGGGAGAAAAGCGACTGGGAGAAATGAGAAACAGAGGAAAGTCGGGGCGCTTTGGTCTAGATCGACTGAAGTGGTTGCCAGATTCATCATAAATAAGACAGAGGCCCCCGGGAACTGCAAGTGATTCCGGATTCGCGTACCCTTTGGGTGAGCGTGGATGCGCGGTGCGAAGATACACGCGCCGCCGTTGACTATCGATCCGGCAAACGGGCCCGCCAATGGGCGTTTAATGCATCGAGCGTGAATGAAGCCGAATAAAGGAAAAGAAGAAGACGAAAAACGGAGAAGAATAAAGACGGGCTCAGAACATAAAATCGGCGAACTCGCAGAGTTAGACGGGGCCGAACTGGGAAGGTTGAGCAACGAAGCACGGGAAAGCGGGAGAACGGGCGAACTGGATTCGGCGGATGGGCGGGACCTAAAGCGGACTGGGCAGGAAACGGAATGGGCCAGGAAGCGGGATGGACGGGCCGGGAACGCCGTGCCCGAGTGCGGGTGTAATCTGCGGCCGAGGGGATTGGTCGCGTGGCCAATCCTGGTCAGTGGGGATTTGGGGTTGGAGTTGGGGCGCGGGCAGGCGGCAAAGTGGCGGGAAACAGGGACCAAACGATTAGAATTGCAATAGACAATTGATTTCTCAGGGTATATCGTTTGCTTTTTGGCTGCAAAACATACATTTCTAAGAGCGGGATTGTGGGGGATTGGCTTTTCGTTACCTGCTATAGCGACACACTGTTTCCGGGAACTGGGCGCGCAAGGGGAGTAGCACGGACATGAATGAAATGGACTCTGCAATTCAAGGCTCTACCGCAAATCGAGATCGTGCAATTCAGGATCGTGCTTTCAAAGCGCTGGATTCTTTTCGGATCGAGATTCCCTCGTGGGGATTTGCGAACACCGGCACGCGGTTCGGCAAATTTGCGCAGGCGGCGGCGGCGAGCACCATCGAGGAAAAGTTTGCGGATGCGGCCGAAGTGAACCGGCTGACGGGTGTAACGCCGACGCTGGCCCTGCATGTTTTGTGGGACCTGCCGGAGGGCGCTAAAGATGTTCACGCGGTAAAGCTGCTGGAGCAGCGCTTCGGTGTGCGCTCGGGATCGATCAATCCAAATCTGTTCCAGGATCAGGATTACAAATTTGGATCGCTGTGCAATCCCGCGGCCGCCATTCGGGAGCGGGCGCTGGAGCATTTGCTGGACTCGATTGAGATTGCGAAGGCGCTCGGCTCGCGCGACATCTCGCTGTGGATGGCGGATGGATCGAATTATCCGGGCACGCAGAGCATGCGCAAGCGCATAGGCTGGCTTGAAGAGGCGTTGCGCATTGCGCACGGCCGGCTCGGGCCCGATCAGCGTTTGCTGGTGGAGTACAAGCCATTTGAGCCGGCTTTTTATCACACAGATATCGCAGACTGGGGCATGTCGAGCCACCTAGCGCGCCATGCGGGACCGCAAGCTTGCGTGCTTGTGGACACCGGCCACCATTACAACGCGCAGAACATCGAGCAGATTGTTGCGTGGCTGCTGCACACCGGGTTGCTGGGCGGGTTCCACTTCAACGACCGGCGCTATGCGGACGACGATCTGACGCTGGGTTCGATCGATCCCTATCAGATCTTCCGCATCTTTCACGAAATCCATGCAGCCGTGGACGATGGGTTGGCAATCGACGTCGCTTACATGATCGACCAGAGCCACAACCTGAAAGGCAAGATAGAGGCGATGGTACAGACCGTGGTGACCGCGCAGGAGCTTTACCTGAAGGCCGCGCTGATCGATCGTGAGAAGCTGGCGGGCTTGCAACAGAGCTGCGAGCTGGTAGCTGCGGAAGAACTTTATCGCGGCGCGTTCTGGTACGACGTACGTCCATTGACGCGCGCGTGGAGGGAGGCTCATGGTCTGCCTGCCGATCCGCTGGAAGCGCTGCGCTCAAGCGGATATGTGGAGCGCGCGGCGCGGGAGCGGGGAAGCCGGAGCTCGGCCGTGAGTAGCTATGCGTGAGTTTTGATCTATGATCGGTAGCGGGATGATTGGCGGACCCGTGTTTCAATAGGGGTGTCAGCGAGGAGGAGTGGTTGGCCAAGGCGAAGATCAAGCGGCTGTATCTGATTCCGATTCTCTCCAAGGCGCTCGACGTGATCGAGCTGCTGGAGCAGGACAATACGCCTTTGACGCTCGAGGATGTTTACCAACGGACCAATATTTCCAAGACCAGCGTTTATCGAATATTGAAAACGCTGGCGCATCGCGGCTACCTGGCGCAAACGCCTAGCGGCCAATACCGGCTGGTGTCGCGTCCGCGGCGCTTGCGGTTCGGGTTTGCCGTTCAGAGCGCGGAGATGCCGTTCAGCGAAGCGGTCGCGCAAAGTGTCAGCGGCGCGGCGTCTGCATCGGGCGTGGAGTTGATCATGCTGGACAACAAGTACGATCCCGACGTGGCGGTGCGCAACGCGGAGGAGTTTGTGGCCAAGCGCGTGGACCTGGTGCTGGAATTTCAGGTGGAGGAAGCGTCGGCGCCTCGCGTGGCGCACATTTTCAAGAAGGCCGAGATTCCCATGGTTGCGATCGACGTGCCCCATCCCAATGCAACATATTTCGGGGTGGACAACTTTGAGGTTGGGGACGAGGCGGCGTCAATCCTGGCGCACTACGCGCAGAGAAAATGGAAGAGCAAGGTGGACAGGGTGGTGGGCGTTGGATTCAGGGAGGCGGGCAGTTTCGTGCAGAACCGGATTGCGGGGGCCTTTGATGGAATCAGGGAACGCTTCAAGGAGCTGACTCCGGATCAATTCGTGCAGATTGAAGGAAGAGGCATGCGCGAAGCGAGCCGCAAAGCGATGAGCGAGTATCTGCGTGGGCGGCGCGCGGGTGAATTTACGCTGGTGGCTGCCGCGACGGATTCGAGCGCCCTTGGAGTGCTGGACGCGGTGCGCGAAACAGGGCACGAGGAGAACTTCGCCATCGTGGGCCAGGATTGCATTCCGGAGGTGCTCACGGAGATGCGCACTGGATCGAGCGCGATTGTCGGCTCCATTTCGCATGAGGCGGAGACCTACGGGCCGAGACTGATTCAACTTGGTATTTCGATTTTACGCGGTTATACCGTGCCGCCTTATAACTACGTGCACCATCGGGCGGTAACGCCGGATTCGCTGGACGCGGTCGAGAAGGCGCGAGTTCCGTCGCATGCTGCGGCTTTAGGCGAGACGGCACGAAAGCCACTTTAGGCGGGGTTTTTGAGCGGGGTTTGTGAAGGCGATTTGTGATTGAGAACATGACTTTCACCGCCTGAATTCCCTGATTAAAACGTTTTCTCGATGCTGCTGGCTGTATCATGGATTTGGGTTCGATTCATCCTCCGTTTGAGTGCTTCTTATGAAATCAGCAACGACTGCTCCCCCTGCATTGCATTTCCTTGAGGACCGCTGGGATCCGACCTTGGCGGCCGTCCTGGATGAGCCTGAACTTCTGCGCTACCGCTCGAATCTGCTGGGCTCAGACCTGCGCATTACGAATTTTGCGGGCGGCAATACCAGCTCGAAGGTGATTGAGCTTGATCCGCTGAGCGGCAATCCGGTGGAAGTGTTGTGGGTGAAAGGCTCCGGCGGGGACCTGGGCAGCATCAAGCGGACCGGCTTTGCAACGCTCTACCAGGAAAAGCTGCTGGCGCTGGAACGCAGTTACAAAGGCGCGGAATTTGAGGACGAGATGGCGGAGATGTATCCGTTGTGCGCCTTCCGCAACAATCCAGTGGCCGCATCTATTGATACGCCGCTGCACGGATTTCTGCCTTTCCCGCATGTAGATCATCTGCACCCCGACTGGGGAATCGCGCTGGCGGCAAGCGCCAACGGAAAATCGCGGATGGAGGAGTTCAACCGCGAGTTTGACCACTCGCTGGTATGGCTGCCGTGGCAGCGGCCTGGCTTTGAACTGGCGATGATGATGAAGCGGATTGTCCAGGAGAATCCAGGTTGCGACGGCATTGTGCTTGGTGGGCACGGCATCTTCACATGGGGCCAGACGCAGCGAGAGTGCTACCTGAACACGCTGCAGCTTATTGATAGCATCGGGCAGTTTATTGAACGGCACGGACGCACCAAGGGCGCGGCGCGCTTTGGTGGCGAGGCTGTGCAGGCGCGCACGAACCGGCGGGACCTCGCGATCCAGATCGCTCCGTTTCTTCGCGGTCGCGTCAGCGCCAAGCAGCGCTATATATCGAGTTTTTCCGACGCGCCCGACGTGCTGACATTCGTTGACTCCGCGCATGGCAAGGAGTTGGCTTTCCTGGGCACGAGTTGTCCCGATCACTTTATCCGCACCAAGATTCGGCCCATGTTTGTGCCCTGGGCTGCGAATGAAGATATAGAGGCGCTGAAGAAGCAAATCGATTGCGCGCTGGCCGAGTATCGCGACCAGTACCGCGCCTACTATCGCACATTTGCCAAGCCCGATTCGCCGGCGCGCCGCGATGCCAGCCCCGCCGTGGTGTTGATTTCCGGGATGGGGATGTTCAGCTTTGGCAAAGACAAGACAGAAGCGCGCATTACGGGCGAGTTTTATACCAACGCGATTCATGTGATGGAAGGCGCGAGTTTGCTGGGTAATGGTGCGGTGACCGGAACTGTGCCTCACCCCACGGACAAGGACCTGTCCGCGGGGGCCCCGGTTCCGCAATGCCCGCCGGGAATGGATCCGGCGAGCTTCAAAGTCTTCGACAATTATGTTGCGTTGCCGGCGGCGGAAGCGTTTCGCATTGAGTATTGGGCGCTTGAAGAGGCAAAGATTCGCCGGCGGCCGCCGGAAAAGGAACTCAGCCGGCGCGTGGCGCTGGTTGTTGGCGGGGCCAGTGGCATTGGGCGCGAAGTGGCTCGTCTAGCGGCGGCGCGGGGCGCGCATGTGTTTGTAGCTGACCGCAATGAAGAAGGCGCGGCGAGCGTGGCCAAGGATCTGGCTTCGATTACGTCGACGGAGTTGACCGGCTCAGCCGGCGTGGACATTCGCAACCGCGAATCGATCCGCAAAATAATTGGCGAGACGGCTCTGGCTTTTGGCGGCGTCGACATTCTCATCAACACCGCGGCAATTTTCCCGTCAACGCCCGACGGCGTCATTCCGGACAGCATGTGGGCCAGCACGCTGGAGTTGAATGTGACCGCCAACTACATGCTTGCCGACGAAGCCGCCAGCGTTTTCGAGGAGCAGGGACTGCACGGGAATATCGTTTTTACCAGTTCAGCCAACGCGGTGGCGGCCAAGCGCGGGAGCGAGGCGTATGACGTGAGCAAGGCCGCGCTGTCGCATCTTATCCGCGAGCTGGCGGTGAGCCTGGCGCCCAACGTCCGTGTGAACGGCATCAGCCCGGCCACGGTGGTGAGAGGTTCCGCAATGTTTCCGCGCGACCGCGTGCGCGCCTCGCTGAACAAATACAAAATTCCTTTCCAGGAATCGTTCAGCGATGAAGAGTTGCGCAGCCGCCTGGCGGCGTTCTATGCCGAGCGGACGCTGACGCTGAAAGCCATCGACGCGGCTGACTGCGCCGAGGCTATTCTCTTCCTGGCCAGCCCTCGGGCACGATGCACCACGGGCCATGTGATTCCCGTAGATGGCGGACTGACCGAAGCCTTCGTGCGCTAGTGTGAGCAGACCCTAGAGAAACCGGAGTTTCACATTCGCCATGCAAGAGCCTGCGCGCGTTGCGATCGATTTGGGCGCAGAAAGCTGCCGGGTTTCGCTGCTTCGCTGGATCGACGGCCGGCCAACCGTCGAACTCATCCATCGCATTCCGAATGGGCCTGTGCGTCGCGGAGATTCGCTCTGCTGGCCGCTCAATCAAATTCTCGGCGGACTTGAAGAGGGGCTGCGCAAAGCTGCCACGGCGGCTCCTGAGGGCATTGCATCCATTGGTGTCGACAGTTGGTCGGTGGATTACGTTCGGCTCGCTCCCGACAGGTCGATGTTGTGCGAACCATTCTGCTATCGCGACGAGCGCACGGCGGCGAGCAAGGAAGCAGCGGATCGGATCATCTCTCCCTTTGACTTGTACCAGCGGACGGGAACCTATCCGCTCAAGATCAATTCGGTGTATCAGCTGATCGCGGATGCAGCGAATCTCGAACGAAATGACGAGCGGATCGACAAGCGCGCGCCGTGGGTGATGCTCCCGGAGTTTGTTCTTTATTGGCTGAGCGGGCAGCGCGTTGCCGAGTACACGAATGCCACCCACACCGGTCTTGTGAACCTGACAACCGGCGAATGGGACAGGGAACTTTTCGAGATGCTGGGGTTGGCGATCGAGGCTGCGCCGCGAATCGTGGCAACAGGTTCCACGCTCGGCCCGATGACGGGACCGCTCGCGCAGCTCGACGCATTTCGCGCGACGCAAATCATCGCTCCAGCAACGCACGACACGGCCAGCGCCATTGCGGGCATTCCCACTGACCTGAGCTCGGCTGCGTATATCAGCTCGGGGACGTGGTCGCTGGTGGGCACCATTACGCAGGTTCCGGTCACGACCAAACACGCATTCGATGCCGGCTACACCAATATTGGCGCGGCGGCCGGCGGACTGTTGTTTCACTCGCTGATCAACAGCATGTGGGTGCTGAAGAAGTGCATGGACTCATGGGCGGCTGCGGGTCGCGCTTGGTCCATTGAGAATCTTGTCCAAAAGGCAGCAGCGTGTAACACGGATACGGGGGTTCTGGACATGGATGCAGACGCGCTGATGCTCGATACCGATATGCCGCGGCGCATCAACAAGGAGCTGACGCGGTTGGGATTCGATGCTATTTCCGACGTTGCTGGCAACGAGCCGCTGTGTGCGCGGACGATATTTGAAAGCCTGGCGCTAAGGTACGCGTCGGCGACGGCGAATCTGGAAAAAATGCTGGGGCGCAAGTTGGAGCGTATACACATGATCGGCGGGGCGACTCGCAATCAATTGCTGGTTGGGCTGACCGAGGAGCGCACGGGCCTGCCAGTGGAGATTGGTGAGACGGAAAGTTCGACCATTGGCAATCTGGCGGTGCAACTGGCGGCGAGTGATAGCAACGGCGATGCCGTTACGCCGGCGGCTGTGCGCGATTGGGCAAAGCTGCTGTGCCAAAATCAAAAATGTTGACAGCTGGGCACGCTATGCGCGAGAAAAGCTCGAAACAGAAAATTGTGGAGTTTCATCGCGCAGTTTGCGCCGCGCTTATACCTCTGGCCGACGCGAAGCTTGCTGAGGGCATGCGCGCGTACATACGTGGCCGCATTGAGTACCTGGGAATACAGACTCCGACTCGGCGCGCGGCGGTTGCGCCGCTGATAAAGACTTTCAAGCCGGCCGATGCGGCCGAACTTCGCAAGGCGGCTAGCGGCCTATGGAAGATGCGCGAGCGGGAGTATCAGTATGTGGCAGTGGACCTGCTGGTCCGCTGCCATGGGGTGTTGAGCCTGGCCGATTTATCCTGGCTTCTTGATCTTGCACAAGAAAAATCGTGGTGGGACACGGTCGATTGCATTGTGAAAGTCGTGGGCCAGATTGTGCGGCGTTCGGGTGCGAGGGGAAGGCGCGCAATGGACGCGGCCGTGAAGCACGAAAACTTCTGGGTGAGGCGAATCGCCATGTTGCACCAGCTCGGGCTGCGTGACGAGACCGACACGGATCGGCTTTTTCGCTACGCGGAGTTGCTGGCCGCCGAAAAAGAATTCTTCATTCGCAAAGCGATCGGCTGGGCGCTGAGAGACTATGCATGGCACGACTGGCGTGCTATTGAGAAATTTCTGGAGTCCGCACAGGGGCGGCTCGCCGGGCTGACGGTTCGCGAGGCGAGCAAGAACTTTGCGGCGCTCTCACAGCGTGGCCCAAGCGAGCAGGGCTTGACGCGACGGCGGCGTTTGTCCTAGCTTGTCCTTACACGGGAAAGGAGGTTGATCCAGCCTATGAGCAAAGATTGTTCGAGTTGTAATTTACGTGAGGTGACTGAGGCCTAGGGCATCGCGCCCGAAGCTGAGAAGCCGTTAAGGCTGAACAATCAGCGCATCCCACCCTAAACGCAAAAAACAAGAACGCGTTTAGGATGGGGCACCCGCACTCGCGGCAGCGCGATGGCCTTAGTCCAATTTCAACAGTCCACCGGCAGCGGCCTGGGAGCGCGAGTTCTCAGGCCGTTGTTGTCTAAGGGCAGGGAACAGGGAGCGGGGAGGTGCGGGCGAGGACGCCCGCACGACAGCCGGCGGGACGCCGGCTCTACAAGGGAACCGGGGTCACGGATCAGGGGACCAAGGACCAAAGGGACAAGGGAACAAGGGGCCGAGGGACTAATACACTGAGGTTTTGAAAGAGAAATGCGATGGAACAGAATCTCGAAGACACGATTGCGCTGCTTGAGCGAACTCCGGGGACTTTAAGCGCGCTGCTGCGTGGATTGCCGGAGATGTGGACGGAGAGCTACGAGAGCGAGAATACGTGGAGCGTGCGCACTGTAGTGGCGCACTTGATTCATGGCGACGAGAAGATTGGATGCCGCGGGCGAAGATGATTCTGAGCGCCGGCGAGACGCAGAGCTTCGCGACCTTCGACCGCGACAGACATTTGCACTGCATCAAAAACAAAACGCTGGACCAACTGCTCGACGAATTCGCGCGGGCGCGGGCAACGGGGCTCGGCGAGCTGCTCGAAATGAAACTGACGGCGGAGGATCTTAAGCGGCGCGGACGGCATCCATCGTTAGGCGTGGTCACGCTGTCAGAATTGCTGGCGACATGGGGAGCGCATGACCTGACGCACCTGCATCAGATCTCGCGGATCATGGCATACCAATATCGCGAGGCGGTTGGACCCTTTGCACGCTTTCTCGGCGTTATGCAATGCGCGGGGCACAGTGCGGCTGCGTGAAGCGCCGGGCCACGGATAGAACTAGATATGATTGGCCGCTTGGCCGATAAAGCCGGATAGAAGATTTGCCTTTCCCTCAAGCTGCGAGAGAAAACAGCACAGGGCTGTTTCGCATCCCAAGGAACAAGGAATAGGCTCAGAATAGGTTCAATATGCTCGATTTCATTGTGCACAATTGGCCGCACCTGCTGTGGTCGCTTGGAATCCTGACCGCCGGCGTTTTGGTTGCGCTGCTTGCGCGCTCCATCGGGTTCGGGCTGCTGCAGCGGATCACGCGACGCCGGGGAACCGTTCTGGGGCAGTCGCTGTTGAAGCACGGACGGCGGCCCTCACGGTGGATTCTGCCGCTGATTGCGACGCTTCTAATCCTGCCCGAGTTGCAGCTTTCGGAAGATCTGAAGACGGCGCTGGAGCACATTATCGGAATTGGGCTGATCGTGGCTTTGGCGTGGCTTGCGATTCTGCTGATTGAGGTGACCTCCGACGTTTTGGCAAGCCGTTACCGCATCGATGTGGCGGACAACCTGGTGGCGCGGCGGATTCAGACGCAGTTCCAGATGCTGCACCGCGTTGGCGTCGTCCTGGTTTCAGTGCTTGCGCTGGCGGCTGCGCTCATGACGTTTCCCCAGATCAAGCACATTGGCATCAGCATTCTTGCGTCGGCGGGCGTGGTGGGCATTGTGGTCGGCATGGCCATGAAGGACACCCTGTCAAACCTGATCGCCGGAGTGCAGATCGCTTTTGCGCAGCCTTTCCGCATTGGCGATGCGGTGGTGCTTGAGGGCGAGTGGGGATGGATTGAAGAGATCGGCATGATGTATGTGGTGGTGCGAATCTGGGATCTGCGGCGGCTGGTTTTGCCGGTGATGTATTTTCTCGAGCATCCATTTCAGAATTGGACCCGAACCAGCGCCGATCTGCTGGCGTCGGCGTTTATTTATGTCGACTACTCCACGCCGGTGGATGAAGTGCGGGCGGAGCTAAAACGAATTTTGGAATCGACGCCACTGTGGAGCGGGAAGGTGTGCGTGCTGCAGGTCTCAGACGCTGACCAGCGAACGATGCAGTTGCGGGCATTGATGGACGTTCGGAATTCGAGCGATGCATGGGACATCCGGTGCCAGGTGCGGGAGAAGTTGATCGCATTTCTAAAAACAAATTATCCCGGAAGCCTGCCGCGCTACCGCGGCGAGGTGGAAACGCCGGCGACGGGACCGGCAGGCGCGCCGAATGCAGGGCACTTGCCGATGATCGCGAGCGGCGAGTAGCCGCGGCAATTGCAGCGGTTATGTGCAGCGGCTATGCCGTAAAATCAGGCTAGATGAAATGTCCTTATTGCGGTTTCGGGCAGGATCGCGTGGTGGACTCGCGCGAGAGCAAGGAAGCCGACTCGATCCGGCGGCGGCGGGAGTGCGAGAGCTGCAACCGGCGCTTCACCACCTATGAGCGCATTGACGAGATCCCCTACATGGTGGTGAAGAAGGACGGCCGCCGTGAGCGCTTTGACCGGCAAAAATTGCTGAGCGGCTTGCTGCACGCGTGCGAAAAGCGGCCGATATCATCAAGCCAATTGGAAAAAGTCGTGGACGCAGCGGAGAGTTTCCTCATCGAGGCGCCGGAGCGCGAACGCACCACGGCCGAGGTTGGGGAGTTGATCATGCAGCACCTCAAAGGGCTCGATACTGTCGCCTATATCCGTTTCGCATCGGTCTATCGCGACTTCAAAGATGTGCGCGAGTTCAAGGAAGAGCTGGAAGGGTTGCTGGCGAGCCACGGTAAAAAGAAGAACTAGCTGCTCGCGTGGGATTCAGGAAAGAACGATGACGGAACGAAAAACGCACAAAGTTACATTGATCCCGGGCGACGGCATCGGGCCCGAAGTCACGCAAGCAGTTGTACGGATTCTCGAGGCCACCGGCGTGAAGTTCGAGTGGGAGCGGTTTGCAGCGGGCGCCGAGGCCTTCGAGATTCACGGCGAGTACATTCCCGCGGCGCTCTACGCGTCAATCGAGCGCAACCGCGTGGCGCTGAAAGGGCCGGTGACCACGCCTATCGGCGGCGGTTTCAAGAGCATCAACGTAACGCTGCGCAAGAAGTTCGACCTGTTCGCCAATTTGCGGCCCATTCGCAATTTGCCTGGACTCGAGACGAAATATCCCGGCGTGGATCTGGTGATTGTGCGCGAAAACACCGAGGGCGAGTATGTGGGCCTGGAGCACGAGGTGGTTCCGGGCGTGGTCGAGAGCATCAAGGTGATTACCGAGAAGGGTTCGACCCGGATTGCATTGTTTGCATTCGAGTATGCGCGCAAACATGGGCGCAAGAAGATCCACTCGATCCACAAAGCGAACATTATGAAGCTGTCGGACGGGCTTTTTCTTCGCTGCGCGCGACAGGTCGCGGAAGGATTCCCTGACATCACCTATGGCGAGCACCTGATCGATAACACCTGCATGCAGCTGGTGATGAATCCCTACCAATATGACACGCTGCTGCTCGAGAACCTCTACGGCGACATTGTGAGCGACCTTTGCGCGGGCCTTGTCGGCGGGCTGGGACTGGCTCCGGGCGCGAATCTGGGCGTGGACTGCGCAATCTTCGAGGCAGTGCATGGGTCGGCGCCTGATATTGCGGGCAAGGATGTGGCCAATCCGACGGCGCTATTGCAGTCGGCGATTCTGATGCTGCGGTACCTTGACGAGGCAGCGGTGGCGGACAAGGCGCAGAAGGCGCTTGAGACGGTGTACTCGGCCGGCAAGACGCTGACGCGCGACGTAGGCGGGACGGCTGGCACGACGCAGTTTACCGACGCAATACTCGCGGCGATGGCGTAGTTCGTGGACGCTGCGGCCAGACTCGTCCTCTTGTACACTGGATAGAGTCAAGGCCATGAAAAACAAGTACCCAATCGGCATTTTGGGCGCGACCGGTATGGTCGGCCAGCGCTATATTCAACTGCTCGCGGACCACCCATGGTTCGAGATCGCTTGGCTTGCGGCCAGCGACCGCTCTAGCGGGAAGAGTTATGGCGAGGCTGCCAAGTGGCGGCTGGATACGCCGCTGCCGGAGCGCATCGCGAAGATGATCGTTTCCGCGGCGGAGCCTGAAGGCGCGCCGAAAATTATCTTCGTCAGTGTGGATACTGCCATTGCGCGCGAGATGGAGCCGAAGTTTGCCGCTGCCGGTTGCGCCGTCATCTCGAATTCGAGCGCGTTCCGCATGGCTCCCAACGTTCCGCTGGTGCTGGCTGAGGTGAACGGCGGCCACCTGGAGATGATTGAAGAGCAGCCGTGGCGGAAGGAATCGGGCGGCTACATCGTCACTAATTCGAATTGCTCGGCGATGGGGCTGGTGCTGGCGCTCAAACCGATCGAGGAACGCTTCGGCATTGAGCAGATTTTCGTGACCACGATGCAGGCGGTTTCGGGGGCGGGATATCCCGGCGTGGCTTCGATGGATATTCTGGACAACGTGATTCCATTCATCGCGACCGAAGAAGAAAAGATGGAGACGGAGACGCTCAAGCTGCTGGGCAAGCTCGAAGGCAACACCGTGAAGCCGCTCAACGCGAAGATGACGGCGCATTGCAACCGCGTTGCTGTCGTCGATGGGCACACGGAATGCGTGTCGATCAAATTGGGGAATAAACTGGGACGCGAAGCAAGGCGCGAAGATATTCTCGCCGTGTGGCAGGATTTCCGGCCGCTTGCCGGGATGGGCTTACCCTCCGCGCCGGAACAGCCGATCGAGTGGACGGAGCAGAACGATCGCCCGCAACCGCGCCTGGACCGAAGCAGCGGCAAGGGCATGACGGTGACCGTGGGACGGCTGCGCCCGTGCAACGTGCTGGATTGGAAGTTTGTGCTGCTCTCGCACAACACGGTGCGCGGCGCGGCTGGAGCGACGATTTTGAACGCCGAGATGCTGGCAAGCCTGGGGAAGTTGGAGCCTGCTGCGGTAGCGGCGGTGCGCGCGTAGATCATTCCGGCCAAAGCGCCGGCGAACAAATGGAAGCATGAAATGAATCTGGTCGTGATGAAGTTTGGCGGCACGTCGGTCGAAGATGGGGCCGCCATTGGACGCACCGCTGCCATTGTTGCCGGGCGCATCGCCGACGGGAAAAGCCCCGTCGTGATTGTCAGCGCGATGGCCAAGGTGACCGACCAGTTGCTGCGCGCGGCAGCGGCGGCTGCCCAGGGCGACCGTACCGGTGCGCTGGCGATCAGTTCGCGGCTTAGGGCCCGTCATCGTGATACTGCATGTGAACTGGTAAAGGATCAGGCGGTCGTTACCGTGCTGCTTCATGTGATCGAAGAGAAGTTCGACGCCCTGGATGAGGTGCTGCGCGGAGTTTCGGCAATTCTCGAATTGACCCCGCGCATCTCCGATCTGATTGTGAGCCACGGCGAGCGCCTTTCAAGCCGAATTGTGACCGCAGCCTTCCGCGAGCACGGCGTCAACGCGGAGCATGTGGACGCGCGCGAGTTCATCGTAACCGACTCCGAGTTCCAGAAGGCGGCGCCGATCGACGACGTGATCGAAAAGCGCGCGTCGGAAAAACTGCTGCCGCTCGTTGCGCAGGGCAAAGTGCCGGTGATGGGTGGATTCATTGCGTCGAATGAGGCGGGATTGACGACCACGCTGGGCCGCGGCGGCTCCGACTACACCGGCGCGCTGGTGGGCGGCGCGCTCAACGCCGAGTCCATCGAGATTTGGACCGACGTGGACGGCATAATGACCGCAGATCCGCGCGTGTGTCCCGATGCGCTTCGCGTAAAAGTGATCAGCTTTGAAGAGGCCGCAGAGCTTGCCTATTTCGGCGCCAAGGTTTTGCATCCGGCGACGATTTTGCCGGCGGTCAAAAAGAGTATTCCGGTGTTGGTGCTGAACAGCCGCAATCCAGGCTGCGAGGGCACGCGAATTATTTCGGTTGCGCCACATTGCAATAGTCCCTTCAAGTCGATTGCGGTGAAGAGGAAGCTGAGCATCATCGACATCGTGGCCAGCCGCATGCTGATGACGCACGGTTACCTGAGCAGGATGTTTGCGGTGTTTGACAAGCACAAATGCCCGGTGGACATGGTTTCAACCAGCGAAGTGAGCATTTCGCTTACTGTCGATTCAAATGCAAGCCTGCCAGTGATTGCCGCCGACCTGAGCAAGATGGCGGACGTGAAATACGAGGGCAGGAAGGCTCTGGTGTGCATGGTGGGCGAGGATATTCGCGGCCAGAATGGCATTGCCGCGCAGGTGTTTGCCGCCATCCGCCACATTAACGTGCGCATGATCTCGCAGGGCGCCAGCGAGATCAACATGAGCTTTATGATCGATGAAGACGACGCCGATGAAGCGGTGCGATCGCTTCACGCGGCGTTTTTCAAAGAGCCGGACCCGGAGATTTTTGATGTGGAAGCGAGAAAACAGTTGTTAGTTGTCAGTGGTCAGTGATCAGTCTGCGGCAAAGCTGTGCCCCGCTTTCTGGTTGCTGATCGCTGCTGCGAAGGAACCTATGCTGATTCTTGTTTTGGGTAAAGGGAAGACCGGGTCGCTCGTGGCTGAAGTAGCGCGCGAGCGTGGCCATGGCGTGCGCGCGCTCGATATCGACGAGAATACGCACGCTTCGGCTCTGACTGCGCCGAACCTGGCCGGCGTCGATGTTGTTGTTGACTTCACGGCGCCCGAGGCGGCGGTTGAGAACATGCGCGCGGTGCTGGCCATCGGCGGCCACATCGTGGTGGGCACGACCGGCTGGTACGCAAAGCTGGATGAGATGAAGACACTCGCCGCGCAGCGCGGCGGGGGGCTGTTGTACGGGACGAATTTCTCGATCGGCGTGCAGAAGCTTTTTCAAATGACGGGGGAGCTGGCGAAGCTCGAAGGCTACAAATTTTCCATCGACGAGACGCACCACGTTACAAAGCTCGATGAGCCCTCGGGCACTGCGCTCACGCTGAAGGAGATTATTCTGGCGGCGCGGCCGGGGATCGAAGTTGCCGTCGAGTCGCATCGCGTTGGCGATGCCAAGGGCGAACACATTGTGCGTGCCGTTAGCGATTGCGACACGCTGGAGCTGCGCCACGATGCGCATTCTCGGCGCGGGTTTGCGCAGGGGGCGGTGCGCGGAGCTGAGTGGCTCTGTGGCAAGCAGGGCGCTTGGGAGTTCCGCGAGATTTTTGGCCAGCTTTAAGGCGCGACTGGAGCGGACCTTGATCGTGCCGCCTTCTTAACAGCTCACCGATTCAATGCAATGGTTGGATCGGGCTTTCCATATCGAATGCCGCCAGTAAGTGCCGCGAATTTGGCGGGCCTGCAATTTTCCTTCGTGCTAGTTGCGCCATCCCGTTATAAACTTGACGTGTCATGGAAACGATTGGCTGCGGTACCGCAATTGTTACACCATTCAAGGCGGATGGATCGATCGACGAGGCGGCGTTCTGGTCGCTGGTGGATTGGCAGATCGAATCCGGCGTTGACTTTATAGTGGCGTGCGGTTCAACGGGCGAGGCGGCGACTCTGGACGAGGACGAGTGGCTGCGCGTTGCGCGTCTGGCGATTGACGCGGCGGCGGGGCGGGTTCCGGTGTGGGCCGGGTGCACGCACAACTCCACGCGCACGCTGGTGCGACTGGCCGCGCAACTCAAGCGCGTGCCCGGCGTGGCGGCGGTGCTTTCGGCCAATCCGTACTACAACAAGCCAGGACAGGAAGGGCAGTTTCAGCACTTTCTTGCGCTGGCGCGCGAAGTGAATCCGCTGCCCGTGTGCGTGTACAACGTGCCGGGGCGCACGGCGGCGAACCTGGAGCCCGAGACTGTGGCGCGACTGGCCGCGTCGGCGAAAAATATTGAGGCCATCAAGGAAGCGAGCGGCAAGCTGGCTCAATTTACCGAGCTCGCGCAGATCATGCCGAGGGGATTCAAGATTTTCTCGGGCGACGACGGCCTGGCGTTAGGGGCGATCGAGGTTGGCGCGCACGGGCTTATCAGTGTCGTTTCAAATGAGGCTCCGGCGGAAGTGGCGCGCATGATCCGCGCCGCGCTCGATAACAATTGGGACGAGGCCCGCGAGCTGGAGCGTCGTTTCTCGCCGCTCTTCGAGGCCAACTTCTGGGAGTCGAATCCTGCGCCTGTGAAAACGGTGTTGAGCTTGATGGGAAAATGCGGCGATCAACTGAGATTGCCATTGGTGCCTCCGCCGCCAGCGACGCGCGTCAAGCTGGAGCGTTTGGCCGGCGAGCTGGGGCTGCTGAAGCACGTGCCGACTCCTGATGGCATGCGCTCGGAAGTGTTCTGAAGGAAACGATGCTGGGCTCTGTAACCGTTCTGTAGTTGCGCCTGCACAATTCTTCACATCTGGAACGCCAGGTTAGTGCCTGTGCCGGTGGATGACGACCGTGGCTCGACCACTAATGTTTCGGGGCTATTCGGTCTGCAGATTGAAAAACGCCCTGCAAGGTTTCTTTCTGCAATTTTTGGCCGCGATCTGTGGCTGAGAAAGATCGACTGAACCAGGCCGAAACTAAGTCAAGTCGAGAGGCCGCTGTTACCGCGGTAACTCGGCAAGGTTTCCACATATGAAGGCTGTGGAAACTTTTTTTGAATCCGCCCACAACTTAGGTGAATCGTTCGGTGTCTACCTGTTCGACGGCAGGGAGTGGCGGAAATCACTGCCCCTGCCGCTGTAGTTAAATTTTGGCGATGGCTCTGTAGTAGATGAGCGCGTCTTGGAATGAGCAATCTTCTCCCCGCCTAAAGGTTCAAAGTCTTTGCAGGTTGGCATCTTTTGATACCTCCCCGCAAAAGCTTGCGGCCCGGGCGGCGTTCCTCGGAGTGAGGCCGGTGACAGGTACTCGCTCTGTGTGCGTTCAACTTTAGCTACGGCCAGCCGCAGAAAGTGAAGTACCCAATATGACCCCCCGAACACATAAAAAGCTATTGAGGTTTGCGCTCTTTCCACTCGCTGCTGCGGCGCTGGCAATTGCCGGATGCGGCAGCAATTCGTTTCTCAATACCGGAACCCAATCTAGCGGAGAGACAGGCTCGGCCTTTTTGGTTGGCACTGACGCGCCGTTAGCTTCCGTCGTTTCATTTCAAGTGCAGCTAATGGCTGTTGAATTGACCAATGGCACTACGACGACGTCAACCTTGGTCAAGGGTACTCCGACGGTGGATTTTGCTCGCTTCAATGGGCTGCAAACCCTGGTCGACATGAACCAAGTTCCAGCAGGAACCTATACCGGCGTCACGTTTGTTCTAGGCACCGGAACCGTAAGTTACCTGAACACCTCAGGCAGCGGCGCGCCGACGATTGCGACGGCGCCGGCAGCGTTCTCAACCTCGACTGTGACATTTAGCCTAGCGAAATCACTGGTCATCGGAACGAATACCCCACCGGTGGGTCTGCGCATGGATTTCGATCTCGCCCAGTCAATTCCGGTCGATTCGAACGGACAGATTGAAACGAACTCCAGCGGCAATGTCACGGTGAATCCGACAATTGACGTCTCCACGGTGACGCGCACCGACACGTTTGCGCACATCGACTTACTTTACGGATCGGTCGTGACTGCGCCGACGAGCACGACAGAACCCAGCTCGTTCACAATTCAGGGCCCGCACGGCGAGCAGTTCACCATCAACACCAGCTCAACGACCGAGTGGGATGGTGGCGCCAGCCTGAGCACCCTGAATACCAATAGCGTTGTGGAGCTTGCCGGCACTCTGGATCCAGCCGATCAGACTCTGGATGCCGACGAAGTGGCGCTGGTTACCAACAGCAAATTCTACGCACGCGGTTTGGTGACCTACGTGACTCCAACTTCGGGCGCGGCCGCCAGTCTTGACTTCTACGTGCGGGCGGTTGAACCGTCTTCACTGGGCGATGTTCCGCTGGGCGGACTTGCCCAGGTGAACATCACCGGGAACGAGAACTACGGCATCTTATGGATGCACAATGCATTCACGCAATTGCTCTTTAACTCGTCGGCCTTGACGCCGGGTCAGGAAATCATCGTCGGCGGCACAGATGCCGAAGCAACTCCGGCAACCGGCACCGCAATTACCGTCAATCGCATCCACCTGGAGAACTGGGGTTACCAGGGCACGATTGTGAGCGGCACCCAGAACTCGGGTCAAGGGACATTCCAGATGCAGATCAAGGGGTTTGCGGGACAGGTCGTCCCGTCCACGGTGACGGTGTACCTTGGGCCGGCCTGTGATTTCCGCTTTGGGTTCGCGGCGTTCAATGACCTGAGCAACGGCGCAAAGATTCGCGTGGTGGGATTGCTGCTGAAGAACTCCACCAACGGCAACCTGGTGCTTCTGGCTCGCCACATCGATGGCTTGCAATTCACCGATACGACGACCGCAGCCTGGCAGTAAGCTAAACGTACCTTCAACCAAACGCCGGGGCCGGCTTCATGCTGGCTCCGACGTTTTTTTGTGCGGCAATTCTGCTAAAACAGGTCGGCGATGGGCGGAAATGTAAGCAGCAGGCTGAGGAAGAGCAGGATGAACGCTGCAGCCGTGACCCGCCCTATTTCGACGTTGCGCCACGACCAACGCCGATGGAGCAGCGCCCACACGACAAGCCAGACAACGATCGCGCATGTCGTCACTCCTGATAGCGGTCCCGTGGGCTTGTAGAAGTTCATCAGGCTCTTGATCGGGGCGGCTTTGTCGGCGAGGATGGCGAAGACCGCAACTGCAAGCGAGCCAACGCCTGCGGCAAGCACGGCGGCTGCGCCTGCGCCGTTCGGATTCAGCTTTGCCTGTGGAACACCGGCGGCAGTTTGAGCGCTCATTTTTGTTCGCCCTGGACCAGGGTTATGGTCGAGCCGCCCGTGACGGGCGCGTTCTTGTTGAGCATGGCGCCGAAGAATGCGGCGATGCCGGCGGCGAAAAGCGAGATCCAGACAAAGCCAAGCACCGCAGCGCGAAGTTCAGGGTGGATGCGAAGGCTACGGCGATATTGGGAAAAGACCGCTGCGGCCATTGTGATGGAGATGGGCACGAGCCATGCGACGTGCTCTTTCCACTCCATTCCGATGGAGTGCCATGCGGCTGTAGTTGGGCTCGACATCAGCAGGCGTTGCGGAAATTCGGCCAGGCTTGCGGCTCCCGAAGGGGGCACGGCGCGATACCACGGATAAATGATGTAGGCGCCGGTGAGCACCGTCAGCCACGCGAGAACGGCCATCGCCGTAAGGTAGACACGCATGAAACGTTCGTCCTCGATCCTGATCTCAGGCCCCAGCGGCGAGCTGTAGCAGCGGTAAAGCTCGACCAGCGCGCCGGAGCAGGCCATGAGATAAAGCACGCCAAAGCCCATGCCGTGGATCATCGTCCAGAGGCCGCGTACGGTGATCTCCATTTAGTCTGTCCTTCCTGTGCGAGGTGCGAACTGTTCTGGCAAATAGCCCTGTCAGAGCCCGTTTTTGTTCGGCGGCACCGGGAACAGCAGATTGTCTGCCGAATCCTTTTTATTGCTCGGCGCGGAACTTTTCGCGTCCTTGCCCCACGTCCAGTACATGCCGACGTATGCGTAATTCTCCGTTTGACCCGCCACCGAGTGACCATAGCAGAACAGAAACTGCTCGTTGGTGTTGTGCTTGAAGTGGTAGTAGCCTCCGACGTCGATCATGGCGGAGGATTGCGTTTGCGCTGCTGCCGATCCCTCGGCGCCATGTGCAAAGACTTCGGCGCCGATCTCCCACTGCTCGCTGAGCTCGCGCTTGATCAGAAAGCCAGTATAGGGAAAGTTACGGTAACCGGTCTGCGGGACCACCTGGTAGCCGCCGCCGCCATCAACGAGCCATTTGCCAAAGTTCTTTTGTAGCCAGATGGGCAGTTTGTACCAGACTTTTCCGACGCCGAGGCCGTTGGCTGCATTGCCGGTTGGCATCTCGAACATGGTGAAGCTGCCAATTTGCGGAAAGTGCTTGCTCTCTTTGATGAAGGCTATTTTGGCGCCCAATTCCATGTCGGCGAGGCCGAATTCATCGGGACCCACCCCGGAGGGAGCATAGACGGGATGATTCAACGGCGCCGCGACGCCCCAGGGAAGAATCGCGTGGAGCTGCACACGCGGCAGGGCGCCCCAGTTGAATTCGAAGGCCGGTCCCGTCGAATCCAATTCAACCGGTGTGCCGTCTACGCCGCCGAAGATATAAAACTCGTAGTGGTGCAGGTCGACGGGTACGGGATCGTCGGTTTGATAAGGCGGCCCCTGTGCGCCGGATCGCGCAGCAGCGAGCGCGCACAGCAAAGCAATCACCAGCCCGAGGCGGCGGCCTTCAGGGAGCTTCGGTGATTTTCTTCGGTGCAGGAAAAATTGCGTTGCCGAAAGAGCCATCTGTCGCAGACCCGTATCCGGATGTATTCTAATTTCCCGGCGCACTAATCCTGTAAAAATTCCCTAAATCCCCATGATCGGGTTTTGAAACAGACTCTGGTGTTTACCGTTGACGGCATTTGAAAATTCCATTTCTGGACGCACTCCGGCCTCACACTTGTGCTCGACCACTTGTCTGCATCGCAGTCGAAAGACTCAGCGGCGGTGTCCGCCGCCTCCGCCGCCCGAGCGGCTCATCCTGGGCGCGCTCATGCGGCCGCCGCCGAAGTTCTGATGTCCACCGCCGAAGTTCTTCGGAGCCTTGTAGGAGTAGGACGGCGCGCGCTCGCTGTAGGACTTTGGCTGGCCGCCGCTGAACGGATGGAATCCGCCGGAGCGCTCGTTCCTGGCGATCGTGTTGCCGTAGTTCTGATACGAGCGATTCGAATATCCGCGCGAATAGTCCGGCTGCGGAGCGCGATACGAATTCGAATATGCGGGGCCCGGGCGAGCGGCATAGTTCTGCGGTCCGTTGTATCCGTGGCTTAACCGGCCGGTGTAGCCGTACCGGTAACCCGGATTGCTATAGCTCTGCGGTCTGGTGGGATAGCTCGGATTTGCGTAGGTCGGAGCGCGATTAGGGTAGGTCTGATTCGGGTAAGTCTGGGGACGATAGCCGTAGTTTTGTTGCGGCGTGCGGTTGGAGTAATTCAGCCGACCCGGCTCGGGGAATCCCTGCGCGGGCCGAACATAAGATCGAGGGCCGGACTGTGCGCCGTTTCGACCGCCGCGATCAATCGGCGGTCCGCCGCGTTGGTAATTGCCGCCCTGGTTGTAGGGCTGCCGCGGGTCGTACGAATGCTGGTCAGATCGGTACTGGCCGTCGGGTCGGTACTGCCCGTTTGCCCGGTACTGATCGTTTGCGCGGTACTGATCAGGACGCATGCCCCCGTTTCCGCCGCGGCCATAGTAGGCGCGAGGTCCACCGCGTGGCAGGCCCCAATCGGCCACCTGGCGGCTATGCGTGTAGTAGCCGGAATGGTTGAACATCAATCCGTGCCCTGCCCAATCGAGTCCCCAGGCAAGCCAGCCAAAAGGCATGCGATCGAATGCCGCGAGTCCAAAGCACAGCCCGTAATGAATGGGAACGTCACCGAAGAAGTTGCCCAGCGCGCCGACGAACGCGAAGCCCGGATACGGCTCGATTGGTTCCCCATAAACATCCCAGGGATTGTAGGTGGGCACGTAAACAACCTGCGGGTCGGTGGGAGCCAGCTCAACGTAGCCCTGGTCGTTGTGAACTTCTTCCTGCGGAGTGGATTGCAAATTCCCGGCCTGCTCGGCGCGGTCGCGCAGCACCTGAACCGTTTGCATCACGTCTTGCGGCTGGTTGTAGTAGGCATTGCCAAGGTTGCTCGTCCACTCGAGGTCGTGGTTCATCAAGTCGAGCACGTCAGGAAAAGCTGTGAGCGCCTTGACGCTTGGGTCCCAGTTTGTCTGCGCGCTGGCGCCTGCCGCAATCTGGTCGGGCGAGCTGTAGCCTGCTGCGCGCATTTGCTGGAGCCACTGGTCGGCGACTGCTACCTGCGCAGGATAAGTGGACGCGGCAAGAACCTGCGCGAGGAGTGAGTCGGGGTAGAGAGCGATTGGCGCTAGAAGCTGATCGAGATCTTGGGCGCTGAGCGCTTGAGCCAACGCGGGCGACTGGCTTTCGTCCGGCTGTGCGTACGGCGCCTGCGGGTTGCTTGGCCCCTGGTCCGCATAGGGCTGCTGAGGCGCATACTGGGGAGCGGAGTATTGCGGCGCGTAGGGTTGCGCGTATTGGGGCTGCTGATCTTCTTCAGGCTGGGGTTGAGTCTGGGGCGGCGTCGGTGGCTGTGCATATTGCGGTTGAAACTGCGGCTGCTGGTCTTCCTGGGCTTGGGGCGGAGCCTGCGGCTGCGCATACTGCGGCAGATATTGCGGTTGCGAATATCCGACTTGTGGCGGGCTTTGCACATCCGGGGGCGCATCCGGGGGCGCGTAGTGGTTCGGTGATGGTTTGGCAATTGGGCCGTATGTCGTGCCGGGGTACGGCTGCTGCGCATTCGCATGCACTGCAAGCGCGAGCACTGCAAGCGCTGCGCCGAAGATCAGTTTTGAAGCGCTCGTTCTCTCTAATGCGAGAAACTTTTGGGAAATCGTTGGGCGAGGCGTTTGTTTCTGTTCGCGGAAAAGCCGCGATAAGGACGAAACATGCAGATTCGTTCCCGGATTCATGCTCCCTCTCAGTCCATTCCGAGCCGTTGAAACTTCCGTCTTTCGGACCATCTGAAACGAATGAACCGAAGAAAACGGAGATCCGGCAGCCCGGGGGGAGGGCTTAATTCAAAGACCCCGTCTGTGAGGATTAGTTTCGTCGTTGGGAAGAATTGAAGCTGGGCCGTCGCGGGAGGATGCTAGAGAAAAATCTGTCGTCGCAAAACTGGGCCGACTAAACTGAGCCGACTAGCTCGCTAACTCTTTCATTACCAACTCGCTCACCTGGCGTCCGTCGGCGCGCAGACCCGCCGCCTGCAGCTTGGCCTGAACTGCCTTCATCGCTGCGCCCATTTCCTTGGGGCTTGGCTTGTGCCCCAGCGATGCAGTCAGTTCGCCGATTGCCTCTGCCACCAGCTTCGCCAATCCTGCTTCGTCCAGCGCTTTGGGCAGGAACTCCTCGATGACTACGATTTCGGCCTGCTCCTTAGCCACCAGGTCGGGACGGCTTCCCTTGGCGAATTGCTCGATCGAATCGCGCCGCTGCTTGATCATCGTCGCCAGGGCCTGCTCGCTCTCGGCCTGGGTCAGTGGCTCGCGCTTGTCAATTGCTCGGTTTTTGAGCGCGTTCTTGATCAGCCGCAGCGTCTGAGTGCGCTCGGCGTCGTGCGCCTTCATGGCGGTCACAATCTGTTGACTTACAAGGGCTTCCAGTTCGCCTGCGTCTGTCATTTTCTGCTCCTGAGTTAGTGTTTCGGGTCTTCCGCGCCTGCTCTGCGATGTGAGGAAGTGCGAGAAATAGCCGGGCAAACAAGAATTGTATCGACTTTGGAGGTGTGGCAGCCAGAATTGGGCGTTTTACCCAAATTTCATCCTCTCGGCAGATTTTCAACAGCGACTGATCACAGAAACCACAAGATTGTGTATTCTGTGACTATTGCATGGAGCAGCCCTATGGGCTTGTTCCATGCCGTGGAGACGCTATGATTCGCAAGACTCGACTTTTTACTCCTGGTCCAACGCCCCTGCTTCCCGCGGCTCAATTTGCCATGGCCGCGGCCGACATGCACCATCGGACCGCCGAGTTTCGCGCACTGTTTCAGAAGGTGCTGGCGCAGCTCAAAGTCTTTGTGGGCACAAAGAACGATGTGTTGCTGCTTTCCTGCTCGGGCACCGGAGCCATGGAGGCTTCGGTTTCGAACCTGACCTCTCCGGGCGACAAAGTATTGGTGCTCACAGCCGGCAAATTTGGCGAGCGCTGGACGGGCTTGGCGAAGGCATTCGGATGCGCGCCCGACGTGCACACTGCGCCCTACGGCCAAACCTTTGACCTGGCGGCGGTGCGCGCCGCGATCAAGCCGGAACACAAAGTGATTTACACGCAGGCCACTGAAACATCAACGGCCGTTCGCCACGATGTCGAAGCCATTGCAAAATTGCGCGATGAAGTGGCGCCCAACGCGCTGCTGGTCGTGGACGGAATCACGGGTCTCGGCACAACGCACTTTGACGTCGATGCATGGGGCATTGATGTGATTATTGGTGGCTCGCAAAAAGCCGTCATGATTTCTCCGGGTCTCGCTTATCTGAGCGTGAGCGATCGCGCGTGGGCAGCGATGGAGACAACAAAAAATCCGCGCTTCTATTTCGATCTGCGCAAGGAGCGCAAGAATGCAGTGAAGGGCGAGAGTGCTTACACGCCGGCTGTGGCGCTGGTCGCCGCTCTCGGCGCGGCGCTCGATTACATTGCTGGGCAGGCGGGCGGCGACCTTGAAAAGGGCCGCATCGCACTGATCGACAATGCGCAGGTGAATGCGGCGGCCACGCGCGCGGGCCTGGTGGCGCTGGGTTTCACGCTGTTCGCGCCCACGGCTCCGGCAGCAGCAGCTACCGCGGTTGCCGTGCCTGAAGGCATGGACTCGGGCGTGGTGGTCAAGGCGCTCAAGTCGAAATTTGCGCTGATTGCGGCCAACGGGCAGGGCGAGATGCAGGGCAGGATTTTCCGCGTAGC
>Ga0208849_1000626_pt1 | contig 31222 bp, 31 predicted proteins | sample NGESurdeep072012_10_FD_184470 | JGI IMG/M metagenome (GOLD analysis project Ga0208849, IMG submission 184470) | Arctic peat soil microbial communities from Barrow, Alaska - NGEE Surface sample 53-3 deep-072012 (SPAdes) | ecosystem: Environmental > Terrestrial > Soil > Wetlands > Peat ... | reverse complement strand
GAGGGGTCGGCGCGTAGTTTGGCGTACTGGTCGGGGTTCTCGTTCAGCGCCAGAAGGCCGCCGGTGATCGAGTTGCGCGTGGTGTCGTTGCCGCCAATGATCAGCAGCAACAGGTTCCCCAGGTACTCATCGGGGGTCATGTTCCGCGTCGATTCCCCGTGGGCCAGCATCGAAACCAGATCGCCGGCCGGCGGCGCGTTCACCCGCTCATTCCAAAGCCCCAGGAATACGTCTAGGCAGACCCGCAGCTCCGCCTGCTTCTCATCCTCGGTCTCGACCAGGGCGCCCTTCATCGGAAAGGTCGTCGCCACATCAGACCAGTGCGTCAGGCGCCGCCGCGCATCGAACGGAAAATCGAACAGCGTCGCCAGCATCTGGGTGGTCAGCTCGATCGACACCTTGTCGACCCAGTCGAAGGTCTCGCCGATCGGCAGTTCGTCGAGGATCTTCGCCGCCCGCTCGCGGATGATCGGCTCCATGGTCATCAGATTGGCCGGCGAGACGATCGGGCTGACCGTCTTGCGCTGCGCGTCGTGCCTTGGCGGATCCATGGCGATGAAGCTTGGCCGACGCAGGTCGGGCCGCGCGTCGCGGATGGTTATCCCGCCCAGCGCCGACGCCGATGAGAAGGCGGCATGGTCGGTGTCAACGCTCATGATGTCGGCGTATCGGGTCACCGACCAATAGGGCCCAAACTCGCTTGCCTTGCACCAATGCACCGGCTCTTCGGCGCGCAGGCGCTCGAACCACGGCCAGTGGGCATTGGTGCGGAAGAGCTCCGGATCGCCGACGTGGAAATCCGCCAGCGGCGTCGCGTAGGCCTTCGCCCGCGCGTCCGCGGCGATCGCGATCGAGCCGTCGGCCATCGGGGTCTCCTTAGTTAGTTCAAGCGTCGATCCGGACCGGGAGCGAGGTGTAGCCCTTGACGAAGTTGGAGTTGAGCCTGACCGGCTCGCCAACCACCTCGATCCGCCGCCAGCGCCGAAGCATCTCTTCCCAGACGATCTTGAGCTGCATCTCGGCCAGGCGGTTGCCGACGCATCGATGAACGCCAAAGCCGAACGAGACATGCTGGCGGGGCCGTTCGCGGTCGATGATGAATTCGGCCGCCCGATCGATGGCGTCTTCGTCGCGGTTGCCCGAGACGTACCACATGACCACCTTCTCGCCCTTCCGAACCGTCTTGTCGCCGATCTGCGCGTCCCTTGTCGCGGTGCGCCGCATGTGCGCTACCGGGCTCTGCCAGCGGATGATCTCCGGCACGGCGCTTTCCAGGAGCTCGGGATGGGCCCTCAGGCGGTCGTACTGATCGGGATTTTCATTGAGTGCGATCAGCCCGCCGGTGATCGAGTGGCGCGTGGTGTCGCTCCCGGCCACCACCAGGAGGACGATATTGCCCATGTAATGCTCGGGACTTTCGGGGCTGGTCGCCTCGGCGTTGGCCAGCATCGAGATCAGGTCGTTGCCGGCCGGCGCACCCTTGCGCGCGTTCCACAGCTCGGTGAATTTCGAGAAGGTGGAAAACATCTCAGCCTGCACCTCGGGCGACGGAGGGCCGCCGTCGGGATCAGGCCCGGTCAGGATCAGGTCGGAGGCCCGTGGCAGCAGACGACGATGCTCGAAGGGGAAATCGAAAAGGGTCGCCAGCATCTGGCTGGTCAGTTCGATCGAAACCTTGTCGACGAAATCAAACGTCTCGCCAATCGGCAGCTCGTCGAGGATCGTCGCCGCGCGCGAGCGGATCAGCGGCGCCAGTTCGGCCATGCTGGCGGTGGAGAACATCGGCGTCACCACCTTGCGCTGCGCATCGTGCAACGGCGGATCCAGCGCGATGAAGCTCGAGTGGCGACGGTCCTGGGGCGAGTCGTAGATGCTGATCCCGCCCAGTTCCGAGTCGGACGAAAACACCTCCTGGGCGCCGTCGACGGCGATGATGTCGCGAAACCTGGTCACCGACCAATAGGGGCCGAACTCGCTCTTGGCGCAGTGGTGAACGGGGTCCTCCGCCCTCAGGCGTTCGAACCACGGCCACAGGGTGTCGTTGCGGAAAAGCTCGATGTCGGCGACGTTGAAATCGGCCAGGGACGTCGAATAGGCGAGCTGCCTCGCATCCTGTGCGATCTTTGCCGATCCGTCAGCCATGTCGTGTCTCTCCCGCCACCCCGGCGCAGGCGATCAAAGCCCACTTCGCCTCGCCGAGCAATATCGCGGGCGGCAAGTCCGCGTCACCGACCCTCGCGGCGACCCAGAATCGACACGGTGGCGCTGTCTTCCACGCCGGCGAAATAGCGGTCGATGGCTTGGCGGAAAACCGCCGGATGGCTCGCGCACTTGGCGAAAAGCGTCATCGACGATCGGAACTTCGCGTCGTCCGGCGCGCCGAAGATCTCGCTGGCGGTCGGGCCCGGGGCAGCGTTGACGAGCGCGGTCAGCTCGCGCAGCCGGGGCCCGAGAATGGGATGGTCCAGATAGGCGCGGGCTTCCTCCCCCGAGGCGATGGCGTAGCGCTCCGCCATGGGGCTGCGACCAAGACCGGCCAGTTGCGGAAACATGAACCACATCCAGTGGCTCGTCTTGCGGCCGGCATTGAGTTCCCGCCGAACCGCGCCAATCACCGTCGCCTGGGCGTCGACAAACCGCTGCAGATCGAAGGGATCGATGTCGCCCTCCATCTATGCCGGCAGTTCGTAGCCGACGGCGGCCTCGACCTCCAGAGTCCGCACCACTGCCGGCCGCGCCAGCATCGCCGCGTAATGGGCCATGAGATTGGGAAAGGCGCCGGGATCGGGGCGCAAGGAGGCGACAAATCGCCAGAACAGCCGGAACAGATGGATATCGGCGATCGAATAGCGCTCGAGGATCCATGGCCGGCGTCCGAGTTTCTGCTCGGCGAGGGCATAGACTTCCAGGCAGCGCCCTATGCCCAGCCTGCGCGCGGGATGGATTGTCGAGGCGATGAACGACATCCAGGAAATCGCCTGGGCCTGGCCCTCGATATCCTCCGGCAACAGCGCGGCCTTTGGAAATCGCCTGGCCAGATAATAGAGAATGGCCGCCACCTCGGTGAGCGGAGCGCCATCGATCAGCAGGGTCGGGACCTTGCCCTCGGGATTGATGGCCAGAAACTTGGCCGCGCGGTTTTCCTTGCGGGCGAAGGAAATCGGCCAGCTCTCGAACGGCTCGCCGATCTCGTGAAGGGCGATGTGCGGGGCCATCGAGCTGGCCCCGGGGGCGAAGAAGAGGGTGATCATCGACGGCTCACCCCAGGGCCGGCGCTAGGCGGCCCATGGCATCGCTCAGCACAGCCGGCGCGCGGCAGACGCAGAGACGCAGGAAGCTTTCAGAGCCGGGGCCGAAGAAAACCCCCGGCGCCAGGCCGACGCGGGTCTTGGCCAGGATATCGAGGCACGCCTGGCGCGCGCTCGGCATGCCGTCGACTTCGAAGAAGGCGTACATGCCCGCGACGGGTCGCGGGCCTAGCCGCACGCGGTCCATGCCCTCAAGGGCGTCGCAGACGATGCCCATGCCGGTCTCGCAATATTCGCGCATCGCCGCGACGAACGGTTCGCCGTCCTTGATCGCCGCCACGCCGGCATGCTGGATGAACGCCGCCGTGCCGCTGGTCGTGTACTGAACGATCATCGCCAGCGTCCGGCCAAGCGACGGCGGATGGACCATCCAGCCGAGGCGCCAGCCGGTCATCGCCCAAGACTTTGAAAAGCTGTTGACAACCAGCAGGAGGTCTTCCGGCTCGGCATGGTCCAGAATGGACGGGGCGCTGCGCTGACCAAACGCGAGGCGCCCATAGACCTCGTCGGCAATCAGCCACACGCCTTTGCGCCGGCAGAGGTCGAGCATCTCCGCCTGGACCTCGATCGGCAACATGGCCCCGGTCGGATTGCCGGGCGAGGCGAAGAACACCCCGCGCGTTCGCGCATCGATGGCCCCGGCGAGCTTGTCCAGGTCGAGCGTCCAGCCTTGCGGGCCCTGGTCCATGCGCACCGAACGCACATGAACCCCCGCAAGCTGAGCCATGCCGCCCATGTTCGGCCACACCGGATCGATGACGATGATGTTGTCGCCGTCGTTGGCGATCAGCTGCACGGCCATCATCAGGGCGTTCATGCCGCTGGTGGTCACGGTGATCCGCTCCGGCCCGATCGGCGTCCGGTTCAAACCGGTCAGGTAATCGGCGAGCGCCTTCCGCAGCTCGGGGATGCCGTTCTGGTGACTGTAGAAGACGTGGCCGTCGGCCACCGCGCGCATCATCGCGGCGCCGATGAAGGCCGGGGTTACCAGATCGCCCTCGCCGAACCACAGGGGAATGATCTCCGGGTCGCCGAAGGCGCCGCCGGCGAGGCTGGAGATATTTTCCAGCGGGATGCGGAGGATGGCCTCCCGCGCGTTGTGCAGAGCGTTTGCCTGCGCGCGTTCTTGAACCGCCATCATTGCCTCATCCTACATGCCAAGACCGGCCTTTCAAACGCAGGGTGTCGGCGTCGCCAGCCAGCGCCGGACAACCTTAACCTGCATTCGCAGCCACGGCCGTGACAGGCTCTCCATGCCCCATTGAGGGATGCGATCGGCATTCTCGCCAAACCAGATGAACCAGCGGACGACGGCGAATAGCGCGGCGGCCTCGAAGTCCGGCTGCGAAAGCGTTCGCCCGCCGCGATAGCCCTCGATGTATCGGGCCCAGGCCTGAAGCGCGGCCGCGGGGTAGACGCCTGGTTCGGCGCGCCGGCCCAGATGAAACAGATAGGTGCCAAGGTCGTAGGCCAGCGGGCCCGGGCCAAGATCGTCGAAGTCGAAGTAGGCAATGACGCGGCGGCCGCGCTCATCGGTGCGCACGTGGGCGTTGACGTGACAATCTCCATGACAAATCCCTTGGCTGAGCGCTGGCCACGCCGCCTCCAGACGGGACGCGAGTTCCGCCGCCAACGCCGCATAGGCTTGCCCCAACGGCTGGTCGATCGTCGGCGCGGCCAGAAGCCCCGCAAGTGGCCGCGCGAGCAGATAGTCGCCGTCCAGCGTTCGCAGGCTCTCTGGACCCGTGAAGCTGTCTCCCCCCATGTGGATAGCCGCCAGGCTCGATCCCAGCAGGAAAACGTCTTCAGAGTCGCTTTCAGGCGGGCGGCCGGCGGCATGTTCGAACACCGCGAACGCCCGCGGGCCCTCGGCCGACGGCAGGTTTCGCCACAGACCACCCTGACTATCGGCGACGACCGCCGCGACCGGCGCGCCAAGGGCGGTGAGATGGGCGAGGAACGCAGCCTCGTAGGCAAGATTCGAGGGTCCCCTCGCCCGCACGTGCGACAGCCGGGCCACATAGCGGCGGCCGGAGTGCGAGCGAACCGCGTAGACATCGTTCATCCCGCGCCGGATCAGGTGGCACGAGGCGATCGGGCCCAGATCGTAGGCGCTCTCGATCAGCCCGCCGATAACCTCGCCCGCGACGCCGGTATAGATGGCCGGAAGCACGCCGTCGGTCATCGCCGCGCCGCGATCACGCGCTCTGGCGTTCCGGAACCCTGGCGCCCAGGCGCTCGATGAGGTGGTCGCCGACGCGCATGGCGTTGGCCACGGTGGTCAGGGTCGGGTTCACCGCCCCGGCGGTGACGAAGAACGAGGTGTCGACGACATAGAGATTGTCCAGCTCGTGGGCCTTGCACCAGGGATCGAGCACGGACGATTTGGGATCGTCTCCAAACCGCACCGTCCCGCACTGGTGCGCCGTCCCATAGAGCGGCAGCAGCGAGTCCAGCTGGAAGTGGTGCTGCGAGATCGGATGGGCGTGATCGACGAAACCGTCGAGCGAGGCGTGCAGGGTCTTTACCAGGCGCTCGTGGCCCTCGAGGTTGTTGTGCTGGTATTCGAGCACGATGCGTCCATCCGGCGTGATCCGTACACGGTTGTTCGCACTGGGCAGATCCTCCGAGATCACCAGCATGGAGAGCAGGCGCGCGGCGATGGCGCCGGCCAGCGGATCGGGAATCAGCGCCGTGGGCAGCCAGTCGGAAACCTCGCCCTCGAGGGTCTGGCCGCTCATGTATTCCAAGAGCTGGATGTGCCCCATCGGCGTATCGAAGCCGCCCCGAGGATCGCCCCAGTAGAAATCATTGACCGCGAGCGTCTTTGGAAATGTGACATCCACGTGCCGCGCGGTCAGCGAGACCATCGCGGTCAGGGTATGGAACATGTAATTGCGCCCGACCTGGTCGGAGCCGTTGGCCAGTCCCGCCGGATGGGCGCCGGAGGCCGAAGCCAGCAGCAGGGCGGCGGTGTTGGCGGCGCCGGCCGCGACGACGACGATATCGCCGCTCCACCGCTCCTCGCCCTGCTCGGTGTGGCAGACGACCTGGGTGACCGTCTTTCCCGTCCCGTCCGTCTCCAGGCGGATGGCTTTTCGGCCCGTCAGCAGGGTGACGTTGGCGAGGTCCATCATCGGCTCGATGGCGATGGTCCGCGCATCGCACTTGGCTCGCAGCAGGCAGGGATAGCCGCCACAGGTCTTGCACTTGATGCAGGTCGAGGTGACCGGGTGATCCTGGTCGAGCTTGACCCCGAGCGGCAGGGAAAATGGCCGCCAACCCTGATTTTCCCAGTGGGTCTTCAACTGGGCGATGCCCGGGTCGTGATTGACGGCGGGATAGGCGTAAGCCGGCTCGTCGCCGTTCTCGGTCGGGTCGTCGCCCCGGGCCCCATGCACCTGCCACAGCCGCTCGGCTTCGTCGTAGTAGGGCGCCAGATCGCCCAGGCGGACCGGCCACGCCGGCGAGATGCCCCCGGCGTGCTTGACCTCCTCGAAATCGCGATTACGTAGCCGCATCAGGGCGGCGCCGTAAAACGTCGTGTTGCCGCCGACCCAATAGTGGGTGTTGGGGGTGAAGGGATGGCCGTTGCGGTCGTACCAGCGTTCCTGGGTGCGGTAGCGGTGCTGGATAAACACCGAGCGCGGCGACCAGTTCTCGGCCTCGCGCGGCAGGTGCTCCCCGCGCTCGAGGATCAGGATCGATTTGCCGGTCGGCGCCAGGCGCTGGGCCAGCGTCGCCCCGCCGGCCCCGGAGCCGACGATGATCACGTCAAAATGCGAAGCCATGCCCGCCGTCTCCTATTCTTCGAGGTGATACTTTGCCGCTCCGGCGTGGACCACCCGCTTGACGACGCCCTGGGGTAGGTGGCGAAGCAGGGAGCCCGCCAGGCGATTGTGCCAGCCAGGAATGACGATCACCTTGCCGGCCTCGTTGGCGGCGATCGCCGCCTCGATCACGGTCGGCGCGGTCTGGAAGAAGAACCGCGGCGAGGCGTCCATGATCGCCTGCGTGCCGTTGGCGGTGGCGAATTCGGTCTGGGTAAAGCCGGGACAGACGGCGGTGACCCGGATGCCCCGGTCCCGGTATTCCGCGTCGAGCGCCTCGGAGAACTTGATCGTCAGGCTCTTGGCCCCTGGATAGAGGGTGTGACCCTTGGCCCCGGGCGCATAGCCGGCCAGGGAGGCGACATTGATGATGGAGCCGCCGCCGCGTTCGATCATCGGGGTGATCACCCCGTGGGCCAAGCCGCAGGCGCTGACCACCAGGGTCATCAGGAAATCGCGCTGACGCTCCCACGGCACCGCGGCGAAGCTTTGCGGTATCGAGAAGCCGGCGTTGTTGACCAGCACATCGATGGCCCGCCCGCGGCCGGTGACCGCCTCAAGCACCGTGCGCTCGGCCCCGAACACCGCCAGGTCGGCGACGATTGGGTATGCCTCGATGCCGTGCGCGGCGGTCAGCTCGGCGGCCAGGGCTTCGAGTCGTTCTCCGCGCCTGGCAACCAGCGCCAAATCCAGTCCCCGCGCCGCATAGGCCCTGGCGAACTGCGCGCCGAGCCCCGCCGAAGCCCCGGTGATCAGCGCAAGCTTTCTGTGAGGCTGCGTCACGTGAGCGATTGCGTCGGCTGGGTCGAGGCTTGGTGCGTCATGACGCCAGCTTGTGCGCCCTAAACGCTTTGGTCAAATGTCCGGCTGTAGCGTCTAGTCCCCGAGTCGCCAGCGTTAAGAGGCGCCCGCCCCATGGCCGTGGATATGTCCATCGATCTGATCCAAGCGACTGTTCAGATCGAACAGCCCCTCGGCGACGGCACGCGAACCGTCGGCACCGGCTTTCTGGTTTCCGATCCGACCCCCGAGGGCAAGCCCCGAGTGGTCCTGGTCACCGCCAACCACGTCTTCAACCGCATGCCCGGCGCCAAGGCGACAATCGGGTACCGGATACAGAACCCCGACGGCTCATGGCGGTATGATCCGCACAAGATCACCATTCGCGCTGGGGGCCACGCTCTTTGGACCCACCACGCCACGCGCGACGTGGCCGCCATTTCCATCACCGCCCCGGCGGAGTTCGCCAAGGCCGCGATCCCGCTCGCCTGGCTGGCCGGCAAGGACGCCTTCACCACCTACAATGTGACGCCGGGCGATGAGATGATGGCGCTCGGCTTTCCGCAGGGCCTGTCGGCCAACGCGGCGGGATTTCCAATTCTGAGGTCCGGGCGCGTGGCGTCCTATCCCCTGGCCCCAGCGGCCGCCTTTCCGACCTTTCTGCTCGATTTTCGGGTGTTTCCCGGTAATTCCGGCGGCCCTGTCTATGTCGACGGCCCCTCGCATTTCGTCGCCGGCATGCTGACCCAGCAGGTCGAGTTGGACAGCGAGAACCTCGGCATTGGCATCGTCACCCAGTCGGAGTTCATCCGCGAGACCCTGGCTCAACTCGATGGCGTAAATGGCCAGCAGGCCCTCGCCGACGGCGCCGACGCGCCCGCCACCGCCCAGGCCGTGGCCGCCGACTCGGCCGCCACGGCGCGCTAAGGCTTTTCAGCCGCCGTAGAGGACTGAAATCGTTTCGGCGACGCAAGCCGGGCGTTCCTCGCCTTCGATTTCGATGGTGCAGAGATTCTTCACCTGAACGCCCCCGGACTTGGGCTCGACGCCGATCAGCTTCTGGCGCAGGCGAACGCGCTTGCCCACCCGCACCATATTGGTGAAGCGAACCTTGTCGGAGCCGTAGTTGATCCCGCGCGTAACACCCTTGACCGGCATCAGCCCGGCCGAGAGGAACGGCAGCAGCGACAGCGTCAGATAGCCATGGGCGATCGGTCCGCCGATCTCCCGTGTCGCCCGCTCGACATCGACATGAATCCACTGGTGGTCGCCGGTGGCCTCGGCGAACTTGTTGACCCGCTCCTGGCTGATCTCCAGCCACTCCGATACGCCGGTTTCCTGCCCGACCAGGCTTCCGAGATCCTTCAGCTCAATGGCTTCCATGGCGCCGCTCCCGATTGTTCGTGGTTCCAAGGACTGGTCCCACGACATGCCGATCGGACGCAAGCACCCTCGAGGTTTTCCTTGCTCATCGCGAAACCCAAACGTTAGGGTCCGGGTGCCCATGCCGGACATCTCAATCCCCCGCACTCGCCTCAACGCGCATGTATAGCCGGATACTGCTGGCCTACGACGGGTCCCTCGAAGGCGCCGTGGCCCTACGCGAGGGCGCGATCCTGGCCAAGCGCTGCGGCGCCCAGGTATTCATCCTGTCGGTGGTTCCCGGCGGCGGCGGGATGCAGGTGGCCGAGGGGATAAGCGCCGGCCCCATGGCCCAACAGATGGAGACCTACACCGCCCTGCTCGAACGCGGGATGACGCGCCTCAAACAGCTTGGCATGACCCCCGTCGGCAAGCTGGTGGTCGGCGATCCCGTGCGCGCCATCGGCGCCTTCGCCCGCGAGGTTCGCGCCGATCTGGTGGTCGTCGGCCATCGGCGCCAAAGCATGCTAGAGCGCTGGTGGTCAGGGCCCGCGGGCTCGTACCTCAGCGATCACGTCGCCTGCACCCTGCTCATCGCCCGCAATGCGATCAGCGACGAGGCGTTCGAAGCGGAAATTCGCGCGGCGGCTGCAACCTAAACGAGGCTATAGACCCGCTAACCCAGCTCCCCCGTCTTCAGCCAATGGGCGCAATCGGGAGTCAGCCGGCGGGCGGCGAGCGCGTCGCAGCGGGCGGCTTCGTCGGCCGAGAGCACATCGCGCCAGCGTCCGTTGGCGCCCTTGTTGAAGAAACTGGCCGCGCCGTGCTCGAACATCCGCACGCCTTGGGACATGGTCCGCGATGCGGATTCGCGCATGTAGTCGATGCCGCAATGGCTGACCATTGTCGAAAATTTGCGCTCGTCTATCGAAATCTCGAGGAAGCCGGCGAGGCGGCGCATCTGTCCCGGAAGATCGGCGATCAGATTGGCGTAATGGAGCAACAGAATGTTGGGCCTGTGGCGCTGATCCCACCAGCCCTGGACATGAGACCAGAACGGCAGGTCGTGAAAGCCGGGCGTCGTGTCGGTCTCCAGCCAGTGCAGGTAGTAATCCCGCGCATCGTCGGTGGGGGGGCTCCACTTCGGCCAGGGGCCCTCGGCGGCGTTGATCGCATCCCAGGCCGCGGGCGTGAACGACGAACAGTGATTATGGACGCTCCATAGGACGTCGCGCGCGTCACGACCGATGTAGACGTATCTGACGCTCGGGCTGTAGGGCACCGCCTCGAACGGCAGGTGGGTCTTCAGATATCGGCGGTGCGTCTGGGCTTCGAGCATCGCGGTCAGGGCCGCCAACGGCATCATGAATCGCACATCCACCCACGGCGACTCGGCGATGGCGGCCACCCCGTCCTCGCCGCCCGTCACCAGCTGCGCGACCATCTGCTGGGTCAGGGTGGTGCCGGTCTTGGCCCAGGTGGCGACGATGATGTCGTCGTCGCGCAGCTTGACGTGGTTCCAGCGCGCGGAATCGAACATCCGCGTCTGGATTTCCCGGGCCGCCACCGGCCCCACGCCCGCGTCCGTCATGTTCAACCCCCCGATTGATAGCGGCCCTCAGGCCATTCGGTGTAGCGCGCAAAGCTTGTTGCCGTCGGGATCGCGCAGATAGGCCAGGTACATCTTGCCCATGGCCCCTTCGCGCACGCCGGGGGGATCTTCGCAGGTCGTCCCGCCGTGGGCGACGCCTGCGGCGTGCCAGGCGTCTGCCTGTTCGGACGAACTGGCGGCGAAACCGATGGTGCCGCCGTTGGCGGCCGTGGCCGGCTTGCCATCGATCGGCTTGGTCACCGAGAGCACGCCGGACGGCGTGCGATAGAACATGCGATGGCCGTCCACCGTCGCCGGCCCGACGCCCAGCGCGCCCAGCACCGCGTCATAGAACCCCTTGGCCTTATCCAGGTCGTTGGTTCCGATCATGATATGCGAAAACATTTTCGAACTTCCCTTTTCAGTCCCGCATCCGGGTCCTCGCCCTTTATCTTCCCCCTCTACCTGGGGGGCTCCTCTGGGGCTTGCCGCTCGCCCATCCCGATATACCCCTGCCAAAGAGCGGCCAAGCCACAGACAGCGCGCCTCGGGACTGGTCCGGCGGCGTGGCCCAGGCTTACAGCGGGTCTTTCAACACCAAGCCCACAAAGGTCAGAAACCGCGCTGCGCGCGAAGCGCGGATTCATTTTATCCTTCTTCGTGCTCTTGGTGTTCCTTCGTGATCTTCGTGTTGAAAAACTGCCTTTGCCCCTGGCGCGGCCTCGACGCAATTGAGTCTCAGCCCGCTGAGCCCCCGCCAATTGGGCCGAACTCGCCCTGGTCCTGCGACTTGGTCGAAGCTTAGACCGGGTCTTTCAACACCAAGCACACAAAGCGACACGAAGCGACACGAAGCGACACGAAGAGCACAAAGGGAAGGAGTTGCGCTGCGCGCGAAGCGCGGATCCATTTCTTCCTTCTTCGTGTGTTTGGTGTCCCTTCGTGATCTTCGTGTTGAAAAACTGCCTTTGCTCAAGGCGGCGGCCCTCGACGCAATTTAGGCCTCAGCCCGCCCCAAGCAAAGCGGCAGTCGTCCTAGACGATCTTCCCGCCGGTCTTGCCCCAATAGGCGTCCCGGATCAGGCGTTTGTAGAGCTTGCCCGTCGCGTGTCTGGGCAGCTCTTCCATGAAATCGATCCGTCTGGGGGCCTTGATGTGGGAGAGGTTGGCTCTGGCGAAGGCGGTGAGGTCGGCGGCGAGCGCGTCGCCCGCCTCCGCCCAGTCGACCGGCTGGATGACGGCGACGACCTCTTCGCCCATTTCCTCATGCGGGGCGCCGACGACGGCGACGTCGGCGACGTGAGGATGGGTGATCAAGAGGTTCTCGATCTCCTGGGGATAGATGTTCACCCCGCCGGAAATGATCATGAAGCTCTTGCGATCGGTGAGAAAAAGGTAGCCGTCCTCGTCCAGCCAGCCGACATCGCCCAGGGTAGTCCAGCCCTGCGCATGACGGCTCTCGGCGGTCTTTTCGGGGGCGTTGTGGTATTCGAATTCGCCGCCGCCGGCGAAATAGACCGTGCCTTCCTGCCGCGGCCCGAGCACCTCGCCGTCCTCGCCGCAGATCTTCACCTCGGCGGTCATCCCCCGGCCCACCGAGCCCTTCTTGGCCAGCCATTCCTCGGGCCGGATCACGCAGATGCCGTTGCCCTCGGTGCCGGCGTAGTACTCGTGGATGACGGGCCCCCACCAGGCCATCATCTGCTCCTTGACCGGCACCGGGCATGGCGCGGCGGCGTGGAAGACGGCGGTTAGGGAAGAGAGATCGTACTTCGCGCGCGTGTCCGGCGGCAACTTCAGCATACGGACGAAATGCGTCGGCACCCACTGGGCCGAGGTGATCTTGTGATGCTCGATCAGACGCAGCGCCTCTTCGGGGTCGAAACGCTCCATCATCACCACCGTGCCACCCATCGACTGCACGGCCATCGACCAGCCGAGCGGCGCCGCATGATAGAGCGGCGCGGGCGAGAGATAGACGGTATCGGCGCTCCAGCCGTACATCGCCTGGCCGAGCATCGCCAGGCCGTTGGGCTGGTCGATCGGGGCGTCGGGATTGATCGCCCGCCTGACGCCTTTGGGCCGCCCTGTTGTCCCCGAGGAATAGAGCATCGCCCCGCCAGCCGCCTCATCGGCGATCGGCGTCGTCGGAAAAGTCGCCATGGCGGCTTCCCAGCTCAGGTACGGCGCGCGGGCTCCATCGACCATGTAGAGCTTCACGCCGGGGACCAGGGGCGCGGTCTCGACGGCGACGTCGGCGACGCCCGCGGACGCCACCAACACTTTGGCCTCTGAATCGCCAACGATGTACTCGACCTCGCCAGCGGTGAGCTTGGAGGAGATGCAGGTGTACCGGGCCCCGCACCGCTGCGCCGCCCACAGCACCTCGTAGTAGCGGGGGCTGTTGTCCATGAACAAGGCGACCGCATCGCCGATGCCGACGCCCAGCGAGCGCAGCAGATGCGCCCCCTGGTTCGACCGCGACTCCAGTTCGCCATAGGTCACCGTCTCGCCCGTGCCGGCCATGATGTAGGCCGCCTTGTCCGGCTGGGTCCTGGCGTGGATGGAGGGATGCATGTCTAGGCGGCCATCGCGCTCGCCGGCGCCTTGCCGCGGATCATGTCGGCGGCCTTCTCCGCGATCATGATCGTCGGCGCGTTGGTGTTGCCGGAAACCAGCCTTGGCATGATCGAGGCGTCCACCACCCGCAGAGCCTCGACGCCGTGGACACGCAGCCCGGTATCGACGACCGCATCGGGTCCGCGGCCCATGGGGCACGTGCCGACCGGATGATAGAGTGTGGTCCCCGCCATTCGCGCATAGCCGAGCAGCATCTCGTCGCTGTTGAAATCGAGCCCGGGCATCATTTCATGGTCCAGCCACGGCGCCAGCGCCGCCTGGGCCGCGATCCTGCGGCCCCATTTCAAGCCCGCGACGATCACCTCCTGATCCAGGGGGTCGGAGAGATAGTTGGGAGCGATGGCCGGATAGACGGTGGGATCGGGCGAGACGATGCGGATGGCGCCTCGGCTTTCGGGGCGCAGCTGGCACGGGGCTGCGGTCAGCCCTGGCAGGCCCTCTAGCTCCATCTTCTGCTCGTTGACCAGCTTTTCCATGTCGAACGTCGCCGGCAGGATATGAAACTGGATGTCCGGGCCGGCGAGGTCCGGCCGTGACTTGCAGAAGGCGGCGATGTGAGCGGCCGAAAGGGTCAGCAATCCGCGCCGCTGAAAAAGGTATTTCATCGCCTGGCCGATAAGGCGGGCGCCCTTGGTCAGCTCGTTGACCGACACCGTGCCGGCCTTCAGCCGCCAGGTCATCGGAACCAGATAGTGGTCCTGCAGGTTCTCGCCGACGCCCGGCAGGTCATTGACCATCGCGATACCATGCTTGGCCAGCAGAGCGGCCGGGCCGATACCGGAAAGCTGTAGCAGCTGCGGGGAATTGATTGCGCCGCCGCAGAGGATCACCTCGGCGCTCGCGCGGGCGCTCTTGCGCTCGCCGCCTTTCAGGTACTCGACGCCGACTGCCTTCTTGCCCTCGATCAGCACCCGCGTGGTCAGCGCGTCGGTCTCCACGGTCAGATTCGCGCGGCCCATGGCGGGGTGCAGATAGGCCACCGCGGCTGAGCACCGTTGGCCATTCTTCACCGTCAACTGGTAGTAGCAGACCCCCTCCTGCTCGGCGCCATTGATGTCGCCGTTGCGGGGGATGCCGGCCTCGACACAAGCTTCTACGACGGCGTCGGAAACCGCATGCGTGTCGCGCACATCGGAGACGTTCAGCGGCCCGCCGACCGCGTGGTGATCGCTGGCGCCACGCTCCTGGTGCTGGGCGCGCAGGAAATAGGGGCGAACATCGTCCCATCCCCACCCCTCGCAGCCGAGTTGGCGCCAACCGTCGTAATCGGCTTGCTGTCCGCGCACATAGAGCATGGCGTTGATCGACGATGAGCCGCCCAGCACCTTGCCGCGCGGCCACACGTGCACGCGTCCGCCGGTGCCGGGATCGGCTTCGGTCGGGTAGAGCCAGTTGACCTTCGGGTCCTTCAGCGTCTGGGAATAGCCGACCGGCACGTGGATCATCAGGTTGGAGACGAACTGCGAGAGATTACGGGTCGGCCGGTCATCGCCGCCGGCTTCCAGCAGCAGCACACGGGTACGCCCGTCCGCGCTCAGCCGGTTGGCCAGCACGCACCCTGCCGACCCCGCCCCGACGATGATGTAGTCAGCCGAAATCGGATCGCTCATCGCGCATCGCTCCGCAAAGTTCGCCGGCGACGGTTATCGCGCGCTCGCCGTCGCCGCGTAAAGCCGCGAGATCGAACGAAGGGCCCTGAACGCCGGCGGCCCTCGACGCCGAAAGCGGGTTTTCAACACGAAGCTCCCGAAGAACACGAAGAGCACGAAGAGCACGAAGTTCAAGAGTCAGCGCTTCGCGCGAAGCGCAAGACCACTTTCTTCTTCGTGTCCTTGGTGAGCTTGGTGAGCTTGGTGAGCTTGGTGAGCTTCGTGTTGAATATCTTCCTCTGTCGCATTGACCCCATCGACCCGCGGCGTAGGGCCGACCTTGACTGTCGCGGCGTCAAACCCGCGCACTGATCTGAAAACAGGAGGCGCGCCATGCTCGACAAAGCTTTTGAGACCATCCTCTTTGCTGTCGAAGCGGGGATCGCGACCATCACCCTCAATCGGCCCGACCGCCTCAACGCCTTTAACACCCAGATGATGGTCGACCTGATCGGCGCCTTCGACGCCACCGACGCCGACGATGCGGTGCGCTGCGTGATCGTCACCGGCGCGGGCCGCGGTTTCTGCGCCGGGGCCGATCTCGCCGCCGGCGCATCTACCTTCGACCGCGATGCGCGGCCAGATCCGGTTCGCAACGCCGCGCGCGTGGGCGGCGTCGAACGCGACGGCGGCGGGCGTCTCACCTTGCGCATCTTCGATAGCGTCAAGCCGGTGATCGCCGCCGTCAACGGCCCAGCGGTCGGCATCGGCGTGACCATGCAGCTGGCCATGGATATCCGCATGGCGTCCACCGACGCGCGATTCGGCTTTGTGTTCGCCAGGCGGGGGCTCAATCCGGAAGCGGCCTCCTCATGGTTCCTGCCCAGGCTCGTCGGCGTACAGACGGCGCTCGAATGGTGCTACACGGGCCGCGTTTTTCCCGCCCAGGAAGCCTTGGACAAGGGCCTGGTGCGCTCGCTGCACGCGCCGGAGGACCTGCTACCGGCGGCAAGAGCCCTGGCGCGGGAAATCATCGACAACGCCGCGCCGGTGTCCGTCGCCCTGACCCGCCAGCTGATCTGGCGCATGGCCGGCGCCGACCACCCGATGGAGGCCCACCGGGCCGACAGCCGCGGCATTCAGGCCAGGGGCAAGGCCGCCGACGCTCGCGAAGGGGTCACAGCCTTCCTCGAAAAGCGACCCGCCGCGTGGCCAAATACCGTTTCAGCCGACCTACCCGACATCTGGCCGCATTGGCCGCCCCGTGAGTTCAGCTGAAAAACGCAACGCGCGGTTAACGCTGATCGGGTGAAATGGCGTCCCTTAAGGGATTCCTAGATCGCCGGCCGCCCGTGATGAGCCAGAACACCGCGAACCTCGCCGCCGAAGAACCGACGCCGCCGCCGCGCGCGCGTTCGCGCCGCGAGTTACTGAAGCGCCTGGCCGATGTGGTCAGTCTCCCGTCCAGCCGCGTCAACGCTTTCGAACGCTCGGTGACCGCCGACGTTCTGGTCGACATCCTAGGCGATGCCGACATCGACGAACGGGCCAAGGTCGCGCGCCGGCTCTCCTGTCTGGCCGATATTCCCCACGGCCTCGTGCGGCTGATCCTGAGGGACGCGATCGAGGTTGCGACGCCCCTGCTCGAGGACACAGTTTCTTTGAGCGACTGCGATCTCTTGGACTGCATCGCCGTGGCGAGACCCGCCCACCGGCGGCTGATTGCGGCGCGCAAGTCGGTCAGCGAGGTGGTCTGCGAGGCCCTCACGGCGCACGGCGAGATCGCCGTCGTCGAGACTCTGCTACGCAATAGTCATGCTCAGCTTTCACACAACGCCCTCGAGCGGGTGCTGGTGATGAGCCGGGAAACGCCCGCTCTGTGTGGGCTGTTGCTGCGTCGTCCCGAAATGCGCCCAAGCCACGCCTATGTGCTTTTCTGGTGGGCGGACGCGGAAGCTCGCCGCACCATCCTTCAGCGGTTCGCGGTGTCGAGAGAGGTTTTGCAGGATGCGGCCGCCGATGTCTTTCCCCTTGCCGCCGCCGAAGGCTGGAGCGACGCCTTGTCGCGCAAGGCATTGCAGTTCATCGAACGGCGCCAACGCAACCGCGCGGCGATCGAAAAGAGCCCATTCGCCAGTCTGGAAGACGCGGTCACCGCCGCCGAAGCGGGGATGACCCGCGAACTCGCCGAGGAAATCGCCTGCCTGTCTGGCATCAAACCGATGACCGGCGCCAAGATCATCACCGATCCGGGCGGCGAAGGTCTCGCCATCCTCTGCAAGTCCACCGGTCTGCCAAGAGGGGCGGTCCGCTCGCTTTGGAAGGGCCTGCGCCGGCCCGAGACGACCGCGGCCGGCGAGATCGCGCCAGACCTCGAGCGGGTTCTGACCACCTTCGACATGATCGCCGTCGATCGCGCCCAGACGGTCTTGCGCTACTGGAACTGGTCACTGTCCTCGGCGATGACTCCCCATCTGCTCGAGACCATTCGCGAGAAGGACGAGGGCGCGATCGAAGAGCTTTCAACGCAGCAGCGCGCGGCCATGCTTGCGTTTTCTGGCGACATCTCACGCTGATCGCGAGTCCGAAGCCGCCATCAGTTGACCTTGGCGAAGACAATCCAGGTCTCCGGATCATCGCCAAGAATGTGTCGAAGATCGTGCTTGTCCATCGCTTGAGGCTTCTATAATGGTTCCAATTGAACCTGAAGCGCGAACGCAGTTACAATCGTTCACGATGCAACGGAAGAAAAGATCATGGACGACAAGGCCGAACTTATCGAGATGACGGCGGAAATCGTGGCCGCATACGTCGAAAACAACACTGTGCCGACCGGTGACTTGCCAGGTTTGATTCAAAGCGTGCATCGCGCCCTGGCTTCGGTATCGTCGGGGGCGGAGGCTGTCGAGGCCGCGCCGAAAGAGCCTGCCGTTCCGGTTCGCCGCTCGATCACCCCCGACCATCTCGTCTGCCTTGAGGATGGTCGCAAGTTCAAGTCGCTCAAACGCCACCTTCGAACCAAGTACAACATGAGCCCGGAGGACTATCGGGCCAAATGGGGTCTGGCCAAGGAGTATCCGATGGTCGCGCCCAACTATGCCAAGGCGCGCTCGGAACTGGCCAAGCAGATGGGCCTGGGCCAGGGCGGCCGGCAGGCCTCTCGCAAGCGTCGGTAGCCCGCCACGGCGGCCCGGCGCGGGAGCGACGGGCCTCAAAAGCACACGCGCGCGCATTCTACGGACAGAGAGCGGATTTCGCTTGCCGGGGATTCGCCGACAAAGCGATACTGCAACGCTTGTGATTCCAAGGGGTTGTCAGGGAATCCGCAGATGAGCGTGCATTTGGGGGCGCCCTCGGCTGCCATGCGGGCGCATGAAGAGCTGTTCGCCTACTGGGCTGGGCTTCGGCGGGGCGGGGCGCTGCCCGGGCGTCGCGACATCGATCCGGCGCCGATCAAACGGCTGCTGCCAGGGGTCTGCCTCATCGATGTGACGCCGGCGCCCAGAGATTATCGGTTCAGGCTGGCGGGCACCGGGCTCTACGGCGTCTTCGGCGGCGAGATCACCGGTAAGTGGCTGGCTGAAATCTACAACACCGCGGCCCATGGCTACTGGCGCACCGAGCTCGACCAGATCGTCGATACGAGCCGGCCCGGGGCGGGCTACCATTCTCTCGCCTGGCGCGGCGCCGGTCACGTGACCATCCTGTGGATGCGGCTTCCCTTGGCGACCAATGGCAAGGATGTCGACATGATCCTGGGCTACGACGCCGCCGTCGGTCTTTCCGGGAGCGCCAGCAGCGGGGTTCAAGCGGCGTGATCACGCCGCTTGCGCGTCGCGTCGTATCCTCTCGACCATCGAGAACAGGCCGTTGGCGCGCTGCGATGACAGCGCTTCGCTGAGACCCAGTCGCGTGAAGGCGGCCTTGGCGTCAAAGGCGAGAATCTCACGGGCCGAGCTACCGGAATAAAGTCTCAGGAGGATGGCGATCAGTCCGCGCACGATGTGCGCGTCTGAATCACCCCTGAAGCGCAACACCGCCTCGCCCCGCGGGCTGTCGGCGACCAGCCACACCTGACTGGCGCAGCCGCGCACCTTGTTGGCGTCGCCGCGTTCGGCCTCGCTCAATGGGTCCAGCAGTCTGCCCAGATCGATGACATATCGGTAGCGCTCTTCCCAATCGCCGAGGACATCGAATTCGCCCAAGAGTTCCTCGAATCTGGCCTCGATCGGTGTGGCGGAGAGCGCGTCAGAACTCATGGCGGCGGCTTTAGGCCCTCGCGCGGGCGGCTGGCAACCAAGGCGTTGAACGGAGCCCAAGCTTTTTGTCGCCTCGAAGGCGAGCCGCCTCGCGCCGGCCACGATCAGGCGCTAGGTTTCCAGGCGCCCGCAATCGATTCTCCCCCTTAGGACGGCAACGGCTTGGACCTAGCCGCTAAACCCACGGCGTCTTCGCAGCGTCCCGGCGAGAGACGAACCCTCGCCGCCGGCGTGGCCATCGGCGTGTTCGCGATCGGCGCCGTGATCCTGGGCCATGCCGCCGGCCTCGACCCCCGGGGCGCCGCGCCCTGGGTGCTCGGGGCCTTGCTGGCGATTGTCGTGGCGGCGGCGCTCGGCGCGGTCCTGGCGGTCGCCCGCGCACGGACGCGCGAGCGCCTTTACGCCGTCGATGAAGGCCGCCGCGAGCTGGCGGAGACGCTCGCCGCTCAGGGCATGCTGATCCTGCGCCTGAACGCCGACGGCGATATACTGCAGCACTTCGGAACGCCATTCGAGCCGATTTGCCCCCAAATGCTCGCGGGAAGCCTTTGGGCCCTGTGCGATCAGCCAGGGCCGCTGCGCTCGGCCCTCGATCGCGCCATGGCCGATGGGCGCAGCGAATTGGCCTTTGTCCCCATAGGAAAGGCCGATGGCTGGATCAGCGCCGTGATGACCGCCCGTGAGAACAGTCTGATCGCGGTGCTGCGCGACGACTCCGCCGAGCAGGGCCGTCTCAATGCGCTGGAAGAAGCGGCGCGCGAGGCGCGGGACCACGACGCTGGCAAGTCGCGGTTTATCGCCAACATGAGCCATGAGCTGCGCACGCCGCTCAATGCGGTGATCGGCTTTTCCGACATCATGCGGTCGCGGATGTTCGGACCTCTCAATGAGAAATATGCGGAATACGCGGCGCTGATTCATGAATCGGGCCGCCATCTGCTCGATCTGATCAACGATCTGCTCGACATGTCGAAGATCGAGGCTCACCGCTACGAACTTAGCCGTGAGGTCTTCGACGCCCGCGATGCGGTTTCCGGGGCCTTGCGGCTGGTCCGCGACCAGGCCGAGACCGCCGGAATTACCCTCAAGGGCGACATCGCCGACGCGCCGCTGAAGGTCATCGCCGACGAGCGCGCACTCAAGCAGATCGTGCTTAATCTGGTCGCCAACGCGCTGAAGTTCACGCCCGCGGGCGGGGTGATCACCGTGCTCTTGTCCGGCGAAGGCGAAACGCTCGCCCTGACTGTCGCCGATACCGGCATCGGCATCGCCGAGGACGATCTGGCCCGCCTGGGACGGCCTTACGAACAGGCGGGCGGCGCCGATCAGAAGGCTCTGGGCGCGGGTCTCGGCCTCTCGCTGGTGCGCGCCTTCGCCGAGCTGCACGGCGGGAGCCTGTCGATCCAGAGCACGCTGGGCCAGGGCGCCACCGTGGATGTGCTTCTTCCCGTACTGCTGCCCGCCCAGGAGCCAAGCGTCGCCCTTGGCCAAAATGTCGTCGCCCTGCACCCGCGACGCTGACCCTCGCCGCGCCCGGCCCGATGCTTCTTTCCAGCGACATCTGGGTCGCCGCCCTGATCCGCCGCGCCGAGCTGGCCGGGACCTTCGCCACCGTCGTGCGCAGGGGTGACGCCCGCGCCGGCGCCGTCCTGGTGAAGACTATCGACCGGCGGACCGCCGAGGCGCGCCTCTACGTCGAGGCGACGCGCTGGGAAGGCGAGCCGATCTGGATGGAGCCGCGCCCCGCCGCCGCCGAAGCCGACCTCGACGCCTACATCGAGCGTGCCCGGGGCATCGACCCCGACATCTGGGTGGTCGAAATCGAAGATGCGGACGGCGCGCGCTTCCTCACCGAGTCCGTTCAGCGGCGCTGAACAGGTCGACACTGCGCGGCGGCTCGATCACCGAGGCCGCGACCCGGCAGGGGAAACCAGTCCCGGGAGGCCGTCGATCGACCTTGCGTTGGACGCGTAGCGCGCGGTCGCCCACTCGTCATCGGGCCTGGCCGCGACCCAGCGTTTCAGCTGGTCGCGCTCACCTCGATAGTCGAAGAACGGCACGCCCCAGCCGCAGCTGTCCGCAACGCGGGTAATGTGGATGGTGATCACGCCCCGCGCGCGCTCGAAGGCCGGGAACAGTTTCATCCGGTCGTCAAAGCCGGGCTCATCGAACGTCACGCTTTCACCGCGCCCGTAAACCCGCAGGATGTTGGCCGCGCCTTCGAAGGCGCAGAACATCAGCGTGATGCGTGCGTTCTCGCGCAGGTGCGCGTGGGTTTCGATGCCTGAACCGCCCAGATCCACGTAGGCCAGCGTGTGGTCATCGACGATCGCCAGGCTGTCGTAGCCCTTGGGCGAAACATTCACGCAACCGTCGGCGCCAAGGGGCGCGGTGGCCACGAAGAATAGTTTTTGGCGGCGGATGAAATCGATCAGACTGGCGTCCAGCCGATCGAAGGTCTTGGCCATTCTTCCCTCCCCGTTTTTCCTGGCATTTTTTGGCCACCACGGCACAGGTACACACCGGTCGCCTCGTCGGTGACCACGGGGCGCAGAGCCCTCGCCGCGGCTCCGTTTCGCCGGAACGGAAGAGGCGAAAGGCCCATTCAGCCTCCATGGGCCCCGCCCCTCCCCGCTGCGGCGCGCGCTTGGCATAGGGCCGCCCAGGCCGGGGCGTATTTCAGCGCGGCGTCTTACTTGGCGACCGCGTCCTTCCAGGGCCCCTCGCGCGCCAGCAGGTCGCCCCAGGCTTTCAGCGGGTCAGCCCAGTGGGGCGCTCGGGCGTTGGCGGCGGCGACGTCGGCGCCGGCGCGCGCGAGGTCGCCGCGGTTCAGCTCGGATATGCCCCGGTGCAGATAGACCGGCGGCAGGTCGGGCGCGAGGGCGATCCCCCGCGCCCACAGCCGCTCGGCGCCCGCGAGATCGCCGGCGTGTTCGAGCACGTCGCCATGCACGGCGAAGCAGCGCGACCATGACCCGGTTTGCTTGAACACCGCTTCAGCCTGCGCCATTCGCCCGGTCAATCCGTAGGCCAGGCCGACGATGCACGGGTTGTCGTGGGAGATGGACCGCACAAGGGGATCGGCCAGCCAAGCCTTCCAGCATGCCTCGAGGGGCGCGGCGGCGGCGGCCAGATCGCCGCGATCCAAGGCGGCATATCCGGCAAGCAGCGGCGCCTCGGCCATGGTGGTTGGGTCGTTCGGATCGCTGGCCGCCAGGAATCGGGCGGCCTGGGCCGGTTCGTGCAGGAAGCTATAGGTGTCGGCGATCTGGGGTCCGATGATGCCGGTCCGCAGGCCCGCGCCGCCGGTGTGCGACGCTTCTTCCAAGCCGGCGGCCAGCGCCAGCGGGAAATCGTAGGTTTCTCCCGCGGGCCACGCCAAGAGACGCAGTTCCGGACGGTCCTCTTTTGGCGCCTTCGCCGCCGCCCGCAGGAACGCCCGAGCTTCCCGCCACCCCGCCTCCTCGCCCTCAGCCGAGGCGAGCTCGCCGGCGAGATTGCTTCACGCACTCCAGTTGGGGGGATCGAGAGCCATGGCCATGCGATACTTCTCGACCGCCCGCACCGTCTGGTCGAGCCCGTCGTAGGCATGGCGTCGGGGTTGGCGCCCCCCGCGTTGAGTTCATTGGCCTTGCGCTCCCCCGGTTCCTCGCCGCCGGCAAACCCCTCGACCAGCCCCCCTTCAGCCATGGCGCCCCCCACTACTCCAATCGCCATCTTAGAGAAGCCTGGGACCCTCGCAACGTGGGCGTTGGTTAGCCGCTCGCTAAGGCGGCGCGGCGTCAGTCAGTCATTGACGTAGGTCAGTCAACGGACTACATCTTCGCATGATCTTCGAATGGGATCGGGCTAAGAGCGATCGCAACGCCGTCGACCGACGTCTTCCATTCGATCTGGCTGTTGTGATGTTTGACGGTCCGACCCTGGAAGCGATCGATAACCGGCGAGCGTACGGAGAGGTTCGCACCAAGGCGATTGGCGCCGTGCGAGGCGTCGGTCTGGTCTGCGTCTTCACCGACCGCGAAGACGTTCGCCGGATCATCAGTTTGCGGTTGGCGAACAGGAAGGAACGCGATGGCTACCGTGCGGCGCACCAGGGCTGACATCGATCTCTCGAAGATCAATTGGCTCGCGCTTCGAACCCCCGACGACGCGGAGATCGAGGCGCAGATCGTCGGCGATTTGGACACCGCGCCGATCTTCACCGCCGATGAGCTGGCGCGCGCTCTGCGCGTGGCGCCGCCGCCCGCTCCCGAGGACGTGAGGGCGATCCGTCATCGTCTTGGCCTCAGTCAGAAACAATTCGCCGCGCGCTTTGGTTTTTCCGTCGAGACGATCCGCAACTACGAACAGGGGCACCGCCAGCCGGCCGGGCCCGCGCGCGTGTTGTTGCGCGTCATCGCCAACGAGCCCGATGCGGTCACCCGCGCCCTGGTGCGGTGAGAATTAACCGCCGTAGCGAACGAGCAGCTCCTTGGCCAGCACCGCTTCTGGAACGGCCATCCCGGCGGCGATGCGAACGGCCTTGACCTTGCCGTTCTTGCCACGCGAACGGCGCACCGGCTCGCCATAGCTTTCGAACGCGCCAGCCTGGACGATGCGAGCCTCGTCGGGCCCGGTGACGTGCAGTTCGGAAACCTTGAGAAACGGGTCGATCAGGCCCGGCGCCGCCAGCAGCACCTTATCGCCCATCGCCACCAGGTCGGTTGGACCCCAGACGCTCCACCAACGGCCGGTCCAGTCCGCTGTCGCCTTGCTCGGCGCGCCCTCCGCGCAAAAACGCTTGAGTATGTGCAAGGCCCCGTCCAGCCATGGATGCGACAGGCCATCGGCGGCGTTGGTCAGCACACTGATCGCCAGCCCCTGTTCGGGGACGACGGCGGTACGGGTGATGTAGCCCTGAAAGCCGCCGCTGTGGCCGAACCACGCCCAGCCATCGAGATCGCCGCTGATCGTGCCAAGGCCATAGCTGCGTGCGACCGCCGAATGGCTGTCTCGCCACTGCGGACGCGTCATCTCCCGTCGGCTGGCGGCCGACAGCAGGCCGGATCTGGCGTTCGGCGCCAGCTGGCCGAAGAACCTGGCAAGGTCGGAGGCGGTGCTGACAAAACCCGTCGCGGCGATCAGGCCGCGGGTCGGCTGGTCGCCGGCGAACACCAGGCGCCGGCCGAGGAGCGCCTTGCCGCTGTGACCCTTCGCCAGCTTCGCCTTGGCCGGCAGGGGCGCATCCGGCGTGGTTTCCGCGAGGCCGGCCGGCTTGATGATTTCGCGCCCTATCCACGTCGCATAGGCCTCGCCGGTGATCGCCTCGATGATCAGGCCAGCCAGAGCGAAGCCGTGGTTGGAATATTTCAGCCGGGTATTGGCTTCGATGGCGGACGCCACCTTCAGATCCTTGCGCACAGCGGCCGCGTCGGCGAACGGCGCGCGGCCGGCCCAATAGGCGGCGTCGACGCCGTCGCGAAAGATGCCGGCCGTGTGCGACAGAAGCTGCGCCACTGTCGCGGCGGCGATGTCGCGATGCAGACCGTCAACATACTGGCCGGCCGGATCGTCGAGCTTCAGGCGGCCCTCTTCACGCAGCTTCATGATCGCCGCCGCGGTGAAGGTCTTCGAGTGCGAAGCGACGCGAAACCGATGGCGCGGCGTCAGCATTTCGCCGGTCCCCAGATCCGCGTGACCGAAAGCCGCCTCGAGGACGATTTCGCCGCGATGGGCGATGGCGATCTGGCAGCCGGGCTGCTCGGTCACGCGCATCTGGTAGCCAAGCCACTCTGGGATGTAGGCCAGCGCCGGCGCGAGCCACCTTGGTGATTTCGACATCGGTCAGGTCCCCTTGCGCCTTTGCGCGCGCCGCGACCCGGTCATGGGCCAATGCCTTGCCGCCGGGCTTCTTCCGGCAACAAGGGCCGCAGAGCCGTCGCGGCGGCGATGTCGGCCTTTCCTTCGGAAACCATGCCCTTCTTGGTTTCCGCCACCCCGCGACCGTAGAGCGACCACGCACTTTTCGGCTGCAGCGCGAGCGCGGCGTCGAAGTCGGCAATCGCGCCATCGAGGTTGCCCAGGCGCACGCGGACCAGCCCCCGGCTGTCGAAGACGGTCGGGTTCCTGGCATCGAGTTTCAACGCCGCGTCGCAGTCGGCCAGGGCCTTGTCGAGATCGCGCCCGGAAAGCGCCCGAACCCGGCATCGGCCGTTCAGCGCCTCCGCCCGGCGGCTGTCGTCTGGATGGGCGGCGATCCATAGATCATACTGGGCCGCCGCCGGGGCGAACGCTTCGGCGCGCAAATAGAGATCGGCCAGGCGCAGGCGCACATCGGCCTGCGGCGCCGCGGCCTTGGCCGTCGCGTCCAGGTCGGCGGTTGCGCCGGCGGTGTCGTGTCCGGCCAGCCTAAGCTCTGCGCGCGCCACGAGCGCCGGCACATAGTCCGGCGCCAGGGCGAGGGCCTTGTCGAAGTCGGTCATGGCCAGGAACGGCTTTTTTGCACCCAGATAGGCCACCCCCCGCGCGTAGACGTATTTGGCCGAGGTCGGCGCCCCCGCCACCGCGCCGGTCAGACTGTCGATGGCGCCGGCGTAATCGCCGCGAGCGGCCAAGGCGACGCCTTTGCGGGCCAGGTCCGCCGCGTCGGCGGGCGCGGCGCCTGCGTCAAGGGTTGGCGCCGCGGCGGGCGGCGGGACGACCGTCGCGACGCCTGCCGGCGCGGCGGGACCCAGGCTGAACACCGGGCCGCCGTTATAGGTGAAATAGAGTTTGCGTTGACTCCTGGCGACATAGACGCGGTGGGAAAGAAAGAAATCCGCCCCGAGCAGCATGTCGGCGTCCGTCAGCGAGAACGCCCCGATGCTCAGCCTGGTGTTGCGGATTTCCTCGCCCCCGATCTTGAAGGTGGACACCGGAGCGATCCAGGTTTCCGCCGTGCGGCGCCCGATACCCCCGGTGAATCCGGCGGCGACTACCCCCGGACTTTGCGGGGTGATCCCGGCGCGAGCCGCGGCCGCGAGGGTCAGCGTCGATTCCGCCGCGCCGGTATCGAAAATCACGCGGACCTTGACCCCATTGACGAAGGCGATTCCCGCGGTATGCGGCGCCAGGGGCGACGTCGAATTGATGTCGAGCATCGAGTAGGATTTGGCCCAGTACGCCAGTGGCCGGCCGGCGCAGCCGCTGGGGTGCATGAGGCGGATGACGCCATCGGCCAGATCGTATTCGCTATCGCCGATGCCAAGAACATTTTGCCCCAGGACGCCGACCACGTCGTCCGCGGGCTCGCTGCCGCCGACCAGAAAGTCGACGTTGGGGATCGCAAAACCGGCGAGGGTGAAGGTCTTCACCGTGGTGATCCAGATTCGCGCATTGCCGCCGACGCCGGTGACGATCAGATCGAGGGGCACGGGCTTGAGCTTCAGGCGAAGTTCCGCCGCGCCAGCCTGGGTGAGCAGGCTGTAGAAGGAGCCGCTGTCGGCGAGAAAGCGGCTATCGACACCGTTGATCTTCGCCGAAACGATCGGCCGGGTTCCGGCCATGGTCACCGGCAGCTCGGCGATCTTGCCGATGGTGCAGGCCGCTTCAACCCGCGCGCCGGCCGAAAGCGTGCCCGTCGCCATCAGCGCCGCGATCGCCAACGCCTTGAAGAAAGCGGCCGCGCCCGACATCTGCTTCAGGCCGCCGCGTTGGCTCACTCGCCGGCTCGGGCGACATAAGCCCTGGATTCCTCACCGACGATGGAGACGAGGTTGCCCATGTTCAAATTGGCGTCGACCAGGTGCAGGCCCCAGTCTCTCTGGACCTGGCCTCCGATGACCACGTCGCCGACAATGTCGTTGACGCGCCTGCCGCCCACCGTCGGATGGACGGTCACCGCCAGGTAATCGCCATGCTCGTCGGAGACGCATTGCGCGGTCAACAGACCGGGCAGTTCGACGAACAGCGTATCGATCTGGGTCGGCGGGTTGGTCCAGCTTGGCGCGACATTTGCGGCTTCGGCGACGATTGGCGCGTGCGTCGGCATGAATGCTTCGAGTTCGCCGCCGCCCGCCAGCGCCGCCGGATTGACGCAGGCCGCCACGGTTCTCTTGGTCTTGTCGCCGCGACCAAAGAAGCTCGTCGCCGGTGGCGGAGAATCGGCGCGAAAATCGGCAAAGGCAATCACGCAGCCGAGTTCAGTCGCCGAGTGGCAAAGCGGAATGGTCTTGAACGCACCGCCGACATCCTTGCCGGGCGGTACCTGTAGTGTGGTTCCCATCAGGATGGCCGAGACCAGCCGCCGCTGGAGCGGTTTGCCATCGATCTCCGCGGCGATCAGACGGGTAAGGACGCCTGAACCCTGGCTGTGGCCGATAAGCACAACGCCGCGCCCATGGTTGTCGTGCGACAGGTATTCGTTCCACGCGTCGACCACGTCATCATAGGCCATGTCTCTGTTCGCGCCGGCCATCGGCTTTCCGGCCATACGGGCCGCGAGCGAGGTCAGGGTGACCTGCCGATACATCGGCGCGTAGAGGCGGCAGTGGGCGGCGAAGCGGGCGAACTGCTGCTGCACGACGCCGGTTTCGGCCGGCTCGATGGCCATGGTCGCGTTGGCGCCAGGATCGCGAGACACCGTAGGATAGACATAGAAACAATCGATGGCCGCATGCGGATCGGCGTGGAAGTGATCGATGTTCGTGGTCCCGTCGGCGGCGATCACGGTTGCGTCCAGATTGACGGTGCACGCGTCTTCACGCCCCGGCCGGCACAGCCATGTGGCCGGATCGCTGTAGTCATTATGGCTGGCGGCCGCGACCGCCGCTGGCGCCTGAGCGTGAACCGCCATGGCGTGGCCAAGCGTCACCAGCGCCGCCAGAGAAACGATTGCCAAAAGGCGTTCAGACATGCGCGGACCCTGACTTGCGGCTTGGAAGGTTACCCTGAGCATGCGGCCGGGCGGCCCCGATCGTCCAGTGAATCTAGACTTTGACAACGGCGCCCCGCAGTTGCGCAAGGTCCGCGGCGAGGCGCTCGCGGTCCTCCTGTCTCGATATCTGGCTTAGCAGCGCTTCGGCGGCCGCCAGATTCGCGGCCGCCCTGCTGTCATCGCCCTCAAGGAGCGCCGCGCGGGCGACGGCCTCATTGGCGTAGCCGCGATAGAACGGCAAGAGGTCGGCGCTATGGGCCATGCACGTCTCAGCGTGGCGCGCGGCGCCGGCGGCGTCGCCGACCAGGGCCGCGATGCGCGATGCCTGCCAGTAGCCGATCGACATGTTGCGGGCCGTGCAGTCGGGCCGTTCCGTCCAGTGGAATATCGACGCCTGGCTGAGTGCGACCATCAGCCTGTCGTCCTCAGCCGTTCGGTCGTCCTTTTCGATCAGGTCCCAGGCCCTGTTGAAGCAGTGGGCCGAGAAGTGGCGATGCGCGGCGGCGACGTCGAGCGCCGGTGGTTCTGCCATTGGCTGGGTCCCTCCGCCGCCACCATAGGGGAGCTTCGCGCGCTCGCAACGCAGCCTATTCGTTAACCGTTTTCCTAAACGCGGCGGAAAGCGGGCCGGGCTAAGGTCTGCGCCGACCTAATCCTCGCGGGCCGCCCTCTGCCATGCTCTTTCTGCTCAACGATGTTGTGCTCAATCTTGCCGAGGATGCGCTGGGCCCGCGCGCCGCGGCGCACCGCTATCGGCGCCTGTCGATTGAGTTCGTCAGCGCGCTCGGGGCCGAGCTCTATGCCGAGTTTCCCCTGCTGCAGGCCACCGCGCCCGCCCGCGCGCGAAGGTTGGCGGTGATGATCGTGGCCAGGTCCCCGACCGTCAACGCCGCCCTGTTCGTCGCGCCGGCGCGGGGCTGTGCGCCCGAGGAGGTCGGTGTGCGTCTCGATCGCATCGGCCTTGCAACCATGGACGATCTGTTCCGCCGCCAGCAGGCCGGCGAGCTGACCAACCTGGTCGCCGACACCCAGGTATGGAAGCGCCTCGCGGCCTAGAGGCGTCCCAGCGCTCGACTTGAGCGCTCCGATAGCCTAGCTCGCGGCCATGTCCGCAAGCTCTCCAGCCGCCCAAGCCGCGCGCCGGCGCGCCTTCGCCATCATCAGCCATCCCGACGCCGGCAAGACCACCCTGACCGAGAACCTGCTGCTGGCCGGGGGCGCGATACGGGCGGCCGGGGCGGTGCGCGCGCGAGGCGTCCAGCGGCGCACCCGCAGCGACTGGATGAAGATCGAGCGCGAGCGCGGCATCTCCGTTTCGGCCAGCGTGATGACCTTCGACGCCGCCGGGCTGATGTTCAACCTCCTGGACACACCGGGCCACGACGACTTCTCGGAAGACACCTATCGCACCCTGACCGCGGCGGACGCGGCGGTGATGGTGCTGGACGCGGCCAGGGGCATCGAGCCGCAGACACTGAAACTCTTCGAGGTCTGCAGGCTGCGGGATATCCCGATCATCACCTTCATCAACAAGATGGACCGCGAAGCCCAGGACCCCTTCGCCCTGATCGACGAGATCGCCGCCAAGCTGGCGCTCGATCCCGCGCCGCTCTATTGGCCCGCGGGTTCGGGCGCGCGTTTCAAGGGCGTCATCGATCTGCGTCACGAGCGGTTTCTACCCTTTCAGCGCCACGCCGGCAGCCATCCCTCCGCGATAGCCCTCGGGTCGGACGCGACAGCCCGATACCTGGACCCCGACGAGGAGGCGCAGGCGCGCGAGGAAGCCGCCCTGGTCATGCAGGCCGCCAAGCCCTTCGATCTTCAGAGTTTCCTCGAAGGCCACATGACCCCGGTGTTCTTTGGATCGGCCCTGCGCCATTTTGGCGTCGACGAGTTGCTGGAGGGCCTGGGCGCCTACGCCCCGGCGCCCCGCAGTGTCCGGGCCACGCGAGGCGGCGAGGAAACCCAGGTTGCGCCTGGCGACGAGGAGGTTTCCGGCTTCGTGTTCAAGGTCCAGGCCAACATGGATCCCGGCCATCGTGATCGGATCGCCTTTCTTCGCCTGACCTCGGGCCGCTTTTCGAGGGGCATGAAGCTGAAGGTCGAGAACACCGGGCGCCAGATCAGCGTCAACGCGCCGATCCTGTTCTTCGCCTCTGACAGGGAACTGGCCGAGGAAGCCTACGCCGGCGACGTCATCGGCATTCCCAACCACGGGATCCTGCGCGTGGGCGACAGCCTGTCGCAATCGGGAGCGCTGCGTTTCGCCGGGCTGCCTAACTTCGCGCCGGAAATGCTTCGCCGCGTCCGGGTCGTCGATCCGCTGAAGGCCAAGCACCTGAAAAAAGCGCTCGAGGGGCTGGCCGAGGAGGGCGTCACCCAGCTCTTTCGCCCGGATCTTGGCGCGGATTTCATCGTCGGCGCCGTTGGTCAGCTTCAGTTCGAGGTCATGGCCGACCGCCTCGGCGGCGAATACGCCCTCGACGTGGTCTTCGAGACGGCGCCTTTCGCCGAGGCGCGCTGGCTCACCGGCGCCAAGGTCGACATCGACGACTTTGCCGGCAAATACCGCACAGCCATGGCCAGCGACATTGACGGGGCCACGGTCTTCCTGGCCAAATCGGCCTGGGAAATAGGCTACGTCGCCGAGCGCTTTCCCCTCATCGCCTTCGAACGCACGCGCGAGCGGGGGTAGGGGTGGCCAAGCCTCCATCCGCGGAGCGATCCTTCTCCCCTTGTGGGAGAAGGTGGCCCGGAGGGCCGGATGAGGGGTCGCCGAGCCTTTCCGGAAGGTCGAGCAGCCACAGCGGCGATCGCCTCGCGACTCCTCATCCGTCGGCTTCGCCGCCACCTTCTCCCGCGGGAGGACTAGGGGATGCACACATCTTTTTTCTTGGGTTGATGACTGGAATGTGAGTGTCGCCGGGTGACCGACGCGTGATTCTCCCTGTGTCGCGCAGGGGAGAA
>Ga0208849_1000625_pt1 | contig 31236 bp, 24 predicted proteins | sample NGESurdeep072012_10_FD_184470 | JGI IMG/M metagenome (GOLD analysis project Ga0208849, IMG submission 184470) | Arctic peat soil microbial communities from Barrow, Alaska - NGEE Surface sample 53-3 deep-072012 (SPAdes) | ecosystem: Environmental > Terrestrial > Soil > Wetlands > Peat ... | reverse complement strand
TCCGCAAGCCGGTGAAATTCATCTGGACGCGCGAGGATGACGTCCAATTCGGCAAGTTCCGGCCGATGACAGCGCATCACATCGAAGCCGGCTTCGACGCCGACAACAAGCTCGTCGCCTGGCACCACCGCGTCGTCGCCGAGTCGGTCGTGGCCTATTCGTCGGGCGATCCGCGCCCGCGGCAGGATCGTATCGTCATGAAGGGCTCGCCGGTCCCGCAATACCCGGTTGCCAACAAGCTCGCCGAACATGTCATCGAGGATCGCGGCGCCCGGCTGTCGCCGTGGCGCGGCGTCGGCAACGGCCACAACGCGTTTGCGATCGAGAGCTTCGTCGACGAACTCGCGGCGAATTTCGGCAAGGACCCGCTCGCCTACCGGCTCGAACTGACCGAGGGCGTGCCGCGCATGCAGCATCTGCTGCATCTCGTCGCCGATATGTCGGACTGGACCCGCAAGCGCAACGGCACGGCACTGGGTATCGGCACCATGGTCAAGGACGACACACTCGCCGCAGGCGTTGCAGAGATCGCGCTCGATCGCGCGACCGGCAAGATCAAGGTGCTCAAGTTCTGGGCCGCCGTTGACGCCGGCATCGCTGTGCAGCCGCGCAATCTCGCCGCGCAGACCGAGGGCAGCATTGTCTATGCGCTCGGCCACGTACTGCGCGAAGAGATCACCATCAAAGACGGCCGCGTGCAGCAGTCGAACTACGGCGACTATCAGGTGGCGCGCATGTCGGATGTGCCGCATATCGAGATCAAGGTGGTCTCGACCGACAACCACCCGACCGGAGGCGGCGAGGAAGGCGTGCCGCTCGTCGCCTGCGCGGTCGGCAACGCAATCGCCACGCTTACCGGCGCGCGGCTGCGCGAGCTGCCGTTCTCGCCGGAACGCGTGCGCGGCGCGCTGGGGGTTTAGCGCGCCCTAACCAAACAGCGGATCAATCAACAGGCTCGCGGCTTCGCCGGGCGCGCCGATCAGGACTGGGGCACCAACCGGCACGGCTTGGCTGTCGACGGCGAGCGTGGCCTGCACCGAGACAATCGCTCCAGGGGACGGCGGGTTGGCGGCGTCGAGCCGCGATCCCAGCAGCGGTTCGAGCGGCTGCGCCACGCGGCAGCCTTCCACCACGAATGAATCAAAGCCGTCGAAGCCGCGGCCGGACGGCAATTGCGTGACCGCTTGCGCAAACCGCACCGCGGCTTTTCCCGCGATCTCAGGTTCGCAAAACGCACGGACCAAACGTACCCAGACGCCCTTGTAGGCCACGGTCGCTCGCAGCGCGAACGATTTGCCAGCGGCCGCCTCGCCTTCGATGCGCATGAAGCGGGCGCCGCGAGAAAGATCGGGCGCGGCTGCGAGGTAGATTTCCTCGGCGCCGAGGAGCCTCGCCTCGCGTTCGGCCGCAGCGATCATGACGTTGAGCGGACCGCCCTGTACCGCTTCCAATGCACTATGCGCAATTGTGCCGGCTTTCGCCGCAAGCGCGATCTCTGCCGGATCGGCCTTCCCCCGCAGTTTGGCGAACAGCGCAGTGGCGTCGCTCAGCGTCAAGTCCGGCCCGCCCTCGCGCAGGTCGGCGGCGACGCCGGCCGGCAGCCCGTCGAAATCGGCGATGCCGACCGCGGCGTTTTTCTGCGCTGCTGCAATCTGCTGCGCGGCTTTGAGCCCGATACGCGGATGATGCAGCACGTCGCCGACCCGGCTGACGCGCTCGATCCAGGTTTTGACGCGGAACGTCAGCGCCGCGACCAAATAGATCGGTCCGTCATGCGGCACGACCAACAACGCCTCGGACCAGTAAGGCACGAAACCGGCGAGCCACGACACACCGGCAGGCCTCGTATTGTTGGTATAGACGATGAGCGCGTCGAGCCTCGCCGCGCGCAGGGCGGCGCGGACGCGCTCGAGCCGTGCGTCGAGCATCGCGTCGGGCAATTCAATCGGCGAACGGGAAATCAGGCCGCGGCGCATCGTCGTCTCATGTTCTGATTTTGTTACGTCGCCACTTCGAACAACTCGCGCGGCGTCTTGCACAGCACTTCAACGCCGCTCTGCGTCACCAGCACGGCGTCACCGAGCACGATGTAGCCTGCCTCGGGATGATAGGTGTTCGGGTGCACGATCAGGGTCATGCCGGGTTCAAGCACGGTGTTGACGTCTTCCAGAATGTGCGGCTTGGAATCGGCGAACATCCCCATGCCGTGGCCGCGCACGCGCGTCCATTGGCTCGTGGTGTATTCGCCGAGCCCGTGTTTGCGAAACACGTCGTTCTCGGCCTTGGCGACGTCGGCCGCGCGCACGCCGGGACGCACCGCGGCAACGCCAGCCTCCAGAGCCTCGGCGTAGACCCCGAAGGCGCGGCGCTGCGCGTCGTTCGCCTTGCCGACCACCAGCGTGCGGCAGATCTGGGCGAAATAGCCCTCGACGGCCGGCGTGAGCTCCGTGGTGACGAGATCCCCGACAGCGATGCGGCGCTCCGACGGCGGGGCCATGCCGAGCACATCTTTGCCGCCCGAGCCGATGATCATGAAATTATCCGGGCAGCCGCGTTGGCGCAGGTGCGCTTCCAGGTCGGCGACGATTTCGTACTGACGGCGGCCGGGCCGCACCGCCTTGAGGAACTCGACATAGGCCTCGTCGGCGATCTGTGCTGCGCGGCGCACGGCGTCGATCTCGCCGGCGCTCTTGCGCATCAGCAAGGTGTCGACGAGCGCCGTCGCGTCGTCCAGCCGGAAGCCGCGCGCCGGATCGGCGAGCCATTGCGGCATGAAACGCCGCGGCGCCGCCGCAAGCCGCGCATTGGCGACGCGGTCGAGCCGCGCGCCCGCCGCGCGCGCAATGTCGGAGGCAAAATGCACGCGCACGCCCGGCGTTTCCAGTTCGGCGCGTTCCGCGTCCGCCGCGCTGTCGAGAAACAGATCGACCACGCCGTCGGCATCGACCAAAGCGAGTCCGTGGCCTTCAACGATGCCGAAATCGGCACCGTAGCGCAGATAATCGCCCTGCCAGGCGTTGCCGTAGAGCAGCACGTGATCGAGGCCGGCCTCTCGCATCGCCGCAGCGAGGCGTTGACGACGTTCGGCGCCGAGCGTTTGTTTGGTGTTTGCCATCCGCGCCGCCCCTACTCCGCCGCTTCGCTTTGCGCCTGCGTGGCTACGCCGTAATCGCGCTGCGCTGCTTCCGCCGACACGTAACCGGCGCGCACGTCGTCCTCGACCGCCTTGCGGGCGCGCGTCTTCGGATCGCCCCAGCCGCCGCCGCCCGCAGTGAGGAACGTCATGCGGTCGCCCGCCTCCATACGCACGCCGGTCGCTTTCTTCAATTTGTGTTCGCTGCCGTCGTGCCGGATAAGCGTCGCTTCGTTGACCGCGCCGGGCTTGCCGCCGTTGAGACCCCAGGGCGGATTCTTGGTGCGCTCGCAGTTCACATTGGCGACGCAGGGCTGCAACGCCCGATACGTCATTTCGACGCCGAGGCCGCCGCGGCGCAAGCCCGCGCCGCCGGAATCGGTGCGCAACGCGAAACGCTCGATCAAAAACGGATACTGAATCTCCTGCAGTTCGATCGGCGCGCTGCGCACGTCGCCCTGACAGATCGACACCGAGGCGGACTCACCGTCTTCCCGCGGCCGGCCGCCCCAGCCGCCACCAAAAATATTCATCAGCAGAAATCGCCGTCCGTCCGGCCGGAAGCCGCCGATCGAACAGCCGCCCATGTCGCCTTTATGCGCCGCCGGAATTTTGTCCGGCAGCACCGGCGCAAGCGCTCTCAGAATTGTGTCGATCACCGTCGGCAGCGCGATGCTCCACAGACCGAGCGCGGCCGGCGGCTTGGCGTTGAGAATCTTTCCCTCCGGCAGCACGATTTCGAGCGGCCGGAAACAGCCCTCGTTGACCGGCGCGTTCGGCTGCGTCAGGCACTTGAAGGCGACGCGCGCCGCCGCAAGCCCGCCGGAGTAACCGGAGTTGATCGGCCCCGCCGTCTGCGCGTTCATGTCGGAGAAATCGATGACCATGCGGTCGCCGTCGACCTTCACCTTGACTTTGATGCGCAGCGGCACGTCGAGCGTGCGGCCGTCATTGTCGAGGAAGGTTTCGGCCTCGTAATTGCCGTCGGGGATTTTGGCGACGAAGGCGCGCGTCTCCCGCTCGGTCGCGTCCCAGATTGCGGCAATGCAGGTCATCACCGTGTCCTGCCCATAGCGGCGCAACAATTCGCCGAAACGGCGGATGCCGAGCTGGCAACAGGCGATCTGGGCGCGCAGATCGCCGAGCGCCGATTCAGGAAAGCGCACGTTGTCATGGACGATCTGCCACAGCGTTTCGTTGCGCTTGCCCGCCTCGTAGATCTTCAGCGAGCGGAACTGAATGCCTTCCTGATAGATCTCGGTTGTCTCGACCGAACCGAAGCCGATACGCGAGCCGCCGATATCGACCCAGTGCGCGCGGCTGGCGGCGAACGCCACGACCTTGCCGTCGTGAAAGCACGGCGCATAGATCACGATATTGTTGAGATGCTGGCCGCAGACCTCGCCGTGATTCATGATCACGACGTCGCCCGGCGCGAAACCGTCAAGCCCGTAGCGCGCGATGCCGTCCTTCACGGCGATGCCGAGATCGGCGAGAAAGATCGGCAGGCCGCCCTGGTTCTGCGAGATCATGCGGCCTTCGCCGTCGATCAGGCCACAGCAGAAATCGCGCACCTCGTAGATCATCATGTTGTAGGCCGACTTGCACAGCGCGGTCGCCATCTCGTCCGCATAGGCGTTGACGGCGTTGCGCACGACCTCGACGGTGATCGGATCGACTTTCATGATTCGGAACTGCCGGCTCTGAGATGAATGACAATATTGCCAAATGGGTCGATCACTGCCCGGTCGCCAGGGGCGATCAACGTCGTTGAATTCGCCTCCTCGATCAAGGCGGGGCCGGCAATCTCTGTGCCGGCGTCAAGATGCGGCCGCCAGAACACGCGCGTCGCCACTGGCCGCGTCGCATCGTCGAACACAACGGGACGTTGCTGTTCGGTGCTTGAGCCTTCGGGTTTCCACGGCTCGGCCAGCCAGCGGCCGATCGCGTCCTGCATGCGCGGTACAGTAACGACGAGGCGCAGGTTGACCACTTCGATCGACTGATCGGGCGCGGCGTGCCCGTAGCGCTGATCGTGTTGCGCATGAAAGCGCTCCCGCGTGCCTTCCTTATGGGTCAGCTCGCCTGCGTCGGCAACCGCGATGGCAATGGTGTGCTCCTGGCCGCGATAGCGCAAATCCGCCGCGAAGCTGAAGTCGCCATCACGCAAACCATCGCGCGCGAGCGCCTTTTCGCCGGCGGCGCGCAGTTCGGAAAAGGCCACTGTCGCACTTTCCGGATTGACCTTGCCCAATTCGCCGATCAGCGTGCGCACAAAATCCTGACGCCACTCGGCCATCAGCATGCCGAGCGCCGAGAACGCGCCCGGCAATTTTGGAATGATGACTCTCGGAATAGAAATTTCGCGGGCGATGGCCACGGCGTGCAGCGGGCCGGCGCCGCCGAACGCGATCATCGTCGTATCGCGCGGGTCGATGCCGCGTTTGACCGATACGGCGCGGACCGCAAGCGACATCGCGGCATCGGAGATGGTGGCGATGCCGAGTGCCGTCCGCATAGCGTCAAGGGCGAGCTTCTTGCCGAGTGCACCAGCGGCGGCTTGTGCGCGGGCGCGATCGAGCCGCATGTGGCCGCCGAGAAAACGCGTGTCGTTGAGCCGGCCGAGCAGCAGATCGGCGTCGGTCACGGTCGGCTCGGTGCCGCCGCGTCCGTAACACGCGGGCCCAGGATCGGCGCCGGAGCTGTGCGGCCCGACATGCAGCCCGCCGTGCTCGTCGCACCACGCGATTGATCCGCCGCCGGTCCCGACTTCGACAATATCGACGACCGGCAATTGCATCGGCTGGCCGGTGAAAGCATCGCCGATGATGTAGCCCTCTTCTATCGGCGCAACGCCATCGGTAATCAGCGACGTTTTCGCGGTGGTGCCGCCCATGTCGAAGCCGATGGCGCGTTCCATGCCGAGAATCTGCGCGACGCGTCCAGCGCCGATCATGCCGGCGACCGGACCTGATTCCATCATCGCGACCGGCGCGCGCCGCGCCTCGCCGGCCGACATGGTGCCGCCGTTCGAGCGCATGATAGCGATTTGCCCGGCAAAGCACGATTTGTCGGCGAACTCTTCCAGCTGGCTCAGATAGCGGCTGACGCGGGGACCGACGAAGGCGTTGAGCACGGTCGTCGAGGTGCGCTCGTATTCGCGAAACTCGCGCAGGATTTCGTGGCTCAGCGTGATGAACACGCCGGGCAGTGCGCGCCGCAGGGTCTCGCCGGCTAAAATTTCATGCGCCGGGTTGCCGTAGGCATGCAGCAGACACACCGCCACGGCCTCGACGCCGAGGCCTCCGAGTTTCTGCGCCAGCGCAGCGATCTCAGTGGGATCGAGGGGCTGCAAGACTTTGCCCGCGGCATTCATCCGCTCGGCAAGTTCGAACGTCAGCTCGCGCGGCACCAGCGGACGCGGCCGGTGGAAGAACAGATTGAACGCATCGGGCCGGTTGCCGCGGCCGATGGCGTAAACGTCGCGCATGCCGGCCGTCGTCACCAGCGCGGTCTTGGCGCCCTTGTGCTCCAGCACCGTATTGATGGCGATGGTCGAGCCGTGGATCAGTTCGTCCATAGCGGCGAGATCGCATTCGGCAAGCTTGAGTGCCTCGGTAATGCCTTCGGTCGGATCGGCCGGCACGGTCGAGGTTTTTGACGTGACGATAACGCCGTCGCGGTAGCCGACGAGGTCGGTGAAGGTGCCGCCGATGTCGACGCCAACGACGGACGATTGCGGATGGGCGGCGGATGGCTTTCCCGGCCGGTCCGCAGCGGATTCTTTCAACATGGCGCTGCTTTTATTCCGCTTTTGCCTGCCCTGTCATCCGTTGCCGAACCGCTTGGCGAACGCTGCAGCGAGCCGCCCACATTCCGCGCTTCCGTTGAAAGCGTCACGGCACAGGATCAGCCATTCATCGACCGTTTCGCCGCCCACCAGCGCATCGAGCACATGGTGACCCTTATCATCGATGTCGGATGGCGAGAGTGGATTCTCAGGGTCGCCCGCGGTCGCGATGACGCGATAACGAAACGCTTGGCCGCCGGTTTGGACTTCGACATCCGCCGGCCAATGCAACGGATAGAACGCCTCCAGCTCCTTGTCCGGCACGACTTCGACCTTGGCGGACAATTGCGAAATTGCCGCGTCGATGCCCGCCGCGCTGCGGTCGACATCGAACAGCTGCATCGGCGCAAGCGCGCAGAGCGCGATCTGGTGCGCGACACTGACCAGGGTCGATTGGCGCGAACCCGGCTCGGCCTTGGTCGAGAGCATGCCGACATAGGCGGGTGGGACGTGCACCCGTACCCGGCTGATGGCATCGCCACGAATCTGTTCGGCCTGAACGATCGCGGAAAACGCCTGCACGGCGGCGATGCCTTGCTTCGCCGAACAGAACGGTTTGATGCTCAACTCGGAGTAAATCGACCCCTGCCCCAATTTGTCGGTGAGGCGCGAGCGATCCAGCGCAATGCCGTGCGTATCATTGAGCCAATCCCGTTCGAACAGACCGGGGTCGCCGTGATAGTCCGCGCGCGCCGCCTCGGCTGCGGCGACACCACCCGCGATCGCGTTGCCGTAGAGGAACCAGCGGCCGGACGGCGCGCCGTGAATGTGGCCGACGCCGCCCGCAGTCAGCATGGCGGCAAGCGACAGCGCGTGGCTGGTGCGCTCCGCATTCAGGCCGAACAACCGCGCCGCCGTCGCGGCTGCGGCTACCGGCGCCACCAGATAAGTCGGCCAGATGCCACGGTAGAGGATTTTCGGCCCACTGACCGCCATACCGAACCGTGCGGCGATCTCCGTGCCGGCCCAGATCGCGCTTGCGACCTCCGCGGCGTCGGCCGTCGCGCCTTGCGCCGCCAGCATCAGCGCCACCGGAACGACGCCCGCGCTCGGCGTGACGCACGATTGCAGGTGGATATCGTCGATTTCCGTGAGCCGTATCGTCGCGGCGCAGCGCGCGATCCGTTCGGCGAGCGAATGCGCCTCGCCCAAACGCTGCAGCGATTTGCCCTCGGGGATACTGCTGCCGGCGAGCGCCGCCATCACGGTATCGGCGAGATGCAGCCGCAGCCGCTCCTGTTCGCCTGCCGGCAATGCCGATGCTTTGGCGCCGGTTACGAAGGTTGCAAGTTCGCCGATGACACTCACGGTACGATTGCCCTGCTCGATGTTGATTGGCTATCCATATTGGCCAGCCATGGCATCCTCATAGCAAACTCGCCGGTGTCAGCACATGCCAGCCGCCCTCAACGAAACCCACGATCCAGTCCGGCGCAGTTTTGTCGAAAGCGCCAACACGCCGGGCTGCGACTTCCCTATCCAGAACCTGCCATTCGGCGCGTTTCGCCCGGATGCCGGGTTGCCGCCGCGGATCGGCGTCGCGATCGGCGACCGGATCGTCGACGTCGCGGCAGTGGCTTCGTCGCTTGACGGCCTCGCCGCCGACGCGGCGCGGGCGTGCGCGGCGCCGCGGCTCAATCACCTGATGACGCTCGGCCCGCAGGCCTGGTCGGCGCTGCGCCTGGCGCTGTCACGCGGCTTGAGCATCCAGCATGAGAATGCGGACTTCCGGCAAAATCTGGTGCCGATCGCGCAGGCCGAAATCGAGCTGCCGGTGACTATCGGCGATTTCACCGATTTCTTCGCCTCGATCTTCCATGCCACCAATGCGGGGCGGATATTCCGCCCCGACAGTCCGCTGATGCCGAATTATAAATATGTGCCGGTCGCCTATCACAGCCGCGCGTCGTCGGTCATTCCAAGCGGCACGGCATTCAAGCGGCCGCACGGCCAGCGCAAAGGCCAAAATGACACCGAGCCAAGCTACGGGCCGTCGCGCAATCTCGATTTCGAGCTGGAGCTCGGCTTCTACATCGGAACGCCGAGCAAACTCGGCGAACCGGTGCCGGTCGGCAAGGCCGCCGACCACATCTTCGGCTTCTGCCTGCTCAATGATTGGTCGGCGCGCGATGTGCAGGCGTGGGAATATCAGCCGCTCGGCCCGTTCCTGGGAAAGAACTTCGCCACCACGGTGTCGCCCTGGGTTGTGACCGCCGAGGCGCTGGCGCCGTACCGCACTCACGCCTACGCGCGCCCAGCCGGCGACCCGGCGCCGCTGCCTTATCTCACCAATGCCGAGGATCAGGCGCATGGCGGCCTCGACATCACGCTGGAAGTCTACGTTGCCACCGAAGCGATGCGGCGATCCGGCATCGCGCCGGCGCGCATCACGCAGACCTCGTTCGCGCTGATGTACTGGACCGTGGCGCAGATGATCGCGCACCACACCGGCAACGGCTGCAATCTCGTCGCCGGCGACCTGATCGGCTCCGGCACAGTATCGGGACCGGAGAAATCGAGCTGGGGGAGCTTGCTTGAACTCACCGCCCGCGGCCGCGAACCGCTCGCGCTGCCGGGCGGCGAAACACGCGGCTTCATCGAAGATGGCGACGAAGTCATTTTTCGCGGCTTTTGCCAAAAATCCGGCGCAGCCCGCATCGGCTTCGGCGAATGCCGCAGTGTGGTGCTGCCGGCAGGCTAAACGGCCCGAAAATCATTGCTCGCCCTCCGCTTGCACGGCGGAGGGCATCGTTTTCCAGGGAATAACGCCCTCAGTCGACCGTCGAACCGGGGTGTAAGTTTTCGCGCCCGCTCTGTCACGAAGGGACCAAGTCAGTGTGTCCTATCAGATCGAGGACATCAGCACCGGTCCGTCGCAGGGCTTCTGGGTGCTCAACGGAACGGCGCTGCCCAACGGCCAGATCACCACGATCTCCGCGGCGCAGCTGTCACAATTAAGCTTCGTGGCGGGCGAGAATTCGGCCGCGCCAGTGACCGACATGCTCGAAGTGGCGGCCTCGGACTCGGCGAGTTCCGGCGCTTTTACGACTTTCACCGTCACGGCTTCACAGTTTACGCCAGTGCTCAATGCAGCGCCGCCGGCCGGAACCAGCGCCGACATCATTATGAGCAAAGGCTCCAACGGCTCGTATGAGATTTTTGACGTCGGCAACAACAGCATCCTGTCCGCCGGTTCACTCGGCCAGATCAATCCGACGTGGCAGGTTGCCGGCATCGGTCACTTCGACGGCGCCGACACCGCCGATCTGCTGATGCGCGATTCCACCACAGGGGCGCTCACGGTCTATGACGTGAGCAACAACAACATCGTGGGCACCGCCTCGTTGGGTCAGGTCGGACTCGAATGGCAGGTGGCGGGCTTCGACGATTTCAGCTCGCGCACCGGCGAAACCGACATGCTGATGCGTAACACCAACACCGGCGCGTTCGAACTCTTCGACATCAGCAACAATAGGATTACCTCTGCCGCGCCGATGGGCCAGGTCGGGCTGGAATGGCAGGTCGCCGGCTTCGGCGATTTCTCAACCCAGGCCAACGAGACCGACATGCTGATGCGCAACAGCAACACCGGCGCATTCGAGCTCTTCGACATCGCCAACAACACCATCACCTCGGCCAGCCCGATGGGGCAGGTCGGCTTGGAATGGCAGGTCGCGGGTTTTGGCGATTTCTCCGGCAACGCCAATGAGACCGACATGCTGATGCGCAACAGCAACACCGGCGCATTCGAGCTCTACGATATCGCCAACAACACCATCACCTCGGCCGGCCCGATGGGGCAGGTTGGCTTGGAATGGCAGGTCGCGGGCTTTGGCGATTTCTCCGGCAACGCCAATGAGACCGACATGCTGACGCGCAACAGCAATACCGGACAGTTCGAGGTCTTCGACATCAGCCGCAACGCCATCACTTCAGCCACCCCGATGGGGCCGGTCGGGACCGAATAACAGGTGGCGGGTATCGCCGCCGCCTCACTAAGCCAGCTCACCCAGGCGATGTCGGCATTTGCGCCGGCCAACGGCGCCCTCGACACCAACACCGCGCTTGGCGAGGGGACGACCTCGCCCGGTTCGACGCAACTGTTTGCGGCGCAAGGGTCGCGATCCAATTGAGCTGGAGCATCTTGGCGACGATCGAACGTCTACTTCTTGCCTATCCGGCGAAGGAGTTCATGCGCAAAAAGCGAAAGCGAGTCGTCGCGCGCGCCCATGATCACAATTCGATCGCCACGACGCGCCAGCTCAATCAGCGCATCCCCGCAGCCGCCACGGTCTGGAAAAGCCACCGCATGACGTCCTTGCCGTTCAATGTCGCCGATAATGTCGCGGCTTCCAACGCTGCGATCGACAGTACCGCCGAAATATACCGGCTCCGGCATGAACAGAACGTCCTCATCGTTCAACCCGTGCACAAAGCAATCCACCAGGGCATTTCTCATCAAACGAATCGGGCCGTACCCATGAGGTTGAAACATCAGCAGCAGGCGGCCGGGAAACGCGTGCAGGGTCTGCAGCGTAGCCGCAATCTTGTCGGGGTTGTGAGCAAAGTCGTCGATCACCGTAATATCGTTGGCAGTGCCCACGACCTCCAATCGTCGCCGGATACCGCTGAACTCACCCAAATAGGACGCAGCCTCCGCGAGGCCGACGCCACAAACCTTCGCGACACACAAGGCGGCAAGAGCATTGGAGACGTTGTGCAGCCCCGGAACTCTCAGCTTCACGGTGACGCTCTCGCTGCTGTCGCGGGCCTTTACCTGGAAAGCAATTCCGGCCGGCATGGGGATCGCCGCTGAGGCAACAAGATCGGCAGGCGCCTCGCCCTGACTGTAGGTCACTGCCTGGCCCGGCTTCAGATCGGCGGCAAGCGCCGCGGTTTCCGTGTTATCGAGATTCAGAATCGCCATTTGGGCTCCGGCGACAAAACCCCGGAAAAGGCTACGCAGCTCGTCGAGCGACTTGTGGTCAAGCGAGATATTGTTCACGACCGCAATGCGCGGCTCGAAAAGTGCAATCGAGCCGTCGCTCTCGTCGACTTCGCTGACGAAAATATCGCCGTCGCCGACCCGGGCGCTGGCGAACGGCGAGCCCGGGTCCATGAAGTTCTTCATATCGGCGCCGTTCATAATCGTCGGGCTTTTTCCGGCGCGGTGCAGAATCCATCCGATCATACCGACGGTCGTGGACTTGCCGCTGGTACCGGCGACGCCGACGGCAAGGCCGGACTGGTTGAAGAGTTGAGCGAGAAGTTGCGCGCGTGTCATGACGGCGGCGCCGACGCGACGCGCCGCCTGCACGTCGGGGATTGTCTCCTCGACTGCGGCAGAGGTGACCAGGATCTGACTGTCGCGACGCATTCCGCTGCCATCTTGCGGGTGGAGCGGTATGCCACGCGCGCGCAGGAAATCGAATCGTTCGCCGTTGCGTCCCTGGTCGAGCGCACGATCAGAACCCTCGACGCCTCCGCTCCTCGCCTGGATGATCAGTGCGAGGGGAGTCATGCCGCTACCGCCGATGCCACAGAAAAAGTAATCTCGATGTTGGGACATCGGCGAAATCTACAAGCATTGCCGATGAGGGACAACTTGATCGGGTCGCCCGCATGAGTACGCAGAGGTGCAAGATTGGCGTCGTCGCGCCGGCCTCGCGCATGTCTCCCGACATCGTTACGCGTGTACCGGCCCTGGTCGAGCGTCTCTATCCGGAACACACGCCCGAGATTGTCTTCCACCCGCAGTGCTTTGCGTCGCATGGACATTTTGCGGGCGAAGACGCGGCGCGCGCGCAGGCCTTTCTCGACATCGCCAACGACGCAAGCTTCGACGCGGTCTGGTTCGCACGCGGCGGATACGGAACGTGCCGCGTGGTCGAACAGGTCATGTCCCGGTTGACGCAGGCGTCCCGGCGAAAGGCCTATGTGGGCTACAGCGATGCCGGGATGCTGCTTGCCGCTTTGTACCGTGCCGGATTCACCGCCGTGGCTCACGGGCCCGTCGCGCAGGACATCCTTCGGGATGGTGGGGATGCCGCGGTTGCGAGGGCGCTCGCCTGGATGATTGATCGCGCGCCGGAGGCGCTCGAGCCAAGCGTCGACGGCACGAAAAAGACCGCGGCGTTTAACATGACGGTGCTCAGTCACTTGCTCGGCACACCGCTGGAGCCGAACCTCGACGGACACGTGCTCATGTTGGAGGAGGTTGGGGAAGCGATTTACCGAATCGATCGATCGCTGTTCCACATCACCAGCAGCGCCGGCATCCGACGCGTGTCAGGCATCATGCTCGGCCGTTGCAGCAACATCACACCGAATGAACCAGAGTTCGGAATGAATGAAGAGCAGGTCGCCACATACTGGTGCCGGAGGGCCGGAATTCCCTGGCTGGGACGCGCCGACATCGGGCACGACATTCACAACAAGATCGTACCCTTCGGCCTCTTGCTATGACGGCCCCAGGTACCAAGAGCGATGGGAAAGCAGGCCCGAGCGCACCGCCGGAGTTATTGCACCGGCGTCCATTTCTGCAGCCGCTTCCCGGTATCGACCTCGCCGGTATAAAAATTACCGTGCGAGTCGAACGCGCCGACATGCACCCAATGGAATTCGCCGGCGTTGCGACCCGGGCTGCCGAACGTGCCGACCACCGCGCCATCCGAACGGCGCACCGCTTCCATGACATTGTTGGTGCCGTCGATCAGCATGAAATAATTCTGCTCTTTGTCGAGCGGCGAGAACGCCATGCCCCAGGTCGACCCTGAGCCTTGCGTCTTGGCGTCGAATACGAATTGCCGCACGTAAGTGCCGTCTTTGTGAAATACCTGAATACGGTTGTTGGTGCGGTCACAGACATAGACCAAGCCATCATGCGCCAGGCCGATGCAGTGCACCGGGTTGCCGAATTGCGGGGAGTCCGGATTGTATTTCGGCAGGTCCTGATCGGTCGGCGGCTTGCCGTAGGCGCCCCAGATACGCTTGATCGTGCCACTGTCGGCGTCGAGCACCGCAACGCGATGATTACCGTAGCCGTCGGCGGCATAGATTTCATTCGCCGCGGCATCGAACGCGAAGCCGCCGACCTGGCCGAACTGCGTCAGATCGGTGCTGCTGGTCAGTGGGCCACGGCGGCCGAGTTCTTTGACGAATTTGCCATCAGTGGTGAATTTCAGCACCATGCTGTCGTCCTTGCCGTTGCCCGACAGCCAGACGAAGCCTTTGCCATCGACGAGAATCGAGTGCTCCTGCGCCGGCCAGTCATAACCCTGGTTGTCGCCGGGCCCGCCCCACGCCTTGACCACATCGCCGGCCTGATTGAGCACCAGTACCGATGGCGCCGCACGCAGCATTTCGAGCGCGGCGGCTTGAGCGCTGCGCCCTTCTCGTCGGGCGTGAGCGAACGCGGCCGCTGGAACACCCAGATATTGTCGTTGGCGTCGATCGTCATGCCGCCGACCTGGCCCATGATCCAATTGTTCGGCAGCGGCTTTGGCCAGAACGGATCGACCTTGAATTTCGGACCATCGGCGAGCGCGGGACGCGCCAGAGAAAACAGCAGCAACGCCAGCATCGCGACCGGCGCGCGCAACAACGAACGAGCATGCGTCATATCTGTCCCGCCCTTCCCGCGCACATTTGCGGCTTGCATAATCCGGCGCGGCGCGCGGATATAGCATAGCAGGCGTCGGCGACCCATAAAGCCACATCAAGAGAGGCGCTGTGAACACATCCGAACAACGGCAACTGGCCGAAAGTTTCCGCAAGCTGCACCGCGCGCCGCCGATCTTGCTCCTGCCTAATGCCTGGGACCCGATGAGCGCGCGCATCTTCGAAGCCGCAGGCTTTCTCGCGGTGGCGACGACGAGCGGCGGACTCGCCTGGGCGCTCGGCTATCAGGATGGCGAGAACACGCCGTGGCCGGAGGTAATTGCGGCGACGCAGCGGATTGCGCAGGCGATACGCGTGCCGCTCACCGCCGACATCGAAGCCGGCTATGGAGAGACGCCGGAACAGGTGGCGCGCAGCATCACCGAGATCATTGGCGCCGGGGCCGTAGGGGTCAATCTGGAAGACGGCACGCCGGACCCGCAGCAGCCCGTGCGGACCATCGAGGAGGCTGCCGCGCGTATCCGCGCCGCGCGCGCCGCCGCCAGCGCCGCGGGCGTGCCGATCGTGATCAATGCGCGGGTCGATCTTTATCTGAAACACGTCGGCGATGAAGCCACGCGCTTTACCGGAACGGTGCAGCGGGCGGAAGCCTACCTCGCCGCCGGCGCCGACTGCATCTTTGTCTTCGCCGTTGCCGATGTGGACCTTATCAAAAAACTCACCGCCGCCATCAAGGCTCCGATCAACGTCGTCGGCCGCGCCGGCGGGCCGGGACTCAAGACGCTCGAGGCCGCCGGCGTCGCGCGCGTCAGCATCGCCTCGGGCGCCAGCATGGTGGTCATGTCGCAGATCCAGCACATCGCCGAGGAACTGCGCCAAAAAGGCGAATTCGATATTCTCAAATCATCGCTGACGCGTGCCGACGCCCAGAAACTGTTCACGAGGGACTAGCGCATGTCCCGGAAAAGTGGGCGCCGGTTTTCCGAAAAGGACATGCGCCAATGCAAAGGAGGCGACCGATGACCATGAAAGCCCGCGTGGATTTCCGCAAAGCGTCGCCGCAGGGTGCCAAGGCAATGGGCGAACTGCATGCCTTCGTGCATCGCTGCGGTCTCGATCATGCGCTCCTGGAACTCGTCAAGCTGCGCGCCTCGCAGATCAACGGCTGCGCCCACTGCATCGACATGCACACCAAGGAGCTGCGCGCCGCGGGCGAAAGCGAGCAGCGGCTTTATCTGCTCAACGCCTGGGAGGAATCGCCGTTCTACAGCGAGCGCGAGCGCGCCGCTTTGGCCTGGACCGAAGCGCTGACGCTGATCACCGAAGGCCACGCGCCGGATGATGTCTACGAGCAGGCGCGCGCGCAGTTTTCGGAAGAAGACCTCGCCAACCTGACGCTGGCGATCATCGCCATCAACGGCGCCAACCGGCTCAACATCGCGTTCCGTACCGTGCCGGGAAGCTACCGCGTCAAGGTTCAGCACGCGGCGGAGTGATCCGTCATTCCGGGGCGCCGCGAAGCGGCGCTCCCGGAATCCATAATCACAGAGATGGCAGAACTCGCACTGAGTTCCACCTGCAACAACCGTGGATATGGATTCCGGGCTCGGCCCTTCGGGCCGCCCCGGAATGACATTAATGTATCTCCGGCTCCTCGATCCGCTCCGTCCCGGCGAGAAAATCGAAGTCGCAGCCCTCGTCGGCCTGGCCGATGTGCTGTGAGAACATCGCGCCATAGCCGCGCGGATATTTGGGCGGCGGCGTCTTCCACGCGGCGCGGCGGCGCGCCATTTCCGCGTCACCGACGTGCAGATGAATCCGCCGCGACTCGACATCGACCTCGATCTCGTCGCCGGTCTGCACGAAAGCGAGCGGGCCGCCGACGAAACTTTCCGGCGCCACGTGGAGGATGCAGGCGCCGTAGCTGGTGCCGCTCATGCGCGCATCCGAAATACGCAGCATGTCGCGTACGCCCGCTTTCAGGAGCTTTTTCGGAATCGGCAGCTGCCCCCATTCGGGCATGCCGGGCCCGCCCTTTGGCCCGCCATTCTTGAGCACCAGCACGTGATCGGCCGTGACATCGAGATCGTCGCGGTCGACCTCGCGCGCCATCTGGTCGTAATTCTCAAACGCAATCGCCTTGCCACGATGTTTGAGCAGACGCTGCTCGGCCGCCGCCGGCTTCATCACGCAACCGCGCGGCGCGAGATTGCCGGTGAGCACCGCGGTCGCGCCTTCGGGATAGAGCGGCTGCGACAGCGCGTGAATCACGTCGGGCAGGTATACGCCGGCGCCCGAAATATTGTCGCCGACGCTGCGGCCATTGACCGTCAGACAGGACAAATCGAGCAGCTCCTGCATCTGCGCCATCAGCGCGCGCAAGCCTCCCGCATAATAGAAATCCTCCATCAGATATTTGCCGGACGGAGTGATATTGGCGATCACCGGCACTTCTCGCGAAATCTCGTCGAAGCGCGCCATGTCGAGCGCGATACCGGCGCGGCGCGCGAGCGCGATGACGTGGATGATAGCGTTGGTCGAGCCGCCCAGCGCCATGTGCACGCGGATGGCATTATCGAAAGCCGACGGCGTCAAGATTTTGTCCGGCGTCAAATCTTCCCACACCATCTCGACGGCGCGGCGGCCGGCAGCCGCGCACATGCGCGGATGATTGGCATCGGGTGCAGGGATCGACGATGCGCCCGGCAGCGCCATGCCGAGCGCCTCGGCGATCGCCATCATGGTGGCGGCTGTGCCCATCACCATGCAGGTGCCGAACGAGCGCGAGATGCCGCCCTCGATCTCGTTCCACTCCTCGTCGCCGATGCGGCCGGCGCGCTTTTCGTCCCAGTATTTCCACGCGTCGGAGCCGGAGCCGAGCGTGTGGCCGCGCCAGTTGCCGCGCAGCATGGGACCTGCCGGCACATAGATCGACGGCACCCCCATCGAGATCGCGCCCATGATCAGACCGGGCGTGGTCTTGTCGCAGCCGCCCATCAGCACCGCGCCGTCGATCGGATGGCTGCGTAAGAGCTCCTCGCATTCCATGGCAAGGAAGTTACGATACAGCATGGTCGACGGTTTGACGAATGGCTCGGCGAGCGACATTGCAGGCAGCTCGATCGGAAAGCCGCCGGCCTGATAGACGCCGCGTTTGACGTCCTCCGCCCGTGCGCGCAAATGGCCGTGGCAGGCGTTGATGTCGCTCCAGGTGTTGATGATGCCGATGACCGGCTTGCCGGCCCAGTCGTCGCGGTCATAGCCGAATTGGCGCAGCCGCGAGCGATGGCCGAATGAGCGCAGATCGTTCTTGCCAAGCCAGCGATAGCTCCGCAGTTCCTCGGGCGACTTCTTCTTGGATTGCGTCGTCACGCCCCTACTCCGCGGTCGCGCCGGTGGCCTTGACCACTTTGGCCCATTTGTTGGTCTCGTCGAGGACGATCTTGCCGAAATCCTCCGGCGTGCCCGCAATGTTGGTGCCGCCGAGTTCGGCAAGCCGCGCCTGCATCGCCGGATCGGCCAGAGCCTGGTTGATGGTGCGATTGAGCTTGTCGATGATCGGGCGCGGCGTTCCCTTCGGCACCGCCATGCCGAAGAAGGCGCTCGCCTCATAGCCGGGCACCGTCTCGGCCACGGTCGGCACATTGGGCAGCGCCGCGGCGCGCTGCGCCGTCGTCACCGCGAGCGCGCGCAGCCGGCCCGACTGGATGTGGGCGATCGACGACGGCAGATTGTCGAACATCACCTGCACGTGGCCGGCCAGCATGTCGGTCAGCGCCGGCGCCGCGCCGCGATACGGCACGTGCACCAGATTGACGCCGGTCAGCATCATGAACAGCGCGCCGGACAGATGCACCGAGGTGCCGACGCCGGACGACGCCATGTTGATCTTGCCCGGATTGGCCTTGGCGTAGGCGATGAATTCGGCGACCGTTTTCGCCGGCACCGCTGGATTGACCTCCATTACGTTGGGTACGCGGATGAAGCCCCCGACCGGCGCCATGTCACTGATGAAATTGAACGGCAGATTCTTGTAAAGCGACGCATTGATGGTGTTGGCGGGATTGACCAGAAATACGGTGTAGCCATCCGGCGGCGCGCGCGCCGCAAGTTCGGTGGCGAGGTTGTTGCCCGCACCCGCCTTGTTCTCGATGAGAAATTGCTGGCCGAGTTTTTGCGCCAGATACTGCCCGATCAGGCGGGCGCAGATGTCGGTCGAGCCGCCCGGAGGATAGCCGACCAGCCAGCGCACGGCGTGGTTCGGATAATCGTCGGCGGCACGCGCCGCGCCGGAGCCGGCCACAAGGGCGCAAACAAAGGCGACAGCAGCCCATCGCCGAATTCCACCTGGCATTTCTCTCTCCCTGTGCGCTGCGGTCATGGCCGACCGCGCGCTCAACAACTTTATGCAGCCGAACCTACGCGGCAGTGACGATGCCGCACAAGGGCGCAGGAAGCGCCTGCCCTGTCCGTAGCGCCTTGCCGGAGGCAGCGCCGCCCGATAGTTTCACGGCCCCGCCACACAAGGACATTGGCATGATCGATCTTTATGCGTTGACCAGCCCGAACGTGCAGAAAGTCTACGTCATGCTGGAAGAGACCAAACTGCCCTACAAGGAGCATTTCGTCGATGTGTGGAAGGGCGATCAGTACGACCCGAATTTCATCAAGATCAATCCGAACTCGAAAATCCCCGCCATCGTCGACCACGAAGGTCCCGGCGGCAAGCCGATCACCATTTTCGAGTCCGGCGCGATCCTGATGTACCTCGCCGAGAAATCGGGAAAATTCCTGCCCACCGATATGGCTGGAAAATACGACGTGCTGCAATGGCTGTTTTTTTCAGACGAGCGGCGTCGGCCCGATGTTCGGCCAATTCACGCATTTCAAGTTGTTCGCGCCGAAGGACAAAGACAATTCCTACTCGATGGGACGCTATCAGACCGAAGTGAAGCGGCTATACGACGTCATGGAAAAGCAACTGGCGCATTCGACGTATCTGGCCGGCAACGAGTACACCATCGCCGACATCGCGACCTTCCCGTGGACCCGCAATCACGACATGCAAGGCGTCAAGTGGGAGGACAACCCCAACCTCGCCCGCTGGTTCAAGACGATCGACGAGCGTCCCGCGGTCAAAGCCGCGCTCGCCAAAATCGGCGCCATCAAGTCGAACCGCGAAACCGCGAACGACGATCAGAAGGATCGCTTCTTCAATCGCGGACAGTACGCGCGGGCGTAAGGCGGGCTCGTCATTGCGAGCGGAGCGAAGCAATCCAGTTCTGCGGCGTAGTTTCTGGATTGCATCGCCGCGAAGCTTGTCATCGGGCCGGCCAGTTCGGGCCGGACCCGTTGGCTCCTCGCGATGACGGCGCCGATTTAGTCTAAATTGGTCGGCATCACCGGTAGGATGAGGCACGACGCGTGCGCGCCGTCGTGGTGGATCGTGTCGGTGCCCATCAGGCACGGATGATAGGGATGTGAGAACACACCGTCGGTCGCGGGCGAGTCGCCGTTGGCAAGCTCGAGCCTGATGCGGTGGCCTTTCTTGAACACGTAGGCGATCGGCAGCACCTCGATATCGAACTGATAGATTTCGCCCGGCGTGAGCGGCTGCGGATTTACGTGCGTGTAAAACGGCCGCTCCGGCGTTGAGCGCGCCGCATCCTTCTCGCGATGCGACGCCTTCAGCCAGCCTTTCGAGACCGGCGTGTAGGCCGGCTGCTCGCCCTTGGCGCGCGCCGCGGCGTCTTGCGGATGCTGATCGGTCAGCTTGACGATGAACTGCGTATCGATCGCGCTCGATGAGACGTAGAGCTTGAGCACGATCGGCCCGGTCACTTCCAGATCGGCCTCAAGCGGCCCGGTCGTAAAGGTGAGCACGCGCCGTGCCGGATCGACCCGCCCATCGGGCCCGATGACAGCCGTGCCGTTGACCCATTCCCAGTCCGGATAGGTGTAGCTCGTCGCCGGTTCCGCCGGCGCGGGGTTCGCGATCGACAGCCCGCCGTCGTTGAGCGAGCTGACGCTTCCCGACGGCCCTTTTCGCAGATGATAGACCACCGGCGCCGCGCGCTGTGGCGGCCACTCGTCCTCGGCACGCCAGACATTGGCGCCGCGCACGAAAAGTCGCACCGGCTCGGCGTCCATGAAGCCGTTGTTGGCGCCCTTGAGATGCAGATTGTAGAACGGCAGCAGCTCCTTTTCGTGAAACTCCACCTGGTCGAACATGCGGTGCGCTTCGAAGGTGTTGCGCGCGCCGGTGACCACGAGTTTCTTCGGCGCTTTCACCTCTTCGTAGCCGAGGATGTTACCGCGCAGATGCAATCCCATCTTGCCCCAATGGCCGACCGACAGCACCGGGCATTTGATCTTGTCGAGCCGCCAATACGGCGAGCGCAGGCGCCAGAATTCATCGTCGAGATCGTGATTGATGATTTCGCCGACCAGATCGAATTTCATCGGCGGCCGGCCATGCCGCCCGGCGAGGCGATGCTGATTGTCGGCGCGCAGCGACGTATACCAGACCGATCGATACGAGCAGTAGATGCCGCCGTGATAATTCGAGCCGCGGTACTGATCGACCAAGCCGTCGTATGGCACGATGCAGGCGAGGCCCGGCGGGTTATAGGTCGCCATCAGCCACTGCGCCATGGCGTAATACGACTGACCGATGCCGCCGACCCGGCCGTTGCACCATGCCTGCCGTACGATCCAGGCAATCAGTTCGAGATAGTCCTGCTGCTCGTTCGGCCCCATGAACTCGAACTCGCCTTCGGACTGGCCGGCGCCGCGCACGTCGGCATGCACGTAGGCGTAACCCTGGCCGACATACCATTCGACCGGGCCGGTTTCGCGCCACAGAAACAACGGATAGGCCGGCACCTCGTCCATCTCATACTGGTAGGGCGAAGCCGCGAACAGCGCCGGAAAACGGCCCTCGGCGTCCGGTCGGTACACGCACAGCGAAATGCGCACGCCGTCGCGCATCGTAACCGTGATGCCCTTCTCAACCTTCATTCGGTATTGCGTCACTTCGCTCACTCCCGGTGCCTTGCCGGCTATCGATGCCTTGGGCATTGTGGCCCGAGCAAAAAGCATATGCCAGGAGGAGACGTCATGACCCGGTGGACCCGCGCGCTCGCTGTCATCGCGATGCTGGCGCCCGCACTGCCAGCCGCTGCGCAAAATTACCCGTCGCGGCCGATTCGCGCGATCGCATCGCAGGGTGCCGGCGGACTGAGCGATCTCTTCATGCGCGCGCTCGGCCAAGACCTCGGCCCTGCGCTCGGCACCTCGATCGTGGTGGAGGACCGCGCCGGCGCGGAAGGCACGATCGGCGCCAAGGCCTGCGCGGAATCCGCACCCGACGGCTACACGATCTGCATACTTCCCGATCAGGCCTTCGTCACCAATCCTTTCCTGCCAAGCGCGGATTGGGATCCGATGACACACCTGACACCGATCGCGCGGCCGTATTACCTCACCCAGATTTTCGCGGTGAACGCTTCGCTGGGCGTCAAATCGTTCGCCGAGCTCGCGAAACTCGTCAAGTCCAAGCCCGGCACATTCAACTACATGGCGCCGTCGGTGTCGAAGGTCGCCTTCATGGAGGAGTTTAACAAAAAGAACGGTACCGACATCGTGCGCGTGCCGTTCAAGGGCGGCGGCGATGCCGTCACCAGCATGCTCAACGGCACGACCCAAATCGCCATCTTCGGCATCGGCAACCTGATTTCGTTTATCAAGGCCGACAAGATCGTGGGGCTAGCCATCGACGGCGACACGCGCTCGCCGCTGGCGCCGGAGATTCCGACCTTCAAGGAGGTCGGCTACACCGAGCACATCTCGCCGACCTTCTTCGGCATCTACGCGCCCAAAGGCACGCCGATGCCAATCATCGACAAACTGAACAAGGCGATAGTCGCGGTGGAATCGAAGCCGGACTTCCAGCAGAAATTCCTGATCAACAAGGGTCTCACCCCGTCGCTGGAATCGGCGGAGCAATTCGCCAAGGAACTACCGGCCGACCGCGCCGAGGGCCTCGCCGTGATCAAGGCCTCGGGGCTTTATCCAAGCGTGAAGTGAGGCGGCAGACCAGCCCCTTTCCGGATGCGCAGCATTGTAGGATGGGTTGAACAAAGTGAAACCCATCATCGGGCCGGGAAGGCTGGATGATGGGTTTCGCTCACGCTCAACCCATACTATGTCCTCACCCTCAGTCTCGAAGGACGAGGTCCGCGCGAAGCGGCCATCGAAAGATAGCCTTTCCCCATTGTGAGCGATATCTTGTTGTTGTATCTGACCGCTGCCCACTACTTGGAGTAGTATATGGCTTGGTCAGATGGCTTGCCACCCGGAACACCCACCTACCTCATCGCGTCATCCGCAAATGGGCGATTAAGAGTTGTAGCTGGACCTGGCACGGGCAAGTCCTTTGCCATGAAGCGCCGCGTCGCGCGCCTCCTGGAGGAGGGCGTATACGCGTCAGTTATCCTGCCCGTGACATTCACTAGAGTTGCGGCGGAAGATCTGCACCGCGAACTCGTTAACATGGGAGTTCCTGGGTGCGACGGCTTGGCTGGGCGAACACTTCACAGCTTCGCCCTACGCCTGCTGCTCAGAAACCACGTTTTGGTTGCAACGGGGAGAACGGCAAGGCCTCTAAATGAATATGAGGAAACCCCTTTGGTCTCTGACCTTGAAGGAGCGCACGGCGGCAAGAGAGCGGTCGGCAAACTGAAACACGCGTACGAATCGGCCTGGGCGAGGCTCCAACATGAAGAGCCTGGATACGCTCAGTCCGCAGAAGATGAAGCTTTCGCCGCAGACCTGTTGAGCTGGCTCAAGTTTCACGATGCCATGCTTATCGGTGAAGTCATTCCACAAGCCTATGAGTATTTGCGATCGAATCCTGCGGCACCAGAACGGAATGAATTTGAATACATACTTGTTGATGAGTTTCAAGACCTCAATAGGGCCGAGCAAGGCGTAATTGAGCTTCTTTCCGGAGCCGCGGACGTGTGTATCGTCGGCGACGACGACGATCAAAGCATTTATAGATTTAAACACGCCAATCCTGAGGGAATTAGGGACTGGATTGTCGTCAATGTTGATGCTGATGACATTGAGCTTGCCGAGTGTCGCCGCTGTCCAACTACGGTTGTAGAAATTGCCAACAGCCTTATTAGCCACAACAAGCTTCGGTTAGTGCCGCGGGCCCTAACCCCGCGCCCCGAAAATGGCCCTGGTGATGTCCGCATAACTCAGTACGACACACTCGCGGACGAGGTGATAGGTATCACTAAGATAGTCCGCGGCATGGTTGAAGATGACGGCGTTCCGCCCGGCGATATTCTCATCCTTGCACAACGGGGTGTAATCGGCACGCCGATTTACGAATCCTTGCGGGGCTACAACGTGCCCGTAAAATCGTATTATTCAGAATCCGAGCTCGATGCGCCAGAGGCGCAGCGGCGCTTTGCTCTATTAAAGCTGTTTGTAGATCGTGAGGATAAGGTTGCGCTTAGATGGCTGGTGGGTCAGAGCGGCAATAATTGGAATTCGGCCGGCTATCGGAGAGTCAGGAGTTACTGTGAGGCAAATGGTCTAACTCCATGGCAGGTTTTAGAGAAGCTCTCCGACGGTTCGCTGACAATTCCACATACGCGCAATATCGTTTCTGGATTTGAGGAGATTGTTGTTGAAATACAACAAATTGAAGCGCTCCCGAACCTTACCGCGGTAATAGACCAATTGCTTCCCGCTGCAGACGAAAGTGTGCGCGATCTTCGTGACCTTGCGGTGCGCGCCCTTAACGAAGTGGGTGAAGAGGATCGGACCCGGTGGCTCCTCGAATTAATGGAGGCGATCAGCACGCCGGAAACACCAACTGAAATCGAAGACGTTAGAATTATGAGTCTGCACAAGAGCAAGGGCCTTAGCGCACCGGTGACGATTATTGCGGGATGCGTAGAAGGACTCCTGCCAAAACAGCCCGACAAAGCCACTCCCACCCCCGAGGCGGCCGCTCAAATTGAAGAGCAAAGACGACTGTTTTTCGTTGGGATAACGCGGGTCAAAGCCGATCCGGGAGCGGAAAAACCCGGGACGCTAATTCTAACGTATTCAAGACACATGCCTATGGCCGACGCGATGGGCGCCGGTATTTCGCCAGCTGGCGCTTCGTATGGAATTGCCCGATTAAATGCGAGCCGATTTATACGCGAGCTTGGTGCACGCGCGCCGAAGCCAGTTTCAGGATAAAATGACTCTAAGCGCGCAGGTTGGGTTGAACGCCAGCAAACCCATCATCTTTCGCCAAAATCCCGCTCATCGCCCGTCGCCGCCGTACCGGCCCAATCAGGCGGATAGATGCCGAGCTTGACCATGCGGTGGAAGGATGAATGCGGCCAATCCAGTACCCGCCTGACGTGCCCATGCTTTACGGGATTGAAATGGATGTAATCAGCGTGGCGGGAAAAATCTGCTACATCGCGTAGCGTATGTTCCCAATAGCGACGCTGCCAAACGCCACGTTCTTTCCTTTCGGCACGACTCAATGAAACTCGTTCGCCGCCGGCGAGACCGCGCGAAAAGGCCGACTTGATCAGCCGCCACCGCAGCGCAAAGTCGGCATCGCCTTCCGGCAGTGTCCAGATTGCGTGCAGATGGTCGGGCAGGATGACAATCGCTTCGATCGTGAACGGATGGCACCGCCGCACGTCCCGGAATGACTGGCGCAATAGGTGGACGTGTTCGGTGAGCAGACGCAAGCGGCGGTCAGCCAGGTTCACCGTGAAGAAGAAGCTGCCGCCCGCAAGAAAATTTCGCCGGTAGTTGGTCATAAGAATATCGGAGCCGGTAGGATGGGTTGAGCGCAGCGAAATCCATCGTCGAGCTTGGAAGGCTGCATGATGGGTTTCGCTACGCTCAACCCATCCTACACGCCACGCCTCAAAAACCTCCGCATTCTCCGCGCCTTAGCGCAAAAAATGCGAATCATGGCGGCAATGTCACAATTGCCCGCCCGCAAATCAAACAAACAGCGAAAAAATACTCTCGTCAGATCAGAGAGATGGCGCCGCTCGCCGAAATTTCTTGAACTAACGCCGTGCGACGAACTAAAAGACATCATCCTGCTCGTCTAAAGGGACGTCAACCGGTGACGGCCGATTGATGCGAGCGGGGGCGGTGCCCGGAATGGGGTTCGTGACATCATTCCGAGGCGGTTCGGAAACTCGCCCGGCCGGCCATGACGCCGGTCTGCCAGGAGCTGGCTGCCCGGGGCGCGGATCGGTTATCCGCGACCATGAAGCGCGGGACCGGACTGAGCCAAGCCTAAAAACTTGGCGAGAGCCGCGGTAGAGCGCCGGAAGGCGAGCGCGCCCCCCAAAAGGGGACGCGCGCCGTGACCCCGCCCAGCGGCAACGCTCGGATTGCGCGGAGCGGTCTCTCAGTATGCGCCTTTCGGCGCTCCGCCTCCCCTTATTTGTTTGGAGGCTCTTTTTCGTGCCGTACAGCATAGCTCGGGCGCCAGAAAACGCGCCGCGAGAACGAGATTGCTCGTCATTGCGAGCAATCCAGGGCGGCTTGCGATGGCTGCGAGGCAGTTCTGGATTGCCGCGTCGCTACCGCTCCTCGCAATGACGAACGTAGCGCGAGAAACGAATTGGCTTTTGTCACCCTCGCCCAACGTGCCAAAAGAAGAAAGGAACCTGCGGATGCAAGACCTTGGACGAGACGGCGGCAACCGTGTTCGTTTCGTTTCGGTTCGATCCAAGTCAGCAATGTCCGCGTGGAGCCGCAGCAAGGCCGGAACCGTCGCCGGATCGCGGCGGCCGAAGCCGCACTCGGTGGCGATGGAGAAATCGCGCACGTAGTTCTTCGCCGCGGCAAGCCGCCCGCGCGCACCCTCGATGCCGTCGGTATAGTGGACGAGACCAAGACACAGTTCAGTCTCGGGGCGCAGTTCGAGCCGCCGCAGCGGTGCGAAATAGGCATCGTCGGCGCGATTGCGCGGCACCGGCATGTGAATGAGCTGGATCGGCCGCGCGATCTGCCGCGACACGCGATTGGCGAACTCGACCATATCGCCCATGTCGGTGGGCTCGATCACGTGGCGATGGCCGGAGTCGCCGTAGCAGAGGTGATAGATGAGATCGACGCCGGCCGGCACGCGGTTGCCGAGATCGGTCACGATGGCGGCAAAGCGTTCCTGCATCTCGGCTTTGGTCTGTCCGTAGCGCCCCGACTCGTTGCGTTCGAGCCGGGCGAACACCGCCGAGGCGACATCGAGCTGGATGGCAAGTTCACCGTGCGGCACGAGCGCCGCGATCTTGTCGATCTCGCGTTTGACGGCGTCGTTGTAGATCGGATCGATCGCGGCGTGCAGCTTCTCCACCAGGAACAGCCAGACCACCGAATGGGCCGGCACCAGATCGACCTGGAATTTTGTGTCTGCCGCGATCTTGCGGTTGTCCTTCAGCCGCCTGAAGGTGGCGTACGATTTGGCGGCTATGTCGGCGTAGAGCAGGTTTGGAAACTGCACATTCTCCATGCCGATGCCCGGCTTGAGCGTGTAGCGCTCGCGGCCGGTGCCGCTGGCATGGACGCGAAAGAATTCACCCGATTTCACGAAGGCCGGATTGTCGGCGAAGACGGGTTCGAGCCACGTGATCCAATCGCCGCGCTCGCCGGTCTCGCCGTCCGGAATACGCTTGATCCGCGACCCGAGTGCGGCGCTGACGGCTTCAAACACGTCTTTGGCATTTGCCATCGGCACACTGCCGACAAGGTACACATTGCGAGGCACGATTCCTCCGTAAACGTCACTTGAGCCGGGTCAGAACTTGGGCCGGGTCAGACGCCGGCGCACACATCGGCGTGAATTTTCAGAAGCGCCCGTACCGTGTCCTCGGAGCGGGCGCGCGCCATGCCGCATTCGGTGGCGATGCCGAATTCCGGCGCATGGGGGCGCGCCGCCGCAATCCGCGCCTTCGCGCCCTCGATGCCATCCTTGGCATGAACCAGGCCAAGAAACAGCTCCGTGCCGTCGCCGAGTTTGAGATCGCGCAATGGCCGATGGAACGCATCGTCGTTGCGCCCGATCGGCACCGGCATGTGAATATAGGCGAGCCGCCGTCCGGCCGATTGCGTCAGCGCATTGGCGAACTCGACCATCCGCGCCGCGTCCTTCGGCTCGACAAAATGCCGCGCGCCGAAGTCGCCGTAGCACAGATGCAGCCCCAGTTCGACGTCGCCCGGTACGGCGGCGCACAGCCGGCGCATGCGCTCGATGATCGCGTCCCGCGACACATTGGACGGCACCGCGTCGCTCGGCTGCCCATCCCAGATCACCATTTCGTTGCAGACGTCCCATTGGATGCACAGATCGCGGTGCGGGATGTGCCGGCACAGCGATGCCACCTCGGCGACCATGGCGCGCTCATACGCGGCTTCGACCGCGGGCAACACGTCCGGAACGACCACCGAACTGACGACCGCGAACGGCGTCGGCAGGCAGACCTGAAAGCGGATATCTTTCGGCAGCGTGCCGTCGTCGCGCGCCGCGACAAAATCGAGATACGAGGCGCGCGCCTCACGCGCATAGCCGAGTTCGCCAAACCGCACGTCCCCGGGCGCGATGCCTTCCGCCAAAGTCAGCAGCGGGAAGCGGTTGGTCGGCCGGATGGCGCCGGACGGATCGGGCCGCAAATACGCGCTGGCGCGCAGCAGCGGATATTGCCAGCTGATCCAGAGCTTGCGGCCGCCGACTTCGCCGTCGGGCACGCGACGCAGATATGGGCCGAGCAGCCCACCGAGGGTCCGATACACCTCCTCGACCGTGTCGAGACCGATGCTGCCGACAAGATGAACCGACTGCGGCGGCGCAACATCACTCATGACTGCTCCATAGTGAAAATTCGGGAAACATCTTGCAGGCAGTGTGACTCAAATCCCGAGGTAGCGCGACTTGATCTCGTCGTTCGCCCACAAGTCGCCGGGCGGCGCCGAATAAACCACGCGGCGCTTGCTGATGGCATGCACGAAATCGACGGGCTTACAGGCCCTGAATGGAGCATTTCGGCACCAGGCTAAGCACGGCAATACTGACCGCCGCGCGACATGCGCAACGCGAAATATCATTTCGCCGTCACGCCCGACTGCTTGAGGATCGCCGACCATTTCGCCTGTTCGGCAGAGATGTCGGCCGCGTAGGCTTCCGGTGTTCCGGGCAACGTTTGTGCGCCGTCAACACCGAGCCGCTTCTGCACGTCAGCATCGGCAAGCGCACCATTGAGCACGGTGTTAAGTTTGGCGATCACCGCGGGCGGCGTGCCGGCCGGCGCAACGATGCCGTAATGCAGCTCCGCCGCGTAGCCGGCCAAGCCGGTTTCGGCGACCGTCGGCAATTGCGGAAACAGCGACGACCGCTTGGCGCCGGTGACGGCGAGCGCGCGTAATTTTTGCTCGCGCACGAGACCCACGACGCTTGCTGTCGGACAGAACATCAGATCCACATGTTCGCCGAGTAGATCGGTCACGGCAGGCGCCACGCCCTTGTAGGGAATCGCAGTAATCTTCACGCCAGCCATGGCGGCAAACAGTTCGGCGGCAAGATGCGTGCTGGTGCCGGTCCCGGTCGAAGCAAAATTCAGTTTACCCGGTTGCTGCTTGGCCAGCGCGATAAGCTCGGCCATCGAATGCACCGGCAGCGACGGCCGTACCAGGACGAGATTTGCGCTGGTTGCGATCAACCCTACCGGGGCAAAATCCTTTTTTGGATCATAGCCGGCATCGGGATAGAGCGACGGATTGATGGCGAGCGCACTGGTCGCGATCAAAATCGTGTAGCCGTCGGGCTTGGCCCTGGCGACATAACGCGTGCCGATCGTCGAGCCGGCGCCGCCGCGGTTTTCGACCACGATCGGCTTGCCGAGCGCGGCGCTCATTTTCGCCGCGACCAGTCGCGCGATCACATCGTTGCCACCGCCGGCCTCATAGGGGACAACCAGCGTAATCGGCCGTTCCGGGTAGTCGGCGGGCGCAGCAGCGTTCGCCGCCGGCGCGCCGCCAATCATAGCAGCCGCGACAACGACAGCGCTCAGAATTGCAGACGCCGCAGCTCTCATCATCCTGGAATGCATCATGACTGTTTGTTTGCTCGGTGAGATCGGCGGCCCCTACATCTTGGGGATGCCGGCCTTTTCGATGATATCCTTAAACATGACGATCTCTTTGGTGACGCGCGCCCATGCGGCGGCAGCGCCCTTCGCCCGCACCAGGAAGCCAGCCTTATAAAGCTTGTCCTTCATCGCGGAGGTCGACAGCACCTTGAGGGTCTCCGCCTCGAGCCACTTGATCCGGTCGGGCGGCGTTTTGGCGGGCGCCAGCAGCACGGTATCGGTCGCGAACACGAAATCCTTGTAGCCAGCCTCCTCCATTGTCGGCACATCCGGCAAGCCAGGCCAGCGGACATCGCCGGTTACCGCAAGGCAGCGGCACGTTCCGGCCTTGATGTGCGGCGCCGCCGGCGGCAACGAACCGGCGCTCATCTGCACGGTGCCGGAGAGCAGCGCCGCAAACGCGTCGCCACCGCCCTTGAACACGACGTCGGCGAGCCGCGGCAGCTTTTCGCGGATTTTCAGGACCGCGAGCTGGATCTGTGGCGTCGTGCCGATCGGCGGCGTCGAGCAGTTGTATTTGTCCGGGTTGGCACGCGCCAGCGCAACGAAGTCGTGCATCGTTTTGGCCGGCATCTCGGACTTGACCACAAACGTGTTCGGCGACGTGGCGAGCTCGCTGACGCCGACAAAGTCCTTGTAGGGATCGTACGGCAGATGCGTGTAAAGCCCGTAATTGACCGAATAGGCATTGGTGGCGAGCAGGATGGTGTAACCGTCAGGGTCGGCGTGCGCGGCGTATTCCATGCCGATATTGCCGCCGGCGCCGCCGCGGTTATCGACGATGAACGTCTTGCCGGTCGACTGCTGCAGCGCGGCAGTGACGATGCGCGCCACGATATCGGACGGACCGCCGGGCGTGTTGGCCACCACGAACTTGACCGGGCGCTCCGGATAGGCCGCATAGGCCGCGCGCACGCCGAGCACAGCCGGCGCGGCCATACCCGCGGCGAGCGCGCCTGCGCCTTTGACAATGTTGCGGCGTGACGGCGCCGATCGTGCGGTAAACTTCGTCATCGTGCTCCCCAATCCCGTTTTGGTGTGTGTGGCCGCAAGATTAGCAGAAAGCCAGCCATCCGTCCCCAGATGACGTAGTGTCGCGCGCCGGCGCGAATCGTCCGGCAATCAAAAAGCGAAAGCGTAAACGCGGCCGTCCGCGCCAACATAGAGCCGATCTTGGGTCGCGATCAGCGTCTGAAAGTGTCGCAGGCCGCTCATCGGCTGGCTCGCGACAATCGGCGCGCCAGTGTCACCGCGAAACGCGTGCAGCCGGCCATCGCCTTCGGCGCCGAGCATCCACACGATGGCATTGGCGCGGCCGTCGGTCGTCGTCACGATCGCCGAGCCGCGGCCCTTGACGGCGCCGCACCATGCCGTGGTCATCGCCGGCGGCGAGCCACCATGGATTCTCAGAACCGTCAGCCCCTCGCCGCGGCTCGTGCCTGGGC
>Ga0208849_1000624_pt1 | contig 31254 bp, 29 predicted proteins | sample NGESurdeep072012_10_FD_184470 | JGI IMG/M metagenome (GOLD analysis project Ga0208849, IMG submission 184470) | Arctic peat soil microbial communities from Barrow, Alaska - NGEE Surface sample 53-3 deep-072012 (SPAdes) | ecosystem: Environmental > Terrestrial > Soil > Wetlands > Peat ... | reverse complement strand
GCCGACATACCGCGTGCCGTAATCTTATTTCGTCTGTAGGAGGGCAAGCAGCGCTTGCCCAAAAAAAATGGGTGAGCGATGCTCACCCTCCTACAATAGAACCGACAGAGTGTTAACCCTCCAGCTCGTTCCATTTGGCGACGTATTCGCTGACGGCCAAGCAATACGTGCCATGGCTCCAGGTGAGCGGCGAGACCGAGAGCGCCGCGCCGGTATACGGATGCGCCTGTTCGGCTAGCACGCCGCTTGGCAACGCGCACGTCAGTGGCCACTTGAGCAAGTCGCGGGCGCGCGCGAGATCGTTCCGGGTCTTAGCCACGGCGATGTCGTACTGCGCGAGCCACAGCGTGCAGATGAACCACGGGTTGCCCGGCACCTCGTTCGTGTCGTCGGTCACGCGCTGGTACCAGTCGTGTTCGTAGCGGGCGCAACCGCCGATGTGCGTCTTCACCCACAGCCGTTCGCGAACCGCGTTGATCGTCGCAGCGACCTGTGGGTCGTCGGGCGCGAACATCCCGAAATACCATAACCCCATCATGCTGCTCTCGATGGTCTCATCGCGGACGATCTCGCCGTCGTCATCGACGTTGATCATGCGCGAAAAACGGTTGTTCTCCGGCGACCAGAGGTACCGAAGCGCAGCGGCTTTGATCTCGGTCGCGGCGGTCTCGGACGTCACGGCGAGCGGTTCGTCGCCGAAGAGCCGGGCCAATCGGGCAGCTGCGTGAAGCCCGGCCCAGACGGTCGATGTGGTGAACGCGGTAATGCCATGGCGTTCTTCCCAAAGATCCCACGATGCTCTGGGAAGACCGGTGTGCGGTTCGCGGTACGTCGCCATGAAATGCGCCGGGTTCACGATAAGGCGGCGATAGACCGAGCGAAGGAAATCGACGTCGCGAAAATGCTTATAGTGCTCCCATAACGCGCACAAGACGAGCGCGGTCTCGTCCTCCTGAATGGGAAGCTGCGGCCGCTCGAGCGTGTCAAGCCACGGATGCCACGAAGACGCGAGCGATCCACCCGGATTATATTTGTGCAGCAGGTAGCCTTCGGGCGGCATGGCCTGAGCGCAGAACTCGAAAAAACGCGCCGCCGGCACGCTGTAGCCGGCATGGATGAGCGCGGTGGCGACGAGCGCACCGTCGCGCGGCCAGACGTACGAGTAGGTATCGCGCGATTGGCGCAGGATATCGGAGTCGTTCGCCGCCACGATCGCACCCCGCTCGTCGACTTGCGTCTGGATGATCAACAGGCTGCGTTTGTAGAGGTCGACGAGATCCGTCGAAAGGTCGGCGAAATCCGGCTCTTCCTTGTTGACCCACAGGCGCCAATAGTCTTCAGTCCGCGACAAAAACCATGAGGGACCCCGCAGGCGAACGACGTCGTCGAGCGTGGAGACGTCCTGCCACGTCTTGCCGAGCGCAAGCCAATGATGGAACACCGCATTGCCGCCGGACTCGATATCCGGTGCGTGAAGCGCGATCGTGCCGTCCACTGAGCCCTGCGCGATCGCATTGCGCTCGAGCACGCCGTCTTCGGCATCGCGCCACGTGCCTTCGGCGCCGTTCACCTCTTTGACGCCGGTCGCCCATGAATCGATTCCAGCTGAGACGCCGGGTCCTTCGCCGACCTGACCGTTCATGAGGAAGTAACGTCTGCGCTTGTAAGCGACCAGCGCGCGGACGTCGGGGCGATAGGCGAACGTATCGCCGATGCCGTTGCCTTCGATATGGAGATCGTAATGGAAGAACAGCCTCGCGGCGCGCGGGCGGTCGGCGAGATTGTGGACGGCGATGCGCCTGATCATGATGTCGCGTTCCCGGTCGACCGCATCACGGCATTCGACCCGGACCTGGAGTTGGTCGTGCTCGAGCGTCACGTCGGTGGCGATCGTCTCGTGCGCGTAGCCGATCGACCTGCGCCAAGCGTCATCGGAAAACCACGCGAAGTCGCCGTCGATCCATAGACCGGTGCGGCAAACGTCTCCTGGACTGTGATTTTCGGCGCCGACGTATGGGAAGTAGATGTCGCGGAGCTGGTACCGGTTGTCAAACGTGACGAGCATCCGGCCGTTGCCGATGGGGATGTCGCGAGGCATGGACTTAAGGTTTAGCGGCGCGTGAGCGCCGCTCCCGCCTCAGATCTTACGCCGCTGCCGGCGCGAACGCAGCGATTGCAGCGCCGACGGAAGGGTGAACTTTGAACACGCGTGTCAGTGCGGTCTTTTCGAGCATCTGCAACACTCGGCCGCCGGTCGCGACGAGGCGAACGCTGCCGCCGATCTCTCGAACCGCCCGCAATGCACAGACAAGCGAACCGAGTCCGGCAGAATCGATCATCGCGACGTTCGTGAGATCGATCACCGCGAGCGCCCGGCCATCCGAAATCATTCGAGTGAAGTCCGACTTGATGACTGCTGCAGCACGAGTATCGAGCGCGGCGTCGACGCGGATGATCTCAACATCATCACGTTCGACGTCGCGGGCCGCGGCCTTGGCGCGGACGAGCGCCGAATAATACTTATCACGCTTATGCATTTATCACTACCATGCCAATACGACAGTATCCAAGCGGTGGCGTTACGGAATTTGCATATACGGGACAAGCTGTGACCCAGCGCATCCTGCGGCGCCCGCGGCCGACTTGCCGATACCTATTAATAGGGCGCGTCACGCGCCACCCTCTGCGCCTGCCCGAAAGTTCATCTTGGAAGTCCGCCCGCCGTCGCAACCATCGCAGGATCAGAGCGAGAACTCCGATATGTTCGCGATTGCCGGAGCATTTGCAGAGCTGCGCGGCTCGGATGCGCTTGGCAAAGCGCATGAGATTCTCGCGCGCCACGGAGTGCGCCGCTTCGCTGTGGCCACGGTGGACGGCGACGCACAATCGCCGGTGCGCTACCGCTACAATCGCGATCTCGGACGCTCCGAACCGGAAGCCCTGGATCCCGGCACCCTCGCGGCCGCGCTCGCGGCGCACGAACCGGCTGTATTGGCGTCCGTTTCGTCTCTGCGCCGAGCCGGCGGACCGGCCCCATCGGCGCCGCTCCACACGATGGTCTGCCCCATTCATGCCGCCGGTGCGCGAGTCGGTTTTTGCGTGGCTCAAGGCGAGAGGCGGTTCGAACCTCAGGATCTTGCGCTGCTGGAATCCGCCGCCGTGCTCGCGGGGCATCAGTCGCTGTTGGCAGACGAAAGCGGCAGGTTGGAGGAGCGCGCGCGTGCGCTGCGACTGCTGCTCGAGACGGCGCGCGTCTTGTCCAGCGAATTCGACATCGCCACTCTCTTCCGAAAATTCCACGGCCAGATCGCCCGCGTCATGGACGCGACCACTTTCCTTGCGGCATTGCTCAGCGAAGACGGCAGCCGTCTCGAATTGCGCTACGCGGCCGAACTCGATCAATCGACGACGGAGATGATCGTCATTCCGCCCACCTCGCTGTCGAGCGTCGTCGTTCGCACGGGCAAAGCCGTGATCAACCGGCATCCTGAAGATTGGGATCAGTACCCGACTATCGACATCCTCGAAGGTCCGGCGCCATGTTCCGCTCTCTTCGTGCCGATCAAGCTCGGCGAACGCGTGCTCGGCGTATTCAGCGTGCAGAGCCATCGCGCCGAAGCGTACGATCAGTCGCACTGCGATCTTCTGACGGCTGTCTCCGAGCAGGCGGCAGTCGCGGTCGAAAACGCGCGCAATCTCTATGCGAGCACGCAGCGAGCGGCCGACCTCAACCTCTTGGTGGAAGTGGCCAACGCCGTGTCTTCGGAGCTCGATCTGCAACGCGTCTTCGCGCAGATCCACGGTCAGGTCAAGCGCGTGATCGACGCGCCGCTCTTCTTCGCCGCGCTCGAAACGAGTGAGCGCGATTCCGTACGGCTCGAATATCTCGTGGAAGGCGAAAAAGTCTTCGAGCCTCAGTTGTTTCCCACCGAGGGCACTATCGTGGGGATGGTCTTCGAATCGGGTAGAGGCGTGCTCGTGCAAGACGCGGTCGAGCGCGACCGTCTGACGCGACAAACCATCGGTCAGGGACCCGTCACCGTCCAATCGATCGTGGCCGCACCGATGGCGATCGGCGGACGGACGATCGGGGTTCTATCGGTGCAGTCGTACGAGAAGAATGCGTACAGCGATCGGCACCTCAAACTGCTCTCGGCGATAGCCGAGCAATCCGCCGGCGCAGTCCAGAACGCGCGGCTGTACGAGCAGGCGCGTGATTTGGCCGACCACGATCCGCTCACCGGCCTGCTGCACCACCGCGCCATTCAAGAGCGAGTGGCAATCGAACTGAAACGCGCCCAACGCGAAAGCACTCCCGTCGCGCTCGTCATGCTTGATGTCGACAATTTCAAAAGCTTCAACGACACATACGGGCATCCGGTGGGCGACCGTGTGCTGCGCCAGGTGGCGGAATCTTTGCGACGCGTCGCGCGCGAGAGCGACACCGTCGGCCGCTACGGCGGCGACGAGTTCTGCGCGATATTGCCGGGCGCCGACCGCGCTGCGGCAAGCGCGTTCGTGCATCGTTTGGGCCAGGATATCGCGCGCGAGCCATTCCGCTTCGAAGGGCGCAGACCGGTGCCGATCGCGTTGTCGGCCGGCTTTGCGATATTCCCCGAAGACGGCGACCGCCGGGAAGCGCTCTTGGTGGCCGCGGACGATGCCTTGTACGCCGGAAAGCGCGGCGACCATTCGCTACCGGGCGGCGCGACCGCTTCGACCGCCGGTCTGATCGGCGAATTCTCGCCGTTTGAGGCGCTGATCGTCGCCGTCGCAAACCGGAGTGGTTACGCGCGCGCGCATCAGCGCTCCGTCAATCAGCTGACCGCTCGATGGACGAAAAACGAACAGAACTCACCCCAAGAACGGACGCTGCTGTTGCTCGCGTCGGTGCTGCTCGATGCAGGCGAATTGGCCGTGCCGAGCGCCATCATGAGAAAACCCGGACCGCTAGAAGACGAAGAAATCGCGATAATGCGCCGCCATCCTGAACTCGGATACGAGTTGATCCGGCCTGCAGGCGGCTTCGAAGAGCTCGCCGAGGTCGTGCGCTGCCATCACGAACGATTCGACGGAACGGGCTACCCGCGCGGATTGCGCGGCGATGCGATCCCGCGCGATGCGCGCATCATGTCGGTGGTGGACGCATATTCGGCGATGACGGGCGAGCGGCCATATAGGCGGGCGCGACCGGAAGCCGAGGCGATCGCCGAACTAAAAGCAAACGCCGGATCGCAATTCGATCCGGCGGTCGTCGAGAAGTTCGTGAAGATGTTGGAGAGCGCCGGCTAACTGGCCGGAGCGTTCACACTCGCAGGAGTGATCTTGACGATGGCGAGTGCGAATTTTCCGCCTAGGTCGCGGCGCACGAGAAAGCCGTCGGCTGTCTTGTCAAAGAGAAAGTAGCCTTCCCTGCGGGCTTCTTCGAGCGATTCAAAGACGCGAATTCCATGCATAGGGGTTGCCATCAGCTCGCGAGCTCTCCGCGTTCGAAAGCGGAGAGAAGCGCGCGCGCATCTTCGATGCGCTTCACGACGGGCACGAGACGAGTGACGCCCGCGACTTCAAACAGGCGGCGTACGGTTGGGTTTGTGCAGACGACCGTTGTGGCGCCGCCCGCTTCCTCGACTTTGCGCACCGCGGCGATGAGCGAGCCGAAGCCCGACGAATCGACAGCTTCGATCGACGACATGTCGATGACGCACTCGCGATTGCCGCGCTCGAGCCAGCGCGTCATCGATCGCGCGAACCGCTTCGAAGTGGACGCGTCCAGCCGCGCGCCGACGACGATGACGTCGTCGGCGAAATCGCGGCGGCCGTGCGCGATGGCCGTGGTTCTGGGTCTGGTGATCGTTGAGGCGTTCTTCATATTCCTTGACTTCAGTCTGGGCGATGCGTCTATACGATATACGACGCAGCCCCGCTAATGGTTCTCTTCTATGAGTACCATTGTCGTCCTGAATTGTTACGATATCGTGAGAATATAAGGCGAATTGACTAATAACGCAAAGTTAATCTTCTAAGCTCTAATTAATCTTTGCGAAGTGCTCCGCTGCGCTGACCGGTTTGATGGCCTTACGGTAGTTGCCGATGGCGACGTGCAGCGCCTCGAGAACTCGTTCCGGATAATCTTTCTTTCGTTCCGGGAAGCCGCCCAGAAAACTTTCAATCTCGGCCGGTACGATGGCCGCAGCCTCGTCCACAGTCTTGCCCTTGACCAGCGTCGTGAGAATCGCGCACGTCGCGACACCGAAGCCGCAACCGGTGGTGAAATACGAAATGTCTTGAATACGTTGGTCGGCATCGATCTTGAGGTAGAAAGTGTACATATCACCACAGGAATCGGAGAAATACTCGCCGGTCGCAGTGGGATTCTCCATCTGCGCGAAGCCGAAGCGGGTTGTGACGAGTTCCTGGAACTTCGGGAAATCCATTAAATACCTCCGGCGGAGCCGGATTCCACCGGCAATAGAAATTCACATGCGTCGTCGCCGCGAGCGATCGACGTGCGCTGTTGCGGTCTGACCGGAAGCGCTTGTTCCAGCAGCGTGTGCACGACGGTGCATACTTGGGGATGTGCGACCGCGGTCTCTTTAAACGGGCAGTTGTGCTCGCGGAGCACGAAACCCTCAGCCTCTTGTTCGACATCGGCCATAACGCCCTGTTCACCGAGGATCTTGACCACTTCGGTCATGCGTCCGGCGGTGTCCTTACCTTCGAAGCGATGCGCGTTCTTTCGGGCCGAGCGCGCTCCGATATTGCGGAACAAGGAGGCGACCGCGTCGGGACCACCGCCGCGGCGTACTTCGTTCAGTACCGCGTTCAGTAGAACGTCGTAGCGCTGCGGGAACAGCCGATCGCCATCCGCCGTAAGGGCGTAGACGAGGCTCGGCTTGGTGGGGCCGCGGCGCGATGACGTCTCGGTTACGAGCGCGTCGCGTTCGAGGCGCGAAAGATGCTGGCGAACGGCGTTCGGGGTGAGGCCGTGTTCGGTAGAGAGTTCGATCACGGTCATAGGACCGCGTTTGAGCGACTCGACGATTCGTCCGCGTGTGGTCTGGAAAAAGCTAGCTTCTCTCATGGCTTCAAAGGTATTATAGTCCAAAGTCGCCAAGATTATCAACATAAATATTGACTATCTAGCATGCTCTGCCTACAATGAGGTTGAGCATCAATCATTTTCTGTCCCGTTTTGAGAGACGACTGTCACTTCGAGAGGAACCATGGCCGACGTAATCCTTGAGCTTCGCGACCTTCACGTCTCCGTGGGCGACACCGAGATCATCCGGGGCGTCGATCTGACTATCGAACGCGGCACCGTGCATGCGCTCATGGGACCAAATGGATCTGGCAAGAGCACGCTTTCGTTCGCCCTTATGGGGCATCCGAAATACACGGTGACCAAGGGCGACATTCTCTTTCAGGGCAAAAGCATCTTGGAAATGGCGCCGGACGAGCGTTCGCTCGCGGGCATGTTCTTGTGTTTCCAATATCCGTCGGCGGTGCCGGGCGTCAGCGTCGCGAATTTTCTGCGCAATTGCCTGATGGCTCGCCGAAAAGGCGCTGCGCCGCTCACACCCATCGAGTTCAAGAAATTGCTCGACGACGGCTGCGCGCGGCTGAAGATGGATCCGGCCACCCTGCGGCGTTACGTCAACGACGGTTTCTCGGGCGGCGAGAAAAAGCGCCTGGAAATGCTGCAGGCGCTCGTCCTGCAGCCAACGCTGTCCATTCTCGACGAGACCGACTCCGGTTTGGACATCGACGCACTCCGGATTATCGCCGAGGGCATCGAAGCCCAGCGCGCGCCGGAGCGCTCCGTGCTGCTCATCACGCATTATCAGCGCGTCCTCAACTACGTGAGGCCCGATGTGGTGCACGTCCTCGTCAAGGGCAAGATCATCAAAGAAGGCGGACCGGAACTCGCGCACGAGCTCGAGGCAGCCGGCTACGATCCTCTCATCAAAGAACTCGAACCGGCGGAGGCTTAACAAGTCATGGCTCTCAAGCACGATGAACTCGTCGACCAAGATTACAAGTACGGATTTCGCGACGACGATGTCAAGTACACGTTCAAGTCGCGCAAAGGCATCGATCACGACATCGTCGAGCAGATCGCGAAGATAAAAGACGAGCCGCAATGGATGCGCGATCAGCGCCACCGCGCACTCGACATCTTTTTCGCCAAGCCGCTGCCGCCGTGGGCGAACGTCGAGCTGCTCGAGCAGATCGACTTCGCGGACATTTTCTATTACATGCGCGCTTCCGACGTCGAGGGCGTGACCTGGGACGAAGTGCCCGAAGAGATCAAGAGAACGTTCGACCGTTTGGGCGTGCCCGAGGCCGAGCGCAAATTCCTCGGCGGCGTCACGGCGCAGTACGACTCCGAAGTGGTGTATCACAGCATCCGCAAGGACCTCGAAGCACAGGGCGTCATCTTCACCGATATGGGCACGGGCTTGCGCGAGTACGAAGCCACGGTTAAGAAGTATTTCGGATCTGTCATCCCGGCCGCGGACAACAAGTTCGCCGCGCTCAATTCTGCGGTCTGGTCCGGCGGCTCGTTCGTCTGGGTGCCGGCTGGCGTGCACGTCTCCGTTCCGGTTCAAGCGTACTTCCGCATCAACGCCGAGAACATGGGTCAGTTCGAGCGCACGCTTATCATCGCCGAGCCCGGCTCCTTCGTCCATTACATCGAAGGATGCACGGCGCCGAAATATTCGAGCAATTCTCTACATTCCGCCGTGGTGGAGCTCATCGCCATGGAAGGCGCGCACATCCGCTACACCACGATCCAGAACTGGTATAAGAATATCTACAACCTCGTGACCAAGCGCGCGGTGGCGTACAAGAACGCACACGTCGAATGGGTCGACGGCAACATCGGCTCTAAGCTCACCATGAAGTATCCGGCCGTCTATCTGATGGGTGAAGGCGCACGGGGCGAAGTCCTGTCGATCGCATACGCCAATTCGGGCATGCACCAAGACGCCGGCTCGAAGATGGTGCACGCGGCGCCGAACACCACGTCTATTATCACGAGCAAATCGGTCAGCAAGGGCGGCGGTCAGACCACCTATCGCGGGTTGGTCAAGGTGTACGAAGGCTGCGACGGCGTGAAGTCCAACGTGCGCTGCGATGCGCTGCTCATGGATGCCGAATCGCGCTCGTACACATATCCTACCATGGAGATCGACGCCAAGAACGTGCGCATCGAGCACGAGGCCACCGTGTCCAAGGTCGGCGAGGAGCAACTGTTCTACGTGATGAGCCGCGGCCTCACCGAGGTCGAAGCCACCACGATGATCGTCAATGGCTTCTTCGAACCGTTCGTCAAAGAGCTGCCGATGGAATATGCGGTCGAACTGAACCGTTTGATCGCGCTTGAAATGGAAGGGTCTGTCGGATAGGCATGGCCACCGAGACCCTCGGCGAATATTTGCCCGATCGCGCGAGCATCGAGGCGCTGTCGAAGCATCAGTCACTAGAACCTCACGACGTGCTCGAGGCTCGCCTGAACGCGTTTGAGAAGTATCTCGCCTTGCCGATGCCCGGCGAGCGCACCGAAGGCTGGCGCCGGACGAACTTCGGCGGCATCGATCTTTCGCCGGTCTCTCCCGATCGCGCGGTGTGCGCATTTACGGTCGCGCCTTCGGATTCCGGGCGCGGTTTTGTGGTCGACATCCTCGAAGAGAGCGTTGCCCGTGGCGCCACAAGCGCCCTAAATACGGATACCGGCCTCTCGATTTCAAAGTTCTCCGCGCTCGCGCAGGCACTGTGGATCTCGGGCGGGAGCATCCATATCCCAGCCGGAGTCGAAATGACCGCGCCGATCATCGTCGATTGGAAATCGGGCTCGTATCCTCGCTTAGATATTTATATCGGCAAAGGTGCGCGCGCATCCGTTCTCGAGATGAGCTCGCTGCCGGGTAGGTTGACCACGGGGATCGTGGACATCCATGTCGACGACGATGCGCACCTCACGTACGTCCACGCGCAGAATGCGCCGCGCGATGCGGTGGTCTTCTCTCATCAGCGAGCCAAGCTCGGCCGTAACGCCAAGCTCATCACGTTGAACTTCGCCATCGGCGGCAAACTTTCGCGCGCCGACGTCGAGGTGAATCTCGCCGGCCAAGGAGCCGAGAGCGATATGCTCGGCCTCGTCTTCGGCGAAGGCGATCAGCAATTCGCGTTTCAAACGCTGCAGGGCCATCACGCGCCGGACACGCGCAGTGATCTGCTCTACAAGAGCGCGCTGGACGATCAGTCGCACTCAAGCTATACCGGCGTGATCGAGATCGGTCACGATGCGCCGCGAAGCGAGGCGTATCAGGCCAACCGGAATCTGCTGTTGTCCGACGGAGCCCGCGCCGACACCGAACCGAAGTTGGCGATTCTCATCGACGATGTTACGCGCTGCACCCACGGCGCCACGGTCGGGCCGATCGACGAAGAACAGCTATTCTATTTGCGCAGCCGGGGAATCGATCCACAAGCGGCCACGAAGATCATCGCCGAGGGATTTTTCCAGGATGTCTTCGCGAAGGTCGGCGACGAACGCCTGACCGCATCGCTTCAAGAGCTGATCGCACCACATATCGGCCGTCTCGGGGCGCAATAGGGGCATGCCGCAGCTAGTCGCGGTCGGACAAGACAGCGAACTCGTCGAGGGCGCCGTCAAAGTCGTGGAAGCTGGCGGCCATCGCATCGCGCTCTGCAAGTTCGAGGGCTCCGTGTACGCGATCGACGACGTGTGCACGCACGATCGCGGTCCGTTGGACCAGGGCGAATTGATCGGCGGCGAGATCGAATGCCCGCGCCATGGCGCCCGGTTCGACGTGGCCACGGGACGGGCCACACGATTGCCGGCCATCCAACCCGTCCGCACGTATCCGGTGCGCGTCGATGACGGCATGATCAAGGTCGAGGTGGAATGAAAATGTCGGCTATCGCAGGACCCGCCGCTCAGCCCCTTACCGAAACGGATGTCGCGCGCATCCGCGCCGAGTTCCCGATCCTCAAGGAGCGGCCGCACGGCAAACCCCTGGTGTTCTTGGACAGCGCGGCGTCGTCGCAGAAGCCTATCCAAGTCATCGACGCGATGGACGACTACTACCGTCGCTATCACGCCAACATTCATCGCGGCGTCTATCACATCAGCGAATTGGCCACCGAGGCGTATGAAGAAGCGCGGCGCAAAGTGGCTCGCTTCATCGGCGCTCCGTCCGCCTCGGAATGCATCTACGTCCGCAACGCGACCGAAGCGCTGAATCTCGTGGCGTACTCGTGGGGCCGCCAGAATGTGCGCAAGGGCGATGCGATAGTTCTCACCGAGATGGAACACCATTCCAACCTCGTTCCGTGGCAGATCCTCGCGCAGCACACCGGAGCGTCGTTGCGATTCGTGCGTGTCGACGATGATGGACTGCTCGATCTTTCAAACCTCGATGCACTGCTCGATGGTGCGGCGCTCTTCGCGTTCACCGCGGTCAGCAATACGCTTGGGACGATAAACGACGTCGCCACGCTAACGGCGCGAGCGCGGGCGGCGGGCGCCGTCTCGGTCGTGGACGCGTGCCAAGCCGTGCCTCGGATGCCCGTCGACGTGCAAGCATGGGGATGCGATTTCGCAGCTTTTTCGGCGCACAAGATGTTGGGGCCGACCGGGGTCGGCATTCTTTGGGGCCGCAGAGAACTGCTCGACGCGATGCCTCCCTTCTTATCGGGCGGCGGCATGATCAACGTCGTGGGGCTCGAGTCATCGACGTACGCGGGTGTCCCTGCGCGCTTTGAAGCCGGCACTCCGGCGATCGCTGAGGCGGTCGGCCTCGGCGCGGCTGTCGACTATCTCGAGGCGATCGGCATGGCGCGAATCCACGAATACGAACTTCGATTGACCGAGTACGCGCTCTCGCGGCTTGCGCAGATGCCGGCGGTCACGGTCTACGGACCCTCGCTCGCCCATCGGACCGGCGTCGTATCGATGACCGTCGGCGACATCCACGCGCACGATCTGGCGACGATTCTCGACAGTGAAGGCGTATGCGTACGTGCGGGCCATCATTGCAATCAGCCACTGATGGAAAAGCTCGGCGTGGCAGCCACCGCCCGCGCGTCGTTCTACCTCTACAATACGCCGGCGGAAGTCGATGCGCTCGTCCGTGCGATCGATAAGGCCAAGTCCGTCTTCAAGATAAAATGAACGACTTCGGCGCCATGGACGAACTCTATCGCGACTTCATCTTGGATCACTATCGCAATCCGCGCAATGCGGGGACGTTGACGGATCCCGACGCGACCTTCGAGGACAACAACCCGCTGTGCGGCGACAAGATCCGGATGGATCTGCGCGTCGAAGATGGGAAAGTGACCGAGGTCAAGTTCGCCGGCCGCGGCTGCGCGATCTCAATGGCGTCGGCTTCCCTGCTCACAGAGCAGATCAAGGGGATGCCCTTGACCGAAATCGCGAAGATCGGCAAGGATGAAGTGCTGGCCAACGTCGGCATCAGCATATCGGCTGCGCGGTTGAAATGCGCGCTCTTGGGCATCAAAGTGCTTAAGCAGGCCTTGGCCATGAAATACGAACCGTCGCCGGAAGAAGAAGCGTTCCCCGACGGCCGCCCTTCGTAGCTCATGTAGGAGGGCAAGCCGTACTAGGGCAAGCATCGCTTGCCCCATTTTTTTATGGGCGAGCGATGCTCGCCCTAGTACAAGAGTGGGTGAGCTCTGCTCACCCTAGTACGGGTTGCTCACCCACCTACGCCGGTTCGAGCACCACGCCAGTGCCGTAACAAAGCACTTCCGTCGAGATACCGCCGGCGACTTCGGCGGCGTCGTAGCGCACGCCGATCAGCGCGTTCGCACCTATCACCTCGGCGTGTTGGATCATCAGCGAGTACGCCTCGGAGCGCGCCGCTTCACAGAGCTCGGTGTAGAGGGTGATGTTGCCGCCGAAGAGCGATTGAATCCCCGCACCGATGTTGCCGAAGATGCTCCGCGAGCGAACGGTGATGCCGCGAACTACGCCAAGTGTGCGCTGAATCTTATAACCCGGTATATCAAATCCGGTGGTAACTAGCCTATGGTCCACGTCAACATCCTTTTTTTGTCGCACCGCGCCTGAGCGAACGGGCGCCGGCAGCCCTCACATCCGGACGATATCGTCCGAAAGCGCTGCATTCAGGCAGGAACAAGCCGTTCCCGTTGTCGCAACTAGCGAGTGCGCTCCAAGTGGTACGCGCTGTTCGCTCGCGCTTTTTCAACCACTCGCTCTCAAGGAATGGATTCGTCCACAACTATGCCGGTACACCCGATCCACCATTTGACCATCGGCACCGACGCCCTGAAGGTCGCCAAAAAATTCTACGGCGCGCTTCTGCCCGCGCTCGGCTTCGATCTGGTCTTCGATAAAGACGAATCTTTCGGCTATCAGCGCGAAGGCTTTGAGATCATCATCGTCAGGGGCAAGAAGACGGCCGATGACCTTTACGACGGCGAAAAACGCGTTGGCTTCGATCACCTCGCGCTGAACGCGGATTCACGGACGAAAGTAGATGAGTGCCAGAAGCTCCTGGACGAGTTGGGCGCCGAAATCGACGACGAACCTTCGGTCGTGACCGACTACGGCGAAGATTACTATGCGATGTGGGTGCGCGACCCCAGCGGACTCCGCATCGAAGTGGTGTATCAGGGCGTCTGAGGAGCATCCGCCCGCGGGCAGATCACAAATGTCGGGATCGCCTGACCCCCGCGCGCCACGTTGACGATCGATGACGGGGAGAGGCGGGTAAGATATCCGCCCACTTCACCATTGCGAAAGATGAACGGATTGCAATCGGCGAGCAGCCGCTGAATCCGGTACCCGAGTTCCGGCGCATCGGGATCGAAGATCGGGAAGTCTTCGAAATGCGCGGTTGCGCGCGACTGGACCACGAAGCCGCCCGCGCGCGCAGCGCTCTCGACCGCAGCCCGCCACGAAGCGTCATCACATTCCCAACCCACGATCACATTTCGTCCGCCATAATCGTCATTGGGCTTAAGGACGAGCGAACTTCGATTTTCAACGGCATGGCCGACCGCGTCGCCGTCGAGCGACGATGTGTGCGGCACGAGCCGCGCGATTGCATCGAGTTGGTTTTCGTCGAACCATGTCCGCTTCGCCGGATCGCACATCATCGCGAGCGCCATCTTCTTGTGGGTGAACTTACACCGGAAAGAGCTTGCGACGCAGACGGCTCCATCGCGGTATGCGGCTGCGAGCGGATGTCGTAGGTCATAGTGGGCGAAGAAGTCGGCAACGAGCAATCGCCGATAGACGAGATCGACGTGCGACCCGCCGGCCCGCAGCTCCTTACCATCGTACGTGAGCTCCTCCGGCGAGCACACGGCTGCCTTCACGCCATGCTCGCCGAAATCGCGCGCGACGAGGTGGAATTCGGCGGTCGTCGGAGCCCCGGCGAGATCGACGATCGCCACGGTCGGGACCGGCGATGCATCCGGCGCTCGGCGCCGGCGAAATTCAGCCCATACCGAAAGCAACGACTCACGCAGACCGCGGTCGGCCGCGACGTGTTCGACGTCATACTCTTCCATGAAGCGCCGCATCACTGGGAGATCGCGAACGAGGTGCGCCTGACCGGCGTCGTAAGACATGCCCGCCGGACTATCCGCGTTATACTCCACGACTTGCACGCGTTCGTCAAAAAAAGTGTCGAGCCGTGAGACGGCGGTCGATCCTTCATAACCGGGGTCTACCGCCGCAAGCGCCGCTTCATCCGATGAAAGTCCGAGTTCTCGCGCGACCGAGGGGTCGTCAAGCGCGCGCCGCTCGATGACCGCGAACGCTGCCGACATGGCACGGACGGCTGCGCCTAGTTCAGCGACACGATCGTATGAGAGGAAAGCCGGCCGCAAGCTGCGGCACTGCGGCGACCCATCGAACGTAAGGCCCCGCATGCGCATCGCATCGCAGAAAGCGGCGATTATCTTCCGGTCGACGAGCGACGGGTCGGCACACAGCGCGTTGTAGCGATCGATCGCGCGCGTCAGCGCGGCGTCAGACGCCGTCGCGCGCGCAGCGGATTCCGAGGAAACCAAGGCGGAAATTGCGCCTGTAGAAATTGCGGAACGATGCGCGCAAAAGCGCCGGCGCGGTGAACCACGACCCGCCGCGTGCGACGCGGTGATCGCCGTCGAACCATAGCTCTGAGTATTCCGGGTACGGATCGGCGCGGAAGCCGGGATAGCCCTCGAACGCAGACGATGTCCATTCCCAAAGATTGCCCGCGGCGTCGTGCAAGCCGGATTGCGCATCGCCAAGGGGATACGAACCGACCGGCGTGGTGGACCAAACGATGGCGGCGGCATTGGCAAGCTCGGGCGTGAACGCAGCGTCGCCCCACGGGAACGTGCGCCGGCGTTTAGCCGCGTCGTCCCACGCGGACGCAGCTTCCCATTCGAATTCGGTAGGTAAGCGTTTGCCGAGCGACCGCGCAAACGCGTCGGCCTCGAACCACGAGACGCCGGTAACCGGCGCGTCTTCGCGCAATGGGCCCTCATCGAAAAACCTGCGCTCGCGCCACGGCGGGCCGGACCAGCCGAGCGGATTTGCGATTTGTTCTTGCTCTTTCCAAGCCCATCCGTCGTCGCTCCACCATTCGCGCCGCGAGTAACCACCGCGATCGATGAACTCTGCATATTCCGCATTCGTCGTGAGATCGCGATCGATGCGAAAAGCGGCGATATCGATGTCGAACGGTGGAAGCTCGTTGTCGTATTCGAACGACGTGCCGTTGCCGCCGATGCGAAAGCGGACTGCGGGAATGGTTATTTCTCCGGCTGGCATCCGCCGCTTTCCTTGAACTGCGGGCGGCCCTGAATTCTTGAGCTGGTGCGGCATCGCGTTGATCAGCGCGGCGAGAGTCTCTTGATGCTGACGTTCGTGCTCCAGCACGAGATCGAAGACATAGCCATCTTTCAACAGCACGTTGTCCGAGCGCGCCCCATCGGTCTCTTCGAGCGCTCGTAAAACGTCTGCGCGCGTTTGATCGAGATAGGATTGCATTTCCGCGCGGCTTGGCAGCACGTCGGCCTGTTCGCGCGGCGTCTTGATGGGATCGAACAGCACGTCGTAACGCGGATTGATGCTCGGGCTACCGAGCGCTCGTTGGAGAACCCAATATCCCTCGAACGCGCCGATATGCGCGAGATGCCAAAGCACCGGCCGGAATCCGGGCAACGGCGCGCCATGGAGCACGGCCTCGGAGGTGGCAAGGTCGAAGAGTTGGAACGTCCGCGCCCTGGTCTTTGCGAGCGCGTCTTGGCGCTGCGTCACGGTCAGCGAAGCAATCATGCGCGATATAGTTGCCGATTCCGGCGGGTCCTTCCTCGCCCGTCCGCTGCGTGCGCCCAAAGTGGATGAGGCGGTCGAGTTTTTGCGCGCCGGCGCTAAGCCTCGCCCTGCTTGGTCGTCTGGCCTCGAACTCGAACTCATCGGTTTTGACCGTTCCAGCCTGCGGCGCATATCGCCCGAGCAGGTGCGCAGCATCCTCGAAAAATTGTGTCCTGATCCTGCGCAATGGGAATTGGAAGGCGCAGACATCGTCGCCGTCACGCTTCCCTCCGGTCGCATAACGCTCGAGCCCGGCGGTCAGATTGAATTTTCAGGATCGGCCCAAGGGACGCTTCACCGCATCGAGGCCGACCTGCGCGGTTATCTCGTCCAACTCGTCGGCGTGGGCCAATCGCTCGGCATAGATTTTTTGGCTGTGGGATTCGATCCGCTCCGGCGTCTCGATGAACAGCGCTGGATTCAAAAGCTGCGCTACGACGTCATGCGGCCCTACCTCCGCGAACGCGGGGCGCGTGCATGGGATATGATGACGCGGACGGCGTCAATTCAGACGAGCATCGACTACTGCGATGATGAAGATCTCGGCAAGAAGTTCGTCCTCGGCAACCGGCTAGGACCGATCGTCGCGGCGATGTTCGCAAATTCTCCCTTCGCCAACGGCGTTGCAACTGGCCGAAAGTCGGAGCGCTACGCCGCGTGGTTGGAAACTGACGCGGACAGAAGCGGCGTGCATTCAAGCGCGGTGATGCCTGAGTTTTCGTTGGCCGCATTCGTCGAGCGGGTCTTCGCGACGCCATTGATCTTTGTCAATCGCGGAGGAAGCGTCGAAGTTGGAGCCGGCAGAACGTTGCGCCAAGTCGAAGACGCGACCATTTCCGATTTTGCCGACGCATTGAGCACGATCTTCACCGAAGCTCGCATCCGGCCGGGTTATGTGGAAATGCGCAGCGCCGATAGCTCCTCGAGCGCCGATGCGCTCGCAGTCATAGCTTTGTGGAAAGGGCTCACGTGGGATGCGGCCACGCTCGACGCGGCGCTTGAGCTCGCGCCATCGCTCAATGCACAGGAGTTCGTTGAATTGCAGGGCGACATCGCGACACGAGCGTTGGCTGCCCGCGCGGTTAGCATCGACGTGCTCTCCGTTGCCCGCGCTGCGGGGGCGCTGGCCGCACAAGGATTGTCGCGCGTCGCGCCAGACGAGGCGCGGTACCTCGAGCCGCTTCTCTCGCGTCTGCACGACGGCGTCGCTCCTGCCGATATCATCTTGCGCGACAGCGGCGGCGACGTCGGGCGTGCGATGGCGGCGTGGCGGGTGGTGTGAAAAGTGCCCGCTAACGCCATGGATTCTCGTCCACGTCGGTGACCAGAGCCGCCGCTTACGGATCGACGGCGACTCCGGCGAGGATGCTATTGGTCTGGCCGCTTACGGTTCCGATGAGCGTACCGCCCGGATACGAGTACTCCTCGGTTTGGTTTCGGGACCCGTCTATGACATACATATGATGGTCGTGCCTGTTGATCGCCATAGCATCTGGAAAACCGATGAGCGGAAATGTCGACGGGTTTGGATTGGGCAATTCGAATGTATCGGCGGTGAGCGCCATCGAATCGATAATCAACAAGTCGCCATTATCGTCCCAAGCCATTCCGCCCGGAAATTTCAATATCACGCCCGAAACGCGATGTTGAGCGGCGCACGCCCCGGCCGGACACGAAACTGACCATACGTATCCCTGGAGAATATGGAGATCGACGTCATCGAAGTAGACGATGCCGTTTTTCTTGATGGCGATGTGGGCGCCTTGGTAAGAGTGCGTCTCAGGAAAATTTCCGACAAATGTGCCGCCGTTCGGCCCCGCGGTCCACGTCGATATTGACCCTTCGTCTTTGGTGAAACTGATGTAATTGGCCGCCATGACGGTGCCGTCGCCGGCTACTGCGACGTCGTTCGGCAATTGACCGGTGGGGTCGGTATACGTGTCGTATGGGTCTGCGTGGCCCCTATGAAAAACCAGGACGTTGTGGCCTCCCTGATTCGCGACGTAAAGGTCGTGAGTCGCCGGCCGGACGTAGAGTCCCGTCGGAAATCTCAGTGACGATGAGGCGATCTGGCCGCACGGCGCCTGACCGACAAAGCTTCCGACATAGACGTTGACGACATTGTAGAAGAGATCGGAAACGTACTTGATTGAGCCGGTCGCGGGGCATGAATAGTAGCTCCCGAGGTGCCGGTTGCTCACCGCCGAGTACGGCACCGGCGCCACGGCGGAGGTCCCGATGGTCGAGCAGGCGGACAACGGAGCCATCGCAACGACTGCGATCAGTGTCCGGAACTTCGCGGAAACTTGCATTGATGTACTCACGATCGACGGAGCAAAATTTGCACCGACCTTCTTTGTTCCTCATCGCTGCCTGCAAGCATTCATTTGCCGCTAATCTGCGGCATTGTGCGCTTTCCATATGGATTCGCTTTCGACGAAGCTCTTGACAGGTCTCAGCCCGCGGGCATCCGAACACCGGGCGCTCATTGCACCGCATGTTGCGCAGAGGAGTGACCATGCCGCGTCCGACGCATTTCGAAATTCCATCCGACAATCCGCAGAAGGCAGCCGATTTCTACACCAAAATCTTTGGTTGGAAGATCACCAAGTGGGATGGCCCGACGGAGTATTGGCTGGTCTCCACAGGCGACGCATCGGAGCCCGGCATCGATGGCGGTCTCTTGAAACGCCGAGATCCCGTGCAGCCTTGTGTCAATACGATCACGGTGCCCGACCTGGAAAAAACAATGGGGACTATTTTGTCCTCGGGCGGCACGATGTGCGTGCCGAAGATGGCGATACCCGGAGTTGGCTGGCTCGCCTACTTCAAGGATCTCGACGAAAACATTTTTGGTGTGATGCAGCCCGACGGAGCGGCGAAGTAAGGACTGCCGTCCGTCAGGCTTTGCCCGCCGCCGCGCGTTGACGCCCAGCCATGCGTGCTTTCTTGCGCCCCTCTTCGTGGAGAAAGCGTTTGCGTAGTCGAAGTGACTTGGGCGTGACCTCAAGCAGCTCGTCGTCCTCGATGAATTCGAGCGCACGCTCCAGCGACATCTCGTCGGGCGGCGGCAGATTCGGAGCGTCGTCGGAGCCTGATGCCCGCATGTTGGTCAGCTTTTTCATCTTGCAGACGTTCACGACGATGTCGTCGTCGGTCTTGCCGCGTCCGACGATCATGCCTTCATAGACTTCCGTCTGCGGGTGGATGAAGAACGTCCCACGCGCCAGCAAATTGTCCAGCGCATACGCTGTGACCGTACCGGTTTCTGCGCTGATGAGTGCGCCGACACTGCGGCGCGGGATCTCGCCTCCCAAGGGCTGATGATCGTAGTACGTGTGGTTGATGACCGCGGTGCCGCGCGTCAATGTGAGCAGTTCGCCGCGTAGTCCGAAGAGCAAACGCGTGGGCATGGTGTACTCAAGCCGGCGCTGCGAGCCCATCGTGATCATGTTCAGCATTTGCGCGCGCCTTCGCCCCAAGGCCTCGATGACCGCGCCGGCATGATCTTCGGCCACGTCGACCACGACGTACTCCACTGGTTCTAGCTTTTTCCCATCCCGCTCGATCAACACGACTTGCGGTTTGGAGACGCCCAGTTCGTAGCCTTCGCGGCGCATGGTCTCGATCAACACGGACAAGTGAAGTTCGCCCCGTCCGGAAACGCTGAACGTGTCCGGCGAGATAATGGGCGCGAGGCGCAACGCGACATTGCTCTCGAGCTCGCGCTCGAGCCGGTCTTTGATGTGACGGCTCGTGAGATACTTGCCGTCGCGCCCGGCGAAAGGACTCGTGTTCACGAGAAAATCAACAGAGACAGTGGGCTCGTCGACGAGAACCGCATCCACAGCTTCAGGATTGGCTCCATCGGCAAGCGTATCGGCGATGTTCACGCCCTCGACGCCCGAGATCGCCACGATGTCGCCCGCGCGAGCTTCCGCGAGTTCACGCCGCTGTAGGCCGTAGAACTCCAAGATCTTGGTCACGCGGTGCGTCGTGGTTCCATCGCGACGGATCCGGGCGACGGAATCCCCCGGATGCACGACGCCCCTGAAGATGCGCCCGATCGCGATGCGGCCTACATACTCGTTGTGATCGATGTTCGAGACGAGCATCTGAAAGGGGCCTTCATCGTCACCGGGCGGCTCGGGGACGTGAATGAGGATCTGCTCCATGAGCGGGCGGAGATCGACGCCTGGAACGTCGAGGTCACTTGTGGCGGTTCCGGCGCGGGCATTTGCATAGATGACCGGAAAATCGAGCTGGTGATCCGCGCAGCCGATGTCGATGAAAAGCGCGAGGACTTCGTCGAGCACTTCCTTCGGACGCGCATCTTTGCGGTCGATCTTGTTGATGACCGTGACCACCGGCAGATCTTGTTCGAGGGCCTTGCGCAACACGAAACGAGTTTGCGGCAACGGACCTTCGGCAGCATCGACGAGCAAAAGCACGCCGTTGACCATTTGCAGCACGCGCTCGACCTCGCCGCCGAAGTCGGCGTGGCCGGGCGTGTCGACGATGTTGATCTTGGTCTCGCCCCAGAGTATGCCCGTGTTCTTGGCAAGAATGGTGATGCCGCGTTCGCGCTCGATCGGATTCACGTCCATGATGCGCTCGCCTTGAGCGGTAGGGTCGCGAAAGACACCGGTCTGGCGGAGCATGCCGTCGACCAGCGTGGTCTTGCCGTGATCGACGTGAGCGACGATGGCGATGTTGCGAATGTCCGGACGTGTGCGCATTACCAAGACATATACGACTTTAACGCACGAACGACCCGTTGACAACTCGACTTTCGTCGTTCGCAGGCAGCCCGCTATGGCTGACAGAAAGGCCGGGCATCTAAGCGATGAAGCGGAAACGTGCACGATGATCGATTCAGAGAGCGACAATCCGACGCGTCAAGAGTTGCGCCCGTATACGGGCGATGTGGCGCCCGACGCCGACCCATCGTACGATCCCGATCACGATCCGACCGTCCGCGCGATCGGCGTGATGGGTGCGGCCGGCGGCGAACTTCTGCCGGAGATACGACGGCGATGCTACGTATTAGGAGCCGCCATCGCACGAGCCGGCTGCGTTCTGGTCACGGGCGCATGTCCTGGACTTCCCTACGACGCCGCGCGCGGCGCACGCGATTCCGGCGGTCTCTCCGTCGGCGTTTCGCCGGCGCTCTCGCGCAGCGAACACGTCAACAAATATGAATCGCCCGTCGATGCGTACGATGTCATCATCTACACCGGCAGCGGGCTCATGGGTCGCGAAGTCCACAATATCCACTCCTCCGACTTTGTCGTGATCGCCGGCGGCCGCTCCGGAACGCTTGGCGAGTTCTGCATCGCATACGACGAAGGCAAACTCATCGGCGTGCTGACCGGCTCGGGCGGCATCGCGGACGAACTGAAGTCGATCGTACCGAAACTGGGCAAGGCAACCGGCGCGCTCTTGGTCTACGAATCCGACCCCGAAGTGCTCATCAACAGTTGTATCGTCGCATACCGAGATTCGCACTACTTACGTCCATCCACGTTTGTCGAAGAGAAGACGGCCTAGAAGGAACCAGATGGCAACCATCACTTTCATCGGCGCTGCCGGCGTCGTCACCGGCAGCAAGCATCTTATTGAGACAACCGAAGGCAAACGCGTCTTGCTCGATTGCGGCATGTATCAAGGCATGCGCGATCTCGAAGCACGGAACTGGACGCCCCCGCCCGTCGATCCGAAAACCGTCGACGCGGTCATCGTATCGCACGGCCACCTCGATCATTGCGGTTATCTTCCCGCCCTCGCCCAAGCGGGTTTCTCCGGGCCGATCTATACGACGCCGGCCACGATCGAAGTGGCCTCTCTCGTCTTGCGAGACTCGGCGCATCTGCAACAAGAAGAAGCATTGCGCGCGGCCAAACACCCCGATCGCAGGCTGCACACGACGCCGCTCTATACCTCAGCGGACGTCGATAAAGTCGCCTCCCTCTTCGAGCCGGTCAATTACGGCGAAACTCGCGGCGACATCGCCGGCATGACGTTCAAATTGAACGATGCAGGCCACATCCTGGGCTCGGCAATCATCGAGGTCTGGTTCGACAAGAAAAAGCTGACGTTCACCGGCGACCTTGGCCGATATGGACGACCGCTGCTCAACGACCCGACACCTATCGCGGAGAGCGATTTCGTCCTATGCGAGTCGACCTACGGTGACCGCATGCATCCGGAGACCGATCCGCAGGCGGATCTTGGCGACACGATCAACGCAGCGATCAAGCGTGGAGGCGTCCTGGTCGTGCCGTCGTTCGCGGTTGGCCGGACGCAAGAATTACTTTACGCGATCGGCCAGCTCCAATCAACGGGCGCGATTCCTAAACTGAAGGTCTTCGTGGATAGCCCGATGGCGATCGCTGCAGACGCGATAATGGAGCGTCACCCCGAAGCCATGCGATTCAATCCCAAGGCGCGTTTTGGTCCAGCGGACGAGAGCCTCGGCGCGCAGTTCGTCAAGACGACGGTCTCGGCACAAGAATCGATCGCGCTCAACGATATCGCTTCGAACGCGGTGATCATCTCCGCGAGCGGCATGGCGAGCGGCGGACGGATCCTCCATCATTTGCGAAACCGGTTGCCGCGCCGCAACGATACCGTGTGCTTTGTCGGATTTCAAGCGCCGGGCACGCTCGGTCGAACGCTTCTCGGCGGCGCGCCGACCGTCCGCATCTTCGGCGTGCCGGTTCCCGTCGCCGCGCACGTAACGCATATCGATGGGTTTTCAGCCCACGCGGACCGCGGCGAACTACTGCGCTGGTTTGGTTACTTCACCAACAAACCGCGCGCGTACATCGTTCACGGTGAGCCGGTGGCGGCGGAGTCTCTTTCGGCGGCGGTCATGGCGAAATGCGGCATCAACGCGACGCCGGCGCGAGCCGGCGAGAAAGTCGAGATACCGTAGCGCAATCGAGTCTTGAGAATCATAAAATGAAGCGGCCGCGATTTGTCGGCCGCTTCTTATTGGAAGGTCGGGCTGCCCCGAGTTTATGGTCCGGTGGGATGGCCCCGTTTGACCATCGCCGACGAGTCGTCGCCGGTTTCCGCGACGATGTTATCCGCGACTTGGCGCATCAAGCGCCGCCGCTCGTACTCGTTCACGACATCTAGCTTGAGAACGTCGTGCTCGGTTGGTTCGCGAAAGAAGTCGTCGGGTAATGTGATCATGGATGCTCCTCGTTGGGAAGTAAAGTACTTTCACGGGGCCGTATCTCGAATGTAGTAAGTTTCTTCTACCCAAGCACCAATGTCTTGAAACTTTATTCCTATTTCGGTCGGAGTAATTGTGAATTCGGCTCGAGACGCGGGACAACTATGCTTGTTTTAGGTACTCGTCGATGATCTTGCCGGCGGCGGCGCGAGGATCGATGTCGCGGCGAAGCACCGCCGCAAGGATGGGCTCCATCGAGCCGTCCTTAGTGAGTTGTTCTCCCACGATTCGTCCGATTCGCTGCTGGACGGCTTCGATGACCTCCTCACGCAACCGGTCATGCGTCCGGCCCATCCGTTCGTCCGCCAAGAGTATCTGGCGGTGCTCGACGCATTTTTCCCAGAGCGCAACGATTCCGGTGCCGGCCGTGGCGACCGTTTCCAGCACCGGCGGTTTCCAGCGCCGCCGCCGCTCTTCGGCGCCTCCCAATGTGAGCATGATCTTCAGATCCGCGACGCTCTGATTCGCGCCCGGCCGATCGGCCATGTTGACCACGAAAATATCGGCGATTTCGACCAGTCCGGCCTTGATCGTCTGGACGCCGTCGCCGAGACCGGGAACAGTGACGACCACAACCGTGTCGGCCACTTTCATGATCTCGAGCTCGACCTGTCCAACGCCGACGGTCTCGACGAGTACGACGTCGTGGCCGTACGCATCGAACGCGCGGATGACGTCGCGCGTCGCCGGAGCAAGTCCACCTGGATGACGGCGCGACGCCATGCTTCTAATGAAGACGCCGGAATCGCCGGCATGGCGCTGCATACGCACGCGATCGCCGAGCACGGCGCCGCCGGTATATGGGCTCGACGGATCGACCGCGATAATCCCTACCGTCATCCCTTGACTGCGGATCACGGAAGCCAAGCCGTCGACCAAGGTGCTTTTTCCCGCGCCCGGGGGACCTGTGATGCCGATGACGTGCGCGTGGCCGGTGTGGGGATAAAGTGCTTTGGCAAGCGCGCCGGCAGCGGGGTCGTCGTTCTCGACGATCGTGATGGCGCGCGCAAGCGCGCGCCAATCGCCCTTGATGACGCGTTTTGCAAGTTCGAGGCCGCGTTCGTCGTGATTTGCGTCGGCAATCGCGCCGGATGACTGCATCGGCGCGAAGTTCCTCTCGTGTACGAGGGGTGCCTGCGCGCCACCGCGGCGAATGCACGACGCTGGGCCGGATACGGCTCAAGATCGGTGTGCTTTGTCTCTTCGCATTTGTATTATTGCGTTGTCTGCGATTGTTCTGTTTGCATCGACAGTTGCCGCGGCCCGTGCCGATGTATGTCCTGTTGGCGTCTTGTCGCTGAGCTTAGAGGGCAAAGGAACGTCCGCCAGATTTATCGCTACCGCGTCGTCGTCGAAGCAAATTTGGATAAAGCGCCGAGAGACATCGACTTACAGATCCAAGCGGGAACCGGAGGCGCTCAGCTCCGTGCTCGCACACCACACCTGCAATACTATCGAGACGAAGACGCGTACGACGACGTCCTGGTCTTCGACCGGCCATCCCAAGACGTTACGGGCGTTGCCGTTGTCGATACCGTATCGGGCGATGTGGTGAGCCCGTGCACATCACCGGAGGTTCGGGTAGAAGATCAAGTCGCCGGGCTGAACGGATGGGACATTCCGACGGTTAACGCAACTTTTAGTGACGCTGGCGCGGCTTCGCCCGATGCGGCTCAGGCGAAATTGTTCAGCGGCAGATCGACGGAGGCGAAATTCACGACAAAGCCAAGCCCGAACTACCCTCTGCTGGCACAAAGTATGGACGTGAGCGGCAAAGTCGTCGTGATCGTCCAACTTGGTCCGGCGGGGCAGCTGGAATCCGCACACATCGGCGTGTCGTCGGGATTCAAGGCGCTCGATTCTGCTGCGATGGACGCGGTGCGAAAAAGCGCATTTTCCGGAAGCACGTTGGATGGGATTCCGATTGTCTCAACGTATAAGATCATCTATGAATTTCGCATGGACGACGAACCCATGCCGCCGGAAATTTCGGATTTGCTCAAAACGTACTGCCCCGCGATTCTCGACAGCCCGTTCGTCGTCGCGAGCCTGAATTCCGGAACGGCAACTTGGTACGAAGTCAATCTCTCTATAGCAGAATCACAGTTTGATTCCATTGCACTAAGAATGACCGACTCCACCTCACATGCGAACGATCTCCTTTGGACAATCCTCTTGCGCGGATATTTCGACACGATGGGCGCTGGTCGCGACATCAGCACGGACTACGCGTCGATGGACGGCGCGCTGTTCTGGCCCGGCGCTGCACTGACGTCGGGCACCGTCCAAACGGTCACGGAACATTTAAAGAAAAGCGCGACGTGCAGACCTTACCTAGCCAATGTTCAAAACAAGCTCGATAGCGACTCGCTTGTCGCAGTCGCCCAAACCGATCGACCGTGGTTGACTGCGCCGATCGTAGAGACGGTACTGCCCGCGCGTTTTGCGACGGTGAGCTGGCCACAATACGCTCCAGCGGTTGAGCCCCCACAGCCCCTTGCGATTCATGTCAGCATTCATGTGTCCGCGTCGGGCGAGCCTTTGGTCGCAGTAGTCCATGACGTCTCCGACGCGCCCGCGTTTTCCGCAGCGGCTCTCAACGCCGCGATGCAAAGTACCTACGTGGTCCCGCATACCGCGGACGGTGCGCCGCTGACGCAAACTTTTGACATTAACTATCTCTACGTTCCCGCAAAGTAGCTCCGGCAGGGAATCACTCCGGTCGCGTTTCACTCCGACGGCTAGATGGAAACCGCCGCCGCCCGCCTCACGATCAAGAAACCCTTCGGACTGTTCTCGACGGTCATCTCGCACGGATGGTATCAGACCTTGCCGTTTCGATGGCAGCACGAACGCGGCGTATTGCAGCGCGCGGAGCGATTGCATGATGGCCGCGTGATGCTCGTCGAGATGGTTGAAGATAAATCGTCAAAGCGAGGACATGTCGATGTGGCGATAAGCGTCACCGGCGATGGCGCAGGCGATCTAGGGGTGGCACAGGAGATGGCGCGCCGCTGCGCGGTGATGATGCACGCCGAAGAGGATCTGCGAGGATTCTACCGGCTTTGCACACAGCGCGAGGAGCTGCAGTCGGCGCACCTGCATGGCGCGGGCCGTTGCATGCGCGCGCCGACGCTTTTCGAAGACGTGATCAAGGCCATACTCGGCACCAATGTGCTATGGAAGCAAGCCGTCGTCATGATCAATCGCGTAGCGGAGCTCGGCGACGTGTGCCCAGCCGAACCGTCGCTGCGTTCGTGGCCCACTCCGGGCCAGGTCACACGCGCCGGCGAACGCTGGTTTCGCGATTACGTTCGCGCCGGCTACCGGGCGCCATACATCTTTGAGCTCGCCCGGCGCCAAAAATCGGGCGACATCGACCTCGACGCGATCGACGCGCAAGCGTCCACCGCCGACGCCGAGACGGTGTTCAAGACCCTCACAAAATTGAAAGGCGTCGGAAAGTCGTCGGCGCATTTCCTGATGAATCTCTTAGGCCACTACGACCACATCTCGGTTGATAGCGCCACGTACGCGTATGCCAAACGTGAACTGTTCAACGGGCGGCGGCCCACGGAGAAGCAGATCCGCAAGCGGTTCGCGGAATTCGGCGAATGGCAATCGCTCGTCTATTGGTTCGCGCGCTGGGATGCACAACTCGCGTGGTGGGAAGATGCGAGCGGCCGTTCCTCCGCCTGACGCGTACCAACCGCGTCGTCTCCGCCGGGCGCGTCTTCGCGCGGCGCGGCGCCGGTTTGCCGCCGTATGCGTCCTCGCTGCAATTGTCCTAGCCGTTATCTGGATCGCACACGTCTTCGCGCCGCATCCAAAGACGACGGTTGTCGCGCACGCGACGCCTCGACCGCCCGCGTTCGCCAGCAACTTCATTCGCGCCGGGTCGCCTTGGTCTGCTCGGCAAACGCATGAAATCGCAGGCGCTGCCGGCAGCGTATTCGGGAATGGCGATTTCCCAGCGTCCACCGGCGTCGTGATCGAAGATGCGCGGACCGGCGCGAAACTCTACGCGCGCAACGCGAATGGCGCGCTCGCGCCCGCGTCGGTGCTCAAGCTCGTCGTCGCGGCGACCGCGCTGCGCGACCTAGGACCCGCGTATCGATTTACGTCTCGGTTTGTCACCGGTCAGGCGCCGCAAGGAAATGCGATCACCGGCTCTCTCTGGTTTGTTGGAGGCGGCGATCCCGAATTGACGAGCGCCGATCTGCAACGCGCGGTCGCGGCGATGAGGGCGTCCGGCATCGACCGAATCGACGGTGACGTGATCGCCGACGGCAGTCTTTTCGGACCCGACGAGGTGAACCCGACGTGGGCTGCCGACGACCTCGAATATGGGTATGCCGCGCTCACGAGTGCGGTGACGATGGACGGGGGCACGGCGCAGTTCACAATCACCCCCTACCCGAGCGGCGGCGCCGCGAATGTGCGCGTCGATCCGGATGCGATCGCCGGCGCTGTGGTCGGAACCATTCGGACGACTTCGTCCGATGCTCAAAACACGCTCCGGATAGATCCGCTGCCAGACGGCGGCGGCTTTCAAGTCTCGGGCCTGATCCCGTACGGCGCACCGCAAAAATATTGGCGGAGCCTTTCGAATCCGACGCAAAAAGCGGCCGTCGCGCTGAAAGCAATGCTCGTGAAAGCCGGAATTGTCGTTGGCGGCGATGCGTCGGTAGGCACTGCCCCGCCCGGCGGCGTCGCAATCTGGACTCGAGAGTCGAGGCCACTCACGGCGATCATCCACCGCATGATGGTCGATAGCGACAATCACATCGCCGAGCAACTGCTCCGCTCCGTCGGCGCACAGCGATTCGGTGTCGGTACGTTGGCAAACGGACTCGCGGCAGAAAGAGATCACTTGCGAGAGGTCGGCGTTTCCGAGGCCGGTTCTGGCCTTGCGGACGGGTCGGGTCTATCCACGGCGAACCGGATCGACGCTTCGGCGGTGGCGGCCGTGCTGCGTGAACTCGTCTCGGGTCCCGACGCCGCAAAGTATGCGGCGCTGCTGCCGCGCGTGGGTTTAGACGGAACGGTGCACGTACGGGATCTCGCCCCCGATGCGCTTGGTCGCGTGCTCGGCAAAGACGGATACATCGAGGGAGTGAGCAGTCTGGCGGGGTATGTGAAGACCGCGCATCACGGTGTTGTGATCTACGCGTTCCTGGTCAACGGCTGGGAACACGGACTCGATTCGGTGTGGGCCGGCGAGGACGGCTTGCTCGCGCAGATCGCGAGGTATTGAACCACGAGGGGCAAGCGCTGCTTGCCCTCCTACTGGCCAATAAGAATTGGGATTTACGCGGCGTCGATCGCGGCTTCGGCCGCCGTCCCTGAGTGTTTGATCGCCGTCGCCACGAGTTCGTTAGCGGACTTCGCATCTTCGGGATACGATGCGACGCCACAGGACAAGCTGACCTTGCCAACTTTCGGCCACGAGATTCGCACCACTGTGGCGTCAAGCCGCCGCATCACCGCACGGGCCGTCTCGGCCTTTTCGCCCGGCATGAGCAGCACGATCCGCTGCTCGTCGTATCGTAGAAGAATATCGATTTGGCGCACGTGTTTTGCGAGCGTCTGCCCGAGGTGGCGCATGACGACATCGGCTGAGGACAATCCGTGCGTCTGTGCGATACTGCCGTGTTCCAGGACCTTGAAGACCACGCATCCGAGCGCGAGGCCAAGTCGCTGCGCGCGCTCCATCTCAAGCGCGAACGTTTCGTCGAAAAGATGCTGTGCGACCAATCCCGAGACGTTGCCGACGAACGACGAGGGAGCGTTATCGCGAAGGCTCATGCCCTGCAGCGCGCCGCCAAGCAAGCCGACGGTTGTGCGCACGAATGCGACGTCGAGAGCATTGAAGCCGCCGTATGGGGCGTATTTGTCGAACAGGAACAATACGCCGATGATGTCTTTGCCCGCCGAAACCGGGGCGATCAAGCAGTTTTGGGCGCCAAGAGCAGCCGCGACCTGCGGGAAACCCGTTAGATCATCCGCGCTCTGAAAAATCGTTGATTCGCCGCGCTGCAGCGCCGCGTCGATCGCCGCGCATTCTCCCGCGACCATGCGAAACGAGATCGCATCGGAATCCAGTATGCCGAGCGCCGGTGCGACGCCTCGGAGTGAAAGATCGCGGCCGTCTACGGTCATCATAAACGCGCGCTTTGCGTGACAGCCGGAGGCCGACGCGCGGAGCGCATATGCGAGCATGGTATCGACGTCGATGTCGCGAGCGAACGAAGCTGCCGTTTGCGCAAGAGCGCGAAGATGCTGCTCGAGCTCATCCGGGCCGTACGTGCGGGTGGCTTCTTCAGAAAAGTGAATGCTTGTGTCCATGTGAATGTGTAAGTCCTCCGAGCATATGACACGCGCGGAGGCGGAACATCACAGCAATGGGGTCAAAGGTCCGTCGAAGTGACGGCTGTCACGCCAGCCGTGAGACCGTTCCCGGGAAGTAGGCGCTCAAAATGGCGGCGGCGTTCATGCCGGCGTCGGCGCGGCCGTGCGCCCCCCATTGGCACATCCCAATGCCGTGGCCGATGCCGTGGCCGGTAAAGCCGTAGCCGCCGGGATCGGGCGCCACCCCGAACATCGTGCTCGGCAAAACCTTATAGCCCAACTGTGCACCGCATCTGCCGTAGAACACGCGGCCGTCCATGGTATTCTCAAAGCCACGGTGGCTTCTTGCTTTGACGTTCTTCACGCGACCATCCGGCCACGTGGCGCTCGCGTCGATGCTCGCGAGATCGCCGGCATCGAGATCAAAGATCCGTTCGAGCGCGCCCGTCGGAATCACATTCTGCCACGAAAAATACGGCGCTTTTGCACAATACGCCGCGCCGTTGTTGGCGACGTCGGCGATACCCCGCAAGTACGGCGGTGCGATGACGCCCGTGAGTTCCACCGAACTTGCCGTGTGGCCACCGCATGCGGCGCTGTAAAAAATGTCGGCGACCGACTCGCCCGCGTAGAGAGCGAGACCGGCCGTGGATTGGGCCGCCGACGTGAAGCGATCGGCGACCGCGTCGATACCGTGATAGACCTGGCTTGAAGTGTCATCGCCCAAATCGTACGGCTTCTTGCTGAAGGCTGCGGCATGCAACGCATAGGTCCGGACTAATATCGCCTGCGCTTTGAGCGCTTCTAAGGGCCAGCTCGGTCCCATCTCCGCGCCGAGCACGGACGGCGTATACGCCTCGAGGTCCACTGCGTTGATGATCAAGATGCCACCGGGGTCGGGCGCGATGGTCACCGTGCCGGCGTAGCGCCGCGACGCGACGAGCCCGCCTGAGTCGTAGGCGGTCACGCTGAGCGGCACGCCCCCGCCGATAGCGGTCGGCTTGAACGTCGTGTTGGCATCGAATGAAAACAGAACGGGGGTGCAGTTCGCATCGGCACCAGTCACGTCGGCGCGGATCAATGACTTGCCGCTGAACAGACGAATCCGGATGCTTCGCGCTTGAAGCGGTTCGGGCTGACCAGCCGGTGCTTGGTCCTGCAGTTCCAGCGCGAGCGAGGGTCCGCGGCACAGCGCGAGACCAACGGCGCTGAAAGCCGCCCCTAACGCGAATCTACCACGACGCATTGCGCCTGGCTTGCGCGCAGGGCG
>Ga0208849_1000623_pt1 | contig 31332 bp, 28 predicted proteins | sample NGESurdeep072012_10_FD_184470 | JGI IMG/M metagenome (GOLD analysis project Ga0208849, IMG submission 184470) | Arctic peat soil microbial communities from Barrow, Alaska - NGEE Surface sample 53-3 deep-072012 (SPAdes) | ecosystem: Environmental > Terrestrial > Soil > Wetlands > Peat ... | reverse complement strand
CCCGCCGCAATCTTCAACGTCCGCAGGCCGATGACCGCGGAGGCCTCCAGGCCGAGGGCCCAGGCGTCCATGGTCAGGCTGAACCAGGGGTCGCGCCGGCGGGCCCTCAACCCTTCCTCAGGACGGCGTCCGCCTTCTTGGCGATCTTCGCGCCCTCGCTCTTGGACATCCGGCCAGCCTTCACCGCCTGGGTCGACCGCGCCTTGGCGTTCGCCGCGTGCGATTTGTCTTCTATCGGATAGGCCCGCTTCTTCGGTTCGGCGAATTTCTTGGCCGGCAACTTGTCGCGGCCCTTGCTGGTCAGTTCAGCCATGGCTAGTCGGTCTCCCTTTTCAAGCTGTGACAACGCCCGGCGCGGCTAAAATACCCGTCGCCACTTTCACGCCGGACGCGTCTGACGGCGAATCAACGCGCGCCTTGGGAAATATGCGCAGGAAGTTCTGCGCGTAGAAGGCGTCGCGGACCTCTTCGGCGCGCTCGCCAAGAGCGGCCTCGAAGCGGGCTATGGGATTGCGACCCCCCTCGGTGTGCGGATAGTCGCTCGAAAACAGGTAGAGTTCGGCGTTCGACTGATCGATCAGATCGCCAACCGCTTCGAAGACGAACGGCGTGAAGGCCATCTGCTCGCGAAGCTGTTGCGAGGGTGGACGGGTGAACGCGGCAAGGGTCCTGTCGGCGCGGCTCCAGTGTTTGGCGACCCAGTCGAGGCGCACCAGCAGAGAAGGGACCCATCCGGCCCCCAGTTCGACGCTCGCGCCGCGCAACCTGGGGAACCGCTCGAACACGCCGTCGATGAGCATCATCGAGATGAAGGTCTCCGGACCCTCGTGCAGCACGGCGACGTCCTTGGTCCGCAGGTTCTCGCCGCCGCCCAGCCAGTCCCGGGTCGGCGCGCGGCCATTGTTGGCCCAGGCCTTGTTGAGCTGCAGCGGCGCGCCGCCGACATGCAGGACAAACGGCGTGCCGCTCTGGGCCAGGAGGTCCCAGAAGGGATCGAAATCGACATGCCCAGGCGAGCGGTCGCCGCACGGCCGATGGGGAATCCAGACCGCCTCGAGACCCGCCTCGATGGCGAATTCGAGTTCGGACACGGCACGGAAAGGCTCGTCGAGCGGGACGATGGCCACGCCCATCAGCCGCGCATCGGCGCCGCAGAACGCCGCCATGTGCCGATTGTGGGCCCGCGCCGCCGCGTAGCGCAGTGCTGGGTCGATCTTCGAGCTTGGGGAAAACGGCATGGCGACGCTGTGGGTGGCGAAGACCAGTTGTTTCTTGAAACCCAGCATGTCCATCGCCTGCGAGCGCTCGCCCGCGTCGAAGGCGCCAAGGGCCTGAATTTCCTTGGAACTCTCGATCAATCTGTCACCCAGGGCCCGCAGCTCGGCCAGGTGCGCCTCGCTGTGGCGACCGCCGCGGGCGACGATCGTCGCCACCTCATCGTCCGTGACCATCGAGGCGCTGTAGCTGACCTCGGGAATATCGGCGCGGAACTTGGGATCGGCATATTTTTTCAGAAAGTCCGGCAGCTCCATGATGTGACTGTCGGCGTCGTAAAAGGCGCGATGAGCCGGGGCGTAGGTCATTCTAAATCTCCTCTGGCGCGGCGCGTATTGGAGCGACCCGCCCGGCGGCCCGATAGATGGCGTCGATGGCGGTCATGTTGGCGATAGCGTCATCGCCGCCGGTGAGCGGGCCGGTCTTGCCGGTGAGCACATCGTGCAGATGCGCCAGCTGCGCCGCATAGGTGCTCGGCCCGTCGCTGGGCAAAGTCTGGGTGACGCCGCCGATGGTGGTGGTGAACCGGCAGCCGATCTGTGGCGCGACGTAGTTGTCGATGCGCAGCGAACCCTTGTCCCCTTCCAGGATCAGTCGCGCAGCCGGCGTCTGTGCGGTCATCGAGCAGGTCAGCTCGGCCTCGACCTCGCCGGCGAAGCGGAGCTGGGCGCTCATCGCGGTATCGACGCCGTGCTCGAAAACGGCCTCGGCGCTTTCGATTTTCGGCTCGGCGCCGATCAGGGTGCGAAGGGCGTGCAAGGCATAGCAGCCCAGATCCATCATTGCGCCGCCCCCCTGCTCGGCCCGCCATCGTAACTCTCCGGACGCGCGGGGGATTGTTGCGAGGAACTGGGCCGAGCCGCGCCTCAGGACACCCAGCGCTCCGCCGCGAACGATCGCTTCGGCCCGCCTGATCACGGCGTGAAAACGGTAGTGAAAAGCCTCGATGAGGAAGCAGTCCCCGCGCCGCGCCGCCCCGACCATGTCTCGCGCTTCGCCGGCGTTCATGGCGAACGGCTTTTCGCACAGCACCGCCTTCCCGGCCTTAAGCGCCGAGATCGACCACCGCGCATGGCCGGCGGGCGGAAGGGCGTTGTAGATCACATCGACGTCGTCACGGGCGACCAGTGCGGCATAGTCGTCGGCCACGGCCGGGATTTGATGTTCGCGCGCATAGGCCCAGGCGCTGTCGCGATCCCGCGCCGCGATTGCGGTGACTTGGAAGCCGTCGCCGTCTCTCGCCGGCCCGATCACGGCGGTGGGCGCGATCCGCGAGGCGCCCAGCAATCCGATGCGAAAGATTTGCCTCATACGCCGCGTGACTAGACGACCATTTTCACGGCAGGTCGAGAGCGACGGGCGGGAACGATGCCGCTAAGCTCAAACGCAACGCGACACTTCGTGGGGGAGGCCGAACAGGGATGGCGACGAGCGACGGGCGACTGGATATGCGTGGCCGAGACGCCCTGTTCGACAGGCTGGAGACGCAGAGTTTCGAAGTCGTGGTGATCGGCGGCGGCATCACCGGCGCCGGGGTCGCTCGCGACGCGGCCATGCGCGGGCTCAGTGTGGCGCTGGTCGAGGCGCGCGACTTCGCTTCGGGGACAAGCAGCCGCTCATCGAAGATGATCCACGGCGGCCTTCGCTATCTGGCTCAGGGCGATATCGCCCTGGTCCGGGAGGCCGCTTCGGAGCGCAAGATCGTCCAGGCCATCGCCCCGCATCTGGCGCGGGAGACGCCATTCGTGATTCCGGCCAGGAACGCGGGCGCCATCGCCCGCCTGCGCGCGGGTTTGTGGGCCTTCGAGAAACTGGGCGGCGTGCCACGCAGCCGAAAGCACCAAGTCTGGTCGCAGGCGCAGCTGCGCGAACGCGAGCCGGCGGTCAACGCCGACGAACTGGCCGGCGCCGTCGTCTATCCGGAGTATCTGACCAACGACGCGCGCCTCACCCTGGCCAATGTCGCCAGCGCCGCCGCCAACGGCGCGGTGATCGTCAACTACGCGTCGGTGGAGACGATCGTCCTGGAGGGCGATCGCGCGGTCGGCGTCGAGGTTCGCGAGACGCTACCCGGCGCGGGGGAGCGGCGTGCGCGCCTTGTCGCCAAGGTGATCGTCAACGCGGCGGGGCCGTGGGTCGACGCGGTTCGGGCGCTTGAATCGGCCGATGCGGCCCCGCGGCTAAAACTTACCCGCGGCATTCACCTCGTCGTGCCCCGTCAGGCCTTGCCGGTGGAGCGGACCATCGTCATGACCGCCGCCGACCGCCGGGGCGTCTTTGCCGTGCCGCACGGCGCGGTGACCTACATCGGCACCACCGACACCTTCCATCCCCAACCCGAGGCTTGGCCCGAGATTACCGGCGCCGACGCCGACTATCTGATCGCCGCGGCAACAGCGCGGTTTTCCAGCCCGCCGCTGACCCGCGCGGACGTGGTCACCGCCTGGGCCGGGGTACGACCCCTGGTCGGCGAAGAAGGCAAGTCGGCGTCGGACATCTCGCGGCGCGACGAATTATGGACGGGCCCGGCGGGCGTGCTCTCGATCGCCGGAGGCAAACTTACCGCTTATCGCCAGATGGCGGAGCGGGTGGTCGACCAGATCGAAAAAGCGCTGGGCCGCAAGCATAGCCGCTGCCGCACCGCTTCGGAGCCGTTGCCGGGCGGCGACGTCGATCCGGCGGCCTTGCGAAGCCAACTCGAAGGCAAGAGCATCGCCGGCCTCGAGGCAGACCGGCTGGTCACCCTGTATGGCGCGAGGGCGCCTGAGGTTATCGCGGAAGGCGCGGGGCCGGCCGCCGAAGCCCGCCACGCGGTGCTCGCCGAAGGGGCGCTCACGCTCGAGGACTATTGGGTGCGACGCAGCGCGCGCGCCTGGTTCGACCTCGACGCCGGCATGGGTGCGCTCCGCCCCGCGGCGGAGGCAATGGCGCCCCTGCTGGGCTGGTCGGACCAGCAAACCCAAGCCCAGGTCGCCGCCTGCATCGCCATTCAGCGGGCCGATATGGCTGCTTTCGCGCGGCCAGAGGCTGCCGAGTGACCCTGCCGGTCGTCAACACGCTGCGAGAGGCCCTGGGGACTGCCAAGGTCCAGACCGACGGGGCAGCGCTGGACGCCCGCCGGCACGACTACTGGATGGTCAGCCATGTGCGCGACCGGACCGGGGCTGGCGCGCCTCGCGCCGCCTGCATCGTGCGGCCGGCTTGCGTCGGCGACGTGCAGACGACGCTGCGTATCGCCAATCAGCAGGGGGCGCCAGTCATCGCCTTTGGCCTTGGCAGCGGCGTCGTCGGCGGGGTGATCGCCGCGGCCGAGACGGTCATCCTCGACATGGGCGCAATGAACGCCACGCGGTTCATCGACGAGGTCAATCTGCTGGCCGCATTCGACGCCGGCAAGAACGGACTGGAGGCCGAGGACGCGGTAGCCGCCCGCGGCCTGACCATCGGCCACTGGCCACAGTCCATCGCGGTCAGCAGCGTCGGCGGCTGGATCGCGACCCGCGCTTCGGGCCAGTTTTCGACCGCCTATGGCAACATCGAGGACATCGTGCACTCCATCGAGGCGGTGCTGCCCAATGGCGATGCGGTTGTGCTGGGCAAGGGTCCGCGCGCGTCCGCGGGCCCTGATCTGCGCCACCTGATGCTCGGCTCCGAAGGCGCGCTCGGCGTGATCACTGGGGTCACCCTCTCATTGCGCCGTGCGCCCGAGGCCCGCGCCGTGTCGGCCTTTCAGGCCAGCGACATGCGCGCGGGGTTCGCCTTCCAGCGTGAGCTGATCCAGAGCGGCTGGCGCCCTCCGGTCGTCCGCCAGTATGACCCGCGCGAATCGCGCCGACTGGACGCGCGCGCCGACTCCTGCCTGATCCTGATCGTGCACGAGGGGCCGCAGGCGCTGGTCGCGGCCGAACGCGACGCGACGGTCGCGCTGGCGACTGCAACCGGCGTCGCCACCGCGCCCGACGATATCGTCGAGCATTGGCTGGAGCATCGCAACCATGTGCCTGGCTGGGACCAAATCCTCGGCCGCAACATCGTCGCCGACACGGTCGAAGTCTCCGCCGCCTGGGACAAGATCGGCGCCGTCTACGATGACGCCACCGCCGCGCTGGCGGGGATCGAAGGCGTCCTCGCGGGTTCGGCCCACAGCTCGCACGTCTATCGCAGCGGGCTCAACCTCTACTTCACCTTCGCCGTCCAGACCGGCGAGCCCCAGGCCATGGAGGGGGTCTATTTTCGCTGTTGGCAGGCGATCATGGAAGCGACCGTCCGCCACGGCGGGAGCATCGCCCACCATCACGGCATAGGCCGCGTGCGCCGCGATTGGCTCGAAAGCGAACTGGGGCCGCAGGGCCTGGGGTTGCTCAGATCGATCAAGCAGGCTCTCGATCCAAACGGGATCATGAGCCCCGGCGTGCTCATCGCCGATGCCTGAACTCTTGCTGGCCATCGATGTCGGCACCACGACGGTGCGCGCGGTGGTGTTCTCGCCCGATGGCGCGCCGGTGGCGATGGCCGCCACGCCAACGGTGTCGCGGATGCCCCGGCCCGGCTGGCTGGAGCAGGATGCCGGGCGCGTGTGGAGATCGGTGCGGCGGGTGATCGCCAAGGCCCTGGCCGGCGCCGGCCGCCTTCCCGCCGACATCGCCGCCGTTGGCGTCACCTCGCAACGCACCAGCGCGGTCGTCTGGGACCGCGCCACGGGCGCGCCGCTCTCGCCCCTGGTCGTGTGGAGCGACCTTCGCGGGCTGGAGCGTTCGGCTGAACTACGCGCGGCCGGCTTCTTCGTGGCGCCGCAACAAGCGGCGGCAAAGCTCGAGCAAGTCCTGGCCAGTGTCGAAGGCGCTAAGCAGCTTGGCCGCCAGCGCCGCCTGGCCTGGGGCAACATCGATTCCTACGTCATCTGGAAACTCAGCGGCGGCGCGGCGCACATTACCGACGCCAGCCAGGCGTGGCCGACCGGCTATCTTGACCCTTCAACGATGACCTGGAACCAGGCCCTCATCGCCCATCAGAGCCTCGATGAGAGCACGTTTCCGCGCCTTGTCGATACCTGGGGTCCTCTCGCGGCCGCCTCGGCCCGGGTGTTCGGCGCAAAGGTCCCAATTTGCGCCGATGTCGCCGACCAGCAGAGTGCGCTGATCGCCCACGGCGACGAGCCCGGCGGCGCCAAGTTCACCTATGGCACCTCGGCCACCTTGGACCTCTCCACCGGCGCGGAGTTTCTCTACAAGAGCCCTGCCTCGCCGCCGTTCATCGTTTCGTCGGTAGCCCGCGCCACGCGTTTCTGCCTGGAATCGATGATCATTTCCGGGGGTTCGGCCCTCGACTGGCTGCGTCGCGCCTGCGCTCTGGGCGGCCATGGCCGGTTCGAAGCCCTGGCGGCGAGTGTCCCGGACGCAGCGGGCGCAGCCTTTCTGCCGGCCCTGCAGGGCCTTGGCAGCCCGTACGGCGACGCCAGCCGGCGCGGATTGCTCGCGGGCCTCAACCCGAGCGTTTCGCCCGCCCATATCGCCCGCGCGGGCATGGAGGGCCTGGCGTTCCGCGCCCGAGAGGCGCTGGAGCATCTTTATGGCTTGACCGGTTTCGCGCTCCCCGAGGCGTTGGGCGTCGATGGCGGCGTCGCCTCCAACGATACGTTCCTGCAAGTCCAGGCCGACATGCTGGGCCGCCCCGTCCGCCGTCACGCCACCCTGGAAGCCACCGCCTGCGGGGCCGCACTCTGTGCTGGGCGCGGCGCGGGCGTGCTCTCACCGGGCAATGTCGGACACTTCGTGCGTTACGATAAAACCTTCGAGCCGCGGATTGGGGCCGACGAGGCGCAGGCCCGCTTCAACCAGTGGCGCTCCCTGGTCTATCCGCAAGAGCACGCGCCGCCGTAACCGCGACCTGAGCACGCTTGAAGGTCTCGTCGGGCGACTGCCCCGGCCGATAGAGTTCCGAACCCAGGCCAAATCCCGCCGCGCCGCAGGCCGCCCACGCCGGCATCTCGGCTGGACCGACGCCGCCGACGACCAGCACGCGGGTTCCGGGCGGCAGGACCGTGCCCAGCGCTTTCAAATGACCCGGTCCATAGGTCGATGCGGGGAAGAGCTTCAGGATTGGCGCGCCCGCCGCCAGCGCCGCAAAGGCCTCCGTGGGCGTGGCGATTCCGGGTATCGGCGTAAGGCCAAGTCTCAGCGCAGCTTCCACCACGCTCGTGTCGATGTTGGGCGCGACAATGAAACCCGCGCCTGCCGACGCGGCGGACTGGACGCTTTCGGCCGAAAGGACCGTCCCCGCTCCGCAGGCCATTTTGCCGGCCATCGCCCGGCCAAGGCGCGACAGGCTGTCCAGGGGATCCGGTGAATTAAGCGGGACTTCGACGCCGCGGATGCCGGCGTCCAGCAGAGCCCGCGCCACGGCGACGACGTCATCGGGCGCGACGCCGCGGAGAATGGCCACGATCGGACATTGCTCAAGCGCCTCATCCAGGGTCATCCCGCCAGCCTCCAGATCTCTCTCAAGCCGGCAAGGGCGACCGCTTCGCCATCAGCGAATCTCGTCGCCACGCCGCGTTTATCGAATGCGCGCGCGTACCAAGCGCACAGCGCCGCATCACCCACCAGATCCACGGGCGCATCGGTCCAAGCGCCCATCAGCGGATGAAGCCCGGCGACCTCCGCGCCGATCAGCAGTCCCGAGAGGTAGGCTGCCGAGCCGTTCGGGGCCAGTTCGCCGGCGACGATCCGGCCACGGACGCTGAACAGTCTCGCGGCCAGCGCGCCACCGTCGCCGGCTGCCTCAAGCCCCTGATCGAAAGCCTCGGCATCGTTTACGGCTGCGTCACCCGGTCCGTGACTGAAGCGCAGCGTGCCGTGGGCGTTGAGCAGCGCGTACAACTCTCCGGTCATCGCGGTGATGAAACCCTCGACGCGGCCATCGACCATCCGCACCCACTTGGCATGCGTGCCGGGCAGGCAGACAAGACGCCGGCCCGATCCGCGCGCCGGTTCGCCGACGAGCCAGCCCACCAGTTGGGTTTCCTCTCCGCGCATGACGTCGGGGCCGGCCAGGCCCGCGCATCGCAGACCGGGCACGATCCGCACGCCGGGCGCCGCACTGGTCAACGACTTCGCAATCACGTCCAGGGAGATCGGGCAGTCGACATAGCCCGCCGCGGCCCACCCCAGGTTTGAGCCGATCATTCCACTCAGCAGCGCCGGCATTCCCCTGGCTTCCAATGCAGGCCGCACGTCATCTTCGAACCTGGCGGCGGCCTCTCCGGGGCCGAGCGCCCCTACGCCGAGGGGAAACCGGCGGAATGCCAGCACATCGCCGTCCGGCCCGATCACCCAGGCCCGCAGGCTTGATGTCCCCCAGTCGCCGAGAAGCACGGCCACGAGCGTTCGCCTCTCAGCCGGCGAAGGGCGGCAGGGTCAGTCCGCGCACCCCAGGCGTCACGGCGAGCAGGCTCCCCGCCCATGGCTGGCGACCCAGAGCTTCCGCGGACAGTCCCCACCTTGCCGTGGTGATGTAAAGCGTGGCGAGATCCTCGCCTCCAAAGGCGCAGCTCGAAGGCTGGTCCACCGGCGTCCGGATCACGCGATCGATCGATCCATCGGGCGCATAGCGGACAATCCTCGCTCCGCCCCATTGGGCGTTCCACAGGTAGCCGTCGGCATCCACCGCCGATCCGTCCGGGGCGCATTTTTGGCCCCGTGTATGGGCGAAGAGCGTGCGCGCCCCCGCCTCGCCGGTGACCGGATCGATTTCAAGCACGTCGATGGATTGATCGAGGGAGTCGGCGACGTAGAGGCGATCGCCCAAGGGGCCGCAGACCAGGGTGTTGGAGATGCCGAGGCCATCGAGCACCCGGCGCCATGACCAGTCGGCGTCGAGACGATAGACCGCGCCGCTGCGCGCCCGTTCGTTGTCGTGCATGGTCCCGAACCAGAATCGCCCTGCCGTATCGACGTTGCCGTCGTTGGCGCGGTTGCCTGGCCGATCGGGCTCCGCATGGAAGCGATATTCGAAAACGCCGGTTTCCGGGTCGAGGACCCCGACGCCGTCCCGACGCGTGGCGACCAGGCCCTCGCCGCAAGCGCGCGGGGCAACGGCGCTCACCTGGCCCTCGACCGCGCAGCCGCCGCTCTCTCCGCTTTGCGGATGCAGCCACTCCAGCCGTCCGCCCTTGATGTCGACCCAATAGAGCCGCCCTGTGACGGCGTCCCACACCGGACCCTCGCCGAGCAGATTCTCCCGCTTCGCCGCCAGGACGACCCCGCTCATCTGCGAGCCGCCGATCAGCTATCGGTCCGAAGAGTCGCGATCGGTGCGGCTATCGTGATCGCCGACCCCGTTCGCCCCTTGCCGGACTTTGTCGCCCGCGGTCTCCAAGGCCCCGCCAGCCCGATCGGCGGCCGTGGCGGCGGCGTCCCGCGCACGGTCGCCCGCTGTGCGAGCGGCCGTGCCCGTGGCCTGCGCCACATTATCGGCCGCATCGGAGGTGGCCGCGCCGGCGGCCTTCATGTCCGAATCGGCCTTGGCGACGTTGGGATTGTCCGACCTGGAACAGCCGGTAAGGACCACGGCTGCGGCGAAAACCAGCGGAAAGATACGCATTTTTGGTTGCTGCGTGGCTGAGACATGGGTGGCTAAACCCCGCCAATAGCATGTAATCGGCGTCCCGCGCCCCGTCAGATGACCTCCAGGTAATCCCGGTCCGGCAGATCGGGAAAGGCCGCGGTTGGCAGGGTCTGGTACCAAAAGGCGACCGAGGCGATGTCGTCCTGGAGCGGCAGGTATCGGCGATCCTTGTCGGTGCGCCAGCCAAGCGCCTGAATGGTCACGCGCAGATCGGCCTCGAAACGGATGGGATCCATGATGTGCCAGCGGTACAGGCCAAAACGCTGTTGCGACCGGTAAAGACCGTCGGGCCGCAGAACCTGCGGCAGGCCTGCGTAGGCGGTGGTGAATTCAACGTAGGCCGGCGCCACGGCCCGGTCCCGCTCGACCGCCCCGACATCGAAATTGTAGGCCCCGCAGAAGTAATCTTCGGTTCCGGTGCCGCAGATGGTCGGGAACGCCTCGTCTCCGTCGATATGGAACTTGATCTCGCCCTCGCCCCACCAGCCGGCGTTGTTCACCCCCCAGGCCATGTAGGTTCCGACGTAATGGCCGGCGCCCTTCACGCCGTCAATGAGGGTGTAGACCTCCTTATAGGCAAGCGGATTCGCGCGCCGGAACTGGGCATGGAAATAGGCGGCGTCGCCCGGCACGTCGGTCAGGGCGTAGTTGATCTGATAGTAGACGTAGATCGCCTCGTCGCTGAGGTTCTCCAAGGTGAAGCGCGCGCGTTTGCGGAACGGCATCTCCCAGTAGCAGTTGAAGGCGCGGCCCGGATTGACGCACACGGCGAGCGAACTGACCTGGGCGAACTTCTCCCAGCCGCAGGCGAAGAAATCGCCGGCCGGGCATTCGATCGATGGCTGCGCCTGTTCATCCCAGTAGGCCCGCAGAATGGTGTGGCGCCACTTGCCACCCGCCAGGGTCACCCAGATCTGCTGGATGGCGCCCGCGCCTTCGATATCGGCCAGGCATCGGGTCTCGCCGGGCTGGACGATGATGTACGGGGAAACCTTCCATCCCTGGCCGAGGTCCCGCGCCGCGTTTGCGGCTGGGCCATCGACGGACATTCCGCCCTTGCCCTTTTCGCCGGTGAAGTTCTCCGGGCTGATCGACCGAGACTTGGCCCGCGACAGTCGCGAGAGATTGCCCAGATGCAGGCCCAGGCCCGAAAAGCCTTCCGTCGTCATCGTTGGCGCTCCCGGCCAAAACGCGCATCGAGCATGGGCGGGAGGCTGGCCGCCAGGCCGTCCAGCGGTCCGGAGGAAAGCAGCAGCACCACCTCGTCGCCGCGCAGCGACACGCAAAGCTGATCGGTGACCGCCTGCCCATTTTCCAAGGCTTGGGCGCGAACCCCCGCTGCCTCTATGCGCGCCAGGATCTGCGCCTGGCTGAGCTGCTGGCTTGTCTCAGCGCCATGACCGGGCGGCGGCAGCAGAAGAACCTGGCTTACGCCCTCGAAGACCGTGTCATACCACGCCAGGGACGCGGGGCTTCGCCAACTGAAGGTGTGGGGTTCAAAGACGACCACCGCCGGCCGCCCGGGGAAATGCAGGGCGATGGCCTCGATCGCCGAGCGCGCCTTTTCGTAGGAGGACCCGAAGCCCTCGTAGACCGGCACGCTGGAGGCCGTGGTCTTCTTGTCGAGCCGCCTGGCAAGGCCGCGGAACCCCGCCACGCCGGCGCTCAGCGCTTCCGGGGTGATTTCACCGCGCTCGAGCAGCAGGGCGGCGGCGCCGACGATGTTTTCGATGTTGTGCAGGCCCAGCAGCTGCGTTTCCAGCGCCAGCCTCTCTCCGCCAGGGATCACCAGGTCGAACCGCGTCACCTCGCCGATGCGCACGGCCTCGGCGAAATAGCCCTCCCCCGGGGCCAGCCCATACCACACCGGATGACGCTCGCGGGTCATCCGACGTATCGGCTCGAAGTCTCGGGCGCAGACCAGCAGTGCGTCTTTGGCTATCCCGTCGATCAGTTCGGCAAACGGGCGCTCGTAAGCCTCCATGGTCGGAAAGACGTTGAGGTGATCGTGGACGATGGAGCTGATCAACAGCGCCTGCGGATGATAGAGCAGGAACTTCGAGCGCCGGTCAGCCTCGCCGATCACATATTCATCGCCTTCGATGAGGAAGGTCGGATCCTGGCCCCAATGCCCCGATGTCTCCAGATCGAGCGGGGCCGCGCCGATGAAATAGCCGGGGTCGCGCCCGGCCTGGCGCATCAGCGCCGCGCATAGGCAGGTGATCGTCGACTTGCCGAAACTGCCGGCGATGACGACATTTTCGCGGGTCGCCGTCTGGCGGGCGAGGAAAGCCGCGAAGCTGTATCGGTCAACGCCGCGACGGACGATCTCCGCCAGTTCCGGGTTGGCCGGCAGATCGAGCTTGGCGCTCGAACCGATGATGGCCGCGTCGATGTCTGGAGGAATCCTCGCGGCGTCGAATCCGACGTGAAAGGCGATCCCGATGCGTTCGAGGTAGGTGGTGACAGGCGGGAATACGTCCTGGTCGGAGCCGCAGACTTCATGGCCCTGCGAGACCAGCACCGAGGCCAGGGCGCTCATCCCCGCGCCGGCGATGCCCAGGAAGTAGACTTTCATGCAGGCGCTGGAACCGGACCCCCGATGGGCTCGCCGAACATCTCCGCGCGAACGAACCGCGCCGGGGGCGATCCGAAGGCCAGCACGGTGTCGTGATAGCGTTTCAACCCGAAGGCTTGTCCCCAACGCTTCTCGGCTTCACGGCGGATGTCCCAGTGTTCCTCGGAGCCGACGAAATAGGATGGCAGCTGCGCCGAGGTCACCGACACCCGCACCCACTTACCCGCCGCCTCGCCTTCTTCCTGAAACGCTGTCGCGGTCATCAGCTTCAGAGCGTCCTCGCGGCTGAGGCCATCGACATGGACCCCCTGGTCGAGAATGGCGTTGGTAATGCTTCTGAGCTTGATCTTCAGGACCACCAGCCGATAGAGGGGATCGCCATCCAGGAAGCCTTCCTGGGCCATCATCGACTCGCCATAGACGGCCCAGCCTTCGACGAACACGCCGGACCACAGCACGGCGCGGAGCGTCGACGGATAGGCGCTGGAATGGGCCAGTTGCACGTAATGACCGGGCATCGCCTCGTGGGTGGCGATATCGGCGATGGCGCGGCGGTTGTATTCGCGCAAGAACGACAGGGCGTGGGCCTCTGTCCAGTCTTCGGGCAGGGGCGAGACGGCGTAGAAGGTCGCCTGACCCTTGTCCAAGGGGCCGGGCGGATCGCAATAGGCGACCGCGACCCCGCGCCGGAACTCCGGCATCAGAATGACTTTCACCGGGGCAGCGGGCAGGGTGATCAGGTCCCGGCTCCGCACGAAGTCGGTGGCCTGCGCCAGCGAGGCCTTGGCGACGGCCACGACCTGATCGCGGTCCGGATGGTCGGCGGCGGCGATGTCGAGCGCCGCCTGGATCACCGCCTGCTGCTCCTCGGGACTGGGTGAGGCGGGTGCGGCGGGTGCACCGGGCCGGCCGGCCAGCACGCCGGCGGCGATGACGTACATCTCCCGCCGCGTGGCGATCACCGCCGCCTCGGCCCGGCGCCGGATCTCGCGGCGATCGAGCGGCGATTCCAGCGCGAAGGCCAGCTTGGCGTCATAGAGCTTCGCGCCCAATCGAAAGTCCCCGGCGGCCGCCGGTTCGAGCGTGGTTTCGAGCCACCGCTGGTGGTCTTCCACGGCGCGGGAGAGCGTCACACTGGCGGCATCGAGGCGTCCGCGATCTTCCGGCGCCAAGACCCCGGCCTGCGAGACAATCAGATCGGCCACCAGGCTGGAAAGCCCCTTGTTCTGTGTTGCCGCCGTCTGAGCGTGGACCTTGGGCACGCGGGCTGGATCGAGATTGGCGCGCGCCTGGGCCAACAGGGCGGGGAGCTTCTCCATCCGCGCAGTCGCCGCGCGCAGGCGGGTGGGGAGCGGCGCGAAATCACGCGCCATCACCGAATAGAGCGCATCGCCGGCCAAGGCGCTGTAGACCAACGGATCCCACGCCCAGCTCTGCAGAACGTCCTCGCTCCACATCTCATAACGCAGCGCGTTGCCGAGAATGGCGGCGTCTATCTGATTGGCGCGCGTCAGTTGCCCGGCAGGCATGGCCTCCAGATCGGCCAGGATCGCGCGTTTGGCGGTGGTGGCGGCGGCGCGCCCGGCCGGCGACAGATCGTCCAGCTCGGCATCCAGGCTGTGATCGCCAATCTGGGTCGCCCATACCGGGCTGAACATCCCCGTGGTCTTCAGCCAGCGTCGCGACAGAGCCGAGAATGCGGCATCAGCCTCTGCTGGCGCCCCCTGAGCCGCCAGCGAGCCTGGCAGACCCGCCGCAATCAGCAGGCTAATGGCGCCGCGTCGAGACATGCTCCCTCCCATCGCCCTCCCCTTCACGCCTATCCCTCAGGTCACCGCGCCGACGACCCTCGGGGGCGCCTCCCGCCAGGACCCGGACTGCATGATCTCATACAACGTCTCCACCGCACGCCACACGTCCTGATAGCGCAGGTATAGAGGCGTCAGGCCAAAACGCAGGATATCCGGATCGCGAAAATCGCCGACGACGCCGCGCGCGATCAGGCTTTGGATGATTGCGAAGGCCCGCGGGTGGCGAAAGGCGATATGGCTGCCGCGGCTGTCGGCGTGGGCCGGCGTTATCAGCTCGAAGCCATGGCCCTCGCAACGAATGGCCATGCGCTGAGAGAACAGGTCCCACAGCCGCGCGGCCTTGCTCCACACATCCGGGCCATCGACCTCGAGCCACAGGTCGATCGCCGTCTCCAGCGCCAGCAGGCTGAGCATGGGCGGGGTGCCGCACAGAAATCGGGCGACGCCCGGCGCGGGCTCATAGGCGTCAAGGAATTCGAACGGCGCGGCGTGGCCCATCCAGCCGCTGAGCGGTGAGCGAAGCGCCGCTTGCAGGCGCTCGGCCACGAACAGCCACGCCGGCGCCCCGGGACCGCCGTTGAGGAACTTGTAGCCGCAGCCGACAGCCAGGTCGGCGCCGGAGCCGCGCAGGTCGACGTCCACCGCGCCGGCGCTGTGGCTGAGGTCCCAGAGCGTCAGGGCGCCGACGGCGTGCGCCTTGTCGGTGATCGCCGCCATGTCCCGCCGCGCGGCCGTTTTGTAGTGGACGTGGCCGAGCAGCAAGACCGCGACACTTTGATCGAGCTCCGCCTCGATCCGGCCTTCGGGCACGGCCCTGACGTCGACGCCCGGCAAGACGGAAGCAGCGTCCCGCGCGAGATATAGATCGGTGGGGAAGTCGCCGGTCACCGTCAGGATCGCGCTGCGTCCTGGACGGTTCGCGATTCCCGCCACCAGGAGCTTGAACAGGTTGACCGAGGTGGAGTCGGCGACGATGACCTCATGCGGGGCGGCGCCGATCAGGCCGGCGATCTTAGCTCCCACCCTTGCCGGCGCGCCAATCCAGTCGGCGTCATTCCAGCTGCGCACCAGGCCGTGGCCCCACTCGCTTCCCACCGCCGTTGCCATGCGGGCTCCGGCCGAGGCTGGCGGCGGCCCAAGCGAATTGCCGTCCAGATAGATGACGCCGCGGGGCAGTATGAAGCGCGATCGAAAGCCGCGCAGGGAGTCGGCCCGATCCTGGGCCCGCGCCTCGGCCAGGGTCGTCATCATCGCTGGACGCCGGACCCGGCCGCCAAGGCGCGGCAGATCGCGATAGGGGGGCTGAGCGCCAGCGGCCACAGCAGGCCAGACAGCGCCGACTGCAAAACCAGATAGGTCAGTCGCGGCGGAGACATCGTCGCGGCGATGGAGGAAAAATCCGGGCGAGCGATCACCGACAGCGCGTCCGCCCCGCCCCCCGCCAGAGCCACGCCGGCGGAGATCACAGCAAAGCCCAGGAACCAGACTGTCAGTCCAAGGGCCGCGGTCAGGCCGTAGATGCCCAGCATCGACCAGAAACGGCCGCGCGTCATGGCCCAGGATCGGGCCAGGCGTACTTTTCCGGCCGCGAAGGTCAGCGGCGAAGCCAGCGACAGCCTGACGCCAAAATAGACCAGCGCGCCGATCAGGCCGACGACCAGGGTCAGGGCCATAGCCGCGGTTCGCCCGGAGGGACCGACGATCAGTCCGATCACGACCGCGGCGACGACGGTGAGAATATAGAGCGCCAGGGCCATGACCAGCAGCATGAACATCAGGCCCATCTGCCTCAGCTCTTCGAGCCCCAACCGCATATAGCCAAATCGGTCGTCGTCCGGCGTCGACACGGCGCGATTCACCGCGGCTAGAACAATCGAGTAGACGGCAAAAACGACCACCAGCGCCCCTCCCAAGACCGGCCAGAGTTGGGCCATCAGAAGGGCTACCGCGCGCGGATCGTTGCCTGCCCGGAGCGACATCATCTCGGTGAAGGCCGGCCCGGCTGTGGCTGCGATGAACAGGCTGAAGAGCACAGAGCTGACGACCGAGAGCAAGGCCCACAGCGCCGCAGCCCTGGGATGCTCGCGCACGATTCGAAAGCCGGTGAAGGCAGCGTCCAGCCCCAGGAGTTCCGCCATGGTTCGTTCCCACCGCCAGCAAGGCCAGCGCCAATCGCTCGTCCGTGTCAGCCGAACCGTCGTCGATGGCAAGCCGGCGCGGGTTGCGACTTTCTTCCGGCGGTGGCCAATTGCACGTCGAAGCCAGGCTCAAGGACCGCACGTGACCGCACAGCACCAAGGGGCCGATCTGCTGCTTCGCCGACAACGGGGCGGCATCGCTCGATTGACACTGAACGACCCTGATCGCGCCAACGCGCTCTCGATGGCGATGATCGGCCAGCTGACAAAGGCGATTGGCGATGCCGCTGGTGATGCGTCGGTCGCCGTCGTCGTGATCGGCGCGGCCGGGCGGATTTTCTGCGCCGGCCACGACCTGGCGGAGTTGCGCGCCACGGAGGACGGCGCCGAGCACAGGCGCATTTTCGATCGGTGCAGCGACCTGATGCGCGCCATCGTCGATTGCCCAAAGCCGGTGATCGCGTCAGTTACCGGCGCTGCCGTCGCGGCTGGCTGCCAGCTCGTCGCCAGCTGCGATCTGGCCTATGCCGAAGAGCGGTCGCGCTTTGCCGTTTCCGGGATCGACCTGGGGCTGTTCTGCTCGACGCCGGCTGTCGCCGTGTCCCGCGCCATCGGTCGCAAGAGCGCCCTCGAGATGCTGTTCACCGGCCGCTTTGTCACCGCCGCCGAAGCCGCGTCCATCGGCCTGATCAATCGCGCCGTCGCGTCGGACGAACTGGAAGGCGTTGTCGATGCGGTCGCCGCTTCGATAGCCGCAAAGCCGCCGGAGGCGGTGGCGCTGGGCAAGGCCCTGTTCAACCGGCAGATCGAAATGGACCTGAAGGAGGCCTATGGCCTCGCCGGCGCCTGCATGGCCGAAAATCTGAGCTTTCCATCGGCCAGGTCGGGGATCGACGCCTTTCTCAACCGGAGCGGGCGATGAGCGGCGCCGAACGCTGGACATATGCCAAGGGGCTGCACGATCTGGGCGGCGGCGCCTTCGCCTACCTTCAGCCGAACGGAGACTGGGGCTGGTCGAACGCCGGCTTTGTGCGGGACGGGGACGCCTCGCTGTTGATCGACACCCTTTTCGATGCACGCCTGACCTCGCAGATGCTTACCGCGATCACAGACGCCACCGGCGTTCAGGCCGCCGACATCGAAACCCTGGTCAACACCCACGCCAACGGCGATCACACCTTCGGCAACGGCCTGGTGACCAACGCCAGGATTATCGTCGCGCTCCACGAGGTGGGACCGGCCCATACGGCCGGCGATGTCATCGCGCACAGCGTCGAGGACGGCGTCGTGTTCACCGGCGACATACTGTTCATCGACGGCACGCCGATCATGTGGGCCGGCCCGGTCGGCAACTGGCTCAAGGCCTGCGACCTGATCGTCGCCCTGGATCCCAGGGTGATTGTGCCAGGACATGGCCCGATCACCGACATTGCCGGAGTTCGCCGGGTTCAGGCCTATCTTCGCTACATCGATGGCCAGGCCCGCGCGCGATATGATGCGGGCATGGGCGTGGTCGAAGCGGCGCTCGACATCGCGCTTGGCGACTATGCCGCCTGGGGGGACGCCGAGCGCATCGCGGTCAATGTCTCGACCCTCTACCGCGAATATCGCGGCGGCCCAGACCCGGCGGGCGAGCCGTCGCCGTTCGCGATGATGGCGACTTTGGCGAAACGCGGGCCACGCCGCTAGGGAACCGGCAACCCCCTTGCGCCCCCTCCGTCACGGCGCAAACAAGTGCGCCGCGCCACCTCCCCCGCTCCGCGGGGCAGGAGTTTAGCTAAATTCCTCCCCCGCCAGCACAGCGCCGCGGGGGAGGGGGACCGCCCGCGCCAGCGGGTGTGGCGGGGGCGCAAGGCGGCGACTCGGGGCCGCCTGGACTGGCTAACCGCGAACCAGGTAGATCGGGTTACCGATCAGCATCAGACGGCCATCGCCGTCGCGCACATTGATGCGGACCCAGTGCCGCCGGCCATCGGCGACAATGCCGAAACTTCGCGTGGTGGGACCGGGACCGATGGCGGTCTCGCACGCGAGGCTGAGGGTCTCACCATCCATGACCACTTCAAAATGGCCCGAGGAGACGCCGCCAACGGTCACCTCGAAGGCCACGTCCTCACCCTCGCCCGCCGCCAGGTCGCCGCCCATGATCGCCTGGCGGTCGGCGCAGCGGGCGGTGAGATCGAGCGTTCGGTGGCGGACACCGTCGAGATCGATAGCCACCCTGCCAAGTCGGATCGCCTCGACAATGGCGCTTTCGCACAGCGATTGCGCATGGATGAGGGTGGTCGGCTTGCCGATGGCCGAGAACACATCGGGCGCCAGGGAGGCGTCGTGGTTATCGCTGCCGCCAATGCCGGTGATGTTGTGGCCCTCATTCAATCGCGCCTGCCAGAAGGGGATGCCCGAGAACGGGCCCTCCTCCCCGCCCATCACCCGCTCGGCGCCGCCGTTGGCGACTTCAATGGCCTGGACGCGGGAAAAGTCGGTCGCCGGGGCGGTCCAGCCGCAGCCCATGCACAGTTCGTTCGATGGCAGGCAGGGGTGGTTGACCGCCAAGAGGCCGCCCATGGCCTGCGCCGCGTCGCAGAGGGCGTCCGCGTCGGGCAGGCTCTCTGCGCCCAGCCGAAAGTCGATGAAACCGGTGGGCCCAAAGATGTTGGCATGGCCATGAAAGGTGGTGATCTCGCGGCCTGGGATCAGCAGTAGCTGGTCGAAGGCCGGCTGCAGCTCGCGCATGGCGTGGAAGTGCGAGGTCGTGTTGTGGTCGGTAATGGCGATGAAATCGAGCCCCCGCGCCGCCGCGGCCTCCACCGAGCGATAGAGCGGCGATGGCGCCCGCGCGCCGCTCTGCGCGCAGCAGCCGCCGTCGCTGTGGGCGGTGTGCATGTGCAGATCCCCGCGATACCAGGCCAGTCCTTGCTTGAGCGGCTGGTCGGAAAACGTCGAAACGCGCGGCGCGGCGGGACCCCTGACAAAAAAGATCTTCGCCGTATAGGCGGCGCTGACGCCGGTGCGGATGTTGGGGATGCCGAGCAGGAGGGTCCAGCGGCCGGCGCCGATCGGCCCGGAAAGGTACGAGGCCGTGGCGTCCTCGGCCGCCAGTGTGAACAGCGACTTGTCGCCGCCGCTCCAGCCGCGAAAACCCTGGCCGTCAAGAAGGCCAAGATCGATGGTGGTTCGATGGGCGCGATCATAGTCGAAGGCGATGGTCAGCCGCGAAACGCCGGCTGGAACCTCGAACGGTTCGGAGCGATAGGTTTCATGGTCGGCGCGGGTGATTACGCCTTGCAAAATCAGGTCGGGCGCCGGCGCGTCGGAGACTTCCAATGTTTCTCGCCCTTCGTGTTTGCGTTCGCCAGTCAGCGATTTGTACACTACCCGGCAACCATATTTCCGTCATGAGCCCCTTAAGCCGGGCTTCGCAACGAAAGATCCCGCCGCCGAATGACCCAGACAACACTTGCAGTCGCCACGGCGCGGTGGGCGGTTCTGATCATGCTGCTGCTCGAGCCGCTCACAGCCCGGGCCGAGGCGTGCGAGGGCGCCCCGAGCGCGGCCCGGCTGCTGGTGGTCGTCGAGGGGGTACGCTCCGACCAGGGGCTGATGACTGCCTCGCTCTACCCCAATGACCGCGACAAGTTTCTGGTTAGGTACGGCGCTCTGAAGGTTTGGCGTGTCCCGGCGCGCGCGCCGCAAACCAGGATGTGCATCTGGATGAAGGGACCTGGAACCTACGCCGTGGCGATCTATCACGACGCCAACGCCAACTATAAACTCGACCGCAACCTGTTTGGTCCGACCGAGGGGTACGGCTTTTCCAACAACCCCCATATCGCTTTCGCAGCACCGCCGCTCGACGCGGTGACCTTTCAGGCCGGGGCTGGGGACACCACGGTCCACGTGCGGCTTCACTATCCCTAATTCCACCCAGCGGGGTGACACAGCCCCTGCCAAGCGTCATCAATCGCCGGTGGGGAAATTAAGGAACGATGTGCCGATGGGCGGCGTAACGCTAGGCGAAGGGCTGAGGGCTGCATCGCGCGTCTTGTTGTCGCGGCGCCGGCCCCTGCTCGCGCACGTTGTGGTGACCCGTTACTGCAACCTCGAGTGCGCCTATTGCAGCGAATACGACAAGGTTTCAAAGCCAGTGCCGCTCGCTGTGGTGCTGGGGCGGATCGATGGTCTCGCCGCGCTCGGGACCCAGATTGTCACCCTGACCGGCGGCGAGCCCCTGACCCACCCGGGCCATGACCAGATCATCGCCCGGATTCGCGCGCACCGGATGCTGGCGACGACGATCACCAACGGATTTTTGCTGACCGCGAAGAAGATCGCCGGCATGAACGCGGCCGGTCTGCAGGAGCTGCAGATTTCGATCGACGGCGTGAAGCCGGACGAGATTTCGAAGAAAACCCTTAAATCCCTGTTGGGTAAGCTGAAACTGCTCGCCCAGTATGCTAAGTTCCATGTCAATATCAACTCGGTGCTCGGTATGTCCGAAGCCCGCACCGAAGAAGCGCTCGAGGTCGCCGCCGCAGCCAAGGCCATGGGCTTCAGCCACACGGTCGGGGTGTTGCACGACGCACAAGGCGGCCTCTCGCCGCTCTCGCCCAGCCAAAAACGCGTCTATCACGCTCTGATGTCCAAGGGTTCCTTAGCACATCGAATTAACTATTTGATGTTCCAAAAGAATCTTATGGCAGGCAAGCCCAATGCCTGGCGTTGCCGCGCTGGGGCGCGCTATCTCTACATCTGCGAAGAGGGGCTGGTGCATTACTGCTCTCAGCAGCGCGGCGCCCCTGGCACGCCGTTGCTCGACTACGGAGCCGCCGACATTGCCCGTGAATACGACACCCCGAAGGCCTGCGCGCCGTTCTGCACCGTCAGCTGCGTCCATCAGGCCAGCTTCCTGGACGCCTGGCGCTTCCCCCAAAGAACGGCGGCAGCGGCCTAGCGCGGCCAGTTGCTCGCCGTGCGCCGCGCTGATCGGGCCGCTTGCAATGCGAGATTGGCCATTCGCAGCACCCCCCCGCTCGCGGCGCCGGCGAGAGCTGAGACCTGCTTGGCGCCGGGCGGCGCCGCGTTGGCGAGAGCCGGTGCGACAATCTTTTCGACAAACGCTTCGATCAGCGGGCGTGCGCTGACCACGGCGAGAATCTCTTCCTCACAAGCCAGGCTGACGAAGTCGAAATTCGATGAGCCGACGATCAGGTGCTCCTCGTCGATGAGAATCCCCTTCTCATGGCTCATCTGGGCGATCGGGCTGACCTGGAGACCGTTCTTCACCGCGTTCGCCAGCAGGTAGTCGCGCACCAGGGGTTTGTTGTTGGCCAAGGGGGTGATGACCCTCACGCCGACGCCGCGTTTGGCCGCCTTCGCCAGCGCGTCGGTGAACGGGAAGGTCAGATACGGACTGACCACGGTGATCTCGCGCCGCGCCGCCGCGATCATGCCGAAGAGCTCGGCAAAGCCTTTGGCGTTGGAGCGGCCATCCAGGCACAGAAGGCGGATCGCGCCAAAGGTTTCGCTCGACGGGCGCGGAACACCGGCGAAGGTCGCAGCGAAGTCTCCCGCCAGAAAGTCGGCCGGCGCCTTGCCTTCAATGCGCACCATGAAGTCGCTCCAGGCGAAGTTGTGGTCGCTGAAGTTGATCCCGCCGATATAGGCGACGTCATCGGCGACGATCAACTTCTTGTGGTTGCGGGCGGGATAGCGCCAAAGGCCAAGCCCGATCGGATTGGTGGTGCGCACGCGGATGCCCTGGCCGACAAGGCGGCGGAACATCGCGTTCGTCTCGCGCCGTTCAGCTTGAAGTCGGCGATCGAGCAGTCCGGCGGGCGACCAGACAAGCCGATCGTTGATTACCGCCCGCGTATACCCGTCGACTAGAATGCGTCGGTCACGCGCCGGACTGGCCGAAATTGCCTCAGCGACGGCAAGTCCGGTCCCATCGCCCTCGAAGGTCATGGCCTGGACAAACAGGCGCTCTCGCGCCCTCGCCAGATCGCCGCGTGCTCGGCGCCAGAAGGCGTCAGACCCCGCCAGGAGCTCGAAATCGGCCACCTTCCCCCCCGCCATGGCGGCGTTTTTCACAAACAGCGTTGCCCGACGCGGCCGGCGATGGCTAGAAGCATCTGGCGGGGCTGACCCGCGGGAGGGCGGTCCTGGCATGAACGAGCGCGTGCGCGTCATGCTGCTGCTGTCTTCGCTGCACGGGGGCGGAGCCGAACGGGTGGCCGTTCACCTGCTCAACCGGTGCGATCCCGATCTGATCGACATGCGCATGGGCCTCTTGCGCAAGGCCGGACCGTTTCTGCACGGGGCTGACGCGGACCGCATCGATGCATCGCCGATCGGCCAGGCCTGGCTGGCCTTCGAGGGCCATAATTCCAGCTTCTACAAGCCCCGACGGCTGCTGGCCGGCGCGGTGCTGGCGCCGGCCAACGTTTCCAGCATGATCCGCGCCCACCGCCCGCACGTGGTCATGAGCTTTCTCAAGGGCATGAGCGTGCTCACCTATTATGTGCTCAAGGGTCTTGGCGAGGACCGCCCGCGTTGGATCGCCCGGGAAGGCAACAACACCGACGCGGTGATCGACGATGAGATGATCAATCCCACCGGGCGCGTGCTGATCAAGGGCCTGACGCGCCGTTGTTACCGCGCCGCCGACTGCTTCCTGACCAATTCCCATGAAATGGCCAGGGGGCTGCAAAGCGCGCTTGGCCTCGACCCCGGCCGCATGCGGGTGATCCACAACCCCATCGATCTGGCCGAGGTGCGCCGCCTGGCCGCCGAGCCTCTGCCCCAGGCGCCGCCGCGCCCGTTCATCGTCACCGCTGGGCGCCTCGAACACCAGAAGGGCCACGATCTGCTGCTGAAGGCTTTCGCCGCCAGCGAGGCGGCGCGGGATCTCGACCTGGTCATTCTGGGGCGCGGCAGTCTCGAGGCGTCCCTGAAGCGTCAGGCCGCCCACCTCGGCATCGCCGACCGGGTGAGGTTTCCGGGCTTCGCCGCCAATCCCTGGGCGTGGTTCTCAAAAGCCAGGCTGTTTGTCCTGCCCTCGCGGTGGGAGGGATTTCCCAGTGTGGTCGCCGAGGCCCTGGCCAGCGGCGCCCCGGCCCTGGTCACCGCCTGCGACTTCGGCCCACGCGAAGTGGTCGAGCACGGTGAGAGCGGCTGGGTCGTGCCGCCAGAGGATGTCGGCGCCTTCGCCCGGGCGATCGACATGCTCTTGAAAAGCCCCGATCTGACGGGAAAGTTCGTCAGAAACGGCAAGGCGCGCGCCGACGCCTTCGACATCTCTGAAATGGCCGAGGCCTATACCAGCCTGTTTCTCGAACAGGCCGGCGCCGCGCGTCAGATCGCCATTGGGGCGTAGTGTCGGTGTTTCCGGGGAGATTGCTTTCGGGCCGGCAGGCCTGGTAGCCCATTTCGTCGACGCTGGCCCTGGTGTAGGGGGCGGGCATGACCGGAATGCTGGCAAAGGCGGGGCCTTATCTGCGCGCCAACGGGGGCCGCATCGGGCTCGAGGCGCTGGTCAACTTCATCGGCCCGTTCGTGATCTACAACATCGCCAAGCGCGATCTGGGGGACGTAGGCGCCTTGATCGCCTCTTCCGCGCCGCCAATCGCCTGGAGCCTGATCGAATTTGCCCGCCACCGCCGCGTCGACGCGGTCTCGATGCTGGTCCTGGCGGGTATCGCCCTGTCCTTGCTGGCCTTTATCGGCGGCGGCGGCGCGCGCTTTCTGCAGCTGCGGGAGAAGCTGGTCACCGGGCTGATCGGGCTCGTCTTCCTGGGCTCGGCCGCGGTCGGCAAGCCGCTGATCTATCAGCTCGCCCGGGCGACCATCCGGCGCAGATCCACCACCGAGGCGGCCTCGTTCGAGGCGATGAACGCCAACGTATTTTTCCGGCGCACGATGACTGTCATGACCCTGGTCTGGGGCTGCGGACTGATCGTCGAAGCCGTGGTCACCGGCCTTTTGGTGTTCACCATGTCGATCAGCACCTATCTGATCGTCAGCCCGTCGATTGGCTACGGTGTGATCGGCGCACTCACCCTGTGGACCGTGTGGTACACGCGCCGGCAAAGGAAGAGGGGCGAGGCGCGCCGGGCGGCTGAGGCGGCGGGTGCGCCTCCGGCGCCGACCCTTTAGGCCGTAATACGCTCCGCGTGCCCATGTGCGACGGCGTCATCGACGTCGAGCCAGAAACGGTCGCCGATGTCGAACGTCGTCGCATGGCCCTTCGCGGCGAGGATGGTCATCCCACCGGAAATGCCGCCGGCGCCGCCCGCGGCGATGTCTTCGCCGATCGAGCCGATCAGCGCTTTTGAGGCCAGGAAGACCCCGGTATCGAAGGCGTTGTAAGGCTCGATCAGCTTGCCGATACGCAGGATCGCCCCATCGTCCGCGGTCTGCACGCGGGTCACGTCTTCAAGGTCGACAAGGGGGTTATCCAGTCGCCGGTCGATGGCCAGGACCACGCCTTGCCGATCGCCGCGGGTGGCGATCAGATCGGCGACGAAGGTTTCGTCGAACAGATGGTCGGCCATCATCAGCACGAACTGCTCGTCCAGATGCGGCTCGGCCGCCGCGACGGAAAGTCCGTTGGGGCCGCGCCATTCAGGGTTGCGCACCGCGGCGATGGCGAACCCGCGGCGGGCCGAGAGCCCGCGCAGAAAGGCTTCAACCCGCTCGCCCTCGTAGCCGGTGACGACGACGAACGAACTGATGCCGGCCGCATGCGCCGACTGGATCACATGTTCGATCAGAGGCGCGCCACGCACCGGCGCGAGAGGCTTGGAGGGGGCGATATCGCGCAGGCGGGTTCCCTGACCCGCCGCGACGATGAGGCCTTTCACTGGGCGGCGATCCGCGCGTTCGGCTCGATGAAAGCCTCGGTCATCCGCTGAGCCTCGTCATCGGTGAACTGCGACGGCGGATGCTTGCAGAAAAACGCCGATGGCCCAATCAGGGCCCCGCCCTGTCCGCGATCGAGCGCAAGCTTGCAGCAGCGGATGGCGTCGATGACCACGCCGGCGGAGTTGGGCGAGTCCTCCACCGAAAGGCGCACCTCGATGTTCATCGGCACGTTGCCGAACAGGGCGCCTTCGAGGCGCAGGAAGCAGAGCTTGTTGTCGTTCAGCCACGGCACGTAGTCGCTGGGCCCGACGTGAATGTTTTCATCGGCCAGACGCTGGGCCATCACCGCCTGGACCGCCTCGGTCTTGGAGACCTTTTTCGAAGCCAGCCGGCCCCGATCCATCATGTTGAGAAAGTCGGTGTTGCCGCCGGTGTTGAGCTGGTAGGTGCGGTCCAGCCGAACGCCTCGCTGGCGCATCAGGTTGGTAAGCGCGCGGTGGACGATGGTGGCCCCGAACTGAGCCTTGATGTCGTCGCCGACGATGGGCAGCCCTTTTTCCTTGAAGCGCTGCTCCCACTGCGGATTGCTGGCGATGAATACCGGCATGCAGTTGACCACGCCGACCCCGGCCTCCAGTGCGCAATCGACATAAAAGCCGGTCGCTTCCTCCGATCCGACGGGAAGAAAATTGACCAGAACGTCGGTGCGGGCCGCCTTCAGCGCCTCGACGACCTCGGCCTTGCTGGCTTGCGCCGCGTTGCTGCGCACAAAGCTGCGATCGGGCGGCATGTGTTCCATGTGGTCGGCCATGCCGTCGAGCACGGCGCCCATGCGCACCTTCACGCCGGAGGCAGGAACATCGGCGAATTTCACCGTGCAGTTGGGCTTGGCGAAGATCGCCTGGGCCAGATCGGTCCCGACCTTGCGCTCATCGATGTCGAAGGCGAGGACAAACTCGACGTCGGTCGGCTCATAGCCGCCCAGGTCCCAGTGCATCAGACCAACGCTGTTGTCGTTGGCGACTCCATAGAAGGCTACGCCCTGGACAAGCGAACTCGCGCAATTGCCTATTCCAACAAGCGCGGCGCGAATCTTTGCCATCAACTCTCCCTTCGGGGACTTCAAACCTGGGGTTGCCCAGCCGAACGCTCCCCCTAAAGGGTTCGGCCTGACCAATCGAGGTCCAATCAGGACTTTTTCACGCTACCGCCGCCCTTCTCTCGTCACAAGACGGCCAGCGCGCGCTGTCTTAAGGAGCCATTCGAGCCATGAAATCAAGCGCATCTTCGGATCCGGCCGCCGCCGGCCCGGCGCCCGGGCGGCCGGCGGAGATCGAAGAAGCGACCAATCGCGTCCTCATCCATCCCCTTGCACGCGCCCTCGTCGATCGGCTGATCGCAACGCCTGTAACGCCCAATCAGGTTTCCATCGCCAGCGTGTTCATGGCCGGCGCGGCGGCGATCTGTTACGCAAGCCTGATCTGGCCCCTGAACGCCTGCGCCGGTCTGGCCTTTCAGGTCGGCTGGCACGTGCTGGACGGCGCCGACGGCGATCTCGCGCGACGGACCGGCCGCGCCTCGACGATCGGCGAGCTGGTCGACGGCATCTGCGATCACGTGAGCCAGGGCCTGATCTACATCGCCTTCGCCATCATCCTGGCGCGGGGGCCCCTGCATCTGGGCCTTTGGGCGTGGGCCCTGGCGGTCGGCGCGGCGCTATCGCACTTCATCCAGGCCAACGCCTTCGAGACCGGCCGCAAGAGCTATCGCCGATGGGTCTATGACGCGACCTGGATCCGCCAGAATCTGGCCGGGGCGCAAGGCCCCGGCCCCCTTCAGCGACTGCTCGGCGGCGCCTACCTGGCCATGTCGACCTTGTCCGATGCCGGCGCGTCCCGCGTCGAAGCCGCCATGGGCGCGCGGATCATCGTGGGCGGAGCGGCCGCCGACTCCGCGCGGCGGCTCTACCGCGAAACCTATGCGCCGCTGATTCGCAAGAGCGCCGTTCTCAGCGGCAACAGCCGCACCATCGCCGCCTTCCTCAGCCTGCTCGCGGGCAGCCCGTTATGGTTTTTCATCTTCGAGATGACGGCCCTGAACGCGACGCTGGGGTTGCTCATCGCCTGGCGAGCGCGGCAGAACGCCCGGTTGATTGCGGCGCTGGCCGCCTAAGCCGCCTGGAGGCCGAACTGGAGGCTGGCCAGGCGCGCATAGAGGCCGCCTTGCGCCAGAAGGCTGGCGTGACGGCCTTCCTCGACCACCCGCCCGCCGTCCATGACCACGATCCGGTCGGCTTCGAGCACCGTCGCCAGGCGGTGGGCGATCACCAGCGTCGTGCGTCCGACCATGGCTTCGTGCAGCGCCCTCTGGACCAGCCGTTCGCTCTCCGCATCCAGAGCGCTTGTCGCCTCGTCGAGCAGCAGAATCGGTGCGCGTCGAACCAGGGCCCGGGCGATGGCGAGGCGCTGCCGCTGCCCCCCCGACAGCGTCTTGGCCCGCTCGCCGATCAAGGTATCGAACCCCTGGGGCAGGGCCGCCAGAAAGCCCTCGGCCTGAGCGGCGAGCGCCGCGTCGCGCACGTCTTGCGCGCTGGCGCCATCCCGCCCGAACAAGATGTTCTCTGCCGCAGAGCCGGAAAATAGCGGCGCTTCCTGCGCCACCAGGGCCATCCGGGCGCGGGCCTCGCGCGGATCGACCTTGGTCAGATCGGCGCCGTCGATACTGACGACGCCTCGGTCCGGATCGTAAAAACGCAGCAGCAGGCGCAGGACCGTACTCTTGCCGGCGCCGGACGGTCCGACCAGCGCCACGCGCTCTCCGGGCCGGACGATCAGCGAGAAATCATCGAGAGCCAGGCAATCGGGCCTGCCCGGATAGGCGAAGCTGACGCTCTCGAAGCCCACCTCGCCGCGCGGAGGATCGGGCATCGGCTGCGGCCGCGCGGGCGCCGATATGGTGGGCATGGCGTCCATGATTCCGACAATCCGCTCGGCCGCGCCGGACGCCTTCTGGATCTCGCCCCAGACCTCGGAAAGGTCGCGCACCGCCCAGGCCGCGAACAGGGCCAGGACGATCAGCTGCAGCAGGACCCCGCCGCTCATCACCGGCGCGCCCGAGGCCGTGCGGCGAATGAAGACGGCCAGCGCGCACTCGAACAGCAAGGTCAGCATGCCGGCGAAAACCAGGGTGATCATCAGGCCGGACATCAGGCCACGGGCCCGCAACTGGGCCAGGGAGGCCTCGAAGGCGCCTTCCACCGATCGATTGAAACGGCCGGCCATTGCGTCTTCCTGGCCGAATGCCTGGACCGTTTCCAACGCCTCGAGGCCCTCGCCCGCATAGCCGATCGCCTGGGCGAAGCGATCCTGGGCGTGGACCGAAAGCCTCTGCATCCGCCGGCCCATGAGGAACAGCGGCGTCAGCAGAATCGGCACCAGCAGCAGCACCAGGCCGGTGAAGTTGGGGCTGAAGACGACCATCATGGTCAGGGCCCCTGTCAGGGTCACCAGGTTGCGCAGCGCCACGGGTATGACGTTGCCAACCGTACGCTCGACGATGGTCATGTCGGTGGTCATCCGCGAGAGCACTTCGCCGGTTCGCAGCCGCACGAAGTGCGCCAGATCGAGGCCGAGCACGTGACGAAAGACCAGCTTGCGCAGATCGACGACCACGCGCTCACCCAGCTTCTGGGTGAAATAGAGCCTAAGGCCTGTAGTTACTGCGAGAACAGCCGCCCCGGTCCCGATCCATAAAAACGCGCGGACCAGCGCATGAAGGCTGTGCAGCTCCATGCGATCGACAACCAGGCGCAGGCCGAGCGTTAGCGCCAGCACCGCCCCACTGGAAATCAGCAGAAAGAGGGATCCCAGGACCGCGTCGACGGGATGGCCGGCGACGAAGGGGATCAGCCGTCGCAGAGGCCGCAGGTCGCGTCTGCGCTCCCGTCCCCACGCCTCGCTGTCGAACGCCTCCTTCATCAGGGCGCCCAGGCTTGGCCGCCCCAGGCCGGCGGTGTCTTGCTCGTTCATCGCCCCCCCTGCGAAGAGGCGCGCTCGACGCGCGCCGGTCTAACCGACTATCAGTATATCCCCCGGAGCCGATAATGACGCGGCCGCGTTGGTCATGCCATTATAGCGACGAATCTGCCGTTGTTCGGAGGCTTTTGATTGGACGCCCGCCCTTGACCCCGACGCCGACCGCTTCCGAGCGCACCGTCCGGCCCGCCGACTTCGCCACTGTCGCGCAGGCCCTGGACCATGCCGCCGGTCAGGCCACGGGGATCAATATCCATTCCCTGCGCGGCGAACTGGTCGAGGTGCTGAGCTATGGCCAGCTGCGCGAAGAGGCGGTGGCGCTCGCGGGCCGAATGCTGGCCAGCGGCCTTGCGCCGGGCGATCGCGTCGCGCTCGCCGCCGATAGCGACGGCGACTTTCTGCGGGCTTTTTTCGCCTGCCAGTATGCCGGCCTGGTCGCTGCGCCCCTGCCGTTGCCAGCCCCCTTTGGCGGCCGGGAGGTCTATGTCGACCATGTCAGGCGGATGCTGATCTCGGCCGACGCCAGGGCCGCTTTCGCGCCGGACAGCCTGGCGGAGTGGTTCACCCAGGCGGCGGAGGGGCTCGATGTCAGCCTGTCCGGCAGCATTGCCGACCTGCCGGCTGGCGCCTCTCACTGGCTCCCGCCGGTCGATGGCGCGAACCTCTGCTACCTGCAGTTTTCCTCGGGGAGCACGCGTTTTCCCCTGGGCGTGGCGGTGACCCATAAGGCGCTGATGGCCAACATTTCGGCGATCGGCGGCCCGGGCCTGCAGGTGCGCGCCGACGACCGCACCGTCTCATGGCTGCCGCTCTACCATGACATGGGACTGGTCGGCATGCTGCTCAGCAGCCTGGCGTTTCAGGTTTCGGTCGATCTTCTGCCGACCGGCGCCTTCGTGCGGCGCCCTGGCCTCTGGCTGGATCTTATCTCGCAGCGCCGCGGCACAATCTCCTATGCCCCGACATTCGGCTATGAGTTGGCGGCCAGGCGCGCCAGCGCCGCTGCTCTTTCGGACATCGACCTTTCCTCCTGGCGGGTGGCGGGCCTCGGCGGCGACATGATCCGGCCCGAGCCGTTGCGCGCGTTCGCCCGCACATTCGAGCCGTGCGGATTCAGCGAGCGGGCCTTCGTGGCCAGCTACGGCATGGCCGAGGCGACGCTGGCGGTGACCCTGACGCCGCTGGGCCAGGGACTGCGCACCGACGTGGCCGCAACCGAGCGCCTGGAGCGGGAGGCGGTGGCCTCGCCCGCCGCCTCATCGGGCGAGCGGGTGAGGGAGTTCGCGCTTTGTGGCCGGGTGCTCGCCGGCCATGGCATCGAGGTGCGCGATCCTCGCGGCTCGGTGCTGGCCGAGCGCCGGGTCGGACGCATTTTCGTCAGCGGGCCCAGCCTGATGACCACCTATTTCGGTGAAGCGGTTGAAACTTCCAAGGTTCTGTCCGCCGATGGCTGGCTGGACACCGGCGACCTCGGCTACGGGCTCGATGGGCAGATCGTGATTACCGGGCGGGCCAAGGACCTGATCATCATCAATGGCCGCAATGTCTGGCCCCAGGATCTCGAGTGGACGGCTGAAAAGGAGATCGACGTCCTGCGAAACGGCGATGTCGCGGTGTTCTCGGTTCCAGGCGAGGCTGAAGAGGGGGTGATCGCCCTCGTCCAATGCCGCACCAGCGATAGCGTGGCGCGCGAGGCGTTGCGGCTCGAGGTGCTGAACCTGATCCGCGCCAGGCATGGCCTGGAGACCAAGGTCGTGCTGGCGCCGCCGCACAGCCTGCCACAGACGTCGTCCGGCAAGCTCAGCCGCTCGCGCGCCAGGAGCCTTTATCTCGCCGGAGCCTTCGAGACCCTGGCCGTCACCGCCTGACCGGGCGCGCGCCGGCTGCCCCGGCCGGAGGCGCGACGCCGCAGGGCTCCGAATCCGGGTTAACACGCCGGCGCCTGTAGGATGGCGGCGAGATAGTCGGGGTTCCAGCCGGCGATTTTTCTGCGGCGTTTGATTGGC
>Ga0208849_1000622_pt1 | contig 31340 bp, 31 predicted proteins | sample NGESurdeep072012_10_FD_184470 | JGI IMG/M metagenome (GOLD analysis project Ga0208849, IMG submission 184470) | Arctic peat soil microbial communities from Barrow, Alaska - NGEE Surface sample 53-3 deep-072012 (SPAdes) | ecosystem: Environmental > Terrestrial > Soil > Wetlands > Peat ... | reverse complement strand
CAAAATCGGCTGACAAGAAGAAGCCCGCCGGTGCGGCGGGCTTCGCAATTGCCGTGCGCAAACCAGTCGCTGCCTACATCGTGCAGCCAGACGCGGGGCATTCGACGTAGGTGATCTTGCCGCTCGCGTCCTTTTTCCAGATGTAAACCACATAGTCGAGCCGCGTGATGTCGCCCTTCTTGTCGTAGGCGATATTGCCGATCACGGTCTTGAAGTTCATGCCGGAATGCATCTTTTCGGCAACCTTCTTCGGATCGAGCGATTTTGCCGCCGTGGCCGCCTGGGCGATGATCTGCACGCCGGCGTAGCTATAGAGCGTGTAGGATTCCGGCTCGAATCCCTTGGCGCGGAATTTCGCCACCACCGCCTTGGCCTCGGGGCGATTGCGCGGGTCCGGACCGTAGGTCATCAGCGAGCCGACCACGCCAGGACCACCGACCGTCGCAAATTCGTCGGACGTGATGCCATCCCCGCCCATCAGCGGCGCCGTGACGCCCTGGTCGCGCATCTGCCGCACGATCAGACCGGCTTCGGTGTAGAGGCCGCCGAAATAGACGAGGTCGGCGCCGGATAGCTTGATTTTGGAGACCAGCGCCGAATAGTCCTTCTCGCCGGTGTTGATGCCCTCGTTGAGCACTGCGTGCATGCCGCCGGCTTCGATCGTCTTCAGCGTCTCGTCGGCGAGGCCCTTGCCGTACGTCGTCTTGTCGTTGACGAACGCGATCTTCTTGCCCTTGTAGTGCTTGAGAATGTAGGCGCCGGCAACGCGGCCCTGCTGGTCGTCGCGGCCGCAGGTGCGGAAGATGTTCCACAGACCGCGCTCGGTCACCGTCGGATTGGTGGAAGCCGGTGTGATCTCGAGGATACCGTTCTCGTGATAGACCTCCGAGGCCGGGATGGTGACGCCGGAATTGTAGTGGCCGATGACGAATTTGACGCCGTCGGCGACGAAATTGTTGGCCACCGACACGCCTTGCTTCGGATCGGATACGTCGTCGCCGAATTCGACGGTGATCTTCTTGCCGAGGACGCCGCCTGCGGCGTTGATGTCCTCCGCCGCCTGTTGGGTGCCGTTTTTCATCTGCGCGCCGGTGGCGGCGTTCGGGCCGGTGATCGGACCGGCGACGCCAAACTTGACTTGCGCCGAGGCTGAGCCCGCCAACGCACACGCAAAGCCCAGTGCAAGGCCGAATGTGGCGATCCTGTTCATGCTGTTTCCCCTTCAGGTTAGACCGGCTGGTTCAACCTTGCTGCGATGTTACGTCAAGGCTCTTTGCGGCGCCAGCCCAAGGGCCCATCTGGCGTGTTGATCCAACGATACTGGGTGACCATTTGCGCAGCACGTGCGGCGCGAAAGCCAAAGAAACCCGCGATCAAGCAAACCGCGCTGTCGACCGCATAGTAATGCAGCGACAACAAGGTGCCGCCGAACAGAGAGAAGTGAATGAAGTGCACGACGGCGCCGAGGATCAGCATATAGATCACGACCTGCCACCAGGGCCGCCACGTCGCCGCCACGGCGCGGCCGGCAAGCCACGCCGCGCCGCCGCCGAGTACGACGGTGACGAGAACAAAAACGCCGAGCGAGTTCTCCTGGTAGAAAACCCGCGCGATCACGGCGAGCACGTTTGTCATGACGCTTGCTACCGCCCGCCCTCGAGATAGGCGGATTTGATTTCGGGCCGGTCGAGCAATTCGCGGCCGGTGCCCGACAGCGTGATCAGCCCGTTGACCATGACGTAGCCGCGGTGCGCCAGCCTGAGCGCATGATAGGCGTTCTGTTCGACCAGAAACACGGTGAGGCCGTCGTCGGCATTGAGTTTCTTGATGGCATCGAAAATCTGGCGAACGATGAGCGGCGCAAGCCCGAGCGACGGCTCGTCAAGCAGCAAAAGCCGCGGCCGGCTCATCAGCGCGCGCGCGATCGCCAGCATTTGCTGTTCGCCGCCCGACAGCGTGCCGCCGCGCTGGGAGAGCCGCTGGCGCAGGCGAGGGAACAGCGTCAGCACGCGCTCAAGATCCTCGGGGAACTCGTGCTCGGCAGCGACGGTCGCGCCCATCTGCAGGTTTTCCAAAACCGTCATGCGCGGAAAAATACGGCGGCCTTCCGGCGCCTGCGCGAGCTTCAGTTGGGCAATCTCATAGGTCGGCAGCTGGGTAATGTCGCGGCCGTCGAAGATGATCGCACCGTCGCGCGCCCGCGGATTGCCGCACACCGTCATCATCAAAGTGGACTTGCCGGCACCGTTGGCGCCGATCAGCGCGACGATCTCGCCGGCATTGACGTCGAGGTCGACGCCCTTGAGCGCCCGGACATGGCCGTAGAAGGCGGTGACGCCGCGAATGGAGAGGAGCGGAGCGGTCATAGACCCACCGCCGCCTCGACATGAGCCACGTCCTCGTCGGCGACACCGAGATAGGCGGCGATCACCTTCGCATCGTTGCGCACTGCCTCCGGCGCGCCGTCGGCGATCTTCACGCCATAGTCGAGCACGACGATGTGGTCGGAAATATTCATCACCACGCTCATGTCATGTTCGATCAACAGGATCGACACGTCGTGGTCGCTGCGGATGCGCAGCAGCAGTTCGTTGAGTTCGGCGCTCTCGCGCGGATTAAGCCCGGCGGCGGGTTCGTCGAGGCAGAGTAGCACTGGATCGGTGCACATGGCGCGCGCGACTTCGAGCCGCCGCTGCGCGCCATAGGGCAATTCGCCGGCCGGATCGTCGGCGCGTTCGATCAGGGCGAAACGGTCGAGCCAGAACCGCGCCTTGTCGAGGGCCGCGCGTTCAGCGGCCGCGTAGGATGGAAAGCCGAGCACGCCCAGGAACGTAAAGCCCGAGGCCAGCATCAGCCGGTTATGCTGGGCGACCAGCAAATTCTCCAGCACGGTCATGCCGGAAAACAGGCGGATGTTCTGGAACGTGCGGGCGACGCGCGCCTGCTGCGCCACCAAATAGTCGGGCATGCGCTCGAGCAAAAACAGCGCGCCGTCCGGCCGAACCACGCCGCGCTTGCCGCTCGCTGTGAGATCTTCGAGCGCGCTCCACACCGCCGCATCGCCGCGATGCAAGGCGAGACGCCCCTCGGTCGGCCGATAAAAGCCGGTGATGCAATTGAATACAGTGGTCTTGCCGGCGCCGTTCGGCCCGATCAATGCTGCGATGCCGCCGCGCCTGACTTCGAACGACAAATCGTCGATGGCGACGAGACCGCCGAAGCGCATCGTCAAGTGTTCGACACGGAGCACGGGGGAGGCGTCCTGTGCCATCAGCCGTGGCCCTCCTTGACCAGGTCGACGGATATCGCCTTGCGCTCCTTGAGAAACACCGAGGGCTCGCGCGTTGCGATCAGGCCGCGCGGACGCCAGATCATGATCAGCACCATGGCGAGGCCGAACAACAGCATGCGGTACTGCGTCGGATCGAAGGTCGGCCCGAAAATCTGCTTGAGGAATGTCAGTTGACGAAGAATCTCGGTGCCGCCGATCATGGCGATGGCGGCAATCGCCACCCCGATCTGGCTGCCCATCCCCCCGAGCACGACGATCGACAAGACGGTCGCCGATTCAATGAAGGTGAAGGATTCCGGCGAGATGAATGCTTCGCGGGCGGCAAAAAAGGAGCCGGCGAAGCCGGCGAACATCGCGCCCATGGCGAACGCAGTGAGCTTGGTGTTGGTGGTGTTGATGCCGAGCGAGCGGCAGGCGATCTGGTCCTCGCGCAGTGCCTCCCAGGCGCGGCCGACCGGCAGACGGCGCAGCCGCATGGTGACGAAGCAGGTCAGCAGGCCGAGCGCGAGAATGATGTAATAGAGAAACAGCACGCGATAGAGCGGCCTGAACTCCAGGCCGAACACGGCGGCGAATCCGTTGTCGTCCGCATTGAATGGAATGCCAAAGAATGTTGGACGCGGAATGCCGGTGATCCCCGCATAGCCGTTGGTCAGCGCCGTCCAATTGATGATGATGAGACGGATGATTTCGCCGAACGCCAGCGTCACGATGGCCAGATAATCGCCGCGCAGCCGCAGCACCGGGAAGCCGAGCAAGACGCCCCAGAACGAGGACAGAATGCCGGCGAGCGGCAGCAGCACCCAGAACGACAGCCCGAAATTCTTCGCCAGCAGCGCATACGAATAGGCGCCGACCGCGTAGAACGCGACGTAGCCGAGATCGAGCAGGCCGGCGAGGCCGACCACGATATTCAGTCCCCAGCCGAGCATCATATAGATCAGGATCTGGATGCCGAAATTGTCGACCCAGCGCAGCGCGCCGCCCCAGCCGACGGCAAGAATGACAAGCACCGGATAAGCGATGACAAAGCCGATGGCGAATGGCACGAACCACTTCTTGAAGTAATATCGCCACGCCGGTATCGGTCGCGATGATGGCCGCTGCGCGCGGCGCGCGATCCACGGAGCGATTGCAAACGAATAAACGAAGCGTCCGGCGGCTGCGATGACGACGGCTGCCGCCAGCAGCGGCCAGCGCGTCGTCAGCGTCAGTTCATCGCGGATGTTGGTGACGGTCTCGAAGCCAATGAGCGGCAGCAGCAGGCCGAACGTCACGACGCCCGTGAAGACCGCATCACGCAACGCGCGCACGGCATCGACGCGCAAATCTTGGACGCGCCCACCTTGCGCGCCGGCCTGCATCCTAGACCTTTTCGACATCCGGTCGGCCGAACAGACCCTGCGGCAGGAAGATCAGGGTAATCGCCAGGATCGAAAAGGCGGCGACGTCCTTGTAGTCGATGGAAAAATACGCCGACCACAGCGTCTCGACCAAGCCGATGATGAGGCCGCCGACGACGGCGCCGGGCAGCGAGCCGATGCCGCCGAGCACTGCGGCGGTGAAGGCTTTCACCCCCGGCACGAAACCGTCGGAGAAAGTGATGACGCCGTAATACATGAGATACATGGTGCCGGCGACGGCGGCGAGCGCGGCTGCTATCACGAATGTCATCGAAATGGTATGGTCGACGTTGACGCCGACCAGCGCCGCCATCTTCTGATCCTGCTCGCAGGCGCGCTGCGCTCGGCCAAGCCGGGTCTTGCTCACCAGGTACCAGAACGCGGCCAGCAGTATCGCGGTGACGCCCCAGATGATGAGCTGCTTGTAGGACAGCGTCACCGGAAAATTGTTGTTGTTGAGCAGCACAAACTGGCCCTGCACCATGGGCGGGATCGACTTGTTGCGCGGCCCCTGCGTGACCTGCACGAAATTCGACAGCGTGATCGACATGCCGATCGCCGAAATCAGCGGCGCCAGGCGGAATGAGCCACGCAGCGGCCGGTAGGCGACGCGTTCGATCACCCAGTTTACCAGCGAGGTGAACAGCATCGCCACGATGAGCACGATGAACAGCGCCAGCGCGATCGAGCCGATGCCGATCCAGGCGGTGAGGATCAGGAACGCGATCAGCGCGATGAAGGCGGAGACCATGAAAACATCGCCATGGGCGAAATTGACCATGCCGATGATGCCGAACACCATGGTGTAGCCGATGGCGATCAGGCCGTAGATGGAGCCGAGCGTAATGCCGTTGATCAGTTGCTGGACGAAATAATCCATGCGGTCACGGCCCTTCGAATCCCCGGCAAGTCTTAACAGGCGCCCCGCGGAGCGGCAATTGCGGCGCCTTGTCCCGCGCTGCAAAGGCTGGGCCATGTGGCGAGAGCTACGCCGCCGGCCGGCAGCTTCCCAACGGGGCGGTCCTCCACCGATCGAGCCTGTCGGAGGCGCTCCCGACGACCCCTCACGGTCCTCGGCTTATTTCTTTCGCAATGAGCTGCGCCGCTCGCCGCAAAGCCTCGCGAAAGCCGGGCTCTCGATCCTGCGTGAAACGCGCCGTGGGCACCGCCAGATTGATGGCGCCGCAGAACTTGGATTCGCTGCGCACAGCCGTCGCGATCGCCGTAATCCCCAACGTGAACTCTTCCCGGGAATAGGCGAAGCCCGTCGCTTTGATGTGTGCAATTTCCTTTTTAAGGCGGCTCTTGGATCGTACGGTGTGCGGCGTAACAGGCGCCAACGTCGCGCCGGTCAGATACTGGCTCAACTCCTCCGATCCGAGCTCTGACAGCGCGATCTTACCCGCGGATACGGCGTATAGCGGCGCATTCATGCCGACCTTCATGGTGTACGACAGCGCCTGCGTGCTGATTGCGGAAGCGGCCACTTCCACCGAATCCCCCACCCGAACGTAGAAACCGCAGGTCTCGCTGACCTCCTGGCTGAGCTGGTGCAGCAGCGGTGCGACCCGGTCGCGTAACGATGGCCTTTTCACCTTCCTGGCAATTGCAACGACCTCCGCTCCGAGCCGGTACCGCTCCGATTGCGGGTCGCGTTCGAGAAAGTTACGCGACAAGAGGTTCGTGAGCAGATGAAACAGGCTGCTGCGCGGGATGCGCAGGCTGGTCAGCAATTGCGAAAATGACGGCGGCTCGGGGCAGCCGGCGACGTACTCGAGAATATCGAGCCCCCGGTCGAGCGACTTGACAGCTGCGGTCTGGCCAAGTTTCATATCGTGGATAAGTTCAACAGGTTGAACTTACCTATCCACCTGACCTCGCGTTGGCAAGTGGCTTTACTGGCAAGTGCCGGGCGCACGATTCTGTCCCCGCGTGTCAGACTACAGGCAGCAAGATCGGAGAAGCCCCATGGATCGCGTGAAGTCCGAGGACGCCATTGGCGGCAAGGGCCGGCCCTTTACGGGCGCCGAGTACCTCGAAAGCCTGCGCGACGGCCGTGAAATCTATATCTACGGCGAGCGGGTCAAGGACGTCACCACCCATCCGGCGTTCCGCAACGCCGCGCGCTCGATCGCGCGGCTCTACGACGCCCTGCACGACGCCAAGAGCAAGCCGCTGTTGACCGCGCCAACGGACACCGGGTCCGGCGGCTTCACCCATAAATTCTTCCGCGCCGCGCATTCGCGCGAAGACCTTATCGGCCAACGCGACGCCATCGCCCAATGGGCGCGCATGTCCTACGGCTGGATGGGGCGCTCGCCCGACTACAAGGCGTCACTGATGAATACGCTTGGCGCCAATTTCGATTTCTACGGAAAGTTCGCCGACAACGCCAAGAACTGGTACCGGCGCGCGCAGGAAAACGTGCTGTTTATGAATCACGCCATCGTCAATCCGCCGGTGGACCGCGCCAAGCCCGTGGATCAGGTCAAGGACGTCTATATTACCATTCAGAAGGATACCGATGCTGGTATCTACGTGTCGGGCGCCAAGGTGGTGGCGACGTCTTCGGCGCTGACGCATTACAATTTTCTGGGCCAGAACGCCGCGGTGCCGCTGCACGACACCGACCTCGCGGTGATGTTCATCGCGCCGATGAACGCGCCCGGCGTGAAACTGTTCTGCCGCACTTCGTATGAAATGACCGCGAGCGTGATGGGCACGCCGTTCGACTATCCGCTGTCTTCGCGCTTCGACGAGAACGACGCGATCTTCGTGTTCGATAACGTCTTCATCCCCTGGGAGGACGTGCTGCTGCATCGCGACCTGGAAAAGCTGAAAGTGTTTTTCCCACAATCGGGATTCCTCGCCGGTTATCAGTTCCAGGGCTGCACGCGCCTCGCAGTCAAGCTCGACTTTCTTGTGGGCGTCATCGGCAAGGCGCTGCGCGCCGCCGGCTCCGATGAATTCCGCGGCAATCAGGCCATGCTCGGCGAAATCATCGCCTGGCGGCATCTGTTCTGGGCGCTCACCGACGCCATGGCGATGAATCCGACCGCGTGGGTCAATGGCGCGGTGCTGCCGAACCTGCAGTCGGGATCGAGCTATCGCGTCTTTGCCGGCGATGCCTATGCGCGCGTCAAGGAGATCGTGGAGAAGATTGTAGCTTCATCGCTGATCTATCTGCCGTCTTCCGCCAAGGATTTTGCCAATCCGTCGATCGATAAATATCTTGAGCGCTACGTGCGCGGCTCGCACGGCATCGGCTATCGCGAGCGCATCAAGGTGATGAAGCTTTTGTGGGACGCTATCGGCACGGAGTTCGGTGGCCGCCACGAACTCTACGAGCGCAATTACGCCGGCAACCATGAGGACATCCGCATTCAGGCGCTGTGGAACGCGCGCAGCACCGGCTTATTCGACGACATGGCGGCGCTCGCCGATCAGTGCATGTCCGAGTACGACGAGAACGGCTGGACCGACCCGGCGTGGCTCAATCCGGATGACGTTGCTTATCCCGGCTTGCCGGAGGACCTGCGCGCCGCGGAGTAACCGCCTCGTCGTTCCTGCGCAGGCGGGGCATCCAGTATTCGCGTGGCTCATTGCCTATGTCGCCTTGTAAGGTAGATACTGGATGGTTCGCCTCGGCGGACGATGACAAAGTCACGTTGACGAAGAGAGTCATGAGCTGGATCGACCAACGTCCGGACGATGCGATGGATGGCGCTTTCACGGCGGTGCCGCCAGCGCCAGTCATCAGCGTCGACTCGCCGCAATTCCGCGAAGCCATGAGCCGGCTGGGCGCCGCGGTGCACATCGTTACGTCGGCGGGCCCGGCAGGGAAAACTGGATTCACTGCGACCGCGGTCTGTTCGGTGACCGATTCCCCGGCAATGCTTCTGGTCTGTCTCAATCGGCGCAGTAACTCGGCCCCGCTGCTTGCGGAAAACGGCGTGTTTTGCGTCAACACGCTCGGGGCAGGCGAGTCAAACCTCGCGGATATGTTCGCAGGCCGCAGCGGCGTGCACCTGGACGAGCGCTTCAACATCGGTGAATGGATGACGTTGAAGACCGGTTCGCCGGTTCTCGCCAGTGCAGTCATCGCCTGCGACTGCCGCACTGTCGAGATCAAGGCCGTGGCGTCGCACAACGTCATATTCGGCGCCGTCGAGGCCGTTCGCCTCGGTCCGAGCGGCCCGGCGCTGGTCTACCATGACCGCGCCTACAAGCCGGTTTGACCGTTTGCTGCTCGGGAAGAAACGCGGCGCGGTTCCGCACACTACGTAATTCCCCTTATATTTCAGTAATTTGCCAAAAGTTCGGTCAAATAAGGCTCGGAACAAAGGGAGTTGGGGCCGCGTTGTCAAAACGGGCCGGGGATCATGACAAAATCCTCAAAGACCGGAGAACATCTCATGTCAAACGATCAGCGGCAGAACAACCCGCAACGCGACCAGCAGCAGCAGCAGCAGGGAAATCCCCAGCAGGGCGGCCAACCGGGCGGCGGGCAGCAGAAGCCGGACCAGCAGCAGCAGCAGGGTGGTCAGAACCGCCCCGGCCAAGGTGGCCAGCAAGGCGGCCAGCAGGGTGGACAGGACGGAAAAGGTGGACAGGGCGGCCAGCACGGCAGCCGTTAGCGCCGCCAGACCTTAAGATCTTCCTCAGCGTTCGGCAGCCCGCGTCGCCCGCGGGCTGCCGTCGTTCTTGTGCACAGTGCAGGCGCGCCGATCTGCGGCATCTTCTTCCATGATCGGATCGGCCTATGCTTGAGCTATGGCGACGATCCAGGCCTCGACGCTGCCGCTGTTCCACCTTTACGGCGATCCGCCGGACGACCAGGCTTTCGACTTCATTCACATCGAAACCATCGCATCGCGCTCGTCGATCCACGACTGGACCATCCGCGGTCACCGCCATCGCAATCTGTTTCAGATTCTGCTGATCGAGCGCGGCGGTGGCACCATGACATTCGACGCCGCGACACTGTCGTTCACCGCGCCCGCGGCTCTGCTGGTTCCGGCGACGATTGCGCATGGCTTCCGTTTTGAGCCGGATGTCACTGACGGCTGGGTGGTGAGTTTCACCGAGGATTCGGCGCTAGCGGGCCCCGCCAGTGAAGCAATGAGCCGGTTGCGGGCGCTCGCGGCGCAGCCCGTCATCCCGATCGCCGATGACACGGAGCGGGGACGGCTCTCGGCGCTGTGCGCGGAGCTCAACGAAGAGCACAGTCTGGCGCGCGAGGGCTATCGGCTGGCGATGCGCGGGCTGCTCGTACTGATCGCGGTCGGCGTGGCGCGGCTCGCCGCCAGCCGCGCCCGTACCGGCGCCGTGACGCTGCGGCCCGCGGACGCGACGGTGGTCCAGTTGCGCAACCTGGTCGACGAATTTTTCCGCACCGAGCGCTTGCTCGGCTTTTATGCCGATAAGCTCGGCATGACGGTCGACCGGCTCAACGATCACGTCAAGCGGGCGACCGGCGTGACCGCCGGCCACCTCGTGCGCCAGCGCCTGCTCACCGAGGCCAAACGCCAGCTTGTCTTCACCCAGCAGCCGATCCAGGAAATCGCCGAGGAACTGGCGTTTGCCGACGCGTCGCACTTCGCCCGCTTCTTCCGCAAGCAGACCGGAACGACGCCGCACGAGTTCCGCGATCAGCGCGGCGGGTGAGGCGAGCGCACGGCATGGCTAATATTCCGATGGCAGTGTACGCTTAGCGCAACCAATTACGCCTCTCGGGTGGGGGAACCGTGGTAGAGCGTGACGACGAGTTGCAGGTTGAGCGAGCCTCGCCCAGCATTGAGGGGTCGTCCGAACGCGCTGAGCGCCTGGCCAATCTACTGACCTTATCTTACGAGCCGATGCTCGTGTGGCGCCTGGATGGGCCGATTGAGTTCTGGAACACGGGCGCCGAGCGGCTTTACGGTTTTATGGCAGACGAGGCGATTGGGTGCGACAGCCATGCTCTGTTGCAGACCAAATTTTCCGCTGGATTGGCTGACCTGCGTTCAAAGCTTCGGACCTCGCATCAATGGTCGGGCGAACTGTGCCAGACCTGCAAGGATGGTCACGAAGTCACCGTAGACAGCCGTATGCAACTGCTCGGCGACGGCGCGGTGCTGGAAGTCAATCGCGACGTGACCGGTCACAAACAGATCGAATTTGCGCTTCGCGAACGCGAACAGCGCTTGCGCTGGCTGGCGTCCATCGTCGAGTCGAGCGACGATGCGATCGTCAGCAAGAATCTCGACGGCATCATCACAAGCTGGAACAAGGGCGCCGAGCGCGTTTTTGGCTACACGGCTGAGGAAGCGATCGGCCAGCCCATTACCATTGTGATTCCGCGGGATCGGCACGGCGAAGAGGCAGATATTCTGGCGCGCATCAGGCGCGGGGAACGCATCGAACATTTTGAGACCATCCGGCAGCGCAAGCACGGCAGTCTCATCGTTGCTTCGCTGACTGTTTCTCCCGTCAAAAATGCGGAAGGCAAGATTGTCGGTGCGTCGAAGATCGCGCGGGACATTACCGAGCAAAAACGAAATCAGGAGCTCATCGCAACGCTCGCCCGCGAGGTGGAGCACCGCAGCAAAAATTTGCTCGCGAGCGTGCAGGCGACCGTCAACCTGTCTCAGGCCGATACGCCCGCAGGGCTTAAGCAGGCCATTGAAGGCCGCATCCAAGCCTTGGCAAACGTGCATTCGCTGTTTGCCGAAAATCGATGGACCGGGGCCGAGTTGTCGACGATTGCGTCGCATGAGCTCGCACCCTATGCCGAAAGGGCCGAAGGCCGGGTCGCCATCGGCGGTCCGCCGGTCATGCTGGAACCCAATATCGCCCAGGCGATCGCGATAACCTTGCACGAACTGGCGACAAATGCGGCCAAGTATGGCGCGTTGTCGGCGGGCAGCGGCAAGTTGGCGCTCAACTGGACGCATCAGGCAGACGGACCGTTAAGGCTGCGCTGGAGCGAGACCGGCGGCCCGACGATAAAGGCGCCGCCGTCGCGTAAAGGATTTGGCGGCCGGATCATCGAGCGAATGATCGCGCAGCTCAATGGCACGACGAAAGTGGACTGGCGCCCTGAGGGCGTCGTCTGCGAGATCACTGTTCAGCTGTGACGTCGCAGCCGCCGCGCCGACGTAGCCTTATCGTCTCCTATGACGTGCCGAGCAAAAATCCGAGCATCGTCTCGGCGTAGGCCTGCGGCTGCTCAAGATTGGAGATGTGCGCGGCTTCCAGCACGGCGATGCGCGCGCCGGGCACATGGTCCTTGATGTACTCGCCGGCTTCCAGCGTGGTTGCCGGATCATGCCGGCCCGCGATGACGAGCGTCGGGGTGGTGATCCTCGGCAACAGCGGGCGATGGTCCATGTCGCGGATCGCTTCGCCGCAGCCGATGTAACCCTCGATAGCAGTGGCGACGAACATCTCGCGCATCTTGGCCATTGTTTGCGATGCGCGCTCTCGGAAGCCCTTGGTGAACCAGCGCTCCATATTGGCGTCGACGATGCCGGCAAGCCCCACGTCGCGCACCACCTTGATGCGGGCGTCCCAAACAGTCGGGTCGGGAAAATGCGCGGAGGTATTGGAGAGGATGAGCTTGTCGACGCGATTTCCGGCGTTGGCGCCGAGCCACATGCCGACCATGCCGCCCATCGACAGGCCGCACCAATTGATCTTTTGAATTCCAAGCCCGTCGAGCACGCCAAGCACGTCCCGGCCGAGCCGCTCCATGGTGTACGGCCCCTTGGGCGCGCTCGATTTGCCGTGACCGCGCCGGTCATAGCGCACCAGGCGGAAGTGGCGTGTGAGTGGGCCTGTCTGCTCGTCCCACATATGCAGGTTGGTGCCGAGCGAATTCGACAGCATCAATACCGGCGCGCGTTCCGACCCCTCGAGTTCTGCATGGATGATGCAGCCGTCATCGACTTTGATGTCGGGCATTGCTATCTCCTCCGCTTATTCGCACCTTTGTAACATCCTTTTGGCGGTCAGGGAGTGACGCGACATGGCTATGACAATGAATGGCGAACATCAGCTCGCGGCGTCGCAACAGACGGTCTGGGAAAAGCTCAACGATCCGCTGGTGTTGAAGGCTTGCATTCCGGGCTGCGAGTCGCTCGACAAGACGTCTGACACCGGATTCCAGGCCGTCGCTACGATCAAGATTGGACCCGTCAAGGCGAAGTTCAAAGGCAACGTCACGCTGTCCGATCTCGACCCGCCGAACGGCTACAAGATTTCCGGTCAGGGGGAGGGCGGTGTCGCCGGCTTCGCCAAAGGCGGCGCCACCGTCAAGCTCGCGCCGAAAGACGGCGGCACGCTGTTATCGTACTCGGTGGAGGCGCAAATCGGCGGCAAGCTGGCGCAGCTTGGTCAGCGGCTGATCAACGGCGCGGCCAAGAAAGTCGCCGATGACTTCTTTAGCAATTTTGCCAAGGCGGTGAATCCGGACGCCGCTTGAGGCACCGGCTGGGGCCGAGAGCTCCGCGGCCGTCAAGGTTCCGCGCGGCTAATGGCCCGAGGAACTCCCTTGACCGCCGCCCGGCGGGCGGTTCAGAGTAATCCAAGCTTTCGAGGGTCGAATCCGGCAAAAACGCCATGATTTTGCCCTCGGATGAAGCCGGCGGACCAGGTCGGCCCACAAATCAGGACGTTTGACCGCTATTTTTGTCGAGGAGGAGCCCGATGGCAGCCAATACGGCAGCCGTTTCGCTAACGGTGAACGGCAAATCCGTCTCCGTCGAAGTCGATCCGCGAACACTGTTGGTGCAGTTGCTGCGTGAGAATTTGCGGCTGACCGGCACCCATGTCGGCTGCGACACGTCGCAGTGCGGCGCCTGCGTCGTGCACGTCAACGGCAAGGCAACAAAATCCTGCACCGTGCTGGCGCTGCAGCTCGAAGGCGCCGATGTGCTGACCATCGAGGGTTTGGCTGCGGCGGACGGACCGCTGCACCCGATGCAGGAGGCATTCCGCGAGAACCATGGCCTGCAGTGTGGCTATTGCACACCCGGCATGATCATGACCGCGGTCGATTTGGTGCGCCGCAAGGGGAATGACCTCGACGACCGCACGATTCGCGAGGAGCTCGAGGGCAACATCTGCCGCTGCACCGGCTATCACAACATCGTCAAGGCGATCGCCGCCGGCGGCCGCGCCATGCGTGGTGGCGGCGCGACGTCGAAGGCGGCCGAATAGGAGAGCACTGCCTAGAGGGGATTTGCCGGAGGGCATTTCTCCGATCCGGGGAGTGAATTGCCGGAGGGCAAGCCATGAGCGGAACCGGTATCGGCGCCGCGGTGCGCCGCAAGGAAGATCGCCGCTTCATTACCGGCACAGGGCATTATACCGACGACATCACCCGGCCCGGCCAAGTCTTCGCCTACTTCATGCGGTCGCCGCATGCGCACGCCAAGATCAAGACGATCGACGCCGGCGCCGCGGCGAAAATGCCGGGCGTCGCCGGCGTGTTCACCGGCGCGCAGTACGCCGAAGACAAGCTCGGCAATCTGATCTGCGGCTGGACGGTGCTGTCGAAAGACGGCTCGCCGATGAAAATGGCGCCGCACGCGGCGCTCGCCGCCGGCAAGGCCAATTATGTAGGCGACGCGGTCGCGGTCGTGCTGGCGGACACTCTGGCGCAGGCCAAGGATGCGGCCGAAAAGGTTGTCGTCGACTACGAGGAATTGCCCGCCGTCGTCGATTCGATGGGCGCTGCCGCCAAGGGTGCGCCGCTCATTCACGAGTCGGCGCCAAACAACACGAGCTACAACTGGCATATCGGCGACGCCGACTCGACCAACGCGGCATTCCGCGACGCCAAGCACGTCACCAAGCTCGAATTCGTCAACAACCGGCTGGTGCCGAATGCGATGGAGCCGCGCGCGGCGCTTGCCGATTACGATGCGGCAAGCGGCGGCCTGACGTTGTGGAATGCAACGCAGAACCCGCACGTCGCGCGCCTGGTCATTTCCGCTTTTGTCGGCATGGCGCCTGAGAACAAGCTGCGCGTCATCGCGCCCGATGTCGGCGGCGGCTTCGGCTCGAAGATTTTCATTTATCCTGAGGAGGTCGTCTGCCTGTGGGCGGCGCGCAAGCTGAACCGCGCGGTGAAATGGACCGCCGAGCGGTCGGAGAGCTTCATCACTGACGCGCATGGCCGCGATCACGTCACCAAGGCGCGGATGGCATTCGACGGCGACGGCAAGATCACCGGTCTGAAGGTGCACACCACCGCCAATCTCGGCGCCTACATGTCGACTTTCTCGTCGGCGGTGCCGACATATCTCTACGCGACGCTGCTATCGGGCCAGTATGAGATCCCGCACATCTACTGCGAGGTCGACGCGGTCTACACCAACACGGTGCCGGTCGATGCCTATCGGGGCGCCGGGCGCCCCGAGGCGACCTTCGTGGTCGAACGGCTCGTTGAAGTCGCCGCCCGCGAACTCGGCACCGAACCGGCTGCTCTGCGGCAGAAGAACTTCGTCAAGAAATTTCCCTATCAGACATCGGTCGCCTCGCTCTACGACGCCGGCGACTACAACGCGTCGCTGCAGAAGGCGCTGGAAATCCACGACTATAAGGGCTTCTCAAAGCGAAAACGCGAGTCCGAGCGGCACGGAAAGCTGCGCGGCATCGGTTTTGCGACCTACATCGAGGCGTGTGGCGTTGCGCCATCGGCGCTGGTCGGCCAGCTCGGCGCCGGCGTGGGCCTATGGGAATCCGCCGAAGTGCGAGTCAATCCGACCGGCTCGGTCGAAGTATTGACCGGCTGCCATCAGCACGGCCAAGGCCACGAGACCACCTTCGCGCAGCTTGTCTCAGACCGGCTCGGTCTGTCCATCGATCAGGTCAACGTGCTGCACGGCGATACCGATACGGTGCAGTTCGGCATGGGCACCTACGGATCGCGATCCGGCGCCGTCGGCATGTCCGCCGTCGTCAAGGCGCTCGACAAGGTCGAGGCCAAAGCCAAAAAAATTGCCGCGCATCTGCTTGAAGCCGCCGAGGGTGACATCGTCTTCAAGGACGGCAAGTTCACCGTTGCCGGCACCGACAAATCGGCGGCGTGGGCCGAGGTCGCGCTTGGCGCCTACGTCGCACATAAATTTCCAACCAGCGAGATCGAGCCAGGGCTGAAGGAGGGCGCGTTCTACGACCCGACGAATTTCACCTTCCCGGCCGGCTGCCATATTTGCGAACTGGAGATCGACCCGGAAACCGGCGAAGCGACGATCGTTGGCTGGACCGCAGTCGACGATTTCGGCACGGTCATCAATCCGATGATCGTCGAGGGTCAGGTCCACGGTGGCGTCGCCCAGGGTGTCGGCCAGGCGCTGCTCGAACACACCGTGTATGACAGCAAGGGTCAGTTGATGACCGGCTCGTACATGGACTATGCCATGCCGCGCGCCGACAACCTGCCGTCGTTTCAGGTGGGCATGACGACGACCCGGTGCCCGTCGAATCCGCTCGGCATCAAGGGCTGCGGCGAGGCCGGCGCCATCGCCGCACCGGCGGCGGTGATGAACGCCATCACCAACGCGCTCGGGACCGAGGCCATCGACATGCCGGCGACGCCCGCCACGGTGTGGGCGACGCTGCAAAAGACCAACAAGCTGCCGCGCGCGGCTTAAATTTTGAGATCGAGATAACGGAGGACTGCAATGTACGCCTTCACCTTCAATCGCCCGCAGACGGTGCGCCAGGCCGCGGGCCTTCTCGGCAAGAACGAGGAAGCCAAATTGCTCGCCGGGGGCCATTCGCTGCTGCCGACGATGAAATTGCGCCTGGCCGGCCCGCCGCAGCTCGTCGACCTGTCGCTGATCGAAGACATGGCCGGCATTGAGCAGAGCGGCCGTTCGATCACGATCGGCGCCATGACGCGGCACAACGACGTCGCCAATTCACCGGTCGTGCAGCAGGCGATCCCGGCACTCGCGCATCTCGCTGGCATGATCGGCGATCCCGCGGTGCGTCACATGGGCACGATCGGTGGTTCGGTCGCCAACAACGACCCGAACGCCGACTATCCGGCGGCCTGCCTTGGGCTCGGCGCCACCATCATCACCAACAAGCGGCGCATCAAGGCCGACGATTTCTTCACCGGCATGTTCTCGACCGCGCTGGAGCCCAGTGAAATCATCACCAAGGTAAGCTTCCCGATCCCGAAGAGGGCGGCCTATCAGAAATTCAAGAACCAGGCTTCGCGCTTCGCGCTGGTCGGCGTGTTCGTGTCAAAGCGCGGCAGCGAGATCTGCGTTGCCGTGACCGGCGCCGGCTCGAACGGGGTGTTCCGGGTGAAATCGTTCGAGGAGGCGCTGAAGAAGCGCTTCGCGCCGAAATCCCTCGAAGGCATGACCATCCCGGCCGATGGCATGAACAGCGATATCCACGGCAGCGCCGAGTACCGCGCCCATCTGGTCGGCGTGCTGTCGCGCCGCGCCGTGGCGGACGCGATCGGAAAGCCCGCGGCCTGATCGATCGTGTCGGCCATTCCCGTCAGCGCGGCAAGCGCGGCCTAATGTGGAAGGTCGTCAGCGCGACCAGATAGTCGCTGTCGGGCCGTTTTTGCGCGCTGCCATCGAGCTTTGCGCCCTTCCGCACGGCTTTGCCGGGCGCGGATGGGCTTTGCCGGCCGACAACAGCGCGCATGTAAAGGCGGTCCACCGGCGGAGTTTGATGGGGCAGCCTTATTGGAAGGTCCCGCCCCATCGGTGGCCGCTCGCGTGCCGGCGCCCGTTTCGATGCTTTATGCTTCTGCCGTTTGGCTTGCATGAAGGTCACACGTCCACGGATGTACCGCTCCCGCCGGTCCTTGCAGACCAGCGGGAGGGAAGCGGCTAGAAGCAGCTCTTGCAGGTATCCCACAGCGGGCCGAGGCACGAAATGCAGCCGGGGCTCAGCGGATTGGGAACGCAGGCTCCGACGCAGCCCGCGAGCTTTCCGGCACACTGCCACCAATCGCAGCTCTGCGTGACCGACTGGGTCTGGTAGGCGCGGGCGGGGCCGCGCATGACGGGGGCCGATTGCATAGGCGAATTCATGGGCTACTCCTCATGATATTGGCGCGTTCAAGGCGGGGCATCGCCTGGCGCCGGAAACTCCGTCCCAGGCGAATGATTGACGCGGAAGCGCCGTCAGCACTGACCGATATTCGGCACGCACACTCCGGCGCAGCCGACGAAGGGCAGGCAGGCGCCGACACAGCATTTACCCGACCCGCAACAATCGGATTGCCGGAGCCCGATGTCTGTCCGCTGCGCGGATTTCAAATCCCGTTCGACGGGTTTTGCCTGGATTGGAGCTCTCATGACTGCCACCTCTCGGTTCTGGCTCTCACGGGACGAAGAGCCGCTGGATTTGTGCCGCGTGTCGGGCACTCGATCGGTCATGCTCCCGCAGCATGACCACGGTTTTCAAATCCCCCCTGGCGCCCTACGCGCGAACCGCCCAGGTGCGAACCGAGCCGACGGTGACCGGGAGCACTTCGCTCACATCGACGGTGTAGCGGTAGACGCGGTTGGCGCGCCGTTCGTTCTCGGGATCGAACATCTGCAGCTCGACGTCCCAACAATCGGAATCGGGCCGGCAAATGGGGCTCTTCACCACGTTGATGGTGTCCAATTCGAGATTTCGCCCGGCGCTTTCGGCGAACGCGGCCTGTGTCTGATAGGCGTTGGTAGCCACGAAATTAAGCGCGCGATCCTGCGGCGCGACGCCGAAATTGCGCAGTTCGTAGTAAACCCGATTGAGGAAGTTGAAGATATGATTGTCGGAGGCGACGCCTGAACCGACGGCAGCCTTGGCCGCCTTTATGAGGTCGTGCGATTGCCATTTGTACATGCCGCGCAGGTCGGGAAAAATGACCGGGACCGTCATCCCGTTCAGGAGACGCATCGAGCTACTGATCATGCCCGGTATCGATACGCGCTGCTCGCGGTTGCGTTGCTCATCGAGCGAAGACTCCAGCGCGTCGAACATGGCGGTGTAGATCTGGAGAGCAAACGGCCCAGCGGGCTGGACGGCGTAGAGCGGAATCTGCTCCTGCATCAGGATGAAGGTGATGCCAGTCGCATATTGCGGATTTGAACGGAGGAAATTGATCAGTTCGGTTGGATTGTTGGCGCGGATGGGATCGAGCTGCTGGACGATCGCGTCGTATCTTGCCTCGCTGCCGAAATCGAACCAAAGGGCGCCGAGCGCGTACACGATCTGCGGCGGTTGGCCGCCGCCGCACGAGCACGCGAGCTGGCTGACACCGGCCGATGCCGGGCCGCTCTGGATCATCGGCACCAAAGGCGGCGTCGGCGTCGACTCCGCAGCGACGGCAGCGGCAGGGGATGCTGCCGGAGCTGGAGAGCCGGCACTCTGCGGTTTGACCTTGTAAGTCTCGTCATCCGGCTTCTGCTGGCAAGAGCATGCAGACGGCGAAACGCCCGGTGGCGTAATGGTATTCGTATCTGTTGAACCGGAACTGGACATCTGGACACTCCCCTCACCAAGACGCGCAATGTGTTGATCACGGCCAATGTCAGGTGCCGGCCCGTTCAATCCGGCGGATCGAAGCGGCGCGAACGTGTACCCGGCCGTCCCGCTGCGCCGCACCCTGGCGAGCGCCGCGGCGGCATCGAGCGTGCCGGCGAGGTAGCGGTCGCAGGCGCCTTTGCCTTCAAGTGTGCAGGCGGCGGCGCTTTCCAGCAGAATTTGGCGGATATCGAGCGCATCGAGACGATACCCTTCCTCACGAGCAACCGAGAGCAGCACTGCGGCAACGCCCGAAACGACGGCCGTCGCGTAACTGGTGCCGCTACCGGCCGTGACGCCTCCGTCGCGCGTAGCGACGGGCACGCTCTCCCCCGGAGCGAGCAAGCCATTGCAGCGGTAAGGCTCGGCCCAGTTGCTCGTCTCCAAGGGCCGGCCGGTTCGCCCCAGCGCACCAACCGACAAAACAGATTCTACCGCAGCGGGTAGATGTATGCAAGAACAACCATCGTTGCCGGCGGCGGCGATGAGGAGGACGCGGCGCGCAATAGCCGCCTGCAGCGCCTGCTCGAGATGCGAGTCGGGCTCGACCGTCGCGGACTTTTGTCCGGCACTGATGTTGATGATCGAGACGCCGCGTTCCAGGCCGAAGCTGATGGCGCGTGCCAGATCAAGTTGCGAAACTGGACGCGTCTCAGGGTCGGTGCCTTTGCGAAAAAAGATCGGCAGCGCCAGGCCCCGGCAGCCCGGCGCGAGACCGCGAACGGCGTTGCTGCGGCCGAAGATGATGCTGCACACAGCGGTGCCGTGTGCATCGGGTCCGCCGGAATCCGGCGGCACCATGGTCTCCAATATTTCGATGGATGCTCCGCGCAAGGCTGGGTGGCCCAGATCAGGAAGCCCATCTACGATACCGAGCGTGACCAACGCCGACCCCGTTCCCGCGCCCGCAAGCGCCGCGCGGGTCTCGCCGAGCTGCTCTGGTTGTCCTTCGTCCATGATACAATCATAGGACGTAGTATTGCGATCGTCCAGTCTGGGTTGCCAAAGGGCTCGCCGGGCAAGCGAGTTGATGTATGAATGGCGATCCATCCCAAGGCCTGCGACGGCCGACGCTCCCCATCGGAGTGAATGAAACGACGAACGACGAAAATGGCGTCTGCTGAGGTTTTATTGTGAAGACATCCACTCCGCGGCCTTTGCCCGCTTCAATCGACGCCACCGTCGATCTGCTTGGCGAGGGCGACTACCTGGCCGATCGCTCGCTTGGCACCGTGCTGTTTCTGGCGCTGAAAATGGGCCGGCCGATCTTTCTCGAAGGCGAAGCCGGGGTCGGCAAGACCGAGATAGCCAAAGTATTGTCGGCGACGCTGGGGCGGCGCCTGATCCGGCTGCAATGCTACGAAGGCCTCGATGTCGCTGCCGCGGTGTACGAGTGGAACTACGCGGCGCAGATGATTGCGATCCGCGTCGCCGAAGCCGGGGGCGAACACGATCGCACCCGGCTTGAGCACGACGTGTTTTCCGAGCGCTTCCTGATCAAGCGGCCGCTGTTGCAGGCGCTGGAGCCTGACACCGCCGGCGCGCCGGTGCTCCTCATCGACGAGATTGATCGCACCGATGAAGCGTTCGAGGCGTTCCTGCTCGAAGTGCTGGGCGACTTCCAGGTCACGATCCCGGAACTGGGAACGGTGAAGGCCGCGCATCCGCCGGTCGTGGTCATCACGTCGAACCGCACCCGCGAGGTGCACGACGCGCTCAAGCGGCGCTGCCTCTACCACTGGGTCGGTTATCCGAATGCCAAGCGCGAACTCGCCATCGTGCGCAAGAAGGTGCCGGGCGTTAGCAAAAAACTGTCCGAGCAGGTGGTGGGGTTCGTCCAGGCGCTACGCAACCAGGATCTGTTCAAGTCGCCCGGCGTTGCGGAAACGCTCGACTGGGCCGGCGCGCTGTCCGAACTCGACGTGGTCGCGCTCGATCCGGCGACCGTCTCCGACACGCTGGGCGTACTGCTCAAATATCAGGACGACATCGCCAAGCTCGAAGGCTCCAAGGTCAAGGAGCTGTTGGACGAGGTGAAGTCGGAGCTGCGCGCGGCGGAATAGGGCGGTCAGCTATTCTCGCTTTTTGCGGTTTGATCTTTCTCATGCCGCCGCGCCGCGACGGCGAGCGCGCCTGAGGCAACGATCGACGCAATGACGCCGGTGCCCCACGGCAGCGCGGTCGATATTGCATAAAGCCACGTCCCGATCGCCGGCCCGACGGCATCTTTCATATCGAACACGATCGAGAACGCCGCCTGATAGGTTGCCTGCGCATTGCGCGGCGCCAGTTCGGACACGATGGCTTGGACCAGCGGTCCCGACAGCATGCGGGCGAAGGACGCGAATGTGATCGCCGCGATGAGCAGCGGCAGCGCCGGCGCCGGCAGCAGAAAGACGAAGGCGAGCGCCTCGATTGCACCGCTGCACAGCACCGTGGCGAAGCCGCTGAAGCGTGCCGACGCCTGGGTGACGGGAAGCTGGAAAATGACGCCAATCACTCCCGCATAGGCGAACAGCATTCCGACCCCGGTCGGGGTCACGGTGCCGGCCGCGGTAGCGTAAAGCGGTGTGACGGCCTCGATCCAGCTCACCGCGATTTCGAGCACCGAAATCGAAAGCAGAAGTGCAGCAAGCCGGCGGTCGCGCAGCGCGGCGCCGAGTGCGGTGAAGCTTTCGTCGTCGTCGTCCTTCTCGCCGGCGTTGCCGCGCCACGTCTCCGGTAGCAGCGCCGCCACCGCGGCCGCGCCAATCAGGATCGTGACGGCGGCGCCAAGAAACACCAGTTGCAGCGACCATAACGCCAGCACGCCGCCGAGCGCCGGTCCGATGACCCGTCCGGCGTTCGACATCAGGCGGGTCATGGCAAAATGACCGCGGCGCTCGTCGGCCGCCACAACGTCGGTAATGACGGTCGCAGCGGTCGGGTGCAGAACGCTCTCGAATAATCCGATCACAAGCAGCGAAAACGCAGTCGCGATGACACCCGGCGCGAGAAACAGCAGGATAAAGCCCACGCCTATGCCGGTCGTCGATGCCGCCGACAAAGGGTGTCGCCAGTAACTCGCCGCCCGCATAGCAACCGAGCAGCAAACCAATATATTCAACGGGAATGCCGGCGTCGTTGCGGGCCCAAAGCGGGAAGAACGGCATCAGCGTGCCGTCAGCGACGCTTGCGACAAAGAACAGGAACGAGCCCACCCGCGCCGCGCGAGGCGCAGCACGGAACGTGGTGATTGAGGCTGTCAGGAATTTGAAGATGCGATTCACGTCGAAGCTCCATGCACCCTTGCCATTTGCGCCCGCACCATGCGGGCTGGATCGGCTGGGTGCGTTGGCTGACGTGAACGCTTACGGCGCGGGACGGGGCCGCGCGCGGAGAGGCTTTAGGGCAAGACACAGCAGGTGGCAACACTAAAAGCGCTGTGGCGATGCTTGCTTGCAAAGAGATAAATGCCGCAACGCGCCGTTTATCAAGGAGCTCGTCTTATCTCATCAGCTTGCCGAACGTCGGCTTGGGGGCAAAGCGGACATTAAGGCAAATTCCCACAGACGACGCGAATGACCCATTTCAGCCATTATTTGCGAAATTTTGCTGCGGTGCACGCGCAAAAGACGTGGGGGAGCTGCTTTATCCAGCCGGTTGTCAACAAGATTCGTCGGTTCCTTCGCACACGAACCGAGCCGAATCAGATGATTCTAGTATTGCAATGGGGGCGCATCATGGTCTCGACCAAGGCGGTCGCCCAGCCAACCAAAGAGGACACCTATGGCTAAGAAAGCAAAAAAGGCGAAAAAGAAAACAAAGGCCAAAGCAAAAAAGTAGCAATAGGCTCGGGCGGTGATTCCGCCCGAGCAAATTTTCCAGCGCATCTATTAGGATATAACTCTCATGACAAAGCTGATGTCGAAATCAGAGCTAATCAATAAAGTGGCTGATCAACACTCTTTGGCAAAGAAAGACGTTAAGAGTGTCATCGAGTCACTGGCATCCGTGGGTTACAGGGAATTGAAGAAGAATGGCGCATTCCTGTTGCCTGGTTTTGCAAAATTCGTCGTCATCAAAAAGCCTGCCACCAAAGAGCGCGCGGGCATTAATCCGTTCACGAAAGAGCCGACCGTGTTTAAGGCTAGGCCGGCCAGAAAGATTGTCAGGGCTCGTCCGGTGAAAGCAGCAAAAGACGCGGTGTGAGCGAGCCTGCTAAGTGCCGCCTTATGTCCCGAGGGCTTTGTTCGGTGCGAATTCGAACGTTGGGACCGAACGTCGGTTCTTGATGTCCGTTGTCACGGCAGTTTTTGGGGCATGAGCGGACCTGGTGCGAGCACGTCCAAACCGACACGAATGACCTAGGGCCGACGTCGACCGTCCAATTTTGCTTTGACGCATAAGAGGTCGCGCAACGTCTCAACCTTTTAGCACGCCGCCGTAGAGAAAAACGTAGGTTGCGCGCGGCACTGCTTTTCTCCCGGGATACCGACCTCCTCCATCAGTATTTGATCGCTGATGACGACAGCCGACATTAAGCGCGCGGCGGCGGAAACGATTTGGATGCCGCAGCAAGCCCGTTTGCAGCGATGCACCCAGCCGGCAGAAACGCCATGCGTTTCGTGACTATAAGTCACTTTAATATTGACAAGATGTCCCGCTTTTGCGGTACAAACTTTCTATCCTGCTCGTCGAATCATGGGGGTCGCTTCTCGATACGATCCCTGAAGCGCAGCAGGAGCGGTGCCCGGGATGGGGCTCGTAACCTCATTCGCGGGCGGTTCGGAAACTCGCCCGGCCGGCCAAATCTTATGTACCAAGAATTGGCCGGTCTGCCAGGAGCTCGCTGCCCGGGTAGCGCACGTTGTCGCTAACATGAAGCGCGGGACCGGACTGAGCCAAGCCCGAAAGGTTTTGGCAAGAGCCGCGGTAGAGCGCCGGAAGGCGAGCGCGTTCGCCAAAAGCGGCGCGCGCCGCGAAGCCGCCCAGCGGCAACGCTGCGATAGCGCGGAGCGGCCTCTGATTACGCGCCTTTCGGCGCTCCGCCTCCCCTTATATGTTTGGAGGCGCCTTTTCGTACCGTGCCATATAGCTCGGGCGCAGGGAGCCGCCGCGAGAACGATGAGGTGTGCGTCGTTGCGAGCCAACGGACCCGCGCGAAGTCGTGCGGTCCGATGACAGGCTCCGCGAAGCAATCCAGGGCGGCTTGCGTTAGCCGTGAGGCCGCTCTGGATTGCTTCGTCGCTATCGCTCCTCGCAATGACGAGTGCTTGTTCACCTCGCCCCGCGTGCTGTAACTCTCAAGAGAGCGTGGCGGGGGGAGGGAGTGAAGCGCCCTCCGCCTAGAACGGATACGGAAGCAGAATATGTCCGACCCATTACCTCCCTCCCTCGATCTCCCCCTCCAGGGCGGCGGTGACAACAACGGCGGCCGGCTGGCCGAGAACATCCTCTACTTTGCTCGTGCGCTGCGTGCCGCCGGCATTCCGGTCGGACCGGGTTCGGTGCTCGATGCACTCGAAGCCGTAAAGACCGCCGGTGTCGGCACGCGCCAGGATTTTTACTGGACGCTACACGCTGTGTTCGTGAAGCGGCACGAGCATTCGGTGCTGTTCGACCAGGCGTTTCGTATCTTCTTTCGCCGCCGGGGCTACATCGACCAGATGCTGGCGATGATGCTGCCGCAGGTGCCCACGGAGCCGCAGGCGCCGCAGGCCGGCGCGACGCGGGTGCATGAGGCGTTGTTCTCCGGTCTCGACGATAAGCTGCGCAAGGAGCGTGAGGTCGAACTCGACGCGCGGCTCACGGTGTCCGACCGTGAGGTGCTGCAAAAGAAGGATTTCGCCCAGATGACGGCCGCGGAGATCGCGGCCGCCAAGCAGGCGATGAAGAAGCTCGTGCTGCCGCTCGCCGAAGTGCGCACGCGGCGGCTTAAGCCGCATATGCGTGGTCACCTGATCGATCTGCGCCGCACACTGCGCGCCAGCCTCAAGGGCGGCGGCGATTTCATCGACCTGAAGTTCATTGGCCCGAAGACCAAACCGCCGCCGCTCGTGGCGCTGCTCGATATCTCCGGCTCGATGAGCCAATATAGCCGCATCTTTTTGCATTTTCTCCATGAGCTGACGGATGCCCGCAAACGCGTCAGCACATTTCTGTTCGGCACGCGCCTCACCAACGTGACCCGGAGCCTGCGCGAGCGCGACCCCGACGACGCGCTGTCGGCTTGTTCGGCGAGCGTGCCCGACTGGTCGGGCGGCACCCGCATCGCCTCGTCGCTGCATGCCTTCAACAAGCAGTGGGCGCGCCGCGTCCTCACCCAGGGCGCCGTGGTGCTGCTGATCACCGACGGACTTGAGCGTGACGCCGACGATACGCTCGCCTTCGAGATCGACCGGCTGCACCGCTCCTGCCGGCGCCTGGTCTGGCTCAATCCGCTGCTGCGCTTCGACGGCTTCGAGGCGCGTGCCCGTGGCATCAAGACCATGCTGCCGAACGTCGATGAGTTCCGGCCGATCCATAACCTGGAATCGATGGCCGGGCTGGTGGCGGCGCTGGAGCATACCGGACGCGGCCGCAGTTCAGCCGATCCGAAAGCCTGGATGGCGCAGGTGGCCTGAGCCGCTATATTTAGCCGTATATAACACATGCCGAAATGGCAGGTGGCAAAGGCCGGCAAAAGTGCTTATTTTCAGGCAGATCCCGTTCGCCGGTACAGCATGGAGGCAGTTCATGCTCTCAACCAATGACGATATCCTCAAAGCCGCCGAGGAATGGCGCAAGGACGGCCGCGACGTGGCGCTCGCCACCGTGGTTGAGACCTGGGGCTCGGCGCCGCGGCCGGTCGGCTCAAACTTGGTGATCGACGGCGAGGGCAATTTCCTCGGCTCGGTGTCGGGCGGTTGTGTCGAGGGGGCGGTGGTCACCGAAGCCCTCGACGTGATCGAAAACGGCCAGCCGAAAATGCTGGAATTCGGCGTCGCGGATGAGGCCGCCTGGAAAGTCGGCCTGTCGTGCGGCGGGAAAATCAGAGTATTCGTCGAGAAGGTGGAATGATGCCAATCCGCGTGCGTCGTAGTCGTAGGGGCGGGCCTTGTGCCCGCCCACCGGGCGACCACGAGGATCGCCCCTACGAAGCATCATCGCGCAGAGGATTGCTGCCATGAAACTTGACCTCTTGAAGACTCTGAATGCCGAACGCGCCGCGCGGCGTGCGGCGATCGTGGTCACCGATGTGGCGAGCGGCAAGGAGCGGCTGGTCAAGGCTACGGACGTCGCCAACGACCCGCTGCGAGCGGAGCTTGCCGACCGCCTGCGCAGCGGCAAGAGCGGCATGGCGGAAACCTCCGAGGGACGCGTCTTTTTCACTGTCCACGTGCCGGCGCCGCAACTCGTCATCACCGGCGCTGTTCACATCAGCCAGGCGCTGGCGCCGATGGGAAAACTGCTCGGTTACGATGTGACGATTGTCGATCCGCGCACCGCCTTTGCCACGCCGGAGCGGTTTCCCGATGTGAAAGTTATCGCCGAGTGGCCCGACCAGGCACTGCCGCCACTTGACGTCGATCGTTACACCGCGTTCGTCGCACTGACGCACGATCCGAAGATCGACGATCCGGCTTTGCTCCACGCGCTGTCGCGCGACTGTTTCTATATCGGCGCGCTCGGGTCGCGGAAAACCCATGCGCGTCGCCTTGAGCGGCTCAAATCGCAAAGCAACGCCGATCTTTCGCGCATCCATGCGCCAATCGGGCTCGACATCGGCGCGGTTTCCCCCGCCGAGATCGCCGTCGCGATCATGGGGCAGATCACCGAGCGGCTGCATGAGGAAGTCGAAGCCGAGCCCGCCGTAAAGGTTGCGTCATGAAATTTGGTCCGGTCGCGCCCAAAGATGCGCTCGGCGCGACCGCCGTACACTCGATCCGACAGGGCGGCCTGGTACTCAAGAAAGGCACCCTGATCGGCGCCGCGGAGGTGGCGGCGCTGGAAGCCGCCGGCATCCCCGATCTGGTCGTGGCGCGTCTTGAGCCCGGCGACGTATCAGAAGATGTGGCGGCTGCTGCGATCGCCAAAAAGGTGGCGGGCGAGGGCGTCCATATCGACCGCGCCTTTACCGGCCGCGCCAACCTATTCGCACAATCACCCGGCGTTCTGGTTGTCGACAAGGACGCCGTGGACCAACTCAATCGCATCGACGAGGCAATCACCTTCGCCACGCTCTCTGCCTACAAGCCGGTGGTCGAGGGCGAGATGATCGCGACGGTCAAGATCATCCCGTTCGCCATCGGCAAGGACGCCTGCGACGCGGCGCTCGCCGGCGTGCAGGCCCCGCTACTGCGTGTGGCGCCGTACCGCATTCGCAAGGTTGGGATCGTGTCCACGATCCTGCCCGGGCTTTCGCCAAAGGTGATCGACAAGACTCTGAAGATCACTGCCGAGCGGTTGGCGCCCGCGGGCGCCACGATTGTCGCCGAACGGCGGGTGCCGCATGAGCGTTCCGCGCTCGCGCGTGCGCTCGACGAGGTGCTCAAGGCCGGAGCCGAACTCGCCATCGTCTTCGGTGCGTCCGCGATCGCCGACCGTCGTGACGTGATCCCCGCCGCGCTTGAATCGATCGGCGGCCATGTCGAACATTTCGGCATGCCGGTCGATCCCGGCAACTTGCTGATGATCGGCGATGCCAACGGCCGCGCCGTGCTCGGTGCACCCGGTTGCGCGCGCAGCCCCAAGGAAAATGGCTTTGACTGGGTGCTGATGCGCCTTCTGGCCGGTTTGCCGGTCGAGCGCGAGGACATTACCGGCTTCGGTGTCGGCGGGCTACTCATGGAAATCGTGACGCGGCCGCAGCCGCGCGAGGAGCCGGTGAAAGCCGGCCGCAACCTGGCCGCGCTGGTGCTCGCTGCCGGCCGTTCGAGCCGCATGGGCGGGCCGAACAAGCTTCTGGAATTCATCGGCGGGCGCCCGCTCGTTCGCATCGTTGCCGAGGCGGCGCTCGCTTCCCGGGCGCGCCCCGTAATCGTCGTTACCGGCCACCAGCGCGAGCGGGTCGAAGAGGGGCTTGCCGGGCTGCCGGTGAAATTCGTGCACAATCCGCAGTTTGCCGATGGGCTCGGCACCTCGCTCAAGACCGGTATTGCGGCGCTCCCGGCCGAAGCCGACGGCGCCGTGGTTTGTCTCGGCGACATGCCGCAGGTCGACGCCGCGCTGATCAACCGGCTATTGGCCGCGTTTGACCCAGATAAAGGCGCCTTGGTTGTGGTGCCGAGCATCGAAGGCAAACGCGGTAATCCGGTGGTCTGGTCGCGTCGGTTTTTCCCGGACCTGATGGCGGTCGAAGGTGATGTCGGCGCGCGCTATCTGATCGGCCGCTACGCCGAGGCGGTGACCGAGTTGCCGCTCACCGGGACGGCGGCGCTGACGGATGTCGACACGCCGGAAGCGCTTGCGGCAGTCAAGAAAGAGCTGGAACGGACGTAAATCCTGCAGTCTCCGGCAGCTCCCGCGGCGAGAGCAAAAGACGCGTATTCACCAACTGGAAACCCTTCCCGGGTAGCGGCAATTCCCTGGGGAGGGATGCGATAGGATTGATTTTGTTGGATTTTTAGGGCCGCTTAGTGACGTTAGAGACAAAGTTTAGCGATAGATTTCAGCGGTCCTGGGACGGCGGAACACATTAGGCGCAAGCGGCGGAAGCGCCAACCCCACGGCCCGTGATGGTGCCTCAGTTTGAAAATCTTATAGTCGTCGTATCCAAGCGATCATCCCCCACCCCACAAGGCCGAAGATGAGAACGATCAGCAGGGGAGGCCACAATTCCCAAAGCGACAGGTTGGCGGCCTTTTGGTCCCATAGGCCGACGACCGCCCAGCCGAGAAGCAATATTGGCGCGAAGCCGAGGATGCCGAACCAAATGATCAGCGTAAGAACGAAGATCACCCACAGAGCGACTATTTGTAAGCGTCGCTTCATGCGGTTAGTCGCTTCTTGTGGGCCATGGTCGCAGTATCGTCACTCCGCCGTTGCGCCCAAGGCCGCCGAAATTTCAAACTGCGTCACTAACCGGCCCGCGCTGTTTAACCGTATCCTTTACGATTGCTTGCCGCTCGCGCCCGGCGCAGGCAAGGAAAAGGGCGACCCGCCTGCCAGCGGTCGCCCTCTACTCCCTTTGCGAACGCACCGGCCGCCAAAGCGCCGGACACGCGGAACCATCGAAGGGTGTGCGACTGTAGCAGTGGCGCTCTAAAGCCACGCCAACGCAATTCGTCGAATTTTAAGCATCGTTCCGCACGGCCGATTTACGTGTGCGCGCTATCATCGGTTGTCATGAGAACCGAAATCGCCAAGCCATTGACCGCTGCCCAGATCGCGAAGGGCAGGAACCTACCGACTCGATTGATCAACATCGGCAGAGAGATTGAGGCCAAGGCTTCAAAGTATCGGGCCTATGAGGCCAAAGCCTCAGACATGGCCGTGTCAATCAGGGAGCTACTCGCTGAGGCGGCGACCTACTGCGATAAAGGCGGCTTCAACGCCTTTCGCAGAAAATTTTGTCCATCGCTAGGCAGGTCGCGCGCGTATGAGTTGCTCGCCATCGCATCGGGCAAAAAGTCGGCGGACGAAACCAAAGCCGTAAAGGCTGCCCGGCAGGCAAAGCATATCGCCCGGCTGAAAGCGGCGGCTCGTCCATCACTGGCGGAAACCAACGTCGTGCGGCTTGTCCCGCGTGATGCGCGGTTCAAGGAACACGTGCTCGAATTGACGTTGCTTATTGCGGAAGCGAACCCAGCGAAATTTGCCGGTGTCGCGTTGCCAGCGGGCGACTTGGCGATGCTCGGCACGTTCTTACTGTCGGTCGCGGACCTACAGCGCGAGCGCGTCGCATGAGTGAGGTCGCACGCCGGACGAAGAGCCGGTTTGCTTCTCGTCCGCTCTACGATCAACCGGCGAGTATGCCGCCGTTCAATCATCCGGCGCTCACCGAAGGCCGAACGCTTTATCCAGCGACCGTAAGAGCTAGCCGCGACCGTTGGGCGCTCAAATCTGGAGACAACGCCCGGAAGATCGGTGCGCGAATTTTGAAAGGGCGATGGAAGGGGTACGCGGTTTACACATTGACCCTGGAAGAACGAAAAACATGCCCGACAAGTTGCCATCATTGGCGGAGTTGCATGGGCAACAAGATGCATCTGGCGGACAGAGTCGCAACGGGACCTGATCTGCTTTGGCGATTGGAGCGCGAGGTTGCGCTTCTCGAAATCCGCCATCCGGGCGGCTTCGCAGTGCGCTTGCACGTGTTGGGCGATTTTTTCAGTGTCGAATACGTCCAATTTTGGGAACGCCTGCTTGAACGACATCCCGCGCTTCACGTGTGGGGCTACAGCGCACGGCACGATAAGGATGATCCGATTGCCGCCGCCCTGATCGCGCTCGTCAAGAAAGAATGGAGCCGCTTTGCGGTTCGTTTCTCAAATGCGCCGATGGAATATGCGCTGCCCGCAACAACTACGGTCGAACATCCGCTACAGGTGCCATCCGGCAGCGTGTTGTGCCCGGAGCAAACCGGCAAGACGGAAAGTTGCGCCACGTGCGGATTGTGTTGGGCGACAACGAAGCGCATCGCATTCCTGCAACATTGAGGATGCCTGATATGCTAACGCCTAGAGAACGAAGAGATATAGACGACCTGAATGGTGCGCTCCGGCGAACGACTGATCAGCTAACAGAAACGAAAGGTCAGTTGCAGGCACTTTTCGACGCCGCTGAAAGCTTCACAAGAACGTTCGACGAAATAGAACGTGGCCGTCGCGGAGGTCAATTGCAGGCATTTCGCCACGCCGCTAAAACTTTCGTAGAGGCGTTCACTCAGGTCAAGATTGCTCGCGGCTATAGAATGAGCTGATTGATTGGCAGGAGCTTGCTATGATTGACTTGAGCTTGTCGCAGCTACGTGAGCTAAAACTATATAGGGACCGCCTAGCCCGGGTCACGAAAGGTGAAGTTTGGGGTAGCGACCATCCAGGCCCGTACACGGACGAAGAGAAGGCAAAAGAGATTGTCCGTATCGGAGCCATTATCCGGGGCATGGAACCGGACTTGAAGGGTTTGCTAATGCGCGTGTCCGAGATTAC
>Ga0208849_1000621_pt1 | contig 31379 bp, 22 predicted proteins | sample NGESurdeep072012_10_FD_184470 | JGI IMG/M metagenome (GOLD analysis project Ga0208849, IMG submission 184470) | Arctic peat soil microbial communities from Barrow, Alaska - NGEE Surface sample 53-3 deep-072012 (SPAdes) | ecosystem: Environmental > Terrestrial > Soil > Wetlands > Peat ... | reverse complement strand
GTGCATTTGCAGCCGAAACCGGGACCAACCTGCCATGGGAAGGCCCGTTGACGACACTGGTTACATCGTTGACCGGGCCCGTCGCCTATGCCATTTCCGTTGTCGCGATCGTGGCGCTCGGAGCGACGCTGGCCTTTGCCGGCGGCGAGATGGGCGAGACGATGAAGCGGCTGCTGCACGTCGGCATTGCCGTATGCTGCGTCGTCTTCGCCGCACAGGTGATGTCGTCGTTCATTGGGCAGGCTGCGGAGATCTCATTCTCACAGCCGGTCCACACAATCACACAGTATGCTCTCGTGCTAGTCGCGAGAGGGTGACAACATCGAATCCCTGAAACGGGGATGGGAGCAAGCTCGACCATCCCCGTCTATTCGAGCCTTTGTTCTTGGAGAAACCGATGAACGAACCGGAACAAACCATCATGCGGACTTCGTTGAGCAGGCCGCAGCAACTCCTGGGCGGTGACCGGGAGATGGTCATTATGGCCGGGCTTGGCGCGGCCATGATGGCCGTGAGCGTCATGACCTTCGTCTCGTTTGTCCTGGCGATTGTTGCCTTCTGGACGATTGTCATTGTCCTGGCGAGGATCGGTAAGGCCGATCCGATGATGCGGAAGGTCTACAGCCGTCACCTGCAATACAAGGATTTCTACTCCGCGAAAAGCGGGGTCACTGCTTTCGGTAAGACGCCGAAGCGGGGATGGAGGTAGAGAGTGTTTGGAGAGACGCGGAAACAGCCGACTGGATTGGCGGACCTGCTCCTGTGGTTTGGGCTGGTCGATGACGGAATTGTGTTGCAGCGGGACGGATCGCTGCTTGCGGCGTGGCAGTACCGGGGGCCTGATCTCCAGTCCGCCACTCATGCGGAGATGGCGGCGATAGCGCGGCGGATGAACCGGATTCTACGGCTTGGAAGCGGCTGGATGATTCAGGTCGATTCATTCCGCTCGTTCTCAAGTGGCTATTCCCCGGAAGGCACGTTTCCGGATGCTGTCACCGCGCTGATTGATCGGGAGCGGCGGGAGCAGTTCGCCCTTGAGGGCAGTCATTTTGAGAACGAATACTTTCTGGCTCTGACGTATATGCCGCCGCTGGTCGCATCGGAGAAGCTCACAGGCTTCATGATGTCGGGTTCGGACTCGACTCATAGTGAAGGGGCCAATGCGGGCGCAGAGGCGTTGCGGTTCTTCAAAGCGAAGATTCGTCAATTCGAGGATGTCTTCGCGGCACAGTTTCCCGTGTCGCGACTGAAGGCTGCCGTTACGAAACTGGGCGATGGATACGAGCGCGTGGACGATGAATTGCTCGCCTACCTCCGCCGCTGCCTGACCAGCGTGAAAGGCCCGGTCATGCAGCCGGAGATTCCGGTTTTCTTAAACGATCTGCTCTCAATGGAGGATCTTCGCGGCGGGACCGAACCAATGATGGGAGACCGCCACCTGCGCACGTTGTCTGTCGATGCCTTCCCCCGCTCGACGTATCCCGGCGCTCTTTCGGTGCTGGATACCGTGCCCTGCGAGTATCGCTGGAACACGCGCGCGATCTTGATGGACCCGTCGGAGGCACAGGGAATCATCGCTAAAATCGGGCAGAAGTGGAAGTTTCAGCAGCGCGGATTGAAGGACCAAGTCTTCAAGTCAAGCGGTGGCGGTCAATTGAATCAGTTCGCGATGACGATGGTCTCTGACACAGATGGCGCGCTGGCCGAGGCAACTTCGGGAGACGTGCATTTCTGCTACCTGTCCTCTTCCATCGTCCTACAACACAAGGACCGCAAGTTCCTGGAGAACATCATCGGCGAGTTCCGCAAGGTGCTCATCAATCGCGGATTCGGTGTGCGGATCGAAGACATCAATGCCGTCGATGCCTTCTTCGGCACGCTGCCGGGAAACGGCGTGGCGCAGGTGCGCCGCGTCATCGCTCATACACGCAACTATGTAGACCTGATGCCGATTTCCGCGGTGTGGGCGGGCGAGAAGAAGAATCCCTCTTCGCTAATGCCTCCGGATTCGCCGCCGTTGCTTTACGCGGCGACGCAAGGCGGGGTGCCGTATCGTCTGAATCTGCACGACTATGACGTTGGCCATACACTTCTTATCGGTCCGACAGGCGCGGGCAAGTCCGTAAGCCTGGCTCTGTTCGTTGCGCAGTGGTTCCGTTATCCCAATGCCCAAGTCTTCGCCTTCGATAAGGGGCATTCCCTGTACGGGCTTTGCAAAGCTGCTGGCGGGCGTTTTTATGACATCGGCGAAGGCGGGCTGTCCTTCCAGCCGCTTCGCGATATTGACGACGAAGCGGAGTTCGGGTGGGGGCAGGAATGGGTCGAGACAGTACTGCGAATGCAGAAGGTCGAGATTGGGCCAGGGGAACGGAACACCATTCATCGAGCCCTTCAGCAGCTCGCCAGCGCCCCGCGCGAACGGCGGACGCTCACGGAACTTGAGGCCAACCTTCAGGATGAAAAGCTCAAGGCCGGCTTGCAGCCTTACGTCATTGATGGTGCATTGGGCGGATTGCTCGACTCGCGCAATGACGGCCTGACGACGGCGCGATTCGTTGTATGTGAGATGGAAACGCTGCTAAGCGGTTCCTATGGCGAAGCAACGGTCATGGCCGTTTTGCTTTATCTGTTCCGGCGCATGGAGCGGGCGCTCGATGGCAGTCCGACGCTGGTTCCCATTGATGAAGCGTGGCTCTTCCTGAAGCATCCGGCCTGGCGCGACAAGATTCAGGACTGGCTCAAAACGCTGCGGAAGAAGAACGCAGTCGTTCTGCTTGCAACGCAGAGCATGGCGGACGTGAAGGAGTCGCCGATTGCATCGGCGATTCTGCAAAGCACTGCGACGAAGATTTACCTGCCCAACTCGGAAGCCGTAAACGAAGGAATGCGCCAGTTCTACGAATACGCTGGTTTGAATAGTCGGGAGATTGAACTGCTACAAAGTGCGACACCGAAGCGCGATTACTACGTCGTCCAGCGGCTTGGACGGCGCATGATCTCGTTTCGGCTTGGGCCGGTGGCGCTCGCCTTCCTCGGCGTCTCCGGACAAAAGGATCGGGCACGAATCGACGCCCTGGCCGCAGAATTCGGCGAGGGCTGGATTTCTGAGTGGATGAAGGAAAGGAAAGTTGAGAAAGGGTGGATCGACTACTACGAAGGAGGAGTGAATCATGCAACCCAAATGGCTCGCTAAGAGCGCAACCGCAATCGCCCTGGTCGCCGTGATGGCGACTGAAACCGTCAACCCGGTCCCGGCTTACGCAGGAGTGCCGGGCATCTTCGCAACCGAATACACGCAGATCCTCAATTACTTGCAATTGATTGGTTCCCTCGAAAAGCAGGTGATGATGGTTGAAAACCAGCTCACCCAAATCGCAGACATGGCGAAGCACGGGGTCACCATCACCAATCAGCTATTCGGGACCGTCACGTCCGATATTTCCAATCTGAATCAGATTGTGAAGACGGGCCAATCGCTCTCCTACACGATGGGCAATCTGGATGGAACATTCCGTCTGCGGTTCCCTGGCTACTCTTCCTCAACCAACTACGGGCAGTCGTATCAGACCTGGAGTCAAACGAGTCTCGATAGCACGCTCGGCGCCCTGAATGCCGCCGGGCTACAAAACTCACAATTCAACAGTGACGAAGCATTGCTGCAAACGCTGCAAGGTCAGAGCGAATCGGCCGTTGGCAGAATGCAGGCTATCGAAGTCGGGAACCAGATTGCCGAGAACCAAGCTGAGCAATTGATGAAACTGCGGCAACTGATGATGGCGGATATGCAAAGCAAAGCGTCTTATCAAGGAGCGCTGGTACAGGCGGAGGCAACAAGGCAGGCAAATTCTGACTTGTTCTTCGGCCAGACTCAGGTAACGAGCGACGGCGTTTCATTCTAGGAGAATGCGATGAAGATGTTCTGCGCTTTTGTGGTGAGTGCCGGCCTGATGATCTTGGCAGGATGCAGGCACATTGAGCCGAGCCCGATCGTGACGGCTTTTCACAATGCCGGGGGTGGCGATGTTGACCATGCCACTTCCGGTAGCATTTCGGCATTTCTTGCTAAACACGAGGATCTTCGCAAGCAACTCACTCCACTCTGCAAGCAAAGACAGGCAAGTGCTCCGGCAGACTGGGCAACCACGGACGAGGGGAAGGTGTGCGCGGGCAATGCAAGCGCCAACTTCTTTGGAAAACCGACACTTAAGTCAGACGGTGTGGCCTTTTGAGGTAGCAAATGACTCAAAGACGAAAACTGATCTTGGTGGTGGCCGTGGCATTTGCCTCGGCCTCCACAGCCCATGCTCAGGCTCCTGTCGATGTCGGCGGAACATTCCAGCAAATCGAGCAGGCTGCGAATGCGTGGATTCCCGCAATTATGCAGGAAGCCTCATTCCTGTTCTACGTTCTTGCCCTACTGGACTTTGCCTGGGGAGCGCCGCAACTTCTCAGGGAACACGACTTCAATGGCCTGTTCCTCAGCCTGATTAAGAAGCTGCTGGTCGTATCTTTCTTCTACGCTGTCCTCATCAACGGTCAGGTCTGGATACCGGCCATCGTCAATAGCTTTGCCCAGCTCGGCGCAACCGCGGCGGGCGTTTCCGTGGCGCAGAATCCATCGGACATCATGAGCCAGGGGCTTCAGATTGTCTCGGATCTTTTCACCAAAGTCTCATCTACAAGCCTCCTGACGGAGCCGGGCGGGGCCATCACTACGATCCTCGCTGCCTGCATCGTGCTTGCCTCCTACATCATCATCACGCTTCACTACGTGGTCACGAAGCTCGAAGCGATTATCGTGATGTCGGCGGGCTACATCTTCCTTGGCTTCGGTGGGAGCCGGTGGACTTCGCCTTATTTTGAAAGGTACATTTCTCTAGCTGTCAGTACCGGCGTTCGCCTGATGCTGATTTACCTAATGCTGGGCGTTTTCAAGACCATCTCGAACAATTGGATCGCAACAATGAACGGCTATACCGCCGATCAGCCCATCACTCAAATCTTTCCGACGTTGATGTCGATGCTGCTGTTCGCCTTCGCCTCCTGGATGATTCCGAAGATGGCGGCGTCGATTGCTTCCGGAACGCTCGGAACCGGAGCCGCGGACCTGGTGGGCATGGGCGCGGAGATTGGCAAAGCGGCAGCGCTCGGCGCGGCCACCGTTGCCGTGGTCGCGGCAACCGGAGGAGCCGGGGCAGTGGCCGGCGGCGCATTGGCGGCAACTGAAACAGCCGGTGCGATGGGAGGCGCGGAGGCCGCCTCGGGCGCTGCCTCCGCTGTTGGTGGTGTTGGTGAAGCGGCAGTGGAAACTGCCCGCGCTCCAGCGCCGCCGGTTCCGGCAGCGGAAGCGGCTGGTTCGCCCAGTTCTCCTCCGCCTCCGCCTCCACCGTCCCAAGCGGGCGCGCCATCTGAGACTCCTTCTGCGCCTCCAGCGCCACCGTCGTCTGCCAATAATCTTCAGTCCTTGGCCCGGCACGCAAGCAACGTCAACGTCCCGCACGATGGCAGCGGTCACGCGCCATCGGCACAACTGCGAATCGAGAGGGAGGAATAACAGTGCCAGAAACAGCTATACCCCAAACACCTTATGTTCGAGCCCGTCAGGAATGGGATGAACGGTTCGGAGACCAGATCAAGAGCAAGAACAACTGGCGTCTTGCCGCATTCATCGCCATGGGAACGACATTCGTCTGCGTAACAGGCATGGTCGCCATTGGCTATCGCTCGAATACCGTGCCCTATGTCGTCGCGCTTGATGACGTCGGGCGAGCAGTTCCCGTCATCCCAGCTAAACAGGTTGCGGTCAAGGATGTGCGTTTGCAGGAAGCGGTGGTTGCACGCTGGATCACAGACTTGCGGACGGTCGTCACGGACGCGGTGGCCGAACGGCGCCTGGTTGATGAGGTCTATGCACAGACCGGGAAAAACTCACCGGCATCGGCCACCATCACTGAGTTCTACTCGAAGAGCTCGCCCTTTGACCTGCTGACGAAAGAGACCGTTGATGCCTCGGTCGAATCCATTGTCCAACAATCTTCCAAAACCTACGAGGTGGCCTGGACGGAAGTGACCCGCGACCTGAGCGGTGGACTGGTCGCTACACATCGGTATCGGGCCTTCGTCTCGGTGGTCACGCAAGAAGTCACGGACGCAAAGCAGGCATTGGTCAACCCCCTCGGCCTCTACGTCACGAATCTGACCTGGGGCGAAGTTGTTACGACAGGCGGCGACGCTCAAACCGGAAATGCCCAAACGGTGAATGGAGGCAACAACAAATGAAATGGCTCACGGCATTGACAATGGCAACCCAAATAGCGAGTGCGGCTGTGGGCGTGACGGCCAACGCCCAAGCCGCTCCGGTACTCACACCGCAGCAAAAGCAAGAGCTGTCCACCTACAACTTCAAAGGAGCGGAGACGGCTCTGGAGGCACAGGCAAGTCAGCCGGAGCGGAAGCAAGGTGTGCTCACCCCGATTCCTCCCCTGAAGGTTCCGCCGATCACAAGCCGCGGCTCCTTGGCTCAGCCCTCACCTGCGGGCGCTTCGGCGGATAAGGGTTCGGAGGTTCCACTGAACTGGAAGTCTCCCCACGCGGAATTGAATGCCGCGGCGGTTAGCGCGGCGGAGGTTTCGCATCTTTGGGAGACTGGAGTCGCAATGCCAACACCCGGAGCTGATGGCCGGGTGGTCTACATCTTCGGCCAGGGAATGCCCGTCATGGTCTGCGCTCCGCTGCGCGTCTGCGCCATTGAATTGCAGGTCGGCGAGCACCTCGAAAGCCAGCCGCAAATAGGCGATTCCCGCCGCTGGGAGATCACGCCCGTTCTCTCCGGCTCCGGGCTCGATGAAACGCCGCTGTTAATTGTGAAGCCGATTGAAGCGGGGCTTGAAACCGACTTGATCGTTTCCACAGACCGGCGAACCTACGTTCTCCGGCTGATCTCCGATCCCACACGCTTCGTCTCCCGGCTGGCCTTCCAGTATCCAGGCGAGGACGCCCAAAAGTGGGCGTCATTTCAGGCCCGGCAGGACGCGGCAAAGCATGATGCCGAGGCCATTGCGGAGCAGGCGCGAGAGAAAGACAAGCTAGCTGGCGTGCTGCCGATTGCTGAGAACGCCCTCGACAACCTCTACTTCGACTATAAGCTCAACGGAGCCGCGGCCTACCGTCCACAGCAAGTATTCGACGATGGCCAGCACACCTACTTGATTTACCCGGACGACGGCCGGTTCCGCGAGCTGCCGACGCTTCTGATTCAGGTCAACGGCAAGTCAGAGCTGGTTAACTTCCGCGTCGATGGCTCGCGTTACATTGTGGATCGCCTGTTCGATAAGGCCATTCTGGTGGTCGGCGTCGGCAAGAAGCAGACCCGCGTGACCATCACGCGGACGACACCTTACTCCGGCAGCGCCGGGAAGAGGAGCTGAGTATGGCGATAACAGGAGAGAATTCCAAGCCCCTCGATCTTGAGAGCGCGGCAACCGAGCAAAGCGCCGAGCAAAGTCAAGACGAGATCCGAAGCGCCGCACAGACCGATAAGGTCGTCCGTGGCGTCAATGGCAGCCTCACCCCAAAGGCCCGCAAGCTCCGTCCGCTGGCCGGAATCATCCTGATCGCCCTGGTCGTTTTAGCGGCGGCGTATATGCGGCATGGACTTGCGAGCCGCAACAGTAAGACGAGAAAGCAAACGGAGACGGCACAAGTTGGCTCGGGGCCAGCCACTACGGTTGAGAAGGGGATGCTGTCGGACCAGGCACGGAACGGACTGGACATTGGCCAGACCCACGTTCCGGATTCTGGACAACGCTCCTCCATTGCAGCTGGCTACTCTCCGAATGGCCGATCATTTCTGTCGTCTGGCGCAGGGGCCGGAAGCCAGGCCAACTCGATCCCACCGCTTGAATACCGGCAGACTCCAGTCTCGACCGCCGCGAATGGTTCGCTGTCGTTTGCGGAACAAAGGCGACTGGAAGAATACAACCGGGAACGCGAGGCGATAGAGGCGGCAACCTCTGTCAAGGGGAACCTCCCCGGCGAAGACAAGAAAAAACAGAATGCAGAGACCGATCCGCTGCAAGCGATTCAAGCCGCCCTCATCAATGCCCGTTCCGCGCTGGGAGCCAATCCGGCGCAAGGCGGCCTTCCCCAACCCGTCAGTTCACAGCTTGCCGGGGCGGGACAACAGGAGCAGCGCACGGACTATGAGCGCCAGAACGATCAGCAGCAAAAGGCCGGCTTCGGACAGCAGAATGGCAAGCAGCAATCCGACTATCTGAACAGCGCGCGGAAACCTGCCTTGGGCAACTTTGAAGTCAAGGCTGGCTGGCTCATTCCAGCCGTGCTGGAACAGCAGCTCAACTCCGATTTGCCGGGGCTGATCCGGGCTCTCGTCCGAGAAAATGTGTATGATTCTGCTAGTGGCAGGTACATTCTAGTACCGGCTGGAAGTACACTGGTAGGGATTTACAATTCCCACGTCGGGTATGGGCAGAGTGCGTTGCAGGCGGTTTGGCAGCGGGTTATATTTCCTGATGGAAGCAGCCAATCGCTCGGCGGTTTTGAAGGGGACGACAGTACCGGCGCAGCTGGCTTCAGAGACCAGGTGGACAATCACTGGGGCCGAATCCTTTCCGGCGCTTTGCTCACGTCGCTTTTCTCCGCCGGAATCGAACTCAGCCAGGGGACGAATTCCTCGGTGCTGCAATCGCCGAGCGTAGGGCAACAAGTGGGGCAAGCGGTTGGCCAGCAAGTCGGCCAACTGGGAGTTGAGGTGACTCGCAGGAACCTTAATATCCAGCCAACGATTGTGGTGAGACCGGGCTACAGATTCTTTGTGAGGGTTGAGAAGGACATTCTGTTCAACGGTCCTTACTCACCGATGAGAGCAGGGAGTGAGCCTCAACAGCGACCTGTAAACAACTTTGGAAGGGCATCCAGTGGCAGTGAAGAAGGCAGCGAAGAAGGCAGCGCGGAAAGTGAACCGCGACGGGCAGCGGTGGACGGACGACCGTCCGGGAATGACGCTGCGTCTCCCCATTGATCTGCGTGAAGCAGTCACCGAAGAGTCTCGCGTAAAGGGCGATCTGGCCAGGATCGTCCTTTTTGCGTTGAGCCATGTTGAGCGCGAAAAGGTAGACATAATGCAAACCCGCAAGGCCGGCATGGAGCTCACCAACCCTCAGCTCCTCCATGTCGGCGCAGAAGCCCGCAACAAACTCCGGGAATGGGCTGAAGCGGAAGGCGTCAGCGTCAACGCCATAGTCGTCAGCGTCCTCGATGAGTTCTTCAATCGCCTCAAGAAAAGCAAGGTACTCAGGGAAGAACTTCGGCTGGAGATTCGTGCGCATCGGGGATTCATGCCCAGTTGATGAGCGGGTCGCCTGTTACGCACGACAAGCCCATTTCCTATCTCTGTCCATTCGTTCACATCCAAGTCACAATCAATGAGTAGTGATGTAGCAAACCCGCCTTGCAAGCTATTTCAGTGGGGAGAAAAGACGATATGGCATTTCAAGTTCCAATCACTGTTAAAGAGGCAATCTCCAAAATCCATTCAAAGACGTATCTGCTTCCTGCAATTCAGCGTGAAGTGGTGTGGGATACCGCACAGATTGAACGTCTTTTCGATTCACTTATGCGAGATTATCCGATAGGTTCGTTCCTGTTCTGGATGGTAAAGCGGAAACAAACAGGAAAGTATCAATTCTACGAGTTCATCCGCGATTATCACGAACGCGATCACAGGCACAATCCAAAGGCTAACGCCTCTGGCGAGGAAGACATTGTCGGCATACTCGATGGGCAGCAGCGCCTGACGGCGCTCTACGTCGGTCTGCGAGGATCATTTGCATTCAAAGAACCTCGCAAGCGATGGGACAATCCACAGGCGTTTCCGAAGAGGCATCTCTATCTCAACCTGCGAGGCGCGTCGAAGGACGAAAGCCGAGACTTGTTATACGATTTCCGGTTCCTCACGACAAAAGAGGTTGAAGATGCTGCGGAAGATGTTTTTTGGTATCGTGTCGGCAACGTGCTCGACCTAAAGACAGAATATGAGGTCAACAACTACCTAATCGAGAAGGGGTTGATGGAGGACCGAAAGACCGGTCAATTTGCCAACCAAACACTGTTCAAGCTGTGGACTGTTATTCACAAATCCCAAGTCATCAACTACTTCTTGGAAGAAGACGAACAACTCGATAAAGTTCTCAACATTTTCATCCGAGTGAACAGCGGCGGAACAATCTTAAGCTACTCGGATCTTCTGCTTTCCATTGCGGCTGCCCAGTGGACAAAACTAGATGCTCGCGAGACAATTACAGCTTTCGTTGACGAGCTGAATGGAATCGGCAATGGTTTCAATTTCAATAAGGATTGGGTACTGAAGAGCTGCCTTGTTCTGGGCGACTTTACGGATATAGCGTTCAAAGTCGATAACTTCAATAAGGCCAATATGCTCCGGATAGAGAAGTCCTGGGACGAAATCTCTAAGGCTCTTCGGAACGCTGTGCTTCTTATCTCGGCGTTCGGTTACAGCCGTGAAACGCTCACGTCTAACAATGCTGTAATCCCCATTGCTTACCACTTGCTTCAGAAGGGACTTCCCAATAACTTCGATCAGGCAGGTAAGTACTCGACGGACAGAAAGCGAATTCAGCATTGGCTGACTTCGTCACTGCTGAAACGTGTTTTCGGCGGTCAACCGGACAGTGTACTTCGCCCGATCAGAGACGTTTTGAAGGGCAAGTCCGAAGAATTTCCTCTTACGGCTATTCGAAACAAGTTCAAGGGCACAACGAAATCCCTAACATTCACGAAAGAAGATATAGATTCGCTTCTTGAGAATCGATATGGACAGGGCTACGCCTTCTCGGTACTGGCAATTCTCTATCCGACTCTCGATTTTCGGAACACATTTCACATTGATCACATTCACCCGAGATCACAGTTCACTAAAACAAGGCTCGCTAAGAGGGGCATCTCTGGAGATGACGCATCGTTTTACATAGAGAACGTTGATTTGCTTCCCAATCTTCAACTACTCGAAGGTATTCCAAATCAGGAGAAGAACGACTCTGATTTCGACGAATGGTTGAGTGACACCTTCAAGGGCAAGCAGGCTCGGCAATCTTTTATGGATAGGAACTACATCCCCGACGAAATCGTTCTTGAGTTTGACAACTTTCGAGAGTTTTTTGATGAGCGAAGACAACGAATGTTTGATGCTCTCTCAAAGCTACTCAAGCTTGAAGATGAGTAAGGGCAGTTCTGTCTACTACGCTAGCAAGAATTGCAGATAATGCTCAGTTCAAGCCCGTCGGGTGGGCCAAATCAAGCCTGGCGCGAAGCGGCGGCACATCAATGGGTGGGAAGACGGGCGAAAAAAGACGGGGCCTGCATCGGCAGACCCCGTCTTGAATGATTTGGATATTGAAGCTTACGCGGCTTTGGCCTTTTTGACTGCTGCGGGTTTTGCCGGCTTCGGCTGGGCCTTCGCGGCCGTCTTCTTGACGGCTTGCGCCTTCTCTTTCGCGGCAAACTCCGCCTTGACCTTCTGAGTGATCGCGTCGGTGTCCACCTTGTAGTGCTGAGCGGCTTCTTTGAGCGCCTTGCCAGTCTCCGATTGCGTTCGGGCTGAGTGGAGAATCACGGTCTCGACTAGAAGTCTCCCGAGTTCGCCTTCCTCGGCCTTGTGAATGTATGCGCCCATCAGCTTTCCGATGCTGTCGGCGGGTTGCGCCTTCTTGATGCCGCGATTCCGGGCGAGTACCTCGATTCGCCGCTCCTCCAACTGGGGAAGCAAGCGTTCGACAATGAAAACGAGGTCGCGCTTGGTGAGGCGCACGGGCACGGCGGCAACAATGGCGGAAAGAACGCGCAAGCCTACAGCGTTGGCAATCGCCTCCTCGCGGCGCTGCTTTTCCTGCTCGGCTTTGATGCGCACATCTCCGGCTGGCCGCTGCTTCTTCGGGCGGTGTACGGGGCATTCGGGGTCAGCGCAGATTTTGCGAATCTCGCCTTTCTCGGTGCCTTCGGTGACGATGGCCTCGGTCATGGATTTGCAGGTCTGGTACTCCGGCCAATCCCTGTGCTTCTTTGCGTTGGGGTCTTGCGGCTTGATTTCGATGTACTTGTTGCGGGGCAGCGCCGCGCTGCCTCTGTCGGTGGCGGTTGTGGCCGGTCCAAAGGCCGATGAGATTTGGACCAGCTTCGGCTTGGCTGTGATGGTCTGCGCGACGAATCCGTCCAGCTTGGATTGGTAGCAAGCCGGGTCGGTGCAAGCGTCCTCGGCAATATCGGCAAATAGCAGCGCGTTTCCGCCGGTACGCTTGGGGCAATCGACACAGGCTCCGGCGGCGGGGTTGACGTTGGGGTCGGTCTTTGAGAATGGCGCGTCTTTCAGAATGAGCAAAATGTTTTGCTCAATCCACTGGTGGAGATGGCGGACAGGGAGCAGGATGCGCTTGGCTTTGCCCTGGCAGCCGTTCCAATCCTCGCGGAAGCAAGCGGAGAGTGCTTCCTCCTGCTCGGCTGGCTGTAGCTTTGCGAGTAGCAGAGCATGGCCTACGCCAATTTCGTCTTTGGCGAATGCCTCGGTAACGGCGGCGGTGAGTTCGGTCAACTTGACGCGCTGAGCGCAATAGGCGGGAGATTTGCCCGTCTTGGCCGCGATCTGCTCAATGGAGTATTTCGGTTCGTCAAGATTGAGAAGAGCGCGGAATCCCTGCGCTTCCTCCAGCGGGTGAACGTCGCGGCGTTGCAGGTTCTCTATAAGCTGCGCCTCCAATGCCTCAGCGTCGGTAAGGCTGACGATACGGACGGGCACGGTTTCCGCCTCGGCAAGCTGGGCGGCGCGATAGCGTCTGGCTCCGGCGACAATCTCGAAGCTGCGGTCGGTCAGTGGCCGCACAAGCAAGGGCGAGAGAACGCCTTGGCTGCGGATGCTTGCGGCCAATTCTTTGAGGGCTGAATCCTCAAAGAATCGGCGCGGGTTGGTCTTCGACTCGGTGAGAATGGAAAGTGGAAGGTCACGGTATTCGGTATTGGTGTTTGCAATCGTCATAGATGCTCTCTCCTTGGGAGCGGGTTTCGGCTGGTCAAACAGGAAGGGTCTGAGCGGACAGGGCTGTTAACCCTGTCCGCAAGGGGCGAAGGGGAAGCAAGCGGCCTAAGCCGCTGTCCCTGTGGTTGCTGTTTCGCTGCGGGTACGGCGGCTGCGTCGGGGTTCGGGGGCCGCGTCTTCGGTTGCGGTCTGGGTGGCCGTCTCAGCGGTCTGCGCTTGGGAGTCTTCCGGGGAAGGCTCCTCCAAGGCAGCGAGAATCACGGCGGATGTGCGCTGGATAACTTCAAGGCTTTCCGCCAGCAATGCAGCGTTGCCGTGGTAGAGCTGGATGTAATCGGCGGAAGCGGTGCCGGTCTGGAGTCCGATGGCTTTGCCCACGATAAAGGCGATGGCCTCGGCTTCGGTCTCCCGCACAACTTTGGTTGTCGCCGTGCGGCGGTCGGCCTTGTGCAACATTTCGTGTCCTAACTCATGGACTAATGTCGCGAAAGTTTCCGCCTTCGACTGCCCCGGCAAAAGTACGATCTTGCCGCCGTAACTTGCGCCTTGCGCAGGCGCAATGCGCTCGTTGTATTCAAGCTCGATGCCCTGCTGCTGCACAAAGTCAATGAGCCGATTAAGATGAGTTCCAGCTTCGCCGGTAACTGTGGCTGGTGCGGGAAGCTCGGCTCCTTCAGTTTGCGAAACATCGAAGACATAGACGGCGCGAAATCCAACCAAAACAGGGGCGCTCTTTCCGGCTCCATCCTGTTCGGCCTCCTCCTGCCTCTTGCGGCGAGTGCCGATCATGGGTGCAAGAATCTGGATGCCCTTCTCGCCTTTCTTCACGCGGCGTCCAAGCTGGTTCCATGTGAACATCCCGGCAACATTAGTTGCCGTTGGTTTTTGGCGGGCAATGGCCAGAATGTTTCCAAAGCTGTAGTTGTGGAACCGGGCCATTGCGTCGAGGTATGCAGTGAGTGCATCGCTCTTTCCCGCCTCAAGCTGGGCAATGAGGGCCTTTACGTTCTCGGCAATCACGTCCTTTGCTGTCTGGCGCTGCTGCTGTTTGGGTTGATAGGTGGACGACTGAACGGGGTTGTTGACGGTGACGGCTGCGCTGCTCATGGGTGTTTCTCCTTTGTCTTTGCTTTTGAATGGCCGTGCTGTTGTTGTTCACACAACAACGCCTTGGCCCAGGCCCACGCCTGCGGGGGTAGCAACTGCAAGGGGAGGGGAATCTCCCAGGGCTTGAAACGGAGCGCAGCGGGAGTGGAAGGCCCCTTGGTCTGCACAAACGGAGCGCAGCGCAGTGCGGAAGACTGGGGAAACCCCTTGCGGGCGCGAGGGGCGGAGCTCCTTAGGAAGGGTTTCTAAAGGGCAGGCGTTGCGGACAGGACACAGGTCCGCTAGAGGGGTAGCGCAAGACGCGCCGTTTTTTACTGCGGCACGCCTGGAGCGTAGGGCAGGAGCCCTAACTAAAACGGCAAAAAGTTATGAAGGTAGTTTTGGGGGTGCGATATGGCCAATCACTCGGCTCGCTTCAGTCCGCCTGATTCATCCGATATCACTCTCACGCGCGATCAGACGGCCTCGGAATGACAATGGAAGTCTTGCGCACTCAGCTATTATGGGTACGGAAACTGATCCCTGTGATCGAAGGGAACACACTTCGAGATATCCGCGACGCCGTGAAAAGCGGCCTATTGAAGGAACGATTCCGTGCGGCTGAAGTGAACAGCGCACTCACAATTACATACGCTGGTGTATTTTTGCCGAAGCATCGGGTCGGCAATCCGGGTGGGAATACGGCGCTATTCGTAGAAGTCAGTCGGGGACTTTACCGGCTGAAATGATGTCCGTTTGTTCACCTAGACGCCAGCGGTCGAGGAGATACGCGATTCCCTCGGGTCCACCATTCGTAAATGAAATCTTCGGGGGCCATTGCACGACGGGTTTCTGAATGGGCCAAATCTGAATCAGTTTCTCATCCCAATTGCCGAACTTGCATGGAATCTCATCGATATTGGCACCTTCGTTATCCATATGAACAGTTACAACCTGCGTAACAAAATGCCCCGCTACGATGGTGGATGCGGTATTCGAAGTCAAGCGCTCCCCGTTCGGGTAGAGGAAGGAGAAATCGTTCCCGACATCGGCAAGGTGCATGCCGCCCACCCTGCCAATCCAGATCAAAGTACGACTCGGAATCTGGCGCGATTGCCGCAGGTTGAGGCACTCATCTTTCGTATAAAACTTGTTCGGAGCGTTCCGCCCCTTCATGGAATCGCTCATCATGGCAGTCTTTACCGACCAGGCAGCGACCAGCTTTTGTTGCTCTTGATCAAGAGGCATTGCAATGTCTTGCAACATGCTGCCTATGATCGGAATATTTTCTGCCTCAAGATCGCTCATCCAGCCGTTGTTGCAGACACCGCAAACGGTCTTGATCTTTAGTTGGGGATTGGGGCGGATAATGGTTTCGGATTTTCCGATTTGCATCTTGATCGGGCCGAAGTCTTTACGGTCGTGAATCCACGCTGGCCACAAATGCTCGCGGCTTCCTGAGTTGTTATCGCAGAATAGACAGGGTTGCGACATGAGGTTGAACTCAGCATCTCTCACATTTCCATTCCTCCGAATCAAGCAAAATCGCGAATCCACGCTTCAGGGGCGGGCGGTACTGGAAACGTCGTTTGGCCCACCGCTGCAAACAAGTACTATCCTGCACTCGTTATTCCGCTGTGTCTATTCTTTCTGGGTTGCTTCCAATCGAGGCGTTCCGTGTACCAGCCAGTTTCCGTGCGGTCTTCGAGGGGGAACTTGGGGAGACCGCGACATTCAGATGCTCATAAAACACCTCGCCATCTTCCCGAGGTCTCGGCATCTCCAAATAGTCATCAGAAACCATTACCAAATAACGGGGAGAAGCCACTTCAAAGCCTGCCAGAATGCCCTTTCGGTAGCGCTTCGCTTGCTCATAGGCTTGATCGATCTTCCCTTGGATTTCATTCTCTGAGTGGACCACCTTCCATTCTGTGAGAACAAGCCCGATCGATGACCGCTGGATCACTTCCGACTCAGCTTCGAGGTCTCCTCCCAATACGAGGTCAGTCCGTTCGCCCTCGGCCGATGTCTTGAACGCCCATATGCCGTGCGAGAGAAGATGACAAGATCCGATACCCTCACAGGCCAGCTCGCCTTTTTGGAATGCTTCTGCCCAAAGGAGCCGAGCGAATCGGTCCACCACTATCGTTCGCTGAAGATGTGTGAATGCGCGGACTACAAGACTTCGCACGACCGCGACATTGTCCTTAATCAAATACTCGAACTCTGCACGCAAGGATGCCAGATAAGTGACGACCGATGTTACACCTGAGAATCCAGAAGGGTCTCCATTAGGCGGCATCAAATCAGCCAAATACTTCTGCCAAAAGAGGGCGAGGCACTGCAATTGCTCCGGCTGAAGTTGGTTACAATAGTGGTCCATGAACGCACGAATGCTTCGTGCAGTGTCGTGGGCATTTTCGATCAGGAGGCTCGATCCTCCGTGTTGATCACTGTCAGGTGTCCCAAGAAAAAACGCCCCTGCTTCTATCAAAGAATGAATTCGAGCATCAATGGCTCGCCATTCGGTAATCCACATATCAAACCCCGCTCAGTCGCAGCATCGATTCCCATCCCACAATCATTTGATGATAATCGAGTCACTCAACGAACTTTCCATAGTGCTGCCGAGAAAATGAGCCAATATCTTTGGCTACGGGCCAGTGCTAAGTTACTCGGAAGCTGGGGATGGCGATGGCGTTGACCGGGTAACGGAGGGTCATTCAGCGGGCAGAGAAAAGGCGGCTCCGAAGAGCCGCCTCCAGGTTGCGCCGATGCTACTTGGCTTGCTTGGCGGGCTTGGCAGCCTTGCTCTCGCTGGCTTCGTTCGGTGTCGAGTAGTCGATCTTGCGGATGTAGTCGGCCTTGATTGAGAACGTCTTGTGTTCCACGCCGTCCGCCGTGTACGTCTCTGGCTTGATCTTGCCTTCAACGATGATTGCCGTCCCGGCCTTGGGGGTGGCGCCGAACTTCGCCAACGGCCCCCAAACCTGAATCTGGAACCAATTGGTATTCTTGCGCTCGGCGCCGCCACAGTTTTCCCCTGCGCAAGGCGTTCAAGCCCGTCGGGTGGGCCAAATCAAGTCTGGCGCGAAGCGGCAGCACATCAAAGGGTGGGAAGACGGGCGAAAACGGCGACTGCGAGGTCGCGGGCTCCGTCGCGGTGCGTTGCGCCATTCTTTGCGTCATCGGTCGGCAGTTCCCCTCGTCGAAATTGCGGCCGGAGTCGCTCCGAGAGACATGGCTGCTCTCATTCGAGGCGACTCTATGCTGCTCAAATTGACGATTTCTTTTGTCCTCGTTCAAGGGTTGTTGTGCGACAAAATAAAGCGCCGGCCATCCGAACAGATCGCCGGCGCAGGATCACTTTCGTTCTTCATGCTTTAGTGGCTCAGAAACAGTTTGCCGTCGGCATTGAATACGCTTCGGAGGATGATTCTTGCCTCGCGCAGATTGGTATGCACCGTATACCGGTCGGTCCCCATCGCTTTGGCAATGGCATTCGGGTTGAGAATCGGCCTTCTCCCCCTTTCTCGCTTCCATTTGTCCGGATCGCCAGATTCCGTGTGGGCGTGCTCCTTGAGCGCCTCATCCGGGCCGAGCGCTCGAATGCATTGGAGAGTTGCGCACACATGGGGTCGTAAGTTCGGGAAGCCGGTCACTTGGTTGAGCAGGTCTCGGGTGATGATCTCCTGCTCAGACTGATTGCGGAATGGCCCCTTGCGAGTGGGGACCGTAGCGAAATCGGCGACTGTGAAAACGCCGTCGTACTCCTCGCGCCGAAAATAGGATCGAACTGTTCCGAGTGCCAGTGCGCGATAGAGATAGCGTCGAAACGCATCGCTCCCCGAATCGATGACAGAGTTGCACTGAAATACTGCAATTGCGGCGGTAACCGCGCCATCGTACATCAATTCAACTTGCCAATCAGTGGGGTAAATGAATATCTTGTGCGCTCGACGGCGCGCGGACCTTTCAGCCAAGGGGAGCGTACAAGCAAGAAATACATCCAATGCGCTCGGATGGTCATGATCATGGCGGTACACGGCTTCGGCGACCTGAATGCGTTCTGTCTTATTGGAGGCTGTGAACAAATACCGCGAGAAATCCGACATTTGTTCAGCGTCTAGAGTTGGAATTCTGTTGTGAGCAAGCAAATCGCTAACGGTGTCGATGAACGGGGTGACGACTGCGGCGGTGGCTGTGGTGTTCATGGGCGCTTCCTCCTTGGGCTGTTGTCTTTGCCGTTGCCTTTGAATTGGCAGCGGCATGTGACATACATGCCGAACGCCTCCTGGCGAAGGTGGGGGGTAGCAACTGCAAGGGGAGGGGTATCTCCCACCCTTGCAGCGCAGCGGAAAGGGCGCGAGGGCTGCACAAGCGGAGCGCGGAAGCCTGGGGAAACCCCTTGCGGGCGCGAGGGGGAAACACCCCTTAGCTGCTTTTGCTTTTGTTGTTGCTGTTGGTTTTGAGCTAATGAGGGAGGGGCGTTGCGGGGAAGGAACGGACCCGCTGAGGTGGGTGGCGAAGGACTGCAACGCAGGCCGCAGACAGGGAGGAAACCTCCTCCCGCCAAAGACGGTCCTTCCTAAACTGGGAGATCTGTTTTCAGGAGGTTCTACGGAATGAACTTCGACGATGAAAATATCTGGAGAGAAAGCAAAATAACGTCTTCCAGGGCAAAACAAAACTAGATGAGCCGTGTCTATTGAAATGTACAATGCACTAAAGAAAACTATCCGAACGGCTCCTGGAGGTGAAAGTGTTTCTCAAAAACGATATGCACGTGACAGAAGGGAACTCGGAAACCATGACGACGCCAGCGGTGGAGACTCTTACAAAGCAATACGGACCCTTGCTCAGCATTACTCAACTGGCAGCTCTCTTGGATCGTTCCCCGGACGGATTGCGCATTACGCTGCGATCTTCAGGAGAGTGGGTCAGCAAAATTAACGCAACTCGCTTGAGACTCGGACGCCGCGTCTATTTCCGCACGGCTGAAGTTGCCAATGTGCTTGGAATCCGGTAAATCGACGAGTGAGTTCAGAACTCACGTCCGTAAGCGCGATTCTTGGCCTGCATTCGATTCCGGCTGCCGATAAGCAGGCATCATCTTCGCGGATCAAAGCGGCTGGCTCATCGGTGCGTTCGCGGAAAGGCCTAATTGGCGATCAGCACTTCGAACGGAGCCAGACACAAGCCGTTGCTTCCCGGCAATCACATCCTCTGCTGTCGATCCTGCAAGCCATTCCTACCGAGAGCGCCCTCGATGCCGGCGCGCTCGGCTTCATGGCAAAGTTCCTGGTCCAAACCACTCTGCCGCACAGCGAGCAAACGGGCACACAATACGTCCGCACGGACGGGAATCTTACCCTCCGCATCACGGATGTCGGCGCAACCGGCCTGCCTTACGGAAGCTATCCGCGCCTGATCCTGATCTGGATGACAACCGAAGCCGTCCGAACAGGGAATCGAGAGTTGGAACTTGGTTCCTCGCTTTCGAAGTTTATGGCACAACTTGGGCTCCAAGCGACAGGCGGCCACTGGGGAACCATCCCGCGGTTCCGCGCCCAGATGCAACGCCTGGTCGGCGCCGCCATCTCGACCCGCTGGTCAAGTGATGCTAACGGGCAGAATCACTCGGGCGGAGAGAATCTCTTGGTGGCGGACAGGTTTCATCTTTGGTGGACGCCGCAAGAGTTGCCGTACGGAAGTCTGGCAAAGTCCTCGGTGACCCTGTCGATGAACTTCTTTGAGCAACTTGTCGCCGCTCCGGTGCCGCTGGACTTGAGGGCTGTCCGGGCTCTCAAGCGGTCCCCGCTGGCGCTCGATCTCTACGCCTGGGCGACGCGCCGGGTCAGCTACTTGTCGCGGCCCACGTTGATTCCCTGGGAGTCGCTGCGCCGGAGCTTCGGAGCCGGGTACGCCGAGACACCGCAAGGCCGCTCTTGCTTTCGAGCAAAGGCCATCGAAGCGTTCCACAGGATCGTGATGGTGTACCCAGAACTGAAGATTGTAAGCCAAGACAACGGCCTGCTGCTTCGCCCTTCTGGTCCGCACATCCCCAAAGTTCTCCGCTAGCGTTCGGTGGCGCGAAGCGCCTTTTCCCCGCTGGGCGGGGGAGGTTCTTGCCGTGTGTGGTCCAAATCTCCACATTTCCACAGAGCACGGCGCTACTACAGGCTATCTATATAGATACTCATAAAGGTACTACAGGCCGTCATGGAAGCCATTTGTAATCAATGCGGTGCGGACACTTCGTACACCGCTTATGCGTAGATGTACACCCCTTATGCGCGGAAATCTCCGGAGGATACACCCCTTATGCGTAAACAGGTACACCGCTTATGCGTGGAAATCAAATCGGATTCACGATGGGATTGTGCGCTTTTCTGGACAAGTGGACAGGCTGGTCGAAAACGAACAGCGTAGTGTGGCAGGATCAATCCCAGCCCGAAGGGGAGAGTTGCCCAGAACATTGTCGGTCTCCCTCGCTCGTACAGGCCTTGGTCCCGAAGGCGAGGGCCGAGAGCATCCGTCGAGTGATAAAGTGGAAGGCAAGTCACTGCGTCCAGAGAAGAGATGCACTTTCGCCTCCTGTCCGCTCATCTCATTTGTTATGAACATCTTGTGGATCGTCTGGACTGTGCAGGTTGTGGATGGCCCAGTGAAGATCCTTCACGGAGTTGCAAAGACGTGGCAGAAAAGCTTTCCAGAATCACCGGTTCCTTGTTCGACCCAACCCCACCCTGTCCTGGTGGGGTTCAGCCTCCATCTACGAGGCCAACCGGTAAGAGAGCTGGCGCGAAAAGGACCATATCCGATCTCATTTTCCCTGAGGCCGTTTTCGCTGTCAAGGAGTCAACTGCGTGCAGTGACCTTAAGGAATTGCAGACTCTGCTGATCTCTCGTCTGGGTCAGAACAGCCATGAAACCAGAGTGAGGTATGCGCGGTTCATCATTCGCTGGTTCTTTGCTGATGGATTTGACGGAATCGCACGGAAAGCGTGGATTGCCTACCAGGACGAAAAAATCCTGACCGACATACTGCGCTATCTCTACTTGGCGCATGAACCTGTGATGGGAGCGTGCATGGCAGAGTGCCTGTTTCCGGTCGAGCTGGGAATGAGGGTTCCCGCGTCGCTTTTTGACCGATTTCTGACGAGCCATTACGGCGGCACACAGACCACGAAGACCACGCAAAGGCTCAAATCGAATCTGATGCGTTTAGGAGTAATCGAACGCGCTCCCGGGGGGAGCGACAAGCTCGTTGCCATGAGCCCTGCCAAGACATCTCTTTTGCTTCTCACTCATTACATCTTCGCGGCAACCGAGCCGCGGACTGTCGAGTTGCGTAATCTTCTGGCCAACCCGTTTTGGAAGTACATTGGTTTGAAAAGTGAAGATGAGGTTCGTGCCATTTTCCGCGAAGCCGATGCGGCAGGGAGCATCGGCAAATATGTTGTCGCAGACCAACTTGAGCAGGTCACAACCTGCCTAACTCTCGATGCGTTCCTGTCCAAGAAGGTGAGGATATAGCGAATGCAAGCTCACGATCAACTAACGACCCTCGTTCGGCAGCGAACATGGAACAAAGAACTCATTCTTTGGTTCGGTCCAGAGGGGAAATTGCGGCCAGCATTGGAAGGCATTCAGATTCGGGATCTTGATTTGCTGGACTTTTTCACGGCCGCGGAATTGCTGTCTGAAGATGATGACATTCGTCAACACATTTCAAGATCGTTGCGACAGTATTTGAAATCCATCCCGCGCATAGCCAAGACGCGAGACGTTCTCATTGTGCGGTCTTCTGGTTTGCTGGCACGCTATCGGGTTGGGGTACAAGACTTTTATGATTGGTACTGCGATGACTTCGCGATGGTTATTCTCCAGATCGAGGGCAGTTGCGGCGAAGGCGAGTGGCCGGACGAGGTCGAATGCGGTCCAGACAGTTTAGTGGACTATTTCAAAGATTCCGGAATGGTCAAACGGCTCATTGAAGCATGAGGTTAGGAAATGGCATTGCAAGCAATATCAAAGCTCATCAGTCTCAAGCCGGAGCCGCAAACGACCCCGTCCCTTTCGCCGTATATTCAACAGGACAAGGCAAAAGAATGTGTGTCCGAGTATTACTTGACGCCGTCGTTGCGGGCGCATTTCAAGAGGGTTTTTGAACGCGTCGTTCACCGGCAAGGTCAAGGATTTTGGGTCCAGGCTGAATATGGCGCTGGCAAGACTCACTTCCTTGCCACTTTGGTCAACCTGCTCATGTGGCAAGAATTGGGGGTCTGGAACTGCCTCCGCGACGAAGAGACTAAGAAGGAATATGAAGGCGCTCTGTCGAAAGTCAAGATGTTCCCGGTCGCGTTTTCGCTTCGCGGAATGGGCGAATCCAATGACAAAGACAGCTTGATGCGGATCTTCGAGGACCAGATTCGCGAAAGCCTCGTGCAGCAAGACCCAGAGCTTGCTAAACAAGTGACACTTACGTCAGCAGAAATCGCAGATGCCTGGTATGCCGAAGATCCGGGTGTTCTCCGACCGTCAGTGGTCACTTTCTTTCAGCAGCATCATCAATGCACGCCGGAGGAATTCCGTGCCAAGCACGGGGCAAAGAAGTTCGGGCAGGAGCTTGTCCGATCCACCATTCCAGATGGTCGCCTGAAGGGAAAGTTTAAGGAGCGATTTGCCCATATCTACGATCAAATCACGAAGCTCGGAAAGTACGATGGAATCATCTTCGTGGTGGATGAATTCCGATCGTGGCAAGATCGTCACCTGCCCGGTACGGTTGCCTATGCTGAAGACGAGGAAATTCTTGAGACGCTGGCGTTTGTTCTTCCCACGCAGCATTTGAACATTATTACTATCGTCGCGAGCCAAGGTGATATGCCACAGAAGCTATCGGGTGGCGGACAGGGCGACAGGTTCATTCCGCTGTTGCTTCTGGCTGACAAGAACAAAGGGGATTTTGGCGAGATTGTCTCTTTCCGTTGCCGAGACCTGCTCAAGGGCGCTGTCACAGACATCAAGGACTACTACGACTTTTGCAGGAAAGAATTCAAGTTTATTAAGCAGGGCAATGTCTCCCTCGACTATTTCACGGCAATCTTTCCGTTCCAACCCAGGACGTTCGATGTGATGCGTCGTATTACGCAGAACGCCGACAAACACAATTTACCGACCGCACGCTCCGCGATCAGAATCGGATGGCAGACGCTCTCCGAAGAGGCTTTGCTCAAAGGGAAAAGGCTCATCACCCTGTCGGACATCATTCGCACGGAAGAGCTGCTCAAGGGCCTCAATGATGAGCATTACAAGAGTGATTTCCAAAGCTTGCAGGGCGCTATCGATCAGCTCTCAGATCTGGATGTGTCTCCAGATGAACGGGAGCAAGCACGGCGTGTTCTTGAAACGCTGTTCCTTTGGGTAATGAGCCTGCCGGACAATCTTCGGGATGGCATGACTACCCAAGATGTTGCCGAAGCAGCTTGGCTCATGGACGATGCGGTTGGCTCCGAGGCCCAGGCTGAACATCTGCTAACGAAACTTGTGCAGGGGGGCTACCCCGTGCGCACGGAAAAGAAGACGCGGGACGGAAAGGAGGTTGTCGTCTACTCGTATGAAACGTCTGTAGCTCAGGACAACCCCGCCCGCTTCTTCGGACCGCTCAAGAAAAAGGCCAAAGAAGATACAAAGCTACAGGACACAAAGTGGGCAGAATCGTTGTTCTGGCAGTTGGCTGATATTACGCCGGAGGCTCAAGAGGCATTGGGCGTCAATGGCGGGATTCTCACGGATTTCCAGCCTACTGACCTTCGATCCGCTCAAGATCGGCAAGCTGGGAAGCCTGCTCTTTACCAGTTCCCCTATACAGCCGCCACATCCACCAAGCGGGCACACAAGGTTCAGTATGGCGGCGAGGTAATCGTCAGTGATCGGTGGCGGGCGGAGTTTGGCGATGAAATCAAGAATGCCGATCAGCATTTCCGCATTGTGTATCTAACCGCAAAACCTGATGTCGATGATGGCAAGATCACCGCTGCACTGAAGGACGCCTGCACCGTTGTTTGCCGTCCCGAATCGCTTTCGGAGGAGACCAGAGAAGCGCTGGCCAGCTTGATTGCGGCGGAACAGATGAAGCGTAATTCATCCGATCCAAACCAGGAAGGTCTGCGCAAATACGCTGATGAGAAGCGCCGAGAGGCCGTCAAGGATATTCTGAAGTGCCAGCTCGATGAGTTTCGCCGTGGCAAGGTGCTCACTCAGAAGAGCTATGGCATTCCCGCCAACGAGATTTTCAAGCTATCAAAGGAACGGGAAGCCGACCTCGGGGGCCGTCTGATCGAGAAGGCTTATGATACGCCCCTATTCAGCCCCAAGGAATTCAAGAAGGACTTCACTGACGCTGACGCAAAGAAGGTATACGCCGGCCTGTTCCACAAAGCCCGCGCCAACGCAGAGAAGGATGCGGTTCAGAATTTCGGAACTGGCTTGGAACTTGCGGTGAAATCGCACCCGACCGAATTTAAGTCGGACGCTTCGCAGGCTTTGACACGAATCCGGGAGCACCTGACAGGACGAGCGGATGTGCCATTGGCCGAGCTCAAGGCAGCGTTTTGCAAGGCTCCATTTGGTCTGACTGAAGCCATGGTCGTTCTGTACGTGTGCTCGCTTGTGAAGACGGGCGGATTCGAGTTGGTGCTGAACGCCGCTACGCCCATTACGCTTTCCAATGAGAAGCCGCTTCCCGGCAACAGACTCACGACGCATGTTCTCACGTTGTGCGAGTGGAACGCCAAGTTGGATAAAGCCCTCCTTGGCGCACGGCTGATCGTCTCGGTGCAGATAGGTTGGAATCAGGTTCTCCCATATGCCCGCGTGCTTGACGACACGTTAAAGACTGTTGCCACGCCCGATGAAGAGTCACAGCGCAATGAACAACTTCTCATTCTCCTGGGCAACCTCAAGGTTGAGGTGCCGGGAATCGAGAAGAGTCTGACCGCGCTCTCTTCCAAGCTCGGAGGCAGTATCCCTAAGTCGCTTTCTGAAACACTGGCCCGGCTTTCTGGACTGGCTGTTGCCACATCTTTCCAGGAGTTCGATGCGGCTGTTCGGGAGAGCTACGCATCGCGCGATGATTTTGGCGTCGCCTTCGATCAATATGTTAAGGGGCGGCAGCTCCGTGAGCGTGCTTTCGATCTGAGCCAAGCAAAGGATTACCTCACTGGCGCTTGCGATATTGACAGCTCTGTCGATTTTCAGCGGGATTCGGTGCAGAGTTTCTTCGCATTCGATGCACTGCTCAAAGATCCGGCCATCATCCCCGTGCGATTGGAGAGCTTCGAGAAGTGGAAGGCCAGTTACGTTCATGCCTACCGAAAGGCGCACCGGGCATATTATCAGCAGCTCAAGCAATTGGACACAAGCATCAGCGCCCTGAAACCTAAGACGCGCGCGCTGGTCAAGATGAACGCCATTGTCGAGCTTGGGCCGCCGTTGCCAACGATGAGTAGTGTTGCCGGCGATCTTGCGGCAATCGAGGGCCGGCTCTACATCTGTCCCGATGCGGACGAAGCGGCTGTCGAAGGTGCTCAACCAACCTGCGCCAAGTGCCAATGGACTCCGGCGACACACGCGCCCAGTGTGGAAGTTGACAAGCTGACGGCTTTGGTTGCCTCCGGCCTGGCGGATAGATTTCAACGCTTCAAGGATGCAGCCATCGGATCGATTCTCAAGAAGGCGGCCGAGTCGGGCGAACGTCCTGACCTGGCAAAGCTGTTGGATATCGTGCAGCTAGCCAATGCCGACGCCTTGGCCAACGTACTGACCGATGATCTCGTCGAGTTCCTGCGCAAGCTCCTCTATGACGAAAACCTGGTACAGGAAGAGATTTCGCTCGGCCCCATCGTGCAGGATGTAGGCGCCATCGAAGAGGATCACATCGACGAAGCTGTGGACAAATTCGCAAAGCTGCTCACCAAGGCCGTCAAGGATGCCAAGGCGAAACACGGCAAATCGAAGCGAGTGAGAGTGTTTCTGAGGCTCCAAGACTTGAACGGGAGCGTGCAGTAATGCCGAATCAAAGCGCACCTTATCTCGACCTTCAGGCACAGTCAGCGGCAATAGAGGCTTTCTTTGAAAAGCACTCTCAACCATACGAATCTGAATTGGACGATTACGACCGGCCTCTCTTCGGCGCAGACATCAAAGAAGGCAAGAACGATCCGATTTACAGTGCACATTCGTATCACACCAAGGTTCCGCCGAGGAGCATCGTACCCTACATTTTGCATTACACGAAACCTGGCGACGTAGTCCTTGATCCATTCTGCGGGTCGGGCATGACCGGAGTGGCTGCGCAAATGTGCGTGGACCCCCCCGGTGACATCTTAGACTCATTCCCGGATTTCAGGGACCGTGTAGGTTCCCGCGCTTGCATCTTGAATGACCTATCGCCCGCAGCTTGCCACATTGCTTACAATTACAACAACCCGGTTGACGTAAGTGAATTGCGAGATCAGTTTCAGAGCATTAAGGAAGCAGTGAAGGATGAGTTTGCCTGGCTTTATAGGACCGAACACTACGAACCTGCGGTGGGTCTCTATAACCCCCTTGATGCGCACGTTGCAGCCCGTCTTAGGCATGTTCCTGAAGGAAACTCTTTTCGTGAACTACTCGTAGGCGAGGAGCGGAACTGGGAGTTGCTTCACAAAGATGAGGTAGAGAGTCGCCTTGGTTACTCTGTTAGTGAACTTCCCTCAGATGACGCTTGGTCTGAATTGGAATTGGCAGAGATTGAACGTTGGGTCTGCATTCCCGCGACGATTCAGTACACAGTTTGGTCAGATGTTTTCCGCTGTGAGGGATTTGTCTCCATCGGAGAAGCCACGGGGAAGATTAGCGCACGGGGCAAGAATAAAGATAAGCCCATCATGAAGTGGCGAACTGTTCAACGAGGCTGTGGAAGAGAGTTCCGGCTTTGGGATGTTGGATTTGACTTTCAAAATCGGGAAGTGCGGGAGCGCTTTAATTGCCCGTCGTGCGAGCAAGAGTGGACTACTGAAAACGCGACGTTGCTCCGAACTGAGGCCACCTCGGTAATTTACGAGTATCAAGGCTTCAAGAAGAAGCATGAGAAGAAAGTGCATCGTGCTCATCGCCAGTTGAGCAAATTAGAGAGAGAGCAACTCCTGGAGATTGAGGAGGCAGCGATTCCTCATTGGTACCCAAAAACTAGCATTGTCGCAGGGGAACAGGGAAACCCGTTTCTAAATCGAGGGATTGATACTGTCGATAGATTCTGGACGACCCGTAATCTGAGAGCATTGGCGCGACTCTGGTCCGAGTTTGGCTTAATCAAAGACACCAGGATTCGCGAGGCCCTTCGCTTCTTGTTTACATCTGTCTCGGTTGGGATTTGCAGCAAAATGACTCGATTCAACTTCGGTAAAAGAGGAAATGGCGCGATGGCAATGCGTCTCTTTTTTCCTCACTACCAGGCAGAGGCGAATGTACTAAAGGTGCTATCTGGGAAAGTTGATGATGTTATCAGCTACTATACGCAGACCAAATTGTCGACCTCCATGGTTGAGGTGTCAAATCGTCCCGCACAGGAGCTTGATGTCCTGCCAGACATGTCGGTTGACTTCATTTTCGCGGACCCACCATTCGGGAGAAATATTGCTTATGCTGAACTCAATATTCTTTGGGAGGCATGGCTCGGCAGTACAACAGAAGTTGAAAAGGAAGCGATCACTTCGGCAGGCCGCAAATGGGGCGTTGAGAGCTATGCCGAAAAAATGCGTGGGGCCTTTCGGGAGATGTATCGCGTTCTCAAGCCGGGGCGTTATGCTCTCGTAGAATTCAACAATAGTGATCCCGAACTGCGGTTATTCGAGCAGATTAAGCTAGCTGCTGTCGCGTGCGGGTTTGAGATATGCGGAATGGCTATACTCGATAAGCAGCAGAAGAGCTATAACCAAGCCGTCGGCTCAATCCGCGGCGAGGATACTGTGGACAAGGATGTAGTCTTCAGCCTTCGACGCCCACCATTGGCTCCAAAGAAGCAGACTGTTGAAGATGACGACTTGGAGCGCCAGGTCGTAGATGTCGTACGGCAGCATCTCGTCAGCCTGCCTGATCGAATCCGCACAGATCCCGTCAAATACAGCGATGAGCACCGTACGAATTCAACGATTCACAGCGTGCTGATGAACGCACTGATCCCTCGGGATATAAGTGTTGAGCGGCTCAATCTACAGTTTATTGACAGCGTCTGCAGCCGATATTTCCGAAGGGTTGGGCAGTACTGGTATCTGCGCGGTGAGTCCATTGGCGGTTCCAATGGCAATGTGCTTATTGAAGAAGAAGTAAACGTCAAGGATGAACTGACTGCGATTGCCTGGCTGCGGCAGAAGATCAACCATCAGCCAATGCTTGTGGGTGAATTGAAGCCTCTTTGGATGCGGGCGACTGGCCTTTTGCCCGCGTCCGTGTCGCAGGAATTGTCCCTTGACAACCTGCTCTCAGAGAACTTCTGGCGCGATGCTGACAGTAATCGCTGGCGCGAGCCCACCGATGAAGAGCGCGAAAAAATGAACGATGACCGTTCGATTCGCGTGCTTCACGATGCGGACCGGTATATTGCTGGGTCGCTGCATCGCACCACGAGCGACGGGGAGCGCTGCGAGTGGATCGAGGTGCTTTTCAAAGCGTGCAGGCAGGTTGAAGGCGGCGATATGCAGAGCGCGCCCGCGCTGCGAGGCTTTGATGTCGGCGAGGCGTATCGCGTGATAACGAGGCTGTTCCAGAGTGTACTGCGAGAAAAGGTCTCGGCAGAAGTCTACACACGAGCACAGAAGCAAGCTGCGGTGGCCACAAATCGCATTGCCCAGAGCGTTCGCGAGGCGGAAGAGGCTCAGAGAAGTGAACGATCCAGGCTTAAAGGCCCAACCCTGTTCGACGGAGTTGATTGATCCATGTCCCATGCGCCGACTCATACTCCGGTAGGTATCTTCATGCAATGGCTCAGCGAGCGCCCTGAGCATGCGCGACTGGCGGTCGCTGTCGATGGGGACCGTCTGCTGGCAGATGCCGGCGTCCTGGGCAAAGAGACTACCACTGACAGCCAAGGCCGGGTTTGGCAATTGGTAGTGTTCCGTGGCGATGATCTCGCATTTCGTTTGGCATATCGCAAAGCTAGGATTGCACAGCGAGTGCTGATCGTGCTGGCGCGCAGTACGGACGCGCAGAGCAAAATCGATGTGTCGTATGTGACTGACATTCTCTCCGCCAACGAGGGTGGACCGCCGCTGGACATGTCGGTTCCCGCCGTCTTCCGGCGACTCTGCCCAAAGATCAATTTTCCGCTAGCCGAGTTGCGACGCTTTAAGGACGAACTGCTGGAAGGGCTGGAAGCGGTGCCCGATGCGGTTGACAAGATCGTCGAGCGATGGGGACGACCCGACGACTGGGGACGCGGTCAGGTGGCTGCGCTGGTGCTGCTGTCCCGGCATCCAGATTGGGTCCTATCTAACATCTGGCCGGACGAGACAGACCCAGCGTCGGCAGTAGCGCACGGCTTGCAAGTCTTGTTGTCTGTGCCACAGGACTCGCCCGATTTGCCCGTCATTCGAGAGCTGCTTCAAGATGCGGTCTATCCGCAGGTAAGAGAGTATTGTTTCTGGTTCGAGCAGCCTGTTGAGGATGTTGCCGGTTATCTGCTGATCAGAGCTTTTGCTCAAGACATCAAACTGCAGAATCCGGCGGTTCAACTCGCCGGTTTACAAGTGTTCCCACTTGATTTGCCCGTGGACCGGTTGGAGGCACTATCCGGCAAGGTTATCGTTGCACTGAAGGCAAGACCATCGGCGTGGCGGCTTGTCGAGAGGCGGGCTGAAGTGTTCATCACGCCCAAGCGTGCAGAAAAACTGGCTGTCTTGATTCCAGCGGATACTTCTGCACAGACGATCGGCGCCATGGCTTCTCCGGTCATATTGTTTCTCTACCTGCGAAGACGCCTGCTTGCGTTCTTTGCCAGTCCAGAAGGGACCAGCCTCGATTGGACTTCGCAGCTTGACTCGCATCCTGCTTTGAAGGCTGACTTTGGAGATATGATCGGTCGCCGTAGGCAATGTCTGGCGGCTGCGCGGCTGGCTCAAGGCATATTTAGCATCGAAGCTCGGGTTGCGACATCGGTGCCAGTGTTTCCGCACGCTGACGATTTGCTCAATTGGTACGTCGGTTCGGGGCATCATCGTCTGGAATTGGACGCAACGCGAGCGCTACACGACTTGATTGGCTGTGAAGACGAAGAGATTAGCAATTCTGGCAAATCTTACTTTCAAGGAATTGACGGTGAGGCAGCGTCAGAACCAGGTTCGATGGGTCTTCGTGTTCGACAACGCCTTGATGTTCTTGATGCCCAGTTAGCCAAGTTCGTTCAGTCAGACCCATCAAGACTTGCCAACGATGCGAAGAGTGTCGTCGGGTTCTTGAAAGAAGAGTTGGCCGGCGAACTCACGCCGATCCTCTCTGGAGATTCTGACCGCCGGGTGTGGGTACTGATCTTTGACGGAATGCGCTACGACACTTGGGAAGATGTCGTCCAGCCTTTGTTTGGCGAACACTTTCGAGTTTCAGGGGGACCACGTTTCTGCGTGCTGCCTAGCTACACCTTATATGCGCGGACAAGCTTGCTGGCAGGTTCTACCGCAACGACCTGGGCGGCGAACAAGTCTGCCACTTCACGCGACGAAGCAGCCCTCTTTGCCAAGAATGTCGGACTCGCCGCCCATGAGGTGAAAGACAAGCTTCGATTCGTCACGGATGCCGACACAACCAAAGCGAGGTCGGTGCTAGGATTCACGGACAAGGCAGCCAAGCAAGTAAATGTCCTGATTTACCCAATCTCCGATGAGTGCCATGCATATCGAGGCGATCTGGCAGCGTTCAACAATAAGATACGCCAGGACATCTTGGGCGATCATACGACTGGTATCCGTGGCGTTCTGGACGATCTATTGCTGCGGTTGAGGCCGGGTGACCTTGTATTTGCCACATCTGATCACGGCTTCATTGAACTGTATCCAGATGCCGCGGTGACTGTGAGTCAGGCGGATTTGGCCTCTAACCAAGTGACTTTTGCCAACGCGGTCTTCTATCGATATACCAAACAATTCAAGCCATCCGCGATGAGCGTAGCCGCTGCCGTGGAAGCGGGCAGTGA
>Ga0208849_1000620_pt1 | contig 31406 bp, 33 predicted proteins | sample NGESurdeep072012_10_FD_184470 | JGI IMG/M metagenome (GOLD analysis project Ga0208849, IMG submission 184470) | Arctic peat soil microbial communities from Barrow, Alaska - NGEE Surface sample 53-3 deep-072012 (SPAdes) | ecosystem: Environmental > Terrestrial > Soil > Wetlands > Peat ... | reverse complement strand
TACCGCCGTCGCGCTCGTGCTGTAGCGTCCGAACGCCTCTTCCAGTGCGCTGCTGATTTCGCCGACGGTGGCGTGCGCGCGAGCCGCTGCTATAGAAAGGCCGAGCAAGTTGTCGTCGCCGCGCGCGCCAAGCGTCAGTGCCCCCAACGCCTTCGCCACGATGGTGCTGTCGCGTTCGTTGCGAAGCCGCTCGAGCTTCTCGATCTGCGCAGCCCGCACCGCGGAATTGTCCACGCGCAGCACCGGAATGACGCGCTCATCGTCCGCCTTGTATCGATTGACCCCGACCACCGTCTGCGCGCCGGTATCGAGCCGCGCCTGCGTGCGCGCCGAGGCCTCCTCGATGCGGTGCTGCGGTACTCCCATCTCGATTGCCTTTGCCATGCCGCCCAGTTTGGCAATCTCGCCGATATGAGCGAGAGCCTTCACCGCCAGTTCATACGTCAGCCGCTCGACGTAGAACGACCCGCCCCACGGATCGATGACGCGCGTCGTGCCCGCCTCGGTCTGCAGGAAGAGTTGCGTATTTCGCGCGATGCGCGCCGAGTTGTCGGAGGGCAGGGCCAGTGCTTCGTCGAGCGCGTTCGTATGCAGCGATTGGGTCTGGCCATCGGTCGCCGCAATTGCCTCAATAACGGTCCGGATTACATTGTTGTACGGGTCGCTGGCGGTGAGCGACCAACCCGAAGTCTGGCAGTGGGTGCGCAGCATCAGAGAGCGTTCATCCTTCGGTTGGAAGCGCTCCTTCATCAGTTTCGCCCACAGCAGGCGCGCCGCCCGCAACTTCGCCACCTCCATGAAGAAATTCATGCCGATATCGAAGAAGAAGGAGATACGCGGCGCGAATTGATCGACACCGAGGCCGGCTTTCAGTGCGCCATTCACATATTCCAGCCCGTCGGCGAGCGTGTAGCCAAGTTCGAGATCGGCGGTCGCGCCGGCCTCCTGCATATGATAGCCGCTCACCGAAATCGGATTGAATTTCGGCATGTGCCTGGTCGTGTAGGCGATGATGTCTGCAACAATCCGCATCGATGGTCCGGGCGGATAGATATAGGTGTTGCGGACCATGAACTCCTTGAGGATGTCGTTCTGGATGGTCCCGGCAAGGCTCGCCTGGGTCGCGCCCTGCTCCTCCGCCGCAGCGATGTAGAGCGCCAGCACCGGCAGCACCGCGCCATTCATGGTCATCGATACGCTGGTGGTGGCGAGGGGAATGCCGGCGAACAGCGTCCGCATGTCGTAGATCGAGTCGACCGCCACCCCGGCCATCCCGACATCACCCGCGATCGCCGGGTTGTCGGAGTCGTAGCCGCGGTGGGTGGGCAGATCGAACGCGATCGACAGCCCCTTCTGGCCACCGGCAAGATTGCGACGATAGAAGGCGTTCGATTCTTCCGCCGTCGAGAATCCCGCGTACTGGCGGATTGTCCACGGCTGGTCGATGTACATCGTCGGGTAGGGGCCGCGCAGGTATGGCGCCAGCCCCGGCCAGCCGTCGAGAAAGTCGAGGCCCGCGACATCCGCCTCGCCGTAGGCGGGCTTGACGGCGATTCCCTCGGCCGTCTGCCAGCTGGTTGCTGGACCGGCTGCCGGCAGGGACGCCGGCGCCCGCCACGGTACGTGCGCGAAATCGGGAACGCCGTGGCGCGCTGTCACGGGGAGCGTGCCTCGAAGGGCTCTGCCAGTCGCTTGAAGACGAGCGTCTCCGCTCGCCTGATTGGCGTCCGCCGCGTCCGCGTCGGCGCCGGCCTCCCGCCGTCGCGATCGTATGCATTTACCCCGACCATCACCAGGTCGTGCGCCGCCATTCGCGCGATTCGCGCCTCGCGCACTTCGGCGATCTCGCGCAGAAGCGTGTCGCCCGCGATCGCGGCGACGATGCCGCCTGCCGCCTCGATCGCCTGGAAGCGCTTCCATGCTCCCTCTGCGAAACCAGCTGTCAGCGCTTCAATCGCTCCCGAGCCGGCAGCGGGATCGCCGACGCGAAAGATATGCGCCTCGTCGGCGAGGATCATCTGCGTATTGCGGGCGAGGCGCCGACCATGGTTGCCCAAATCCGGGGCCAGCGCGTCGAACGGGAGGACCGCGACGGAATCCGCGCCGCCGACGGCAGCCGCGAACGCGGCACTCGTCGCCCGAAGAATGTTCATCTCGGGATCGCGGGCACCCAGCATGCGCCAGGCCGTCTCGCCATGGATGCGCGTCGGTGCCGACGCGAGGGCGGCGATTTCGGCAACACGGGCGAGGAGCAACCGCATGGCGCGGAATTTCGCGATGCCACGGAACTGGTCGGCATCGGCGGCCAGCACGATCTCGATCCGCTCCGGTGATTGCAGCGCGCGAAGGTGGGCGACGAAGGTGGCAAGCGTCGCGGCCAGCTCCTGCTCCTCGGCGGCACCGCCGGCGTGCCAGGGGCGTCCGTCGGCGACGACGGCCGCACCGTCGATGCTGCGCGTGGAGAGCATTGTCGCCGCGGCTGCCGCATATGTTTTGGCGTCAACGGGCGAAACGGCCGAGGGGCCACGGACAGCGACAGCTGCAATCGGATCGAAGACGAAGACCAGCCTGCCAAGACGCGCGCCCGCGAAATCGGCAAACGCCTCGGCTACGGCGAGGGAGCCACCGGTGTCGACGCGAAGCTCGAATCGATCCGGCAAGGAAACAGCCAGCGCTGCCGCAATGGTCCGGGCCGCCTCAACCGGAAGTTGGCGACCAAGTGGAAACAGGCTACCGGCAAAAGAAATTTCGACGCCGTTTGCCCCACCCGCCGCTTCGTCGGCAATTGCGGCAGCGACACCAGTCGCATCGGCTGCATCGACTCGCTGAATGATTTGCCAAGGCGCACCGGCAGTCCGTCCCGAGATGGCGCGCGCTCCGGCGCGGCGAGGGAAAAGTCCCGTGATTGCGACGTCGGGCTCCGCTGAAGCAGCGGAAGCGTGGGCGGCCCGGCCGCGCATTTTGGCGACTGCGGTACGCCAATCATCCTCGGTAAAGACCGGGAAACCATCGGCAAGGGGCAGCGGAGCTATCATGGCTTTCCGCAAGGGTTATACGCGCCAAGCCGTCCGCGCGGCAACGCACCAAGGGTCAGAAGCGCGCGGGTCAACCCAGAGTGCGCGGGGTTGCATTGCGCGATTCTTGCATGCGCATCAGAGCGTCATTTTTGCCGCCGAAAGCATTGGCCCCACGCAGGTAAGGTAGCGGCGGTGTCAAAATGCACAATTGCGTCCTTCGCACTCCTGACCCTACTTCAAGCGGGGCGGGGGGGAAGGTGGCATGACAATCGCTGCAGGCATGATCGCGCTTGGCGAAAACTTTCGCGACATGGCGACGGGCGCGCACGTACTCGATGCGCTCGATCGGCAATTCGCTGTATTCGGCGGTACCCATTTTCTCGCCACGGGCTTGCCGCTGCCGGGACGTCCTATCGATCAGTTGATCGTGCGAATGAACTGGGGCGACCGGGTCGGGTTTCAGCTGAATACCGACGATCCAGTCCTGCACCGCGCCATTGGAGCTCACCGGCCGTTCGAATGGGTCGATGCGCGCCTTGATGGCAGCAACCGCGAATCCCCCTTGCTGTCCGGATTGGAATCCGGACCGGCTACGCGGATAATCGCCGTGCCGATTTGCTCCTTCCTGCCATATCAGGCCGTGGTTATTGCCGGCGGCGCCCGCCTCGTCATAGACGAGTGCTCGTTGACGGTTGTGGACTACGTTTGCGTCGAGGCGTTCCGGCGGCTCTTCGCTCTTGGTGTCATCAGGCGCGAGCGCCCCGGCGACCTGTCGTTGCGTGAGCGACGCGTGGTTGAGCTTTCCGCGAGCGGCAAGACGGCAGGCGAGATCGCCGGCATCCTCGAAATTTCGCAGCGCACCGTGCACGCGCATCTTCAGAATGCCTGCGAGAAGCTGCGCGCCCGCAATAAGACCCACACGGTGGTCGAGACGCTGCGCTACGGACAGATTTCGGTCTAGCGGCTTGGCTAAATGAACTGGCCCGCGCCCGGGATGGCGCGGATCACTGTGTCCACCTCGCTCTCGCCCAGTCTCGCTTTGGCGTAGGCGACGAAAGCGCGGGCAGTTGCCTGGATTTCTCCGAGGCCAAGCCCCGCCGCGCTGAGTTCTCCGAACACGGCGAACAAGCCGCCACCCTTGCTGCCATTCGCTGCAGCCAGCGCGCGTGCCCCCGGAAGCTTGTCGATCATCGGCGTCACTTTCCCGGTCGGGCCCTCGCGTTCCAGAAAGCTGATGATGATCCCGAGCGCCTTTTCCACGGTCGGCCGGCCGAGTCCGTTCTGGGTTGTGATCTCAGCGATGAGGTCGTCCATTGCCAAGCCTTTCCTCGCGCGTCCGGTGGCGCTTCCCGTATCGTAGGTCTATCTGTCGTCGCAACCGGAAATCAGGAACCGCAGCGATGCTCGATGCTGTGCTGAAATCGATCGACGACAACATCGGCGCCAGCCTCGACAGGCTCTTCCAGCTCCTGCGCATCGATAGCATATCGACCGACCCTGCCTACCGCGATTCGTGCCGCCGCGCCGCCGATTGGTTGGTCGGCGAACTTGCCGGCATCGGCTTTGCCGCGTCGAGCCGGACCACGCCCGGCCATCCGATCGTCGTCGGCCACCACGATGGCCCCGGTCCGCACGCTCTCTTCTACGCCCACTACGACGTGCAACCCGTCGATCCCGTTGACCTTTGGGAGACGCCGCCGTTCGAGCCGCGCATGGTGACGCGGCCCGATGGCCGCAAGTGGATCGCCGCGCGCGGCGCCGCCGACGACAAGGGCCAGTTGATGACCTTCCTTGAAGCGGCCCGCGCCTGGAAGGCCGTGGCCGGCAAGCTCCCGGCGCGTGTCACCATGCTGTTCGAGGGCGAAGAGGAGTCCGGAAGCACCAACCTCAAGCCGTTTCTCGCCGCCAACGCCGCCGAACTGAAAGCCGACATCGCGCTAGTCTGCGACACGAGTATGTGGAGCCGCGATCGCGCCGCCATCACGACCTCGCTGCGTGGCCTTGTGGCGGAGGAGGTGACTGTCACGGCCGCCAGCCGCGACCTACACTCGGGGATGTACGGCGCCGCCGCGCGCAATCCGATTCACGTCCTGGCGTCGATCCTTGCCGACCTCCACGACGCCGCCGGCCGCGTAACCCTCGATGGCTTCTACGACGGTGTCCCCGACGTGCCGCCGGAAATCAAACGGCAATGGGCGGGCCTCGATTTCGATCCGGCCGAATTCCTCGGCGACGTTGGCCTGTCGATTCCTGCGGGCGAACGCGGCCGATCGGTCCTTGAGCAGATATGGGTGCGCCCGACGGCCGAGGTAAATGGCATCTTCGGCGGCTACACCAAGCCCGGCTTCAAGACTGTCATTCCAGCGGAAGCATCCGCCAAGGTTTCATTCCGTCTGGTCGGCGATCAGGACCCGGAGCGCATCGCGCAGAGTTTTCAGGCGTTCGTCCGCGCCGGTCTGCCGGCGGATTGCCAAGTCAAATTCATTTCATATGGCGGCAGCGGGGCGCAGCGCCTGCCTCTCGACGGACCGTGGTTGCCGCGTGTCGCTCGCGCCCTCGCTGACGAGTGGGGTCAGGAACCGGCGTTGGTGGGCGCCGGCGGATCGATCCCGGTTGTGGGCGATTTCGCCGCTGTCCTGGGACTGAATTCCGTGATGGTCGGTTTTGGTCTCGACGACGATCGCATCCATTCGCCGAATGAGAAATACGACCTCACCAGCTTCCACGGCGGTGTCCGCTCGTGGGCGCGCATACTGGCCGCGCTGGGCGAGTAAGTCTGCGCCGCGCTATTCGGTGCGATATTTGCGGTGGCAGGCGCCGCAGTCTTGACCGACGGCGCTAAACGCCGCCGCGAGCGTAGCGGGCCCGTGCGCAGCGGCGGTCGCGGCGGCCCTAGCGTCGCTCCCCAGCTTCGCGGCCAGCTCCTTGAAGTCATCGATGTTCGTGAAAATGTCAGGCGAGGCTGTTGTTTTCGGGGCGCTGTCGCTCCCAGGCGGGAACAGGCCGGGGAAGATCACCATGTCGTCGGCAATCTTGTTGAGCGCCGCCGCGGCCGCTGTCGCGTCGAAAGGCGTTCCACCCTTGACCATCGAAGAAACGAGCTTTGACGCCGCTCCGTTTTCCTTCATGAGCCGCTGGCGCGCCGCCACGGGGTCGTCCGCACTGAGTGCTGCGCCGGTAAGGGCCAAAGCTGAAACGGCAAGCAAGACACAGAGGCCGGCGCGCATGCAAAATTACTCCTGTCGTTCCTCGACCGACAAAGGTCGCAGGATGACCGTGGCAAAGGCAAGGCGCCAGGCTGGCAATCGGGTTCAGCATGCGTCGGGTCGGTTGCCGGGCAGGTCGTCAGGCCCTATCTTGCGGAACGACCTGCCCGCTATAGACACCCGCAAGGCCCGTTCAGGGCCGCAGGGATTCTTCATCTCCAGAGGAGCGTTCCATGGCCTTTGAACTTCCCCCGCTGCCGTACGACTACGGAGCGCTGCAGCCCTTCATGTCGAAGGAGACTCTCGAGTTTCATCACGACAAGCACCATCAGGCCTATGTCACCAACGGCAACAACCTTCTCAAAGGCTCGGGCCTCGAGGACAAGAGTCTCGAAGAAGTCGTGAAGCAGAGCTATTCGAAGAATGCCGGCCTCTTCAACAACGCCGGCCAGCACTACAACCACATCCATTTCTGGAAATGGATGAAAAAGGGTGGCGGCGGTAAGAAGCTTCCGGGCGCGCTCGCTAAGGCGATGGATACTGATCTTGGCGGCTACGACAAGTTCCGCACGGACTTCATTCAGGCCGGCGTAACCCAGTTCGGCTCAGGCTGGGCCTGGATCGCGGTGCGCGATGGCAGGCTTTCCATTACCAAGACGCCGAACGGCGAGAACCCGCTGGTTCACGGCGGCACTCCGATCCTTGGTGTCGATGTCTGGGAGCACTCCTACTACATCGACTATCGCAACGCCCGGCCGAAGTACCTCGAGGCGTTCGTAGACAGCCTGATCAATTGGGACCATGTCCTGGAACTCTACGAAGCCGCCGTCGGCAAGTAGCGGGTTCGGCGGCGCGGGCATCCCGCGCCGCTTTATTTTCGGCCGACCATCTTCAGCGCAAACGCGGTCGCGAACGCTGTTTCCTGCAGCCGGTCGAAGCGCCCCGAGGCGCCGCCATGTCCCGCGTCCATGTTGGTGCGGAACACGATAGGCAGATCGTTCGTCTTGGCGGCGCGCAGGCGGGCCACCCATTTCGCCGGCTCCCAGTAAGTCACCCTTGGATCGGCGAGGCCGGCAAGCGCCATGATCGCGGGATAGGGTTGCGCGCGCACGTTGTCATAGGGCGAATAGGAGGCGATCAGCCGGTAGTCGGCTTCGCTGATGATGGGGTTGCCCCATTCGGGCCACTCGGGCGGTGTCAGCGGCAGCGTGTCGTCAAGCATTGTGTTGAGCGTATCGACGAACGGCACCTCGGCAATCAATCCGGCGAATAGCTCAGGCGCCATGTTGGCGACCGCGCCGATCAGCAGGCCCCCGGCCGAACCTCCCCAGCCGACGATTCGACCGGGCGAGGTGAACTTCTCGGCGATCAGGAATTCCGCCGACGCGATGAAATCGGTGAAGGTGTTCACCTTTTTGTCGCGTCGTCCGTCGGCGTACCAGCGATACCCCTTGTCCTTGCCGCCGCGCACGTGTGCTGTCGCATACACAAAGCCACGATCGACCAGCGATAGCCGTGTGACGCCGAATGCCGCGGGAATGGCGATGCCATAGGCGCCGTATCCGTAGAGCAGACATGGGGCGCTGCCGTCGAGCCGCGTGTCCTTGTGGTAGAGCAGGGACACCGGCACCAGTTCACCGTCGGCTGCCGGAGCAAGGATCCGCCGGGTAACGTAGTCGCTGGGATTGTGACCAGACGGAATCTCTTCCTCTTTCAGAAGAGTTCGCGTCCGCGTCGCCATGTCGTAATCGTAGACGCGGGATGGAGTCGTCATCGACGAATAGGTGAAGCGCAGCACGTTCGTGTCGAACTCGAAGCCCTCGATCATGCCAAGCGAATAGGCTTCTTCATTAAAGGCGATGGTGTGTTCCTCGCCCGTCGCCAGTTGGCGCACGACCAGACGCGGCAGACTGGCTTCGCGTTCGAGGCGGACCAGGTGGTTGCTATACACGGTGAAATCGAGAATCAGCCGTCCGGGCACGTGCGGAACGAGATCCCGCCAGCTCCTGCGATCAGCGTTCGCAACCGGGGCCGTTGCGATCTTGAAGTCCTCGGCGCCGCCCGCGTTGGTGAGGATGAAGAAGCGCTCCTCGCCGTCGAGCGCGCCGTGCTCGATTTCGTATTCCTGGCTCCTCTTCCGCCGGGCGATCAACCGGGACGGCTCATCGGGCACATTGGCGTCGATAACGCGGGCTTCGGACGTCTCGTGGTCGTGCGCGTCGATCACGATGAAGGTGCGCGATTGGGTTCGTCCGACGCCGATGAAAAACCCCGGGTCGGTATCGCCGTAAACCGCGACGTCGTCCGCCGGGTCGGTGCCAATGACGTGCCGGAAAACCTTGGCCGGGCGGTGGTTGGCATCGACCCAAACGTAAAAAAGCGTGCGCCCGTCGTTCGCCCACACCACGCTGCCGCTGGTCTCCGCGATCACGTCGGCCAGTTCGATGCCCGTCTCCGCTTCGCGGAAACGCAAAGTGAAATACTCGTTGCCAGTTTCGTCGGTCGAGTAGGCAATGAGTTTGTGATCGGGGCTGTGGTCGAATCCGCCCAGGCGGAAATAGGCTTTGCCTTTGGCGAGGGCATCGGCGTCGAGAAGTACTTTTTCCTCGTCACCATCGCGCAGCAAGCGCACGACAGTCGGATGTTGGGCGCCGTGTGCATAGCGTGTCGCATAGGCAAACGCGCCATCGGGCGTCGGCACGGAGGAATCGTCCTCCTTGATGCGCCCGCGCATCTCCTTGACCAGATCCTGACGGAGCGGTTCGACATCTGCCATCGCCGCGCCGGCGTATGCGTTTTCGGCCTCAAGATACGCACGGATGTCAGCCGGCAGCGCCGATGGGTCGCGCATGACCGTCTGCCAGTTGTCGGCGCGCAGCCACGCGTATTCATCGGTTCGCGTCAGGCCGTGGAGAGTAAACGTTTGTGGGCGCGGTTGCGCCACCGGTGGCCCAAGACCGACGCCCGCGCCCGCGCCATGCGCACTCGCCTCACGCTCCATCACAATGCGTCCGGTTGTAGTTTCGGGGCCGTGGCCATTCACGGCCCCCGTAGATAGAAGTCAGTTTGCGTTAGCAAAGACAAAAGCCTGTGACTACGCGCGTCGGATCAGTTCGGACTTAAGAATTCTACGCCTCGATGAAAGACGCTATCCTGGAAGGGGAGCCTCGGATTCCTCAACCTTGAAGGCTTATGCGAGGTATCGCAGAAGAGCTTGATTACAAAGAAGTTTAGTCTACGCGGAACTCGGATCCGGGTGTCGGCCCAAAGGTTAGCAAGTAGATTGTTAGGATCAGATATTTGGCCTTGTTTTCGACACTGGCGAGTTCTATAGGAAAATATAGCAACGGGGCAGCAAGAGCTTTGTTCAGTTTACAAAGCTTCGCCTCGATCCAAGGTATTTGGCGCTTGCCATCGTTTGTTTCGGCAGCAATCTCAGTACAGCGAATCCAGGTGAAACATGAATGATACAAACATCGGCGGTGATCTTATTGATTTGGCTGCGGATATTGTCTCGGCCTATGTCAGCAACAATACAGTGCCGGTAGCTGACCTGCCTGCATTGATCGCCAACGTCCATCGTGCCTTGGCCAACACCCAGTCCGGGTCGAACGAGCCCGAGCCGGAGCCGCTAAGGCCGGCGGTGAATCCGAAGAAGTCGGTGTTTCCCGATTACATCGTCTGTCTGGAAGACGGCAAAAAGTTCAAGTCCTTGAAGCGCCATCTTCGCACGCACTACGATCTTTCGCCAGAAGAGTATCGCGAGAAGTGGGGCCTGCCCGCGGATTACCCCATGGTTGCTCCGAACTACGCCGCGGCGCGGTCGGCGCTCGCCAAGAAGATGGGCCTCGGCCAACAGCGCCGCCGCAAGTAGCAAATTCCGAATCAGCCGCGATCGGCCGCGTCTCGCCTGAGTTGCCGCCGTTCTGCTGCGTAGGCCTGCCCAACCCGATTTGGACAGCCACGGTTGCCGCCGGACGGCGCGGCGGCGCCAGCGACAAGCCGAGATCACCGAGATCGAGATCGACGCCCGCCAGCGCGTGGAGCGAGCGCTGACGGTCGTCGGCCCGGAGTTCGCCGGACTGCTCATCGACTTCTGCTGTTTCCTTAAGGGGCTGGAGGAGATTGAGCGAGAGTGTCGCTGGTCGGCTCGCTCCGCAAAGGTGGTAGTGCGTTTGGGGTTAGCGGCGCTCGCCCGCCACTACGGGCTGACGGCAGAGGCGCGGGGCCGGCAGGGTCCCGCGTCTACGCGGCAGTGGGGCAGCGAGGACTATCGGCCGACGATCGCCTGAGGCGAGGCGCGCGTGGCCGCCAGGCGACCATCAGCTTTGATGCGATCGACCAGAGCGCGCAATCCATTGGAACGCTGCGCGGTAAGATGCTCGCGGAGTTCCAGTCGGTCGAACACGGCCTCCGCATCTATCGCGGCGATCTGTTCGGCCGTCTGGTTATCGAAGAGCGCGATGGCGATTGCGACCAGCCCGCGCACGATCAGCGCATCGCTGTCGCCTGCAAAGCGCAGCACGGTCCGGCCGTCGCCGCCTTCGGGTTGCGTCCACAACCACACCTGGCTGGCACAGCCACGTACCTTGTTGGCGTCGGTGCGCTGTTGATCGGGTAACGGCCCCAGCTGGCGCCCAAGCTCGATGAGATAGCGGTAGCGGTCTTCCCAATCGTCGAGAAGCTCGAAGTCCGCCGTGATCTGCTCGATGGTGGTCGTCATGGGCGTCCCAGCGATATAGGCGGGACGAGGCCGGGATGCGAGAGGAAAGAGAAAGAGCCGCGAGTGGAACAAGGGCAGCAACCGCTCGCGGCCGGCGGCACGATCAGCCGCCCAGGTGAATTGAACAATCGGACAGCGCCGCACCCTATGCCGCGCCCGCCGGCTTCGCCAGCGGCGGAGCGTGCCATGGCCGGTCCTTGTCGGCAGGCTGCAATGTTCCGCCCGATGACGCAGGGGTGGTGCCCTTGGGGTCGGTGAAGGTGTGGGAGATTAACCGGGCGCCGTAGCGCACCTTGTCGCCAAATGCCGCCAGCATGGTACCGCCGGTCGCACAGGCATCGGGATTGCGGCTGCAGAACTGGGAGAGGTCGCTGACCGTCGATTGGGCGGCGGACAGCGTCTGGAAAACGGTTACCCGGGGGGCTTGGTCGCCAGTGTCCTTGTCGCCCGGAAGCAACACGACCACCACCGAAAGCCAGAACGCGGCACGTAGAAGCATGAGCCCGCCCTTGTAAGATTGCTACGTCGCAGTTTTCTGCGATCTTGAGGGCGACCATAGCGCAGCCGGCTGAAAGCGGCGTTCAGGTGCTGGCGACAAATTGGGTCAAACTTTACGGAGTTTGGAAATAGGGACCGGAAATCCGCAGAGTTCGCAGCCGTTTCGGCTCGTTTCCGCGTGCTTTGTAATGGGGCGTTATTCGCTATTTTCCTACTTTTTGAGAAACACGGATTGGGTGTTTTCCAAACTTGGCGTGTGGCGGAACTTTAGATTTAACCCGCCGGAAGGGATTTCGGGCGCCTGATATGGCGCAAGGTGGGCGCTCAAGGACGACATCCATGAAACCGATTCTGTTTGGCTGGGCTGTGGCTGCTGGTCTCTCGCTGGCGTCGACAATTACCGTGAATGCGGCTGACCTTGCCGGCCCTGTGCCTGACAGAATTGCGCGAGCCGAGCCTGAGGGCTATGCCCCGCGGCAACGGTGCGCAATTCCTACCTACCAGGGGGTCGGCGGCTTCTTCCACCCTTGGCGCCAAACGGCCGACCAGTGGCCGCCGGATGGCCGCAAAAATCGCTTCGACCCGATGACGACGCAGTTCCTTGTGCAGGGCGGCATACTTATTTGCGGCCAGATGCCCGACTGGCCCTCGGCGGCAGGTCCTGAACAGATGCGCGGCGCGAACGGGTTCTCGTGGAACTAACCAGAGTAGTCTTCACGGATGATGGCGAAGGACGCCGCCGCAGGACAACGTAATGTCCTTCCGTAGACAGGCCGGACTCGCTCCGCAAGAAATGCCGCCAGCACCGGTCTGGTTCAGCGTTCCTTAAGTCGCAACGATCAGACTGCTTTCCGAACACCCCGTCGCGTGGGGAACTCGCGGACCGTTTCCGCGAGAGGGTGTTGACCTGCGGAGAGCGTTGCTTGTCGAGGAAACCGGTTCGTAAAGGCGTCGAGGCGATGTCGGGCGGCGACGGACTCATGGCCGATCTGGTTGATCGGGTGTTTGAAAATCCGGCGAGGTCCGGTGGCCTGATGGTCATGGCGCTGACCGCAACCGCCATAATATCCAATGCCATGTTCCTTCAGAACAGCCATCGCCCCGATCCGCTTTTCGCACCGCGACCGTCGGCAAAGCACGGCCCGATGGCGCTGCAGCCTGCCGTCATTCCAGTGCCGTTGCCGACACCCGCCCCGGCTCACGCTGCCCAGGCGACAGCGGCACCGGTTCCGCCGATGCCGCGCCCGGCGCCGGCAGCAGTCCCGCCTCCGCCAGTTGTGCTACAGGCGCCGCCGATCGCCGATATCCAGCGCGAACTTGCTCGCCTGGGTCTCTACAGTGGGGCGATCGATGGACGTCCGGGCTCTCGCACCAGCGCCGCGATTTCGCACTACGAAACCGCCGCCGGCCGACCGATCACCGGCAAGCCTACGGCGGAGCTGCTGCAAGCCATGAAGCAACCACTGCCGACTCCACAAAATACCGTCGCGACGCCCGTCACGGACCCGGTTGCCGCCGAACTCAACCAGCGCGAACAGCAACGGGCCGCAAGCATCGCCGTCGCCCAGAAGTCGACGGCCGCCACACGCGTTCAGGCGAACTATCGTATCGTACAAAGCGCACTGAATCGTATCGGTTACGGGCCCGTAACTGTTGACGGAGCCGCCAGCCAGGAAACCATCGACGCAATCCGCCGCTTCGAGCTCGACAACGGTCTGCCGGTGAGCGGAGAGCCTAGCGACGCACTGATCGCCCGTCTCATCGCCATCGGCGCCGTCAAGGCGACCTGAACTATCGTGCGCGTCACCTCGTCCCTGTGGGTCGGGGCTTTCATCCGGCGGAGTTACGGAGAGGGGACGCCAGCTACCGTCGTCCGCCACGGCGCCGATGAAGCTGGCGCGATTTTCATTATCGTCGATCGCCTCAGCGGTGCCGCCGATCTTTACGGGCCCGCACCGCAATCCTCATTTGAGGAATCGCTGCCCGACGACCGCCTGTTCCAGAAAGTGCTCGAGGGCGAGACTTCGGAGGCGGTTTCGGAACGACTCGAGCGCGAAAAGCGCTTCGACTCCGATTTGTGGATCGTCGCAGTCGAGGATCGCGACGGCCGCACGTTCTTCCAGACCGTAAAAGCCTGACGGCCCCTCACGCGCGCCGGGCCTGCTCCTCGTTCCTGGGGGCCGCCTTCTGGTGGGTATCAATGGCCGACCGCCGGCGCTCGCCGTTTTCTGCCATTAGCGGTTCATACTTTGCCTTCCCCGGCGCGGTCGCTGCCCGCCAGCCTTCGATAAGTGTCTCGGCGACGGACGGCTCCATTCCGGAAAAGAGATCGGAAAGCGGAAAAAATCCTTTCACATCGCGACCGCTCGGGCTAGCGAGCAGGAAAATTTGCCGGGCCTGGGTATCGTCGAGACGGAGAGCCTTCAACATCACCGCCAGAAGTTCGCCGCTCTGGTCGTTGATCGCGGCCGTCGCCAGTGAGGCGGGCAGACCAAGACTCTCCGAGAGCGCCGCGATGATTGCCCCGAGCTGTCCGCCGCGCGCGTAGCCAACGATTTGGGCTGCGCCGAGGATGGAGCGAAACGCCCGATCGAGCCTGGTCGGATTTGACGCATGCGGCAAGGCCGGCGGATGCGCGGCGATATCGGCGATGAGTCTCAGCCGCGCGCTGCGGTCGAGCGCTAGGAACCGCCACGGGTCGAGACGGTTGCTTTGATAAACACCATTCGGCTGCGCGGGCGTGAGCGCTTTCTCGACACTGCGTTCATGGGTCGAGAGCGGCACGGCCTCGCCAAGTCGTGCAATGATCTCGGCGTCGCCGGTCAGCCGAAGCGCGTGGACCACTTCAATCGGAAGCTCGGTGCGGCGCGCAATCAACCGATGATGTTCGACGCCGGTACTGGCAATGACGCCGAGCAAATCGATCGGCCCGAGCACGGGCGAGTGTCGGAGAATCGGTGCGGCGACGGCAATCGCGTCCCGCGCCAGCAGGCGCACGACAGCCACCGGAGCGTCGGCGCAGGCCGCCAGCCGCTCCGCCAGGGGAGCTCGCTCCGCAGCCGTAACTTTCGGCAGAAGGTGGGTCGCCAGTTCCTCGAAGCGACGAAGCTCGTCGCGGTCGTGGATCACGTCGAGCATGAAAAGTTCGGTGGTCGCTCGCAGGAGCGCTGCGTCGCGTTTGCGCTCGTTGGCGCGAGCGAGATCTGCAAGGTCATCGGAAAGCGTTTTTGAATGCATCGGTAGAGGATCCACGGCAGGCTCGACCCGGATACATGGCGACGGCGCGCATTGTGAGCGAGAAGTCGTTAGCGGACTGTTAACCTTGCCTGCACCTATAGTGGGTCGCGCGAGACCGCGCGTCCCGCGTGCTGGACCGGGGGGACCGGTCGTATTCGATCTCGGGCTGGAGGTCGCATGAGCACGGTGCTTCGTTTCAGAGCGTCAACCCGAACTGGTTCGCATGGTCCGCCGCGTGACGGGCGCTCGTGCCAGATCGTGATATTTCCGGGCGTCAGGATCGAGCGTAGCAATCAGGGCGCTGCGCTTGATCTAGGTCATCGGATCCAACCCGGTGGCGAGGACTTCAACGACGCAGTCGGCAGCCCACAGCCGCGCCGCACTCACTGATCCGTCTGAGTTAGATCGCATCCCCGCAGCTGGCGCCCGCCAGGGCAGTCCTTGCCGCCGGCAGCGTCGAATCATCGGGCACGAAGGCGCGGAGCAGCACGAAGCCTGCGTCGATCGGCAACTCGACTACGATGGCATTTTCCAGTGCTGGTGGCGGGTTCTGGTGAATCTGCGCCATCTGCACCGAGGTTAGAATGGCCAGGTCGAGCTTCGGCCCTTCCGCCGCCCGATCGTTCAGGCTGTAGACGTTCCTTCCTCGTCGATCGAACACAGCCACCGACCAGAATTCATCAGGCAAATCGGCGTGAACCCGCAGTGGCCCGGTCGTCAGATTGAAACGACAGACGGCTTGCAACATCCGCGGGTCCATTCCCGGCACACGCTCGGTGCCGGCTTCCGGCAAGGGCAGCGTGTGGAACTGCCGATCCTGACCAAAGCGCCCCATTTCCGACCACGCATCGTTGCTCGCGTAGGTCGGCACGAGAAACACGATGACGACATGGATAATGCCACCGAGCAGGAGGCCGCCCACAACGAAGAGCAGGGTCCGTGTCACGGGCAGGCTGCCTTGCGAATGGCAGGCATGACGAGGCTCGCGATCTGGCTGCCGGTGGTCAGCGGAGTGTCGTAGAGACGGAGCACGAGACGAAATCGATCGACTGTGCCGATCGGCAGCCAATTGCCGGACTCTACCGTCGGCGATACCGTGATGAGGAAGCTGCCGTCGCTGGCGCGCACGATCTCCCGAGAATGAAACCCGGGCCGATGGGCAACATTGTCCATTAGCCGGCCAAAGTTGTCGGTGGCAGTCAGAGTCCACAGCCGGGCAGCGGGTGTTTCGCCGACCACGTCATATGTGCACTTGCCAGAAAGAGGCGCGCCGTCGGCATCGTGGTCGGCAGTGAAGGAAAGCCCTTCGCCGGCACCCAGCGGTACCTCGCCTGTACGGGCAAACATCGCCAGCGTGTACGGATCGGCGTCAGCACCGCCCTCCCGCGGCCAGGCCGTCCAGCCGCCGGCGGTCACCGCGCCGAAAAGCCGCCCCCGATCGACCGCATACCAGGCGCTGCATATGCCAACCGCAATCGCGATGACGACCGCCAGCGCGAGATCAATGAGGAATCGCACCGCGCGCTATCTCTGTGAGAGGCTGCTCCGCTTCCGGCGCAAGTGAAGCGAGCGGCTTCGCCGCCGCGGCGTCCCGCATCAACTTGCCGATGATCGTGAGTTGCCGGCTGGTCACCGCCGACAATGAGGCGGCCCGTGCCGCGCTGGTATTAGCCGGCAGAGCGGCGGCGGCTACGCCTTGACCCGCGGCAGGAGTCTCGAAGGGTGGGTCGACGAAGGGGATCGGCTTCAGCTCGATCCCTTGGTGAGCATAGGTCATATACTCCTTCCACGCCATTGCCGGCAGGATGCCGCCGGTCAGCCTTCGCGTCGGCGCGTAGCCATCGTTGCCAAACCAGACGGCCGCCACATAGTTTCCCGTGAAGCCAACGAACCAGGCGTCGCGGTATGCCGACGTCGTGCCGGTCTTACCGGCGGTACGAATGCCATCCAGCTTGGCGCGCCGGCCGGTGCCCAGTTCCGGCACCTGCACCAGCATCCCGTTCATCTCCGCCACAACTTTTTCATCGAGTACCCGTGTCGCCGCCGGCGTGTCCCGCTTGTGGTCGTAAAGGATGTCGCCGCGGCTATCGATGATCTGCGTCACCGCATAGGGGGTCGCCTTGTAGCCGCCGTTGGCGAAGACGGAGTAGGCGCCCGCCATATCGATCACCGAGACTTCCGAAGAACCAAGTGGCAGCGAGCGCGTGATGCGAAGCTCGCTGGTGATGCCCATGCGCTTTGCCGTATCGACGATCTTCTCGCGGCCAAAAGCCTGCGCGAGTCGCACCGGAATGACGTTGATCGAATGAATGAGGGCTGTTGTTATCGTCACCGGGCCCGAGAAAGTGCCGCTGTAGTCATGTGGGCACCAGTCGCCTATGCAGATTGGCTCATCGGGCAGAACGCTCCGCGGCGTAAAGCCGTTCATCATCGCGGTCGCGTACACGAAAGGCTTGAACGAAGAGCCGGGTTGGCGGAGAGCGTCGGTGGCGCGATTGAATTGGCTTTCGCCGTAGTCGCGCCCACCGACCATGGCGCGGATCGCCCCGTCGGGCTCGACGCTTACCAAGGCCGCCTGCTTGACGAGATAGGATGCACCGTATTGGCGGAGCGTCCCCTCGATCGCATCCTCCGCTGCCTTCTGCAAGCCTACGTCGACGGTCGTGCGGACCGTCAGGACGCGGTCGCCCGCCGGCGCCATTTCCTTCACCTTCTCGAAGGCCCAGTCGAGGAAATAATCCGGTGCCCCCGCCGTCTGCGCATGCTCGATCACGTCGGCCGGATGCCGACGGGCGCCGATCACCTGACCTTCGGTCATGAAGCCGGCGTGCACCATGTTGGTCAGCACCTCATTGGCGCGGGCCCGGGCGGCGGGCAGATTTATGTGAGGCGCGTAGCGTGTCGGGGCCTTGAAGAGGCCTGCGAGCATCGCGGATTCGGAAAGGGTAACGTCTTTGACCGACTTGCCGAAATAGAATTCGGAAGCAGCTTCGACGCCGAAGGTGCCGCCGCCCATGTAGGCGCGGTCGAGATAGAGCTCGAGGATTTCCCGTTTGGAGAGGTTGGCCTCGAGCCACAGCGCAAGGAAGGCCTCCTTGATCTTGCGGTCGATGGTCCGCTCGTTGGACAGGAAGAGATTCTTGGCGAGTTGCTGCGAGAGCGACGACCCGCCCTGAACTACGGCGTTGGCGCGAAGGTTCTCGACAAGCGCGCGGAGGGTGCCGGGGATGTCGATGCCGAAATGATCGAAGAAGCGCCGATCTTCGGTCGCGAGGACTGCCTTGATCAATTGGTCTGGCATCTCCTCCAACGGAACCGCATCGCTTTGCTTGAGACCGCGTTTGCCGATCTCATTGCCGTAGCGATCGAGGAAAGTAACCGCCAGATCGCCCTTCGAGCGCCAGTCCCCTTTTGTGTCTTGGAAGGCGGGCAGCGCCAGAGCCAGCAGGAGAACGGCCGCTCCGGATGCCAGCGTGAGGCCATCACCGAGGATTTCGAACACCACGCGCGTGAAACCGGTGACGCGGAACCGGCGCGTGAACAAAGAAATCGCCTCGAACGCTTTGGCGATTGCTCGCCCGGCTCGGAACAGACTTGAATCTATCCAGGCATCTACCTCGATCAGCCGGACGCGACGGCGACGCTTGCGACTACTTTGGAACGGATCGCGCACGGGTGCGGTCCACGGCTCGTTTGAGGCTTAGGGCGCCGTTGTCGGCGAAGCCGTCAGGATAAGCAAGAGTGACCCGCGGGGGAAGGCGAGCGACGTTACGACGCTGGATTCGCCGCACTGCGCCCTAGCGCATCACAATAACGGGTGTTCCGATCGAGACCTGCCGATAAAGGGTCAGGATGTCCCGATTGAACATGCGGATGCAGCCGTACGAAACGAAGCCGCCTATTGAGTCCGGTCGATTGGTGCCGTGGATGGCGTATTCGCCTCCCGTCAGCACCATGGCCGCGGCGCCCATGGGATTGGCTGGCGACCCGCCGGCGATGTAGTTGGGGATGTTTGGCTTGTCGTGCTTTACTTCGGCGGGCGGCATCCACGCCGGCTTCAGAAACTTGGCGACGATCTGTGCGCTGCCCTGCCACTGCTTGCCGGCCTTGCCGACGCCGACGGGGAAGCGCAGCGCCTCCCCGTTGGCCAGGACAAGGTAGAGGCGCCGTTCCGAGGTGCGCACGATGATGGTTCCGGTGGCATAGTCGGTGGAACGAAACTGGACTGTTTCAGCTGCTGCGACGGCCGCCCGGGGCGCGACCGACAGGGGCAGCGCAAGGCAGAGGATGAAACGAACAGACCGGAACGTGACAGGCATGGACGGCGAGGGTAGCGGCGCCCGTTCGCGGAGTCACCGCTACGGTGAAAAATTCCTTAACGCGACCATTTGGCCAAAGCGACCCCGTGAAGCGATAGTGACGTGATGACAGACGTTGAAATCGGGCAGCCATTCTGGCGAAGGCTGGGACTAGTGGAAATGAGCGCTTCCGAATGGGAGTCGCTTTGCGATGGCTGTGGCCGCTGCTGCCTCAACAAGCTCCAGTACGAAGACACCGGCGAGATCGCGTGGACGGACGTGGCATGTCATCTGCTCGACGGCGACACGTGCCAATGCGGCGACTATCCCAACCGTCACCAGCGCGTACCCGACTGCCAGGCGTTGACGCCGGAGAATGTGCCGGGCCTGACATGGCTGCCGCCGACCTGCGGCTATCGGCTGGTGGCGGAAGGGCGTGACCTTTACTGGTGGCACCCCTTGGTTTCGGGAGATTCCGAGACGGTCCACGTCGCCGGAATCTCGGTCAGGGGGAAAACCAAGAGCGAGGCGGATATCGTCGTTGACGATTTCGAGGATTATGTCGTGGCATGGCCCGGCGAGATTCCGCCGGAGGCAATAGCCAAGCAGAAACAAAGGGATGGCTGACAGGCTTCTCGACAACGCCCGGGATATTTTCCGGCACGTCGGCGAGCGGATCGATGCGCCGTTTTCGGTAGAGCTGTGGGATGGTTCGGTGATCCCGCTGGGACCGCACGCCGACCCGAATTTACGCATAAGAATCAATGGATCAGGGGCGATCGGAGCGATAATACGCCGGCCGAATCTGGAGACGGTGCTGCGCCAGTACGCCGAGGGCGGCATCGATTTCGCCGGCGCCAACATGCTGGCCTTCATCGAGGCGGGGCGAGCCAGGAAAGTCCGCCTCAAAGCAAGCCAGTTTCGCAAGATTTATCTGATGCTTAAGCTGCTGCCCTTCCTGGCGGCGCGCAGCGAAAAGGCGCCCGCGGCGAGCGCCTTTCGCGACTCGGGCGGCCGGCGGGACGATTCCGCGTACATACGGTTCCACTACGACGTCGGGAACGATTTCTACGCGCTCTTCCTCGATCCCGAGATGCAGTATTCCTGCGCCTACTTCCGCGATGGGCAGAATTCGCTGGAAGTTGCGCAGCACGACAAGCTCGACATGATTTGCCGCAAGCTGCGATTGCAGCCGGGCGAGCGCTTCCTCGACGTCGGCAGCGGGTGGGGAGGACTGCTCTGCCACGCCGCGAGAAATTACCGGGTGACCGCCCACGGTGTCACCCTGTCGGACGAACAGTTCGCGTTCACGCAGGCGAAGGTGAGGGCGCTAGGGCTCGAGGGGCAGGTGACGGTGGAGTTGAAGAGCTACGAGGCGCTCGACGGCGAGTTCGACAAGATCGCCTCGATCGGCATGTACGAGCATGTCGGTATCGCCAACTACCCGGCCTACTTCGGCAAGCTCAACCGGCTGCTCGGCGACCGCGGCATGCTGCTCAACCACGGCATCACCCGGAGGGCGAAGGCAAGCCGCCGCGGCTTCGGCCGGATCGGACCGGAGCGGCGGCTGATCCTGAAGTACGTCTTCCCGGGCTCCGAACTCGATCACATCGGCCACTCGCTGCAATCGATGGAGGCGGCCGGTTTCGAGATCCACGACGTCGAGGGCTGGCGCGAGCACTACGCCCCCACCTGCCGCCTCTGGCACCAGCGCCTCGTCGCCAACGAGGCGAAGGCGGTGGCGCTGGTCGGGCGCGAGAAATATCGCATTTGGATCGCCTACCTGGCGGGCGTCTCGTTCGCCTTCGCCGATGGGTCGCTGCGCATCTACCAGACGGTGGCCACCAAGCACGGCGGCAAGGGCGCCTCCGGCATGCCGGCGACGCGCGAACATTTGTATCGCTAGCCGCCGCCGCGGATAGCGCGGCGCCGGCAAGACGCGAGCAAGCGCCGAATGGGTGCGCGGGCTGGCGCTGGGCCTGCCGCCGTTCGCGGCGAGGCCGGTCGGGCGGATAGCGCTCGTCGGCGAGACTTTTGCCGATGTCCGCGAGGTGATGATCGAGGACGTGTCATGGCACGCGAGCTTCGAGCGGCCGACATGGCTGCCGACACGGCGGCGAACCAGGGCGGCGACATGGTGGCGGCGGTGCCGCGCGAAGTGGACGCCGGCGTGCCGGTGCGCGAGGTGCGGGCGACGCGGCAAGTGGCTGCGTGCCGAGCCCGTAGCCGCCGTCTACGCGCAAGGCCGCGTGCGCCACGTCGGCGCTCTGCCCGAACTGGAAGACGAGATGTGCGACTTCGGCACCGATGGGCTCTCCGCCGGCCGCTTGCCGGATCGGCTGGACGCGCTGGTCTGGGCGCTGACGGCGCTGATGCTGGATGAGGCAGGCGAGTCGCGGGTGCAGCGGATGTGATAGGCTGGCGGTTCCACCGGTTGGGGCTTGGCGATGAAGGCAAGGCAGGCAGCGCGGCTCGGCCGCGAGGTGTCGGTGATCGGCTTCGGCGCCTGGGCGATCGGCGCCGACTGGGGCGCGGTTGACGAGACGGATGCGGTGGCGGCGCTGGAGACGGCGCTCGACGGCGGCGTGACCTTCATCGACACGGCGGACGTTTACGGCGGCGGGCGCTCGGAGAAGATCATCGGCGGGGTGCTCAAGCGGCGCGGCGGCTCGCGCCCGCTGGTGGCGACCAAGTGCGGACGCGGCGGACCGAACACGGCGGAGAGCTATACCAGGGAGAACCTGGCGGCCTGGGTGGAGCGGAGCCTCGCCAATCTCGGCGTCGAGGCGCTCGACCTGTTGCAGCTCCATTGCCCGCCCACGCGGGTTTACTACATGCCGGAAGTCTTCGCCCGGCTCGACGACCTGGTCGCGGCGGGCAAGGTGAAGCGCTACGGCGTCAGCGTCGAGAAGGTCGAGGAAGGGCTGAAGGCGATCGAGTATCCGGGCGTGGTCAGCGTCCAGATCATCTACAATATTTTCCGCCAACGCCCGGCGCGACTCTTCTTCCGCGAAGCCCGGCGAAAGGGCGTGGCGGTGATTGTGCGCGTTCCGCTGGCAAGCGGCATGCTCACCGGCAAGCTGACCCGCGACACGAAATTCGGGTCCGACGACCATCGCAACTACAATCGCGAGGGCGAGTCCTTCGACAAGGGCGAGACGTTTTCGGGCGTTCCCTATGACGAAGGCCTGGCGGCGGTGGATGAACTTCGCCCGCTGGTGCCGATGGGCGAGACCATGGCGGCGTTCGCGCTCCGCTGGATATTGATGAACGAGGCGGTGACGACGGTCATCCCCGGCGCCAAGAACAAGCTGCAGGCGAGGGGCAACACCGCCGCCGCCGAGCTTCCGCCATTGGACGAGCGGACGATGGCGAAGGTGACGGAAATCTACCAGCGGCGGATCGCGCCGGACGTCGACCAGCGCTGGTAGCCCAAGCGCTGGTAGCTATGGCCGGCGGAGCGTGAACGCCGCCGGTATGAGCAGCAGCCAGCCAAGGATGAGCGCGCCGCCGCCAACGGGAGCGGCAAGCGGGAAGAGCGCGGTGCCGGTGAAGTGGCGCGCGGCGAGATCGGCGACGAAAATCAATGCGCCGACGGCGATGACCGCCGTCGCCAGGCGAAGAAATCGGGTGGCGGCGGCATGAAGGCCGAGCGCCAGCACCGCCGGCGCCTGGGTGAGCGCGATCAGCGATAGCGGCACGAGTATCGACGCATCGCCGGCATGGCTGGCACCGGCCGCGGCGGCAATGCCGGACGCGCCGAGGACGCCGGCAACGATGACCGCGAGGCGCGGGAACCAGTCGATGGTGGGCACGGAATTTGCCGGCTTCGGGGCGTTGCGACCGCTAACGTTGCGAAAAACAAATGGCGCGTAGGGCTATTTCGCTACGGGCGTTGTCAGCAGTCGCCCATTCGTCTAGTTCCCTATAAACGTCGGCGAAAGCGTCAATTAGCAATCCCGAGCGTTCAAACATCTCGGTCCATTTCCGGTAAAGGCGGTGAATCCGCTGAGTTTCATTTCTGCCTGTGTAGCGAACATACACTATCTCGTCATCCGTGATCCGCCAGTCTTGGCGATCTGCCAGCAGTAAAGGGGGATTTTGCAGTCTTTGCCGGATGCGGCCACTGTCGCTACGCGCCCGCTCGAAGTTAGCAATAGCCGTTTTGAACCTCGGTGTTGCGGGGACGTTGAGGCTTTTGTCGAGGCTGGGTTCGATAATCAGCAGGGCGCCCTGACTCACCAGCAATTTTTCGGCTTGCGTCAGGATCGCTTCGAAGTCGGTGAGATGCTGCGCGATGAAGCGCATCAAGATGACGTCAAATTTTTGCTCCGGTTTAAACGTGAAGAAATCGGCGACTGAGAACGCGACGCCAGCGAGAGGTGTAGACAAAGCGCGTGCGATCAGCTCGGGCGACACATCAATTCCCACATATTGTTTTTCGGGAAACCGACGGCCAAGCCGCGTGGTGAATACACCGTTGCCGCAGCCGACGTCGAGAACGCGGTGCCCGTTCAGCCATGGCGCCAATCCGGCCAGGAAGCGCAACTCGCTTGCGGCGAACAGGTCAACCTGCAGTTTGAGAACTTCGTCCCAACTAGAAAGCCCGACTGACGACGTCGTGGCGAGGAACGCGCTATGCTGGTCAAGGGCAAGATCGGTCACGATAGTTCCCCCAGGTCAAACTGACGGCGCGCTGAGCAGATGTTGAGAGGATACGAATGACCGGCGGGACCGCTCGGGTTATCGAAACGGCGATGGGGCCAACATTCGTGCGCGCTGTCGGTACCGGTCCAACAGTATTTGTCGTTCACGGTGGGCCGGGCTTCGATCATCGCTACCTTGTGGCTGCACTCCACGGTCTGGCACGAAGGCGAACTCTGGTCTTTTTTGACCAACCTGGTTGCGGACAGACCCCCGTAGGCGACGAGCTTACTGCCGCCTTCACCTTTCGGCATTTTGGGGCGCTCGCTCGTGCGTTGGCGCCCGCCGGTCCATTCGGACTGATTGCACATTCGTGGGGAGCGTTGGTTGCGATTGCCGCCGCAAAAGAAAGTGGCCTGTCGTTTGACGAGGGCCTTCTGATAACGCCGGTGCCGCTGACCGATCGAGATTATTCGGTTTGTCGCGATAACCTTCTCAGCCGCGTGCCAGCCGAAAAGCTTGCCGAATTCGGGAGATTGGCAGGTTTGGGAGCAGGCGGGGAGATAATTCGGATGCTGCTGCCCTACTATCTGGCGCCTTCGTCGCCCGCAAAGATTCCGGATCTGCATATCGCTATGTCCACATTCGCCGCCGTTAACGCCTCGATGGGATCGTTCGACTACACCGCTGATATCGCCAGCGTAGCTCGCCTGCACGTCGTCCTCACTGAGTTTGATTTCACCACGCGCCAGCTGGTTCGCCCGCTGGCGGACGCGGTCGCGCGCACGGAGGTCATGAGCAGCGTTGGACACTTTCCCTTTGCCGAGGATCCCAAATCGTTTGCAGCAATCATGGACGCAGCGTTTCCCGATTAATGGGCGAGGTTGTCACGTCTCATCATTCTCTTGCAAAAGTCGCCCTCCAAAGCGCGTCCGAACGTCGGTCAGCAGAGATGTCATCGGCGCATCAAGTTGCTGCGCAACGTCGACAAAACCCAATCGCCGCGCTTCGTCCGCCAAATACTCGAAGAGTCGTATTAGTGCGACCGCGTCTTTTTGGTTACGTAGCATTGGAGTGCCCCGTCTGCGAATTTAAGGAAGTCGATCGCCTGCCGATCCATTGCGCGGTGGTCATCACCGGTCCGTAGAGTCCGATTATCTGCGCCGCTGCGTCGTGTGCGTGTTGCTGGGTCAGGGTCGGCAGGGAATGACTGGCAGACGCATCCGCGATGAACGTGACCGAGTGTCGCCTTTGATAGGCCTCGATGATCGTCGAGAGGCACGCAATGGTGCCTGTAAAGCCGGCGATCACAGCGTTGGCTCCGCCACCCTGATCCATCATTTCGGTGAATTGCTGGTTGGCGTAGCAGGACGGCAAACTGCGATCGAAGATCATGTCTGCTCCGGTCGGCGACAAACCCGAAATCCAACCTGACTCGTGAGCCGATCTGCCGAAGAACTTGCCGTGCTGCTGCCAGCGAGTGAAGGCCACCGGGTAGCCGGCCGAACGGGCAAATGTGAGCAATACTTTGCAATTGTCGACGGCGCTCGCAGCGCCGGCCAATTCGAGCGCGCGATTGGTCGCGACATACTCAAGCTGAGTGTCGATGAAGACCATGACCGGCGTGTAGGCTGGATCGCGGTATAGGCGGAGATCGACGACAGCCATCGGCTAGGCCACCAGCGGGTAGCGTCGCGGCGGCCGCGCCGCCGACCGTTCCAAGATCCCCGGTCTATCCCAATGCCCCTCCGGCCGGATTAGCACGAAAGGGTCGGTGCCATGCTTGAGCAGGTCGGAAATCGGCGCGACATCCTTGCCGATCTCAATGTACTCGTGATCAGAAAAGACAAAAGGCCGCTCGTCGAGTGTGGCGAATCCCAGTCGCGTCCAAAACGCCAAGTAACGTGTTTGGGCGTGAGCGTGCAGTTTGCTGAATCCTTTCGCGCGGCAGAGATCGGCTGCCGCGTAAACCAGTTGAGCACCGGCACCGCGCCGGCGAAAGTTGGCGAGCACCGCGACCCGTTCGAGTTTCGCGAACGCCCCGAAATAACGAATGCGCAGACATCCAATCGGGCGGCCTCCGCTGTAGGCAATGAGGTGCGAACCCGAGAAGTCGTTGCCGTCAAACTCTTCGTCGTATGGGCAATCCTGCTCGCCGAGATACACCGCCGATCTGATCGCTGTGGCCTTCATGACGTCGTCAAAGGAGTGGGCGACGGCAACGCCTATGCTATCGGGCCGGGCTCTGCGCTCTGGATCGTAGCTGTCGTAGGGCGCCCGCAAATTGAGAAGCGCCGACGCATTGGAGCCCCCGGTGCGCTCGTCTCGGTCGCGGCGATAGCGATGGATTTTGGGGTAATATCTGCCATCCCACCAGAGCCCGAGATCGAAGCCGAGCGAGTCATTGAATCGACTGCCCTCCTCGGTCACCGCTCGTGCGATAAGGTCGGCGTCGCGATAGAGCGGTGCCTGAAGCTTCTCCATGATGAGCCCGAGGGCGGGAGTTATCGCGCCCTTGGCGTGGACTAGCCAGACGTATATCGCGGCCGGCCGCTCGTGCTGACCGACCAGAAACTGGGCGGGAGGTTTGGTCCGGTCGAAGGCTTCGCGGATTAGCGCGTCGACGCCGGCTTCGTTCAGCATCAAAAAGGTCGCGAACCCGCGAGGCGCGGAGGGGAGTTCCTCGTCGGTCAACGACGTCCGACGGATGGCCCAAAACGAATCAGGATTATCCCGTGCCACGCGACGGACGACTTGATTGCTGGCGATCTTCGGAAGGTCGATCCTCGCCCGTTCCATCAACAGGTCGATTTCTTGGGGCGACGGAGTGAATACGGCTAGCCGGCCACACAGGCTGTGGCTGTCGAGGCGATCCAATGAATGAACACCGTGACGGCGGCGCCGTGCTGCAGTCTTGGGTGGATGTTCGAGCAAGTTCATCACCAGCCCTCGTCCGCAAACCCAGGAAAACCGCGGATTTGAGAGACTTCTCTCTGTATAGACACCCGTTATGCTAGAGCGCGGGGGGATGGGGTGATGCAGAAGAGTTTGAATAGCGGCGTTCCGTACAACGAACACCCGACGGTCGAGCGTCTGCGCGAGCTTAATTGGGAGAGCGTTCGGGTCTTTTTGCGCTTGCATCGAGCGGGCAGCTTTCGCGCCGCGGCCGATCAGCTAGGCATCGCGACCAATACCGTTCGCCGGCATGTCGAGCAGCTGGAACGCGAGCTTGGCACCGCGCTAGTCGCTCGCGGTGTCCAAGGAGTCGACCTCACCGACGAAGGCCGGATGGTCTTCGAAGCCGCCACTCTCATGGAGCAAGCGGCGCGGCAGTTGCGGCGCGTGTCGCCAAAAGGCCCTTCGCAACTCTCCGGCAACGTACGCATCTCGGTGACTGAGGGGATCGGCACGTTCTGGGTCATGCCGCGACTGGTCGAGTTTCAGCGGGCCCATCCTCAACTGATCGTTGAGTTGAATTGCACGATGCGGCCGTCTGATCCGGGACGCATGGAAGCCGACATCGGGATCCAGATCTCGCCGCCGACCAATCCCGAACTGAAAGCCATTCGGCTTGGCCGCATGCACGGGATGCCGTTTGCGTCTCGGGAGTACCTCGAGATTTACGGTCGGCCGACATCGATCGAAGAGGTGCAACAGCGGCATCGCATTGTCGAGCAGCTCTCGCCGCAACTCTACAACGACGCGGTCGCCGAACTGTTTCCCGGAAAAGCGCGAGAAGGTTTTGTTTCGGTGGTCACCAACACCAGCACGGCGCACTATTGGGCGGTGGCGAAGGGGGCTGGCCTTGGTGTTCTGCCGACTTATCTCTGGGCGATCGGCGCCAGCGTCGAGCCCGTCGAAATCGGCCTGCATACGCAATTCGATATCTGGATGACATACCATCGCAACACGCGCCGAATCGGTCGCGTCGTCGCGACGATCGACTGGCTGAAGAAATTGTTCGATCCGCGGGTTTTCCCCTGGTTTCGGGATGAGTTCGTGCCCCCAGAAGCGCTGGCGCCGGCCATCCGCGAACTGACCGGCCCCAACGCCTTTGATGTGTTCGTTGGTCGACGCGGCGGCTGACGGTCTATAACGCCGACCCGGAGAAGCTGGGGCGAGGCAGTCTGTGGTGACGCAAGGTTCGAGAGTCTACGGCAGAAGCGGCGGTGTTCACCCGGTCGACCGGCAAGTCGGCCAGCACCTCCGTTTAGCCAGACTGACACAGGGAATGTCGCAGGGCGACTTGGCGAAATCCGTTGGGTTGACGTTTCAACAGATCCAGAAATATGAAAAAGGCAGCAACCGCGTCAGTGCCAGCAAGCTGTTCGAGTTTGCCAAGACGCTAAAGGTCGAGGTTTCCTACTTCTTTGAAGGCGCGGCGGAGGGCGAGACCGTCATTGCCGAAGACCGCGTCATTGATGACACGAAAATCGGCCGAGTTGATCTCGCCATCGCCAAGGCGCTCGCAGCGATCGAAAACAGTGCCTTAAAGCGCAAGCTGCTTGAGCTGATTGTCGCCCTGACACCTGGTGGGCCAGATCCAGTGATGTAGGCCGCCGTCGTGGTTCGTCCGTTGTTTGCGCTAAATGCAGGGCTCTCGCGCCTGACCCGGTTCCGCTATGGCAGCTGGACCGCGCCGACCCTTGAAGGGAACGTAATTGGCGTCGTCGATGCGAGCGGTGCCGGGTGAGGCGCTACCTGAACTCGATGGAGCGCGGCTTCGCGATTGGACGCTCCATGGGGCGGAGATAGCTGAGAGACTGCGCAAGACCGGTCAAAACTCACCCAAGCCGAACGTATCGATGTAGTCCTTTGATCGCTTCTACGAGTTGGCTGATCGGGACCGACCCGATACTCGTGTTTGGCAACCGTTTTTTCGTCGCGCACCGCACCGAGGAGCAGTTCCCAGCTGGAATAAGGGATGCGGAGGGTTGCCGCAGTCGGAAGTCGCGGCCTTCAGGCAGGACGTCGTAGAGGGCGCGGATCTGGAAGACTGGTACGAAGCCGACGACTGACCTATTTGGTCAAATCCCCACGCAAAATAGATTTGCTGCGGCTGCGTGGAGACGATGATCAGGGAGGGGCGCTGGCGACCGCACAAGTGTAGTCAAGCAGGCCTTCACCCGCAGCGGCATAGCTCCCGACGCTGTGATCGCTCAGCAGGTAAAAGCCGCTCTTGCCATTTCGAAACCTAGCTCCGACCACCACGATTGTTTGACTCGCCATGTCCGCGCCCGCGAACGGCACTCCCTTAGCGAGCAGCTGGAATGGATTTGCTGCCGCAAGCGTTTCTGCCTCGACGCGCATGATCCGGTAGAGGTGTCCTCCAACGCCAAAGGGGAGCTTTGACCAAGTTTCGCGTATGTCTGGGTCGTATCGGCGAAGAGCCGCTTTTATATCTGGCCGGATGCACCCGAGGTGAATGTGCAATTGGTCTTGGGTGCGCGCTTCGGCCGAGTTCACAGCGAGGCCGACGTTGTCTCTCGACGGCGGACCGTCAAGTCGTCCTCGGGCCTCCCACGCGTATTCCCAATAATTCGCCGCACCCGGCAAACGCAGTTCCGGGCTCTCGATCCCTCGAATTGGCACCGTCGGAATAACGAGTAAATGCCCACTCCCCACTCCGAGGACTGCATATCCTTTTTGGAGGTCGACCAACTGACATGGAAAAGGAACGCCCGCATGTTCCTGAGCCCGAACGCAGATGCCGTTGACTACCTGCCAGAGGGCGTTTCGGTCCGTGGCTGCTCCAGCTGACTTAGCTAAACCAAGCCCCAGGGTTACGAGCTGGGCGAGGACGAGCAAAGATCGAAAAGCCAATTGGCGAAGCCTGGCAGTCCTCATGAATCCTTGCCATCCTTCCAACTCTGGTCGTCGCAGATAACTGTTCCGGACGGCGCACCATAAAACATCCGGGATAAGAGAGGCCCCCGGCGAGGCGGGTCGATCGGCGCGTTCATGCACACCCTCAGACCTGACCCCTAACGCGTCGTGTCGGTGTGGCTATCCGCCCGCCGGAGGCGCCAGGCCCCTTGATAAAATCAACATACTGCGGATAGTGTGATTTCGATGATGCCAGCAGAGCTTGTATCATTTGCCGGCTTTCAGCTGGCTGTGTGTAGGGGCGTAGCGTGACTGGGACTACCAGCGTCAAGTTCAGTGTTCGAGAGTTTGCCGATAATCCCGAGCCACGCTGCCCCTGTCTCTTGTTGTTGGACACGTCGGAGTCGATGGGTGGTGCGCCTATCGGTGAACTCAACGACGCTCTTGCCGGCCTCGCCCGTGACCTGAAAACCGATGGGCTGGCTGCAAAGCGCGTTGAGCTCGGCCTAATCACCTTTGGCCCAGTGAAGAACGTCTTCGCCTTCAATACCGCAGACAGTTTTCGGCCGGAGCCGCTTGTGGCCACGGGAAATACTCCTATGGGCGCTGCAATTGAGCAGGGACTTAAGCAGCTGGAAGTTCGCAAGGCGGCCTACAAGGCAAATGGCATTGCCTACTATCGGCCGTGGGTGATGTTAATGACCGATGGCGCTCCGACCGACGCATGGGCTCAGGCCGCGGCAATGGTCCGCGACGGCGAGAAGCGAAGAGCATTTTCATTTTTTGCCATCGGCGTCGAGGGCGCCGACATGGATGTTCTGCGCCAGATCGCCGCCCCCACCCGTCCCCCGCTGAAGTTGGCGGGACTGAAGTTCGGTGAGCTGTTTAGTTGGCTGTCGACGTCGCTAAAAGATGTCTCGCGATCCAATCTCGGACAAACGGTACCGCTGACCCCGCCAGGATGGGCCGAGGTTTGAACCATGGGCGCCCCAGCCGGATGGCGGATTGCGCTGGCGTCGGAAGTTGGCACGTCGCACCGCAAAAAGGGTGCGCCCTGTCAAGATTATGCCCTTGCGACCCTGGTGACGACGAATGACGGTCCCGTGCTGGTCTCGGTGGTCTCGGACGGCGCCGGCAGCGCCGCCCGCGCCGCCGTCGGATCTCGGCTGGTCTGTGAAACTTTCATCGCCGCGGCGACCGAATACCTTCAGAGAGGCGGTCGGCCCGCACGGGTTACGCGTCAGATCGCCGTCGAGTGGGTCGGCGTCGTCGGCCAGACAGTTGCCAAAAAGGCGCGGGCGGATGGCCGCTCGAAGGCAGATTATTCCAGCACCCTGTTGGCGGCAATCGTTGGCGTCGAGGCGGCCGCGTTCCTGCAGATCGGGGACGGCGCAATCGTTGTGTGCAATCCGCGCTCAAACGATTGGGGATATCTGTTTTGGCCGCAGCACGGCCAGTATGCGAATACGACCAACTTCGTTAGCTCGAAAGACGCGGCGGAAAAGCTGGCGTTTGAAGTTTCGCGACGTCGAATCGATGAAGTGGCGCTTTTCACTGACGGCATCGAAAATCTCGTGCTGCATCGCGCCTCGCGCTCGGTTCATGCCCCGTTCTTTGATGACGTCTTTACACCGGTTCGGGAATCGCGGGCCAAGGGCCACGACACGATCCTAAGTGGAGCTCTGCGCGAGTTTCTCGCTCTCCCCCACGTGAGCGGCCGCACCGACGACGACAAGACGCTCGTCCTCGCGACCCGGGCGACGTTTCCCGCGCGGAGGGCCGGCCGATGACCCATGTGGTCAGAAGCACCGGCCAGCCGATTCAACTCGGCCGCGAGATTGGGCGGGGCGGCGAAGGCTCCGTGTTCGAAGTCCAAACCGATCCTACACTCGTCGCGAAGATTTATCACTCGATGATTGCCGAGAAGGCCGAGAAGATCCGCGTAATGGCGGGGCTC